>Ga0209487_1000473_pt1 | contig 36836 bp, 35 predicted proteins | sample Poulit2012_FD_187524 | JGI IMG/M metagenome (GOLD analysis project Ga0209487, IMG submission 187524) | Agricultural soil microbial communities from Georgia to study Nitrogen management - Poultry litter 2012 (SPAdes) (version 2) | ecosystem: Environmental > Terrestrial > Soil > Agricultural land...
TCTCCACCAAGATCAAACAATTCATGTTGAATCTTAATTAAATCATTAGCGATATCTTGATTTAGTCCTTTATCTAATTCAGCATGTGCTAACGCTACAAAACCATTTAATTCATCAACTGTACCGTAAGCTTCAACACGTAAATCGTCTTTATTAACGCGCCCACCTATAATACCTGTTTGACCTTTATCACCTGTGCGTGTATAGATTTTCACATTAATTGCCTCCTATTTAAGTTGTTTATTGATACCATACCAAATTATATCAAAACGTTCACTTGCTTGGATAAGTCTTTGATACAACAAACCTGTCATATCACGCCATTCACGTTCTTGTCGATTCGTTGGTACGACTCCTTTTGAGATATCATCACCAATTAAAATTAACGTACTATCGGGATTTCGCTCTTGCCAGTTTAAACAATTAAGAACAAAAGCTTCAGTTTGACTAGGTACAGAAGCATCATTTTCAAAAAACTTTTTAACATACATTTCGAGATGTTGAATGATTAAATATTTTGTTTGAATCTGTAGTAAATCAACTGGTAATTTATCATTATTATACCCTGAATATTTTATAAAGTCAGCTCCATCTGTTAAATGATAGAATTCTTTTACGAAGTGCCACTTTCCATTATAGGCACCTCCTGTAATGACATGCATGGTTTATCCTCCCTTAGTTTTTCTTGTGTGCACTTTAATTGATACCCTTGTGCAAATGGGACTTTGTAATCGAAAAATGATCGCGAATCATTTGTTAATTTAGTTAATAGATACCTAATTACGCCTCCGTGAACAACTAAAACAATATGTTTAAAATTTTGCATAAGCATCTCTTTTTTAATTAATTCAAAACTTTGATCAATTCGAGTTGTAAATTGAGTAAATGATTCTCCATTCGGTAATTCATATGTAAATAAATTATTCAACCATGCTTGATAATAATGATTATCTTTTAATTCGTCATAGGATAATCCTTCAAAATCACCAAAGTGCATTTCTCTTAAGTTTTTTAATGTTTGAAGCGGAAATTGTTTTTGAAATAATAATTGAGCTGTTTCTATAGTTCGGTTTAAATCACTTGTATAAATTTGGTCAATGTTGTTACAAAAAGTATTTTCTTTTTCATGTTGCTTTTTAATAGCTAATATATCTGCTCTACCTGAATGACTTAATTTAGAATTAACCCACCCACTATAACGTGACGCTTCATTATCTAAAGTCCTCCCATGACGTAATAATGTAATAACCACATGATCATCCATAGAATAAACTCTGTCCCTTCTATACTTGCTCCTGATAAATCTCCTGTTAAACCACCAAATTGTTGAACGAAAAAACGTTTATATAATATGTGAAGGATTCCTATTAAACTAAGTATAATTACAAATACAATCATATAAGTTAAGTTATAAATTCCTAAAATAATAATTATCGGGATGATATAGACTAAGTATAATTTTAAATGTTGATCATTATCAGACTTAAATAAATAACCTAAACCACTTTTTTTAGCTGGTTGAATTAAAATAAGTCCTATACCCGTAATCATACGACTAAAAAAAGAAATAAAAACAACATAAATAAAGAAATAGGATTGATAATTAGCTACGATTTCAAAAATAAACAAGAACTTAAACGAAAGTAAAAATAAAAGCCCTAATACGCCAAATGCACCAACACGTGGATCTTCCATAATTTGAAGACGCTTTTTAACATCTCGATATGAAAAAAAGGCATCTGATGCATCTATCCAACCATCTAAATGAATACCACCTGTTAAAATAATTGTAAATGTTATAAATATAAGTGTTATTGCTAAATCTGATAAAAGCGTGTATTCAGTCAAGCCTGCTAAAACAAACGCTGAAATGACACCAATTAACAGACCAAATAATGGCAATGTCATAATCATTCCAGTTAAATTACGTTTATTCATATTAATTTCTTTGCGAACTGGAATAATCGTAAAAAATTGTAAATTAATTAAAAAACCATTCCATATATTCATCAAGCGAATCACTCCTTAACTTTGCTTCATCAAAATAGGAACAGTTGATTCAATGGCAAAGGCTTGATTTGCTTCTGAGACAATGTATTGATGAAGTTCACCAAGCATTTGACTATATAAATTCACGTAAGCTGATGTATGAATCCCCTCATGAAATATATCATTAGAAACAATCACTAATGTATCGGTCCGTGCTCTTAAATTTTTTATTTCATTCATAACGTGTTGTTTCACTTCATTCCACTTTTCACTATTAACAAGCGTTTCTTCTGTTATACCTTTTTGATAAAATTCATTACTTAACCAAACTGTTAAACAATCAAGTAAAATAACACTATCTTCATGTTCTTTATAAACTGCTTCTGAAATATCTTTTGAAGCTTCAATTGTTTGCCAGTTATGAATGCTTTTTCCTCGTGTTGCTTGGTGATGTTTTATCCGTTTAGTCATTTCATCATCAAAACTAAGAGACGTCGCTAAATAATATAAGTTTTTATCTTTACTTTCAGCTACTTGAGCTGCGTAACTCTCAGCAAACGAACTCTTCCCACTTCTAACACCGCCAGAAATAAAAATTAAGTTTCCTTGCGCCATTGCTTCAATGCCTCCAGTAAGACCTTATTTTCTTGCTTTGTTTTAACAGCAATACGTAACCATTTACCGTCTAATCCTGGAAAGTTAACCGTATGTCTCAAAACAAGCCCCTTTTTCAATAAGTAAACAAACAGAGGGTGTAAATTGGTCGTTAAATCATCACGAATCAAGTAATAATTTACACTACTTGGTATCACTTCAAAGGCTAGCTCTTTTAAAGCTTTAGCCATATATTCACGTTCTTTAAGAATAAAGGTCTGTGTATCCCTTACAAATTGATTTTCTTTTAGACAGATTTGACCAGCAGCATCTGCTATCGCATTAATATGCCAATGAGATAAGTATTTTTCCAGTTTTAAAATAAGACTTGGCTGTGTAACTAAATAACCTAAACGTAAACCAGCAATCGCATATATCTTTGTTAATGAACGTAAAAAAATAAGGTTACTATACTTCTTATGTAAATCAATACTATCATCATAATCAATTAAAAAATCATAAAATGCTTCATCAACAATCAATAAACAATTGTATTTTAAGCAAATGCGGGCCATTTTTTCAAGCTGATCCTTTTTAACATATTTACCAGTAGGATTATTTGGATTACAAAAAAACACAGCATCTTGTGTTTTTACTGCAGTTTCAAATTTTTTTAAATTAATCGATTCCTCAGGCAACACCGTAAAATAACTAATTTCACAATCATGCACTTTACACATTTGTTCATATTCAGAAAAGGTAGGTTGAATCATTAATACAGATTTTTTTCTTAAATAAAAAGCAATTAAACTAATTAATTCAGCAGCTCCATTTCCAAGTAAGAGATGGGATTGATTAATTTGAAGTTTATTACTTAAACGTTCCAGCAAGTTTGTATTATGAGGATCTGGATAATCAGCAACTTTTTCAAGTAGGTTAGACCAATTATTAACTAACTCGTTTGGTATACCTAACGGGTTTGTATTAACACTAAAATCAATGACTTGATTCGGTTTATTCAAATTATAATAATCGTATAAATAGGTTGGATTAGAACCATGTGAAGGTAAGGACAAGTATGACACCTCCAATAATAAATAATGTTGTTGTACGTTGCATAATTGTAATTGTTCTTACAATATCATCTGCTTCAAGCGTTCTTAATGCATCCCCTAATAAAGGAGCTTTTGAGACAATACCTTGATAAGTATTTGTTCCACCAAGTTGAACACCTAAAATTAACGCAACTGCAGCTTCATTCCAGCCACTATTTGGACTTTTATGTTTCTTAGCATTTAAACGTAATAAGTTAAATGTTTTTTTAAAACTATTTTGAAATGATTTTTTGGTAATTAACATTAAAAATCCTGTCAAACGAGCTGGAATCCAATTAACAAAATCATCTAGACGCGCAGACGCTTTACCAAATGTTTTTAATTCTTTTGTTTTATAACCTACAACAGAGTCACACGTGTTAATTGCTCGGTAAATGAGCGCAAAGGGCGCCCCGCCAATAAACGCCCAAAACAAAGGGGCAGTAATACCGTCTGTCGTATTTTCAGCAACTGTTTCAATTGTCCCTCTTACTACTTCTTTTTCTGGTAATTCATCAGTATCTCGTCCAACGATTTCTGATAATTTTTTACGTGCGAGTGGTAAGTTTTTTTCTTTTAATGGATAATAAACAATCATCGCAGCTTGTTTTAAACCTTTTTGAGAAATTGTTGTAGCAATTAAGAGTGCTTCAACAAATAAACCTAATAAAAAATGTAAATGATATAAATAAAATAATAAGTAAAATGTTATAAAGAAGATGAGGACAATTAATATAATTAGACTAAGCAGTCCGGTAATTCCTTTGAAACGTCCCTTATTAAAATGTGTTTCACAAAAACTGATATATCGGCCAAACAATTTAACTGGATGTGGCCATTTAGGAGGATCTCCAACTATTAAATCAATATAATAAGCAATAATAATTGTTATACTTTGAATAACCATTTCATTTTTTCCTTTATTCGGCATTTTTTAGTGCACGTGTGATTGCTTGATGAACAGAAGTACCTATTTTAGATCCTAATGGTGTAATTGGTCCTGCAAACTCTAAATTATGACCAGTTTGAGTTGCTGCAACTAAAATACTGTCTGTTGAAGTTCCTGTAGCTAAAGTATTTGTTTGTTGATCTAATACGTTTAATTCACGTAAAGCAACTGTTTTTGCCTCTGTTGCTGTAACAATCGCTTGTAAAAAAGCTTCTTCCGTTAACTTACCATTTACAATGATCCACGTATTAATTGTCCCAGGCATTAATTCAAATGCATGACTTTCACCGAGTGTCGCATCAATTGCATTTCTTACGCCTGCTGTTGCGACAATCATTAATGAATAATCTTTTTCTTTTATTTCAACAATCCCGACGTTTTTTAAATTAACAGCAGTCATCATGGCAACAGTTTCAGACTCTTGCATGTTATATTTTTGTAAATAAGCACGCATATCTTGTTTATAATCCCGCACATTGTATTTGACATCAACATGGCGATTAATAAAATACTTATACCAGCCTAAACCAGAATTAAGTACACCTGAAGACATCGTTCGAAGCGGGACAGGAGAATTTAAAATAATATGAGCATCTGTTACTTCAAGAAAAGACTGATTTATTTCTATATTTTTTTGAATTTTTTTATTTGATTCAGGTATTAACATCACTTGCGGTTTTGCGAGTTGTGTATGAGCAAAATTTTCAACTTTTGTATGATAAATAGTATTAATCCGTTCGGGTTGAAGGACAACTTCAGGCTTATCACAAATAGCAACTTTTCCATCATTTAATAACATAACTTGATTACAATAGAGACTTGCAATATTTAAATCATGGAAAATGGCAACAACTGTTAAATCGTCTCCCTCTATTGTATCATTTAATAAATCCAATAACTCTTTTTGATATGCAAGGTCTAAATGGTTTGTTGGTTCGTCTAAAATAAGAACTTTAGGTTCTTGAGCTAAGGCTTGGGCTAAAAGTACGCGTTGCTTTTCACCACCTGACAACTGTTCAAGAGTTAAGTCACTAAACTCTTCAACACCTGTTGCTCTCATAACATTTTTAATAATTTCTCTATCTTCATTTGTCTCTGAAGGAAATAAACCTTGTTTAAAAGCATAACGGCCTAATGCAACTGTTTCTCTTACAGTAAATGCAAAATATTGCGTGTTATGTTGGCTTAACACAGCTATTTCTTGAGCTAAAGCTTTCGCATCATATTTTCCAAGCTGTTGGTTATTAATTAATATTTCTCCTGTATCATAAGGTAACACACCACTAATCATTTTAATAAGTGTGGACTTACCACTACCATTAGGTCCAATAATACCAAAAAAGTCTTGTTTTTTAACATGGAGTGACAGGTCTTTAATAACTGGATTTTGATTATATCCACCTGTTATATTTTTTAATTTAATCATGAATTTCTTACTCCTTTAACTTTTTGTCGAATTAAAATAACCGCAAATATTGGTGCTCCAATTAATGCAGTAATCACACCTATTGGTAGTTCTTGAGGTTGGATAATTATACGCGAAACTAAGTCAGCAATAATTAAAAACACAGCACCAATAATCATCGATTTTGGCATTAAACTAATATGTTCTGGTCCAAATATAATACGTACAAAATGAGGAATGACCAGTCCAACAAACCCAATAACCCCAGATACACTTACTGCTGCTCCAGTAAGCATGGACCCAGCAATTAATATAACCATTTTTTTACGATCTACATTAACACCAATATGTTTAGCCTGATCTTCACCGAACGAAAACGCATTTAACTCACGAGCATTCAATAATAAAATAAATGAACCTATGACAAAAAACGGTAAAATAATTAAAACATGTTCCCAACTTCGCATAGCAACACTACCGAGTAACCAACCAATTATTTGTCGTAATTCTTCACCTGTCAAAGTAATCATTAAAGATATTAATGCACTTAAAAAAGAACTAAAAACAATTCCAGTTAAAATGATTGTTTCAACTCGCAGTGAGCCATCAATTTTCCTAGCAAAAGTAATGACGATAATTAAAGTAATAAATGCTGCTATAATACTAATAAATGGCAATGTATAAAGATTAAACATTGGGATTGAGATCCCAAAGAATATTGTCATAACAGCACCAACACTCGCACCTGATGAAATGCCTAGTGTGAAAGGGTCTGCTAACGGGTTACGTAATAAGCCTTGAAAAGCAGCTCCGACAAGTGATAGTGAAGCCCCAACCAATCCTGCTATAGCAACTCGTGGTAGTCTAATATTCATAATTATGTTTTCATGCATACTAATAGATTCTGGAACGGTTGAATTAAACAAAAACCCCTTAAAGATAGCAAGTGTATCTTTAAGAGGTATACTAACAGTCCCTATCGACACACCTAAGATAATCACACTAATTAAAAGTGTGATTAATATTAGGTAAGTAAGAATAGATTTAGTTTGCAAAAACGTCTGGATAGATTGCTTTTGCAAGTTCCTCTGCTCCTTCAACAAGACGTGGTCCAGGACGACTCACTAAATCCTCGTTCACATCAAATATTTGTTCATCTTCTACTGCAGTTATGTCACTCCAACCTTTACGATCTGTCACTTCTTTAACTGGGTCATCTACATAACTACCGTACGTTGTTAAAATGACATCTGGATTCATTTCAATGACCGCTTCTTCATTTACCTCAGGCCAACCCTCTAAATCTCCAGCACTATTTTCTGCATTAATTCTTTCTAAAATTGTATCAATAAACGTTCCTTTACCAGCTGTAAATGTTTCTGGCGATGGACTAATTTCTACATAAACTGATTTAGGCTCTTCAATTTCGGCAACTTTTTCTTCTAATGAAGATAATTTCTCTTCCATATCTGCCTCAATTTCATCAGCTTCTTCAGTTGTATCTGTCACTTTTGCAATCATATCAATCGCATCGTACACTTCTTCAAAATTAGTTGCAGTTTCAACAACTAATACTTGAACATCAGCATCTCTTAATTGATTAAGCGCATCTTCGTTAACCGATTCATCAGCTAAAACAACATCTGGTTCTAAAGAAATAACTTTTTCTACATTAATTTCAAAATCACCAACTGTTTCTTTTTCTTGTGCTTCCTCAGGATAATTATCTAATTCAGTAACGCCTACTATTTCATCTTCTAACCCTAAAGCAAATGCAATTTCTGTATTACTTGGTAACACTGAAACTATTTTTTCAGCCTTATCATCAAACGTTAATTCGTCTCCAGTTGCGTCAGTTACAGTAACTGGGAATTCTCCTTCTTCTGTTGCCTCTGTGTTTTCTGATGCTTCTTGATTGTTTTCTACGTTTTCATTTGCATCATTACTGCTACATCCTGCTATTACTCCTAAAGATACAATGAATAAAAATACTAAATAACTAAACTTCTTCATTTATTTTTCCTCCTTATAAAATAAAAAAACATCTCAGGAAAGAGATGTTTAGACACACAAAAATATATGTATACTTTACATCCTCCTATCCTCCGTAGGCTGATTAATAATCATCATCCAAAAATCCTGACTTAAATTTTTTAAAAATTTCACAGTGGCGGGACCGTGTTAGATTTTCACTAACTTCCTTTTGGAATGAATCAATTATTTAATTAATTTTATTATACATTAAGTAAGAGAGATTTGTCAGTTTTTTACCTTATATTTCTGTAAATTGCTAAAAATCTGTATAAAAATAAAAAAATTTTGCTTACTTATCATGATAAGTAAGCAAAATTTTATAAGTTTAAACGTTATCCAATTTATTCGTTATCTACAGAAATACCTTCTGTCCATTCGTCAATAAGTTCTGGGTTATTTTCAATAAATTCACGTGCAACATCTTTTGGATCTTCATCTTCTGCAAAGACTTTAGGCATAATTTCTTCAATCATATCATAACTTTCTGTATATTGATTAATGAATTGATAAGCTGCAGGTGATTTCTCCTCTAACTCGTCATTAGCAACAATACTTATATGACCACCATCACCACCATAAACTCCTTTTGGATCTTCTAACATTTTTAAATCCATTGGACCAAATGCCCAGTGAGGTTTCCACAATGTAACAACAATTGGTTCTTCATTATCTACTGCATCTTCTAATTCTGTAAGCATTGCTGCTTCAGAACTATTCTGTAAATCCCATTGCTCTAATTTATACTCTTCCAAAGCATCTTCTGAAAGAGCCATAATTCCAGCACCTGGATCAATTCCTGTAATTTGCCAATCGAGTTCGTCACCTAATGCTTCATTATCTTCTAAGTCTTCGATTGAATTAACATCTTCCATATACGTAGGGACAGTTAAAGCTAAAGGTGCTTCATCTAACGTTTGATTAACTTCTATAACGTCATCTTTATATTCATCCCAATATTCTTTTTGACTATCTGGAAGCCAAGCTGATGCAGTAAAATCAGCTGAACCATCCGCTACACTTGCCCACATCGGTCCAGTTTCTACTTGTTTCACATCAACATTATAACCAATATCCTCAAGTACTTCTCCAAGCAAGTGGCTTACAACTGTTTCTCTAGCCCACGCAACATAAGGTATCGTTAAATCTTTTTCGCCTAACTCGACTCCACTTTCTTCACTTGAATTTGCTGCTTCTTCAGTGTTACTATTTTCATTATTTCCACTACACGCACCTAAAAGTAATACGAATACAATAAGTCCAAAAAAATAAATTTTTTTCATACACAAATCATCTCCCTTTACTTTTATTATAACTTATTAAAATATATTATGTATAATCTTAATAAAAAAACTCATTACAATTAAGTAATGAGTTCTTCTATAGAAGGAGGAAGAGGGATTCGAACCCCCGCGGGCTTTGACACCCCTGTTGGTTTTCAAGACCAATCCCTTCAGCCGGACTTGGGTATTCCTCCATAACGACAAGTTCTAATATACAACAATATTAAAACCTTGTCAATTATTTAACTACTTATTTAATATATTTTTTTCCACCCATATAAGGACGTAATACTTCAGGAATTAAAACTGATCCATCAGCTTGTTGATTATTTTCTAAAATAGCAGTTAATGTACGACCAACAGCTAAACCAGATCCATTGATTGTATGTAAATGTTCTACTTTTTTAGCTGAATTACGGTAACGTATTTTTGCACGACGTGCTTGGAATGCTTCGAAATTAGAACATGAAGAAATTTCGCGATAAGTTTCTTGTGTTGGTATCCAAACTTCAATATCATATTTTTTAGCAGCTGTAAATCCTAAATCAGCTGTACACATATTCATTACGCGATATGGTAATTCTAATAATTGTAGGATTTTTTCAGCATGCCCTGTCAATTCTTCTAGTACTTCATATGATTTTTCTGGTTTAACGAATTGAATTAACTCAACTTTATTAAATTGATGCTGACGAATTAAACCACGTGTATCTCTTCCTGCTGAACCAGCTTCAGAACGGAAACAAGCACTGTTAGCTACATATTTTTTAGGTAATTCTTCTTCAGTTAAAATTTCATCTCGGTGATAGTTTGTTGCAGGCACTTCTGATGTTGGTATTAAAAAATAATCCCAATCAGCAATTTTAAATGCATCTTCTTCAAATTTTGGTAATTGGCCTGTTCCCTTCATACTTTCACGATTCACAATGAATGGAGGAATCATTTCTTCATAACCATGTTCATCAACGTGTTGATCAATCATGAAGTTAATAAGCGCACGTTCAAGTCTTGCACCTAATCCTTTATAAAAGACAAAACGACTGCCTGTTACTTTACCAGCTCGTTCAAAATCTAATATATCTAGATCTGTTCCAATATCCCAATGTGGTTTTATTTCAAAGTCATATGACTTCTTCTCTCCCCAAGAACGTACTTCAACATTATCGTCCTCAGTCTCACCTATTGGCACACTTTCATGTGGAATATTCGGAATTGATAATAATACACGATCTAATTTTTCATCTATTTCCACCAATTCATTATCAAGTTCTTTTATTTCTCCACCTAATGCACGCATTGCTGTAATTGCATCTGTAGCATCTTCTTTATTCTTTTTTAGTTCTGAGATTTGCTTTGTTGCTTCATTACGCTCTGCTTTTAACTCTTCTACTTTACTAATTAATTCTCGGCGTTTTTCATCAAGCTCACCAAATTTAACTAAATCCGATAAGTCTTCACCACGATGTTCTAAACGTTTATTAATTTCATCAAAGTTTGTTCTTAATAACTTTCGATCTAACATGACTAAATAGCCTCCTTGTTTATAAACAAAAAAAGCTCTCATCCCACCAAGGGACGAGAGCTGATCCCGAAATTGGCATCTGTTTTTAATCAATTACCAATTAATTTTGACACGTTAAACTACAATCCCTTTAACATCTACATATAATTTTACCGTTTTTAAGTTTTATTGCAAATGTTTTAGAATCACTTCATGTCTTTTAAAGCTTAATTATTCACTACGATCAGCCATTAAATCAGATCCTGAAAGAGTACCCATTTCAATTCCTTTCATAGCTGTTCCTAGCCCTTTTGACAATTCAGCAATTAATTCATAATCTTGATAATTCTCTGTCGCTTGAACAATTGCACGAGCGAATTCTTCTGGATTTTTTGATTTAAAAATACCTGAACCTACAAAGACGCCATCTGCTCCAAGCTCCATCATTAATGCCGCGTCAGAAGGAGTAGCTACTCCACCAGCTGCATAATTGATAACTGGTAAACGGCCCTCTTCTTTAACTTGCATTAATATGTCATAAGGTGCTTGATTATCACGTGCAAACACCATCACCTCATCTGGACTCATTGACTGTAATTGTTTAATTTCTGCTTGTACTTGACGTAAATGACGGACAGCCTCAACAATATTACCTGTTCCAGGTTCACCTTTTGTACGAAGCATTTGAGCACCTTCACCTATGCGGCGAGTAGCTTCTCCAATGTTACGACAACCACAAACAAATGGTACTTTAAAATCAGACTTTTTAATATGGAAAATATCATCAGCTGGTGTTAAAACTTCACTTTCGTCAATAAAATCGACACCCATTGATTCAAGGACACGTGCTTCTACGATATGCCCAATACGTCCTTTAGCCATTACTGGAAGTGAAGTAGCATTCATTACTTCTTCAGTAATTGTTGGGTCAGCCATACGTGCAACGCCACCTTCTTTACGAATATCTGATGGAACACGTTCAAGTGCCATAACTGCAACTGCGCCTGCTGCTTCTGCTATTTTAGCTTGTTCTTCATTTACAACGTCCATAATGACGCCGCCTTTTTTAAAATTTACCAATTCATTCACTCCTGTTTTATTATTTATTTAAATAAATTCATAAAAAATTGTCCCACATAATTAATCATTAAACTAAACCAATTTTTCTTTTCTACATCATTGATTGCAACAAGGTCGACATTTAATTTTTCATCTTCATGCAAGATAGACCCATAAGTTACATTTTCATCAGGGACTAATTCTGCAGTTCCAATTTTTTCACCACTTTTAATTGGTGCCTCTAACTCGTTATTTTCATTTAAATGTTGTTGATCGATATGATAAATTAATTCATATTTATCTTTTGTTCCTTTTTCAATTGGTAAAGATATAGCCTCACTTGTAGCTACTTCTACTTTATTTTGCTTTCCTTTAGTTACTGAAAGTATTGATTCGTTTTCTTTTTGATAATTTGCAGGAAACAATTCTGTATCATTGAATTTATTAAATCCGTAATCAAGTAATTTTGCTGTTTCTTTAAAACGCTCATCTTCACTTGCTGTTTTCATAACAACAGTAATCAAGCTTTCGCCATCTTTTTCTGCAGTCGCGGTTAACGTATAACCAGCTAAGTCAGTATGGCCTGTTTTTAACCCATTTACACCCTTATAGTAATAAGGCTTCAGAAATGATGATTCATGCTTTAACATCCAATTTGAATTTAAAATTTCTGTACCAGCAAACGTTGTTTTTACTTTACTGGAAATTTCCAACGCTTCTGGATGATCTTTAATCATTCGATAACCTAATTTTGCAGCATCATGCGCTGACATTAAATTAGTATCATCTTTCTTTGTACTTTTTGGATGCCTTCCTTCTAATAAGATGTTATCTATACCTGTTGCATTAACAAATTTTGTATCATTCATCCCTAATTCTTGTGCTTTATCATTCATTAGTTGAACAAATTCATTTTCTGTACCAGATATTAGTTCGGCAAGTGTGACAGATGTTCCATTATCAGAATTAATTGCCATTGCTTCATAGAGTGATTTCACGGAATATTCTTTCTTTTTGTTTAAACCTATTCCAGAAAAATTATTTTCATTTGAAATCCAATAAGCATACTCACTAATCCCTGTTTTTGTATCCCATGCTATTTTTCCTTTAGCTATTTCTTCTAATACGAGATACTGTGTCATCATTTTTGTCATACTTGCTGGAGGTAATGATTCATTTGCATTTTTTTCATATAAAATCTGCCCATTATCACCATCAACAATAATAGCTGTCTTTGCTTTTGTTTCAATTGATTCGGCATAACTAATATTATGACTTACCATAAACAAACAGAGAAACATGATTATTGTTGGAATGATAAATTTGCTATTGTACTTCTTAATCAAAACTTTTTACCTCCACAATAGATTTAACAACTATATCTATCTTACCATAAAATATACGAGATGATATAATTTTACTTCTAAATAATTGAGCATTATTTAGAAGTAAAAGAAAAGCAAAGAGTTGACCATAGTCATGCTCTTTGCTTATGTTTAATTCGTTTTATTTATTTCATAAAATAGTTTGGTGCTTCTTTTGTAATTTGAATTTCATGTGGATGACTTTCAATTAAACTAGCATTCGTTATTCTCATAAATTGAGCGTCATTTCTAAGTGATTCTAAATCTTTCGTTCCACAATAACCCATACCTGCTCGAACACCGCCTATTAGTTGTTCAATTGTATTAAGCAATGAACCTTTATAAGCAACACGGCCCTCGATTCCTTCTGGAACTAACTTTTTAGAGTCGTCTTCAAGATCTTGGAAGTAACGATCTTTTGAACCAGCTTTCATCGCACTGATTGAACCCATTCCACGGTATACTTTATACTGTCTTCCTTGGAAGATTTCCATTTCACCTGGGCTTTCTGTTACTCCAGCAAAAAGACTACCTAACATAACTGCGTGAGCACCAGATGCCAATGCTTTTACAATATCACCTGAATATTTAATTCCACCGTCTGCAATAATTGGGATACCATGTTTTTCAGCTTCAGTTGCACAGTCATATACTGCAGTCACTTGTGGAACACCAATACCTGCAATAACACGAGTTGTACAAATTGAACCCGGACCAATACCAACTTTTATAATATTAGCACCCGCTTCAATTAAATCACGCGTCGCTTCTGCTGTTGCAACGTTTCCAGCAATGATATCTAAATCTGGATAAGTTTCTCTAATATGCTTCACTTTATCTAATACACCTTGTGAATGACCATGAGCTGTATCTAAAACAATAACGTCTACATGAGCTTCAACTAGTTTTTCGATACGTTTCATTGTATCAACCGTGACACCAACTGCTGCTCCAACTAATAAACGACCATGTTCATCTTTAGCTGAATTAGGGAATTCAATTACTTTTTCAATATCTTTAATTGTAATTAATCCTCTTAATGTGTCATTTTCATCTATTAGTGGCAATTTTTCAATTTTATATTTTTGAAGTACGCTTTGTGCTTCTTCTAAAGTTGTTCCTACTTTACTCGTAATTAAATCTTCACTCGTCATTACTTCTGAAATTAAAATGGAATAATCTTCAACGAAACGAAGATCTCTATTTGTTAATATTCCAACTAATTTTTGATCATCAACATTATTAACAATTGGAACACCAGATATTTTAAATTTACCCATTAAATGCTCTGCATCATATACTTGATGTTCTGGAGTTAAAAAGAATGGATTTGTTATAACACCACTTTCAGAGCGTTTAACACGATCAACTTGTTCAGCTTGTTCTTCAATTGACATGTTTTTATGGATAACACCGAATCCACCTTGTCTTGCCATTGAGATAGCCATCTCTGATTCTGTTACAGTGTCCATTCCAGCACTTATAAATGGTGTGCTTAATGTAATTTTAGGAGAAAGTTTTGTTTCTATCGATACCTCGTGTGGTAAAAATTCAGATTTTGCTGGGATAAGTAAAACATCATCAAACGTTAGTCCTTCTTTAATAAATTTCTCTTTTGCCACTTTTATTCCTCCTAATTTTTTATCTATTATTTCACTAATAATATTCTATTGTTCCCTACCATACCTTATTGAATTCAGTTTTTCAAGCAAGAGTGCTTCACATTAATAAAAGAAAAAGAACTAGTTAAAACTAGTCCTTTTGTGATTATTCATTCTCTTCTTCATTTTCTATTTCTTCTTCTATTTCTTCTTCTGCTACTTTCGCAACAGTTGCAACTTTTTCGTCGCCTTGAACTCTTATAAGACGTACACCTTGTGTATTTCTACCTGTAATTGAAATACTTTCTACAGGTATACGAATTAAGACACCTGCGATGGTAATGAGCATAATATCTTCATTACCTAAAACAGGCTTAACGGCAACTATATGCCCTGTATCTTCCGTTATTCTCGCAGCAAAGTATCCTTTACCACCGCGATTAGTACTACGATATTCGGATTCATCTGTTCTTTTTCCTACACCCTTACTTGTTACATGAAGAATTTGTGAATTTTCTTCAATAATTTCCATTGAGACAACTTCATCATCTTCACGTAGACGAATACCTCTTACACCTGCAGCCGTTCGTCCCATTGATCTAACAACATTTTCATCAAAACGAATGATATAACCATTTTTAGTTGCAATCGCAATATCTTTTTCACCGTCAGTTAAACGAACAGATATTAATTCATCTCCTTCATTTAAACCAACCGCAATTAATCCACCTTTACGTATGTTAGCAAATTGCTGTAAGGTAGTGCGTTTTGATAAACCATGTTTTGTTGTAAAGAAAAGGAATGAATCTGGATCAAATTCATGAACGCTTATTACAGCATTGACCCATTCACCTTGTTCAATATCAAGCAAGTTAATCAGTGGTAAACCTTTCGCTGTACGACTAAATTCTGGAACTTCATAACCTCTTGCACGGTACACCTTACCTTTATTTGTAAAGAATAAAATTGTATCGTGAGTCGATGTAGATACAAGATGTTCTACAAAGTCATTTTCATTTGTCCCCATACCTTGAATACCTCTACCACCACGGTTTTGTGTACGATAAGTATCAGATGGTAGTCGCTTGATATACCCTTTATGCGTTAAAGTAACAACAATATTTTCTTCTGGAATTAAATCTTCATCTTCAAAGAAATCAAGGTTACTTGCAGTTATTTCTGAACGACGTTCGTCATTAAAACGTTCTTTTATATCGATTAATTCTTCACGAATAATTTCTAATACTTTTTCTTCATCAGCTAAAATAGCTTTATATTCATCAATTTTTATAAGTAAATCGTCATATTCTTCTTGAATTTTATTTCTTTCTAATCCAGTTAAGCGTTGTAAACGCATATCTAAAATAGCTTGAGCTTGTTTCTCTGATAAATCGAATTGTTCCATTAATCCGCTTCTAGCAATATCTGTTGTATTAGATCCACGAATTAATTCAATCACTTTATCTAAATGATCTAAAGCAATTCTAAGTCCTTCTAAAATATGAGCACGCGCTTCAGCTTTATTTAAATCAAATTGTGTACGACGACGAATAATTTCGATTTGATGTTCTAAATAATACTCTAAAGCTTGTTTCAATGTTAAAACACGTGGTTGACCATTAACTAATGCTAATGTGTTAATTCCAAATGTAGTTTGAAGTGCACTATGTTTATAAAGGTTATTTAAAACAACATCAACATTCATCTCACGACGCACGCGCATAACAACTCTCATACCATTACGGTCAGACTCATCGTTTAATTCTGTAATACCTTCTATACGTTTATCTCGTACAAGTTCAGCAATTTTTTCAATTAATTTTGCTTTGTTTACTTGATAAGGTAATTCTTTTACAATCAGTGTCGTTGTTCCATTTGGATTCTCTTCTATTTCTATACGCGCGCGAATTGTAATTGAACCACGACCAGTTTCATATGCTTTTTTAATTCCACTTTTACCCATTATAATACCTGCAGTAGGGAAGTCTGGTCCTGGTATGTGTTCTTGCATTAATTCTTCAATACTTATCTCAGGATTTTCACTTAAAGCTAACACACCATCAATAATTTCACCTAAATTGTGGGGTGGGATGTTTGTTGCCATACCAACTGCAATTCCTGATGAACCATTTACTAAAAGGTTCGGAAAACGTGCTGGTAGAAAGACTGGTTCTCTTTCACTACCATCATAGTTATCTTGATAATCTACAGTATCTTTATTAATATCTCTTACCAATTCCATAGATAATTTGGACATCCGTGCTTCTGTATAACGCATCGCTGCAGCAGAATCACCATCAACTGATCCAAAGTTACCATGACCATCAACTAATAAATAACGGTGACTAAAGTCTTGTGCCATTCTAACCATTGCTTCATAAATAGATGAGTCACCATGAGGGTGATATTTCCCCATCACATCTCCAACGATACGTGCTGATTTTTTATACGCTTTATCAGCATGCATACCAGACTCATTCATCGAATATAATATACGTCGATGAACTGGCTTTAAACCATCTCGAACATCTGGTAGAGCTCGTGAAACAATAACACTCATTGAATAATCTAAAAAAGATGTACGCATCTCGTCTTTTAGATTTATCTGTTTTACATTTGAATTCTCTTCCACGATTAAATTACCTCCTCATAACCTTCATATTTAAAGTTTATATATCTAAATTTTGAACATACTTAGCATTTTCTTCTATAAATTCACGACGTGGTTCAACTTTATCTCCCATTAAAATACTTAATATTTCATCTGCTGCAATAGCATCTTTTGAAGTAACTTGTAATAAAGTACGCGAATCAGGATTCATTGTTGTTTCCCATAACTGTTCTGCGTTCATTTCACCTAAACCTTTATATCGTTGTAAATTAGGTTTTGGTGTTTTAGGAAGCTCTTCTAAAATTTCGTCTAAACCTTCATCTGTGAATGCATAGTTAAGTGTTTTCCCTTGTTTAATTTGATATAAAGGAGGTTGAGCTATATAAACATATCCATGTTCAACTAAAGGTCTCATGTAACGGTAGAAGAATGTTAATAACAACGTTCTAATATGCGCTCCATCAACATCAGCATCTGTCATAATTATTATTTTATGATACCTTGCTTTTGTAATATCGAATTCTTCACCTATTCCAGTACCTAATGCTGTAATCATCATTCTTACTTCATTATTAGACAAGATTCGATCTAAGCGTGCTTTTTCAACGTTTAAAATTTTACCTCGTAAAGGTAAGATTGCTTGGAAATGACGGTCTCTTCCTTGTTTTGCTGATCCACCAGCTGAGTCTCCCTCAACGATGTATAATTCACTTATTTCTGCATCTTTTGATGAACAATCTGATAATTTACCAGGTAAGTTCGAAATTTCAAGTGCACTTTTGCGACGTGTTAATTCTCTAGCTTTACGAGCTGCTAAACGTGCTCTAGCTGCCATAAGTCCTTTTTCTACAATTATTTTTCCAGTTGCTGGATTTTCAAATAAAAATTTAGAAAATGCCTCACTAAAAACAGAATCTGTAACAGTACGCACATCACTATTACCAAGCTTTGTTTTTGTTTGTCCTTCAAATTGTGGATCAGTATGCTTAATTGAAACAATAGCAGTAAGACCTTCACGCACGTCATCACCACTTAAATTATCGTCATCTTCTCTAAATAAATTACTTCTTCGGGCATAGTCATTAATAGCTCGAGTCAGTGCCGTTCTGAATCCAGCTTCATGCGTTCCACCTTCATGGGTATTAATGTTATTAGCAAATGATAATAAGTGACTTGCAAATCCATCGTTATATTGAATTGCAATCTCAACTTCTATATCATTATCTGAACCTGTTGCATATATTGGCTCATGTAGTACATCACGCGTACGATTAATGTATTCAACGTAAGAACGTATACCGCCCTCATAATAAAACTCGATAGCTTCTCGTTTACTTTCTTCACGTTTATCTTCTAATACTAATGTTAATTTTTTATTTAAGAAAGCTAATTCACGTATACGACTCTTTAAAACATCATAATCATATTCAATTGTTTCAGTGAATATTTCTGGGTCTGCTTTAAAATTAATGCGTGTACCTGTATGATCTGTTTCGCCAATCACGTGAATATTATCTATAGCAATACCTTTTTCAAAGTTTAATTCATAGATTTTTCCGTCACGATGGACTTGGGCAGTTAAGTGACTTGATAATGCGTTAACTACTGCAGAACCAACTCCATGAAGTCCACCCGAAACTTTATAACCACCACCACCGAATTTACCACCAGCGTGTAAAACAGTCATAATAATTTCAAGTGCTGACTTATTAGAGTCTTCGTATGCATCGACTGGAATTCCGCGACCATTATCTGAAACAGTTATGCTATTATCTGCTTCAATGATTACTTGAATTTCATCACAATACCCCGCTAATGCTTCATCAATACTATTATCAGTAATCTCCCATACTAAATGGTGTAATCCCTTTTCATTTGTTGATCCAATATACATACTTGGACGTTTTCTAACCGCTTCTAAACCTTCTAATATTTGAATTTGTTCTGCATCATAAGACTGTTCTTGTATATTTTTATCATTCATTAACCAATGCACCTTCAATTCTTAATGAGTATTTTTTAATAAGTATCTATTTTATTGATAATTTCATTTCGATTAAACCGTTTCTTTAATGTCAGTGGAGATTGTAAACTATAATAAATATACTCATCTGTTACAATTATTGACTTTCCATTATCAACTTCGCCTAGCAATTGATTTTGTTCTTTTTTATTTTTCAGTAATTTCTTTAATTTGATAGACGTCTTAGCTAATTGAACATCTAAAATAGTAATGACGTCTTCAGAACGAATAACATGATCATTTTCTAACTCAATAAACACTTTAAACTCACCCCTGCTTTTTTGTGATATTTCCTTCAACAACTTCAAACAGAGTAGCTTTTTGAATTGTTTCATGATTAATACCGGCTATATTAGTTGTGGAAACAAATGTTTGTACTTTCCCTTCTATCGCGCTTAATAAGTGAGTCTGCCTATGATCATCCAATTCACTTAATACATCATCAAGTAATAAAATAGGGTATGACCCAATTTCATTATATATTAAATCAATTTCAGCTAACTTAAGGGCAAGTGCCGTTGTTCTTTGCTGTCCTTGTGATCCATACACTTTTACTTCTTTATTATTAATATAAAAAAGCAAATCATCTCGGTGGGGTCCGATTAATGTCGTCCCTCTATATATTTCATTTTTTTCTTGTTTTTTAAATTGATGAATTAAATGTTCTTTTATTTCATCTTCTGTTGCTTCCTCACTCAATTTTAGTGATGATTCATATTCAATTTTTAAGTTTTCTAACTCACGACTAATTTTAAAATGAATTGGAATTGCCCAACTTCTTAGCATGTCTAGAAAATTAAATCGACCTATCAATACTTTAGTAGCATGCTCAATTAGCTGTTCAGTAACTACTTCGAGCAATGTTAAATCAGGTGATTTTTGCATTTGTAGTTGTTTTAATAAATGATTTCTTTGTTTAAGTATTTTTTGATATTCACCAAGATGGTAGACGTACATAGGTTGGATTTGACCAATTTCCATATCAATAAATCGTCGTCTATGCTGTGGGGACCCTTTGACTAAAGTTAAATCTTCAGGCGCGAACATTACAAGGTTTAATGCACCGATATATTCACTTAATCTTTTTTGTTCTAAATGATTAATTTTTGCTTTTTTCCCTTGTTTATGAAAAACCATTTCTAGAGGTATTGATCGATCTTTTTTATGTAAAATGCTGGAGATTTTTGCAAATTCTGCATCCCATTTAATCAATTCACGGTCATTTGTTGTTCGGTATGATTTTGTGAATGCCAGAATATATAACGCTTCTAATAAGTTTGTCTTACCTTGGGCATTTTCACCGATGATAACATTGACTTGATTATTAAATTTGATATCTAAATGGTTATAATTCCGATAGTCTTTTAACTTTAACTCTTCTATATACATATTTTTTCCTCATTTAAAGTTAATCAATTACTTTCCTTTAACTATATATGTTTCACCAGTTTTAAGCTTAACAGTATCTTTTAAATATACTTTTCTTCCGCGTCTATTATCTAATTCACCATTAACAAATGCGCCTTCTTCAGCAAGATAACCTTTAATCATACCGCCAGAGTCGAACTTATTTGTTAATTTTAGCAACTGTCCGAGCGTGATGAATGGTGTTGTTATTTTAATTTCTTCCATTTTATAGATTCACCCAGCTTTTTTAATGATTTAATAAAATCTTCTTATATGCTATTATACTAAAGTTTTAACCATTTTGAAAGGCTTACCCTTTAATTTTCCTTAATTACGCTTAAAACCCTTTAAAAATGATTATTTTGAAATTATTATATGTTTACTATCATCTTTTAAATAAAAAACAACCTAAATCCTGAATCGGATTTAGGTTGTTTTTTATTTAAAATGTACGTACTGGTAAAATCAATTGCAAAATTGAATCATCTTCAGGTGTTTTAATGATAAATGGTCTCATTGCACCTGTGAAATTTATGACTACTTCATCACTATCAATTGTTTTTAATGTATCTAACATATATTTAGAACTAAATGATATTTTTAATTCATCGCCATCAAAAGATTTTACATGTAAATCTTCTTTAACATAACCAACTTCAGGTGATTGACTAGAAACTTCGATTATATTGTCTTCTTTTGTATCTAAACGAATAACATTATTTTGTTCTCTATTTGCAAGTAATGCAGCTCGCTCAATTGTATGAATTAATTCTGTTCGTTCAACTAAAAGGGTTGTTTCACTATGATCTGGAATTAAACGTGATGTTTCTGGATAATTTCCATTCAATAAACGTGATAAGAAAAATAAATTTTCAGTAGAGAACAGTATTTGGTTATTCATCAAACTTACATTTATCTCGTCATCAGTATCGTCTAATATTTTTGATAATTCTTGAAGACTTTTACCAGGTATAACTACATTCATACTATCTATTTCTGTATCTTCAATGTTAATTGTTCGAAGAGCTAGACGGTGGCTGTCTGTTGCTGTAAATTCTAACTTTTTATTATCTAGTTTAACATTAACGCCTGTTAATATTGGACGTGTTTCCATTGTTGAAACAGCGAAAACAGTCTGTTTAGTTAACTGTTTTAAATCATTAATTGATATTTTAAATGTTTCGTCTGATTGAAATGGTGGTAGTTGCGGATATTCTTCACTACTTTGGCCATTCAAAGCAAAAACAGCATGTCCTGAGCGAATAGTAGCTTTTAAATCATTATCTACAGTTATTTCGACAAGTTCTTCAGGTAGTTTTTTAATTATCTCAGGAAAGTGTGGTACTGGAAGGATAATCGTACCTTCTTCCATACTAGTAATTATTTCTTCTTCACCTATTTTTTGTGGTATGTGAGCTTGAATAGTTATATCAGAATTACTTCCTGTTAAAACTACATGATTATTTCTAACATCTATTTTCATTCCAGTAAGAATAGGAATAACTGTTCTTGAAGAAATAGCATTGACGACAGATTGAATATTTTTTAATAATTGCTGTTTTTTAATAACGAACTTCATTTTTTTAATCCTCCTAAAATAAATAATGCTTATATATATTATTATTAATTAGTTAGTAATAGTAGTAATACTTGTTGATATGTTGATAAGTGAGATAAGTATATATTAAATAAGTGCTAAGCTATGTTATTAACATGTGAATAAAAATATCTTTTTTAAAGACTTACTCACAAGTGAAAATTAAAAGTTTTTAATTTCCTCAGTGATATTTTTAATTTCATTAGCCAAAACTTCATCTGTTTTTAATTCTTCGATAATTTTATTGTGTGCGTGAATGACAGTAGTATGATCTCTACCTCCAAATTCTTGACCAATCTTAGGTAAAGATAAGTCCGTTAACTCTCTTGTTAAATACATTGCAATCTGTCTAGGATAAGCGATTGCTCGAGTTCTTTTTTTAGATAAAAAATCATTTAATTTTAAATCATATTTATCGGCTACAATGTTCTGGATCATTTTAGCAGAAATTACTTTAGCTTGATTATTAGGAATAATATCCTTTAAGGCTTCGGTTGCAAGTTCTAGGTTTACATCTTCATTGATTAAAGATGAATATGCAACGACTCTCACTAATGCACCTTCTAATTCACGAATGTTTGTGTCAATTTGATTAGCTATATAATGCATAACATCATTAGAAATATCAGTTAATCCTTCTGCTTTTGCTTTTTTCGAAAGAATAGCTACACGTGTTTCTAAATCTGGAGGTGATATATCGGTTATTAATCCCCATTCAAATCTTGATCTTAAACGATCTTCTAAAGTTGGAATTTCTTTAGGAGGGCGATCACTCGAAATAATAATTTGTTTATTTTCTTCATGCAATGTATTAAAGGTATGGAAAAATTCCTCTTGTGTTTGCTCTTTACCAGCTAGAAATTGTATATCATCAACAAGTAATATATCGACATTACGGTATTTATTTCTAAAATTTTCAGCTTTATTTTCCATAATGGAATTAATAAATTCATTTGTAAATTTTTCTGAAGATAAATACATAACATTTTTATCAGGATGATGTTCTAAAACATAGTGTCCAATAGCATGCATGAGATGGGTTTTACCTAACCCAACTCCTCCGTACACAAATAAAGGATTGTAAGATTTTGCAGGTGCTTCTGCAACAGCTAATGATGCAGCATGCGCAAAACGGTTGGCTGCTCCAACGACAAAGGTATCAAAAGTATATTTAGGATTTAGCATATTTGCGATATTATTTTTAGGTTTAATTATTTTAGAAGCTGAATTGTTCTCTTCTATATTATCAACTTGATCTTCTGGAATAATAAATTTAACTTGTAAATTTACTCCGGTTACTTCGTATAATAAAGCACTTATGATTTGAGTATACCGCTGGTCTAGCCAGTTTTTTGTAAATTCATTTGGTACAGATACATAAAAAGTATCTTCTTTAAGATCTCGTGCTTCAGTATGTTTTAGCCACGTTTCAAAGCTAGGTTTACTTATTTTTTCTTTCATTTTATCTAAAATTTCATCCCAAAGTTCATTAATATTGTTCAAAATAACGCTCCTCTCATTCATTAAGATTAAAAAAGCCTTTCTTAATTTATACATACATAATTTAAGAAAGGTGAATTTTATTTTAAAAGTAACTTAATTTTATTTAGTTTAATATATGTATTCAAACAATAAGTTATTAACATAATTAACACACATCATAAAAAAGATTCACATAAAACAAAACTTCTTAACAAGTTATCAACAAGTTGTGGATTATTATTAACCTAATAAAATTGTCCACAGGTTTTTGTATAATAATACTAACAAAATTAAGTTAAGATAGCAATAATTAATGAGTATAAATGAAGATTATTAACATACGTGGATAAAAAAGATTAACAGGGGTGTAAAATGTTATTAAGTTGTCAATAAGTAAATAATAAAAAATAAAACAAAATATATGTTAGGGATAAGATTGTTAATAAGTAGTTAGTTAAAAAGATTAAGATAAAATGATGGTTAAACAATAAAAAAAGTTAATTTAAATAAAGAATAGAAGAATATTGACTATGAAGTATTAATTCCGTATAATGAAAAATAGAGTTCAATTATAATAGGAACGTTATGCTGTGTTTAAAATAAACAATTAATTGTTGTATAAACGTTAAAAAACGTTTCCATATAATGATGATATTTTTAGGAGGTGCTAGTTATGAAAAGAACGTTTCAACCAAATAATCGTAAGCGTAAAAGAGAGCACGGATTTCGTGCAAGAATGAGTACAAAAAATGGGCGTAGAGTTTTAGCACGTCGTCGTCGTAAAGGACGTAAAGTACTTTCTGCATAATATAAGCCACTGCATTATGTCAGTGGCTTTTTTTAAGTTTTTTTTAAATAAAAAATTAAATACGCTAAGTTAAAAGGTGATAAGAGTGAAAAAAGCTTATCGTATTAAAAGAAATGAAGAATTTCAAAGGATTTTTAATGCGGGTAAATCTTTTGCTAACAGAGAGTTAGTTATTTATTATATTAAAAAGAATCATCAAACTCATTTTAGAGTTGGTTTATCAGTTGGAAAAAAAATTGGTAATGCAGTAATGAGAAATCAAATTAAACGGTATTTAAGAGAGGCCTTTATATCATTAGAAGATAAAATAAATCCGGATCTCGACATCATTATTATTGCTAGAAATCCAACGATAAATATGGACTATCATCAAATTAAAAGAAGTTTGTCACATTTATTACATAAAGAAAACTTGTTTATACATGAAAAAAGATAGTTTTTTTGTGTAAGGAGGAAATAATTTTGCGTAAAAAATATATATTGATACTCAGTCTTATTGGACTAGTATTACTTTTGTCTGGATGTACAGAAATTAATACACCAATAGATTCTGAAAGTACAGGTTTTTGGAATTCTTACTTTGTTTATCCAATGTCATGGGTAATCACTTATTTTGCTGATTTATTTAATTCAAGTTATGGATTAGCAATTGTTGTTGTAACACTATTAGTACGTATTGTATTAGTACCTTTAAACGTTAAACAAATTAAAAGTTCACAAGGTATGCAAGAAATTCAACCAGAAATTAAAAAATTACAAGAAAAATATTCATCTAAAGATGCTGCTACACAAGAGAAATTACAAAAAGAAACAATGGCTCTTTTCCAAGAGCATGGTGTTAACCCGTTAGCAGGGTGTTTACCGATATTCGTTCAAATGCCAGTACTAATTGCTATGTATCATGCTATTATGAGAACAGAAGCAATAAAGTCAGGAAGTTTCTTATGGTTTGAACTAGGTTCTACGGATCCTATATTACCATTGATCGCTGGAGCTGCTACATTTGCACAGCAAAAAATAATGATGTCTGGTAGTCCAACAGGAGATAACCCGCAAATGAAGGTTATGTTATATCTTATGCCAATCATGATTACTGTATTTGCATTCTTCTTCCCAGCAGCATTAGCATTATATTGGGTTGTGGGTAATGGATTTATGGTTATTCAAACTATCTTCATTCGTAAACCTATGATGAAAAAAGCTGATACAGGAGGAGACAGTAAGTGAGAGAGGTAACAGCTAGCGGAAAATCAATCGATGAAGCAATTAATTCTGCATTAAATCAATTAAATTTATCTAAAGACGAAACTAAAATCGATATAATAGATGAAGGTAAAAAAGGATTTTTAGGAATTTTTGGTGCATCGCGTGCAATTGTTAAAGTTACAGAATCATTTGATTCAATTACAAATGCAGAAGAATACTTAAAAAATATGATTCAACATATGAATATAGATGCAAAAGTTGACACAATTGTAGAAGAAAACAATGTTACTTTTAATTTGAGCGGTGATAAAATAGCTATTTTAATAGGTAAAAGAGGTCAAACACTTAATGCTATACAGTATTTAGTACAACTCGTAATAAATAAAGACACTAAACAATATTATACGGTAACTGTTGATGCGGAAGGGTATAGAGGAAGAAGAAAAGAAACGTTAGAATCTCTTGCTTTAAAAATGGCAGATAAATCTAAACGAATGAATCGAAAAGTTGCTCTTGAGCCTATGCCAGCATTTGAAAGAAAGATAATTCATGCAGCATTACAAAACCAATCAAATATTCAAACTTATTCAGATGGAAATGAGCCACATCGTCACATAGTTATTAAACCTTAAACTTTACAAGCCTTGGATAATCCAAGGCTTTTTTATTAGTATAATTTTTTTAGAGTGTGGTATGATTATTTGTCAATCAATAATAAGAAGTATATTATTTGGGGTGAAAAAATGAAAACTGATACAATTGCTGCAATATCAACAGCAGTAGGTGAAGCAGCAATAGGAATTGTTCGTTTAAGTGGACCTGAATCATTAGATATTATTAGTAAATTATTTAAAGGTACAAATTTAAAAGACGTTCCTTCACATACAATTAACTATGGACATATTATGAATCCAGAAACAGACGAAATTATAGATGAAGTCATGGTATCTGTATTGATTGCTCCTAAGACATTTACTAAGGAAGATATAATAGAGATAAATTGTCACGGAGGAATTGTAGCAGTTAATCATGTTTTAAATATAGTATTAAAAAATGGCGCTAGACTTGCAGAGCCAGGAGAGTTTACAAAACGTGCATTTTTAAATGGCCGAATAGATTTATCGCAAGCAGAAGCAGTGATGGATTTAATCCAAGCACAAACAGATAAAGCAATGGGTGTAGCAATGAGTCAATTAGATGGTAAACTGTCTGGGCTAATACAATCATTACGACAAAAATTAATTGAAACAATTGCCCAAGTAGAAGTGACGATAGATTATCCTGAATATGACGATGTTGAAGAGTTGTCTCATAAAATGATGCAAGATAAAACAAAAGAAGTGCATAAAGAGATTGATCACTTACTATCTGTAGCTAGTCAAGGTAAAATATTAAGAGAAGGTATTCATACGGCGATAATTGGTAGACCAAACGTCGGAAAATCATCGCTTATGAACGCACTTGTTCAAGAAGAAAAAGCAATTGTAACAAACATACCGGGAACAACTAGAGATATGATCGAAGAACATGTTAACGTAAGAGGTATACCACTTAAATTAGTTGATACAGCTGGTATAAGAGATACTGAAGACCAAGTAGAAAAAATTGGTGTTGGTCGTTCACGTGCTATCTTGCAAACAGCTGATTTAGTTTTAGTTATGTTAAATAATAATGAAGAATTGACAGACGAAGATAAGACAATTATAGAATCTGTTAAAGATTTAGAATATATGGTTTTAATTAACAAAGTAGATTTAGAAACAAAAATAGATTTAAATGAGGTAAAAAACTTAATACCAGAAAATAATATGATTGAAATGTCCTTAACAGAAAATCAAGGCATCGATGTTTTAGAACAAAAATTAGTAGACCGATTCTTTGAAGGAGAGTTAGCTTCAAAAGATATGACTTATGTCTCAAACGCACGTCATATAGATTTATTAGAACAATCTAAATCAGCTTTAGAAGATGCTATGGAAGGTATTGAGTTAGGTGTTCCAATGGATATGGTTCAAATTGATGTAACACGTACGTGGGAATATCTAGGGGAAATAATTGGTGATACTGCAAGTGAAGGTTTAATTGATCAATTATTTTCACAATTTTGTTTAGGAAAATAAGAAAGGGTGATAAACAATGGTTTATAACGCGGGACATTATGACACAATAGTAGTTGGTGCAGGACATGCAGGGTGTGAGGCAGGCGTAGCTTCAGCTAAATTAGGGGCAAAGACTTTAATGGTTACTCTTAATTTAGATATGATTGCATTTATGCCGTGCAATCCTTCACTTGGAGGACCAGCTAAAGGTATTGTTATTAGAGAAATTGATGCACTCGGTGGAGTTATGGGGAAAGTCATTGATAAAACACATATTCAAATGCGCATGTTAAATACTGCAAAAGGTCCAGCTGTTAGAGCGTTAAGAGCACAAGCTGACAAACCTAAATATATTGAAGGCATGAAAGAAGTAATAGAAAATCAAGAAAATTTAACTTTAAAACAAGCTATGGTCAATGAATTAATTATTGAAGATGGTGTTTGTAAAGGAATTATTACTGAAACAAATGCCGCTTATACTGCTGAATCTGTTGTTATTACAACAGGAACTTTTATGCGTGGTAAAGTCTTAATTGGTGATTTAGAATATGAAAGTGGCCCAAATAACCAGCGAGTGTCAATCAAACTATCTGAAAATCTGGAAGACTTAGGTTTTAATCTAACACGTTATCAAACAGGTACACCACCACGAGTGAGTGGTAATACGATCGATTATTCAAAAGCTGAAATTCAACCTGGCGATGACAAACCTCAAGGATTTTCTTATGAAACAAAAAAATTCATTACTGATCAAATTCCATGTTGGTTAACACATACAAATGAAAATACACATAAAGTAATCAATGATAATTTAGAAGCATCATCAATGTATTCAGGTATGATGAAAGGTACTGGACCGAGGTATTGTCCATCGATTGAAGATAAGATAGTAAGATTTGATGATAAGCCACGTCACCAAATCTTTTTAGAGCCAGAAGGCCGTCAAACAGAAGAAGTGTATATTCAAGGTTTATCAACTTCATTACCAGAAAATATTCAAGAAGATATGTTGAAATCAATACCGGGTCTAGAAAATGCTGAAATGATGCGAGCAGGTTATGCAATTGAATATGATGCTATTCAATCAACAGACCTTTATCCGACATTAGAAACTAAAAAAATACCTGGTTTATATACAGCTGGACAAATAAATGGAACGTCAGGTTATGAAGAAGCTGCAGGACAAGGTATTATGGCAGGGATTAATGCTGCACTTAGTGCGCAAGGGAAAGAACCGTTTATTTTAGATCGTTCACAAGCTTATATAGGTGTATTAATAGATGATTTAGTAACGAAAGGAACGAGAGAGCCTTATCGCTTATTGACATCTCGTGCAGAATATCGTTTGTTACTTCGTCATGATAATGCGGATTTAAGATTAACAAAAATAGGTTATGAATTAGGTTTAATTAGTGAAGAACGTTATGAAAAATTCGAAGAAAAAATAAAACTTATCGAAGAAGAACAGAATCGTTTACACAAATTGATTATTAAAGGAAACGATCATGTACAAAAGACATTAGAAGAATCAAATTCTACTCCTTTAAAAGATGCAAGTAGAGCATTAGATTTATTAAAACGTCCAGAAATATCGTATAAGTTAATCGAAAAACTAACCCAAGATGAACAAGACTTACCAGAAGATGTTAAAGAGCAAGTAGAGATTCAAGTTAAATATGAGGGTTATATTAAGAAAGCAGAAGATCAAGTTCAACGTATGTTAAATATGGAAGATAAAAAAATACCTAAAAATATAGATTATGATGATATTAGCGGATTAGCAACAGAAGCACAAGATAAATTAAAAAATATTCAACCATTATCAATTGGTCAAGCATCTCGAATAGCCGGAGTTAATCCAGCAGATATTTCTGTTTTACTTGTATATATAGAACAAGGCAAGTTTGAAACAACAACATCATAATTTATAAGGAGACTTATCTATGAAAATTGAACAATTCACTCAAGCTTTAAGTGATAAAAACATTGAATTGAATGAAAATCAATTAAATCAATTTGCCCGTTATTATGATTTATTAATTGAGTGGAATAAAAAAATGAATTTAACGGCAATTACAGAAGAAAAAGAAGTTTATTTAAAACATTTTTTTGACTCAATATCGCCTAGTTTTTACTATGATTTTACTAAAGTAAACACAGTATGTGATATAGGGGCGGGTGCCGGTTTTCCGAGCATCCCCCTTAAAATATGTTTTCCAGAACTAAACATAACGATTGTGGATTCACTTAATAAACGCATTAATTTCTTAAATGAACTATCAACTGAGCTAGGTTTAACAGGCGTTAACTTCGTACATTCACGTGCCGAAGATTTTGGGCAAAAAAAAGAAAATCGTGAAGCATTTGATATCGTTATTGCAAGAGCAGTTGCGAGAACAAATGTATTAAGTGAATACTGTTTGCCGCTTTGTAAAATAAATGGTCAATTTATAGCTATGAAAGGTTCATTAGTAGATAATGAGTTAACAGAAGCAAATAAGGCAATTGGAATTTTAGGTGGTAAATTTAAAGAAGAATTAACTTTTACTTTGCCAATTGAAGAAAGTAGTCGTTCAATTTTAATTATTGATAAAATTAAAAAAACACCAAAAAAATACCCGCGAAAAGCCGGAACTCCTCAAAAATCTCCATTATAGCTAAAAGGCTTTAAAACATACTTATCAAACTATAAAAAATATACTAATTTTCATTAAATATGATAAGATTATAGGAGAGATAAAGATTAGTAATAAATTAATTAAATGAAATTGTTCCACGTGGAACAATTTCATTTACTAAATAAAGGTGATGTTAATATGTTGAACTCTTTTAATCGGCTTTTTTCAAGTGGAAACAAGTCTGATAAACAGTCGGTTGAACAGTTTAATGAAAGTGAAGTCATTCAACTCCCAGTTGAAAAAATCATACCTAATCAATTTCAGCCTAGAACAATATTTGAAGATGAGAAAATCGATGAATTAGCTCAAACTTTAAAAACACACGGGATTATTCAACCTATTGTTGTTCGTCAATTAGAAGATGAAGAGCAATATGAAGTAATTGCGGGTGAAAGGCGTTTAAGAGCTGCCAAAGTACTTGAATGGGAAACGATATCTTCAATTATTCGTAATTTGACTGATACTGAGACTGCATCAGTGGCGCTAATTGAAAATATTCAACGCGAACAATTAAGTGCAATAGAAGAAGCTTCTGCTTATGTGCAACTGTTAGAATTACATGAACTTACACAAGAAGCACTTGCTCAGAGGTTAGGTAAAAGTCAATCTACTGTAGCAAATCGAATACGTTTATTGAAATTGATACCAGAAGCACAGGAAGCATTATTGAATAAGAAAATTACTGAAAGACATGGTCGAACGTTATTAAAATTAAATGAAAAACAACAAAAAACTTATTTAGATAAAATAGTAAATGAAGAATTAAATGTTAAAGAATTAGAAGAATTAGTCGAAAAAACAACTAAAAAAGCAAAACCAAAGAAAAAACCAAAAAAGGCACAAATTATTAGTAAAGATATTAGAATAGCTACTAACACTATTAAAGAATCATTAAAAATGATTGAAAATACAGGAATAAACGTTGAATCAGAAGAAGAAGAATTAGAAGACTATTATCAAGTAACAATTCGAATTAAAAAATAAGTCTTTAAAAATTCTATAAGGTAGGTGTTAAAATGGGTAAAGTAATAGCTGTAGCTAACCAAAAAGGTGGGGTAGGTAAAACAACCTCAACAGTGAATTTGGGAGCTAGTTTAGCTACTTTAGGAAAGAAAGTCTTATTAATTGATATTGATCCACAAGGAAATGCAACAAGTGGTGTAGGTATAAATAAAGGGGATTTAGAACATTGTGTATACAATGTATTAGTAGAAGATTTTAGTGTTGATCAAGTATGCACAACAACAGATACTCCTAATCTAGATGTTGTACCTGCTACCATTCAATTAGCAGGTGCTGAAATTGAGTTAGTATCAGCCTCAACTCGAGAAGGAAAGTTAAAATCTGCGTTAACAGATATACGTGAAACTTACGATTATGTCTTAATTGACTGTCCACCATCACTTGGATTATTAACATTGAATGCTTTAACTGCTGCAGATAGTGTACTAATACCTGTTCAATGTGAATACTATGCCTTGGAAGGTTTAAGTCAATTATTAAATACGATTCGATTAGCTCAAAAACACTTGAATACGGAATTAATGATTGAAGGTGTCTTGTTAACAATGTTAGATGCTCGAACAAATCTTGGATTACAAGTGATTGAAGAAGTAAAAAAATATTTTCAAGATAAAGTATATGAATCAATTGTGCCAAGAAATATACGTTTAGGAGAGGCGCCTAGTCATGGAAAGCCAATATCTTCTTATGACCCTAAATCTAAAGGTGCAGAAGTTTATCTTGAATTAGCGAAGGAAGTGATTGCTAGTGGCGAAAGGGTTAGGTAAAGGAATTAATGCACTATTTCCGGATATGGATGTAAACGAAGCGAAAATACATAACATCTCAATTGATGAATGTAGACCAAACCCATATCAACCGAGAAAAACATTTGATGCTGATGCAATTGAAGAATTAAAAACGTCAATTCTAGAATATGGAATCATTCAACCTTTAATTTTACGAAAAAGTATAAAAGGTTATGAAATTGTAGCAGGTGAAAGAAGGTTTAGAGCTGCAAAAGAAGCAGAGCTAAAAGAGGTCCCTGCTATAATTAAAGATCTAAATGATCAAAAAATGATGGAAATAGCGTTACTTGAAAATTTACAAAGAGAAGATCTTTCGATTATTGAAGAGGCACATGCTTACAAAAACTTACTAGAAGAGTTAGAATTAACACAAGAAGAATTATCAGAAAAATTAGGTAAAAGTAGGTCTCATATCGCTAATACAGTTAGGTTATTAACTTTACCTGAAATTGTTATTAATTCTATAAATAATGGCCAATTAAGTATGGGTCATGGAAGAGCTATATTAGGAATAAAAAACAAAAAACACATTGATAAAGTTGTTAAAAAAACAATCAAAGAAAATTTAACTGTAAGGCAAATCGAAAAACTAATACTTGAATTAAATGAAGGTAAAACTGCTAAAAAACCAGAAACAGAAGAAAAAGATATATTTGTAGTTAAACAAGAAGAAGAATTAAGAGATGCATTAGGAACTGCTGTTAAAATTCAAAGAAATAAAAATAAAGGTAAAATTGAAATTGATTTTTATAGTGATGATGATTTAGAAAGATTATTAACAGTATTAAAACGTTAAATATAGCAAAGGCTGACGAAGTTAGTTTGTCAGCCTTTAGTTATGGGTCTTATAAAATGTTCCACGTGGAACATTTTATAATTAGTTGTCTTCTTTGAAAAACGCACCTTAATATTGTAATATAATTTAGTGATGATTTTACAATATCACTACTAAGAGTGATAGAAGTTAAAGGAGTGTTTTTTTGGAAGTAGTTAAAGAAGAACTTAATAAAGTATTTAATATATTAATGGGTGGCGAGTTTTGGTTAAGTATATTTAGTTTTGTATTAAAGGTAGTATTTATAATAATCATAGCATCCATTGTTATAAAAATTGCTAAAAAAATTATAGAAAGAGTATTTTCTAATAATAAAAAAACAGCAATAAGAATAACGAAACGACGAGAAGATACATTGAGAAAGTTAATTGAAAATGCTTTAGTCTATGTTGTTTATTCAATCGTAATCTTAATGATCTTAGATACGGTCGGAATTCCAATAGCTACATTATTAGCAGGTGCAGGTGTCATCGGTTTAGCAATTGGATTTGGAGCACAAAGCTTAGTACAAGATGTTATTTCTGGATTTTTCATTGTGTTTGAAGATCAATTTGCAGTAGGAGATTATGTCTTTATTTCAGATGTGGAAGGCGAAGTAGAAGAAATTGGTTTAAGAACAACGAAAATAAAAGACTGGACAGGTGAAAGATATGTCATACCAAATGGTAATATTTCCCAAGTGACGAATTATTCCATACATAATGGCACGCCAGTTGTAGATGTAAATATACCTTATGAAAATGATGTATATAATGCGCAGGAAATAATTGAATCAATTAATAAAAAAGTTTTTAATGAGACAGATATGTTTATGACAGAACCAGAAATTATAGGTGTCCAATCTCTAGATGTCTCACATTACATTATTCGAATTATCTCTGAAACATCACCAGGCAATCAATGGGCAGCAGAACGTTATTTAAGAGGAGAAATTCAGTCTGGATTATATAATAGAGGTGTAGACATTCCAGCACCAAGATTAGTCATGTATTCACAAGAAGAAAACAATCATAAAGGAGATTAAGAGATGACCAAAAAAGATTTCGCCTTAAATGATATTGTTGAAATGAAAAAAGGGCATCCTTGTGGAGAAAACAAATGGAAAATTATTAGATTAGGTATGGATATTAGAATAAAGTGTCAAGGTTGTGAGCGAAGTGTAATGCTCCCTCGAAAAGAATTTGAAAAAAAATTAAAACGTGTATTAATAAAACATGAAGAGTAAAACAAACTTAAAATTGAATTTATCTACAAAGAAAACGATAAATTAGTAGTAGTTTATTAAACAAAATTTAGGATTGGTTATTTGAGCTTTTATATGATAAGCATTATGCTTTAAATGTTCAGGTTCACGTGAATCAACCCCTTAAGGAGTGGAATTATTAAATGTCATTAACAGCAGGAATTGTAGGTCTTCCAAACGTAGGAAAATCTACACTATTTAATGCTATAACTCAAGCAGGTGCAAGTGCCGCAAACTATCCATTCACCACAATTGATCCAAACGTAGGAATTGTAGAAGTTCCAGATGAACGACTAGAACAATTAACAAAATTTGTTAAGCCTAAAAAGACAGTTCCAACAGCTTTTGAATTTACTGATATAGCTGGAATTGTTGAAGGAGCTAGTAAAGGAGAAGGCTTAGGTAACAAATTCTTATCACATATACGACAAGTTGATGCAATTTGTCATGTTGTAAGATGTTTTGAAGATGAGAACGTAACGCATGTATCTGGAAAAGTCGATCCGATTGCTGATATAGAAATAATTAATATGGAACTTATGTTTGCCGATTTAGAAACAGTTACAAAACGTTATGAAAAAGCAGAAAAACTTTCGCAACATAATAAAGACAAAGATGCATTAGAAGAGTTTGAAGTTATGAAAATATTAAAAGAAGGTTTAGAAAATGGAAAGCCTGCTCGTTCACTTGAATTTACTAAAGAACAGGAAATACTCGTTAAAGAATTACATTTATTGACTTCTAAACCTGTACTTTACGTAGCTAATGTAGCAGAAGATGAAATAAATGATGAAGATAATGAATATGTAAAAAAAGTAAAAGAATTTAGTGCACAAGATGAGGCAGATGTTATCGTCATTAGTGCTAAAATTGAAGAAGAAATTGCTGAATTAAGTTCAGAGGAAAAGGATATGTACTTAGAAGAACTTGGTATAGAGCAATCAGGATTAGATATTTTAATTAAAGCAACATATGATTTATTAGGATATGGAACTTACTTCACTGCTGGTGTCGAAGAAGTAAGAGCATGGACATTTAAAAAAGGAATGACAGCACCACAAGCAGCAGGAATTATCCATACAGATTTTGAACGTGGTTTTATTAGAGCAGAGACTGTTTCATATGAAGATTTATATGAAGCACAGTCGATGGCGCAAGCAAGAGAAAATGGTAAAGTTAGGTTAGAAGGTAAAGAATATATCGTCCAAGATGGAGATGTTATTCACTTTAGATTTAATGTGTAAGTAATAGCATAAATTGAGGTCTCGAAAATTTGATTAATATGATACTATTTGATACAATCATTGTCTGTGAGTAATTTAAAATTATTCCTTGCTCTTTTATTCTTAAGATTTAAAAAAGAGCCGCATAGACCAAAAGGAGGTGTATAGGATGACAAAATACGAAATAATGTATATCATCCGTCCAGACATTGAAGAAGACGCACACAACAAGTTAATTGAACGTTTCAACAGTATTCTTACTGATAATGGAGCGGAAATTACTAAAGTTGATGAGTTAGGCAAACGTAGATTTGCTTATGAGATTAATGATTTACGCGACGGATATTACGTTGTAATTTATTTCTCAGGAGAATCAAAAGCTGTTGATGAATTTGATCGTCAAGCTAAGTTCTCAGATGATATCATTCGTCATATGGTAATTCGAGCAGAAGAATAAAAAATTAGGGAGTGATTCTATTGATGAATCGAGTCGTTATTGTAGGTAGATTAACGCGAGATCCCGATTTACGCTATACACCAAATGGTGTCGCAGTTGCGAACTTTACAGTTGCAGCTAACCGACCATTTAAAAATCAACAAGGTGAACAAGAAGCAGACTTCATTAACTGTGTTGTATGGAGAGCTGCTGCCGAAAACTTAGCTAATTATATGAAAAAAGGTAGTATGATTGGAGTCGATGGTCGTCTTCAGTCTCGAAGATATGATGATAAAGATGGAAAAACAGTTTTTGTTACAGAAGTTGTAGCTGATACCGTTCAGTTTTTAGAACCTAAAAACTCAACGAATCAAGGTCCAAGTAATCAAGGACAATTTGCTCAACGACAAGGGCAACAGACTGCTCCATCAAACAATCAAACTTCAAACGATCCATTTAAAACAGATGGTGAACCAATAGACATCTCAGATGATGATTTACCGTTTT
>Ga0209487_1000475_pt1 | contig 36814 bp, 33 predicted proteins | sample Poulit2012_FD_187524 | JGI IMG/M metagenome (GOLD analysis project Ga0209487, IMG submission 187524) | Agricultural soil microbial communities from Georgia to study Nitrogen management - Poultry litter 2012 (SPAdes) (version 2) | ecosystem: Environmental > Terrestrial > Soil > Agricultural land...
TAGAAGGAGCACATTCAAATACCTACACCCTTCAGGATGGAATTGAAGAAGAAACTGATTTCAGATATGTAGTTACTTGTGATGGTGATGAAACCGATACCTCTGCAGTAGTTTCAGTTACTCTAAAGCCTGCCAACGAATGTTATTGCACTCCTTTAAATACTTCAACCTCCACTTATTATATTAGTAATGTATCTACCGAAGGTGCTCTACAGGATATAGACAACAGCACCGGATTCTCTACTGATGGATATGGAGATTATACCAACTCTCATGTCATTATAGCTTATCCGGGACAAGAATTTAATTATTCTGTTTCTGCAAGCAACACAAGTATGAATTATGGAATCTGGCTGGATATAAATCAAAATGGAAACTTTGATGATCCATCTGAGAATATTGCCAATAGCAACGGCTATGTGAATGGACCTTTTACCGGATCCTTTTTAGTGCCCGACGATTTTGAAGAAGGTTCTTACCGAATCAGAATTAGGTCTAATTGGTTAGGTGGTGTAATCGGCCCCTGTGAAGACAATAACAATGGGGAAACTGAAGATTATACCTTACAGGTAATTATTCCGGATTGCTTCCCTCCTGTAAATATTGCAATTGATTATATCACAGACAATTCTGCTGTGGTAAGCTGGGATGCCAATGATGAAACTGCCTGGGTACTGACTTATGGCGAAGCAGGCTTTGATCCCGATACTGAAGGAACAGAAATTTTAGTAGATGATTCCCCTTCTACAGAGCTTACTGATCTTGATGATGACACCACTTATGATGTATATGTTCAAACTTTATGCGATGAAGATGAAAGTGTGTTAATTGGACCGGTCCAGTTCACAACTAATATCTCACCTCCTGCCAATACTCGTTTATGTGATGCTATTGCTTTACAACCAAACAACGGTTGTGCAGGTGGACCTTACTCAAATGTGGCGGCCTTTGAAGAAGTCAATGAACCTATCGGCTCTTGTCTCAACAACTTTAGAGGGACCAATACTGTCTGGTTTACTTTTGAAGCTCCCATTGATGGAATTGCTACCATTAATACCGACTTTAACAGTACCGAAATTCAAACAGAAATTGTAGTCTTTGAAGCTCCGGCTGATTGTGAGGATATGTCTTCCTTAGGTCAGGAAGTGGGTTGTGCCAACGCTGCTTCAGGTGGAGTATTAGAACTTGAAGGTTTGACTCCGGGAGACACCTATTATGTAAAAGTTGGAGGATTTAACAGTTCAGGAGGATTGTTCTGTATTGAGGTGCAAATGGATGAAACTCCTATTTGCTTACCTCCTTCCGACATTACTGTTGATGAACCCACACATGAGTCTGCTCTGGTCACCTGGACAGCTACCGGAAGTGCTTCACAGTGGGAAGTAGCTTATGGAGCACCTGGTTTCGATCCTGACAACTCAGGTGAATCCATGATTGTCAATATTCCTGAAGCCAACATAACCGGTTTAGAGGCAGAGACTGACTACGAAGTTTATGTGCGTTCCTTGTGCGGACAATCAAATATGAGTCAGTGGAGTGAAGCTAAGACCTTTACCACTAAAGAAATGTCTGTGGATCATCAAGTGTTTGCTGAATTTACTTTTTATCCGAATCCGGTTAAAAATCAACTGAATTTGAAGGCTGAGACAACAATCGAAAGCATTGAAATCTTTAACCTGCTCGGACAGAAAATCAGAGAAATACAGCCGCAGACAACTGAAACACAAATAGATGTTGAAAAACTTCAAGCTGGAGTTTATTTGATGAACGTTAAGCTTAATGGTATTCAAAAAACCTTCAGAATTATTAAGAAGTAATTTAAAAACCCAATTAAGAAAACTCACTGTTTTAGCTTTAAAACGGTGAGTTTTTTTATTGTTATAAAGTTAAATTACTGAATAGAAAGCAGCTTGGTAAATTTATATTTTACCTTTCCTCCTTTTGATATATCTTATGTTAATCGTAATAGGAGCTATTCTTTTTTTTATTATTGGTTTGGTATTAAGTCTCATCGGAAGCGGAGGAGCTATTTTAACTATTCCTGTATTAGTCTATATTTTTGACATCGACCCTTACTTAGCTACTTCTTACTCTATGTTTATAATGGGAGCTTCCAATTGGATAGCTACAATTGACAATATAAAAAAGAGTTTAATTTTATATAGACCCGGTCTCTTCTTTTCAGTTCCCGGATTAATAATTACTTATTTTACACGCCGATTTGTTTTGCCTTATATTCCGGACATCTTATTTAAGAATGAACTCTTCTTTTTTACAAAATCAAACGCAATTATGCTGGTGTTTACTATTCTGATGTTTATTGCGGCCATTAAATCGTTAAGAGGAAAAGATGCCACAAACAATGTTCTCCCTATTAATTTCAACTATAAATTACTTGCTACCTATGGAGCAGCAGTAGGATTGGTCACTGGATTTGTAGGTGCAGGAGGAGGTTTTTTAATTATTCCTGCTTTTGTTTTTATTTTTAAAACCCCTATGATTCACGCTATTGCAACCTCCATTTTTATAATTGCTATCAACACCAGTCTTGGGTTTATTGGAGATTTAAATCCTACTATTTCTATAAATTGGCCTTTCTTAGTGTTTCTAATGGGATCTTCAATTTCAGGAGTTATTCTGGCTAATAAACTAAAACATCGATTAAGCAATGAATTTTTACGGAATTTCTTCGGATTGGTGATTTTTTTTCTGGCTATTTTTGTTTCTATAAACGAACTTTATAAGCTTTATAAACAAATTCAGTTTTAGTCCGCTTCACCGGTCTATCATTTAGTTTATAATCTTTCAGAATAATTTCTCTTTCTTGAATAAAAAAAGTCGCCTACTTAAAAAAAGCAGACGACTCAAATTTAATTTCTTTTTTCTTCTACAAACGGTCTTTAATTCTTGCTCTTTTACCTTGTAGTTTTCTGAAATAAAAGATTCTTGCCTGAGAGACTTTTCCTCTTTTATTTACTTCAATTCTTTCAAGGGAAGGAAGATTAATCGGGAAGATTCTTTCAACACCAACTGTTCCACTCATTTTTCGAATGGTAAATGTTTTAGTTGCTCCTGTTCCTCTGATCTGGATAACTACACCACGGAAAAACTGAGTTCTTGATTTGTCTCCCTCTGAAATTCTGTAGTAAGCTGTAATCGTATCTCCCGGATGAAACTCAGGAAAATCATTCTTTTCGATATACTTGTCTTCGACGTATTTTAGAATGGGCTGCATAATGAAAAATTTATATTTTAATTCGAAATAACATTCACGGTTTTCGCCAGAGGTTAGTCCGAAATCGGGTGCAAAAGTACATAATTATTTAAATCCTGCAAAACTTATTCAATCTTTTAATAAGTCAGGTCTTCTTTTGGCTGTATGTTCCATTGCTTTCTGCTCTCTCCATTGTTCTATTTTTGCAAAATCTCCACTTCTTAATACCTCAGGAACCTTCCAGCCTTTGTATTCTGCCGGTCTGGTATAAATAGGAGGCGCCAATAATCCGTCCTGAAAAGAATCAGTCAGAGCAGAAGTTTCATCACCTAAAACACCGGGAAGCAATCTTATTACAGCATCGCAAACAACAGCTGCGCCAAGTTCACCTCCTGTTAAAACAAAATCTCCTATAGAAATTTCCCAGGTAATCAGATGATCCCTCACCCGTTGATCAACTCCTTTATAATGACCGCAAAGAATAATGATGTTCTTTTTTAGAGAAAGTTTATTGGCCGATTGCTGATTAAATTTTTCACCATCAGGCGTCATATAAATTATTTCATCATATTCTCTTTCCTTTTTGAGTGCGCTTATACACTTGTCTATAGGTTCAATCATCATCACCATTCCTGCACCTCCGCCATATTGATAATCATCAATCTGTCTGTAATTATCGGTTACATAATCTCTTAAATTATGAAAATGAACCTCTACTAATTTTTTATCAATAGCCCGTTTTACAATAGAAGTTTCAAAAGGACTTTTTAATAAATCCGGTACAGCTGTAATAATATCTATGCGCATCATCTGTTTAAAAGATAAAAAGGGCGAAAGTTTTATTCCCGCCCTTTTCAAAATTTGTTTAAAAATTTCAGTTTCCTGAATCAGTTTTATTTTTCATCCGCTCATCCTGCAATTGTCTTCCAAGCTTTTGCTGGGTTTCCAATGCTTTTTTACGATAAGCATCAAACTCCGTTTCCAATTGATCCAAATTTTTTCTCGATTCCAGCGTATCTCTTTTATTTTTTCTGTATTGAAAAATAAGAATCAATAAAATAAGAACTAAGGCGATTATAATTCCAAAAACAACATTCTGATAAGTTTGTTTTTGAATATTCATCCCTAACCAGACAAATTCATCTTTGCTCTTTTCAGCTTTAATTAAATCTGCCTGTGTTTCTTCCAGTTCTTTTTCGGCTCTGTTCAAAGCTTGAGTCTGCTGCTCATTTTCCTGATTCAACGACTGTATCTCTTCTGAAAGCCTATTTATTTGCTGAATGGTTTCTTTTCTGAGATCTGAAATTTTATAGATTTTAATTACTTTATGGTCCTGAAAGTTATTGGAAGTTTCTAATACACTTTCGAACTGTTTGTCTATGGAATCTGCAACCGGAGAATTGCTTTGTCCTCTTATTGAATGGGATCCCAACAAAAGAAGAATAATCCCAAACCGAAAAATTAGTTTTCCAAAATCCATCAGGTTGTTTTTTAGTAATAAGTAAATCTTCTAACTTTAGCTATGTGTTTAGCCAGTCTCATCACTTGATGACTGTAACCATATTCGTTGTCATACCAGACATACAGCACCACATTTTTTCCTTCTCCGGAAACAATAGTTGCTTTACTGTCATAAATAGCAGGCGCAGAAGAACCTATAATATCAGAAGAAACCAGTTCATTATCGGTTGAATACTGAATCTGATCTATCAAATCTCCTTCTAAAGCAAAACCTCTGATCACATTATTTATTTCCTCTACTGAAGTGGCTTTTTCCAAATTCAGATTCAAAATAGCTAAAGAGCCATTAGGAACGGGAACTCTAATTGCATTGGAGGAAAGTTTTCCTTCCAAAGAAGGCAAAGCTTTGGCAACAGCTTTTCCTGCACCGGTTTCTGTAATAACCATATTCAGTGCTGCTGCACGTCCTCTTCTGTATTTACTATGCATATTATCAACCAGATTCTGGTCGTTGGTATAGGCATGAATAGTTTCTAAATGTCCATTTTTTATTCCAAATTCTTCTTCTACCACTTTCAGAACAGGCGTAATCGCGTTTGTAGTACAAGAGGCTGCAGAAAAAATATTTACTTCATCCGGATTAAAATTCTGTTGATTTACACCGTGTACAATATTAGGAACACCTTCTTTGCCCGGAGCAGTCAATAAGACTTTAGAGATTCCTTTGGCTTTTAAATGTCTTCCTAATTCTTCTTCAGAACGGAAAGCACCTGTATTATCAATCACTAAAGCATCATTTATTCCGTATGCTTCATAATCAATATCTTCAGGATTACCGGCAGTTATCATATGCACAGTTGTCCCGTTGATAATAAGGCTTTTGTTTTCCACATCTACCAGCACAGTTCCCGGAAACTGACCATGAACAGAATCTCTTCTTAAAAGAGCCGCTCTTTTTTCCAAAACTGTTTCATTAAGCTGTCCTCTTGTGACAATAGCTCTCAAGCGAAGCTGACTTCCTTTTCCGGTAGCTGTCATCAATTCACGCGCTAACAATCTGCCGATTCTTCCAAATCCGTATAAAACAACATCTTTGGGTTTAATGTCTTCAAAATTTTTGGCATTGGCCAAAGTTTTGGCAACGAAAGCGGCAGGATTATCCTGATCCTGAAGCTGATATTCGTAAGTTAATTTTCCTACATCCAGTTTTGACGGAGGTAAATTTAAAGTCTTTATAGCCTGAGCTACTTCGACTAAATCAAAGATTGAAATGGGTTTCTCGACAAAATCTGCCGCGTATTCATGTAGATTTAAAATTTCACTGACGTTTTTGTTAATCAGTTTATTTCTGAAAAAGACTAATTCAATAGACTTATCATACCATAAATCACTTACGGTTTTTATGAGGTCTATCGCTACCCGGCTTTTATCAGCCTGAAAAATTAATTCCTTTTCATAAGTTTCCACCTGACTCATAGAAAATAATATAAATTGGTTGTAAATTTTTGCGCGAAAATAGTCATTTTTAGGCTTTTAAAAAAGAAAACCCTCTGAATATTCTGTTTCGGAGGATTTTCATAAGAAATCTTAAAAAAGCTTTTGTAAAAGGCAGTTTTAATTTCATTTTTAATTTCTTTTCGCTCTTTAGAAAGCTAAAGTTTCTCTCTGCCCTTCTCTATTTTGAAAAGTAATTCTGGTGCGCTCATAAGAATTTTTATTTTTGATAATATTTCTCACTTCTGCGACACTGTTCACCGGAGTTCCGTCTATAGCTACTATGATATATTGATCTTGAGGTATTTTCACATATCTTGAAGTGGCCTGAGCTATTCTCACTCCTTTTTCGGTTTTAAACTGTCTCAAATATTCTTTATCCGCATTAATCAATTCCAGATCAGCTACTTCTAAAATATACATATCATATTCTGTCAGTTCTACCCTGGCAGATCTTTCTTTTTTATTTCTCAAATAGGTTATTTCCACCCGGTCTCCAGGTCTTTTTGTTCCAATATATGCAGTCAAATCAGACATCATTCTTACTTTTATGCCATCGACTTCTGTAATCAGATCGCCTGATTTAAGACCTGCTTCTTCTGCACCTTCACTAACAGAAGCTACAAAAACACCTTGAGAAAGAGAATATCCTAACTCTTTGGCTTTTTGAGGATCTACTGTATTTCCTGAAATTCCCAAAATAGCGTGTTTCACATCTCCATATTCCATTAAATCTTCTACAATTTTTCTGGCTGTATTGCTGGGAATAGCAAAACTATAACCGATATAACTTCCGGTTCGGGAACTGATGGCTGCGTTGATACCAATTAATTCTCCCTGTGTATTAACCAAAGCTCCTCCACTGTTTCCGGGATTTATAGCTGCATCTGTCTGTATAAAAGATTGAAGTCTTGTTCCTCCTTCGTTAAGATTCCTTCCTTTTGCACTGATGATTCCGGCCGTAACTGTAGAAGTTAAATTAAAAGGATTTCCAACAGCTAAAACCCATTGGCCTATTTTTGTAGAATTACTGTCTCCAAAAGGCAAATAATTTAAATCTTTTTCATCTATTTTAATCAATGCGATATCTTCACGCTCATCCGCCCCTATTACTTTGGCTTTGTAAGTTCGATTATTGCTTAATGTCACTTCCAGCTCACTGGCTCCTTCAATGACGTGATTGTTGGTTACTATATATCCGTCGGGAGTAATCACCACTCCGGAGCCCATTCCACGAATAACTTTTCCTGCCCGAATTCCCATAAGATATTCAGAAATGTTTCTGGGGGCATCTCTTACCTCCACATTTTTAACGTGCACTACCGCTGAAATAGTAGTAGCTGCTGCTTCCGTAAAATCAGGAATTTTTGCAGCTGAGTATCCGCTGTGATGTGAAACCAATGTACCTCTGTGGAAAGAATCATTTTCAGAACTGTCTGCATAAACAGACTCAATTTGTGGATTCTGATTTCCGGAAAAATGAGAATCTTCAATAAACAATATATAACTTCCTAAAGCAATCGCTCCGCCCAAAAGAGAAGCAAAGACCATTAAAGCTAATTTTTTCATATTTATTGATGAATTTATGATTTGATTAAACGATTTGGGAAATTAAAAGAGATATTTCCAACATTCAATCACTTTAACCGGATTTTAACTTAAGAAAAAAGGAATAAATTAGCGTTTTTTTCTTCCTCAAAAATACTTTCTTGAAAATTCCGGGCAGGGAAAGCTAAAAAGATTTGAAAAAGAGCGTACGAATACTTAAGTTTGCGCTTCTTTAGAATAAGTCTAAATTAAATCAGCTGCATGCGAACATTTTTTTTGATAATTGCTTTTGTTATTTTGCTTCTGGCCTCCTTACTAATTGGGGTTAAGCAAATTAATTGGACAGATTATCAAAGCATCATAGAATCAGGAAAACTGGTATTTAGAGTCAGTCGTTTTCCTCGCACCATTGCGCTGATTGTTGCCGGAGTGGGTTTAAGTGTCAGCGGATTGATAATGCAACAAATTTCTTTAAACAAATTTGTTTCGCCTACAACAGCAGGAACATTAGATGCAGCTAAACTGGGAATTTTAGCGGGACTGATTCTCTTTCCCGGAACTTCTCATTTCACTCAAATGGGTTTTGCATTTTTATTTACCATTCTTGCCAGTCTGGTTTTTATGCAAATGCTACGACATATTAAACAGCGAAGTTTGATCTATATTCCTTTGCTCGGTATTATGTTTGGAAATGTTTTAGCAGCAATCGGAACTTTTTTTGGATACAGGTACGACATTGTGCAGAATATGGAAACCTGGCTAATAGGCGATTTTTCTAAAGTATTACAAGGAAATTATGAACTTATATATATTAGTGTTCCGGCCGTTTTGCTAACTTATTTATATGCTAACAAACTCACAGCCTTAGGTCTGGGAGAGGAAACAGCTAAAAGTCTTGGAATTCAATACAACACTCTGGTCTTAATAGGATTGATTTCTATTTCTTTAACTGTCAGCGCAGTGATGATTACAGCCGGAGCGATTCCTTTTTTAGGACTTATTGTGCCCAATATTATCAGCTTAATTTATGGAGACAATTTAAAAAAATCTTTGCCATACACTGCTTTATTGGGAGCCACTCTGTTGTTGTTTTGTGATATAATCAGCCGGTTATTAATTTATCCTTTTGAAATTCCAATCGGTTTAACCATCAGTATTATAGGAGGTGTTATTTTCTTAGTATTCATCAGTAAAAGAATTCGATATGCTTAGAAAGAGGATTTGGTTACTGCTTGGATTCACAATTGTAATAGTTTTAATTTATCTATTAACTTTTGTAGGAAATAATCCTGATTATGTTTTGCCCAGAAGAGCTACTAAATTAGCTGCTATGGCTTTAATTGCCTGCAGTATAGGATATTCTTCTGTAGTTTTTCAGACCATTACCAACAACCGGATTCTGACGCCATCCATTATGGGATTTGAGGCAGTTTTTATTCTGTTTCAGGCTTTTATTGTTTTTCTGTATGGCGATAAAACTTTTCAGGTTATTCAACAACAAACGAATTTTCTCTTTTCGGTGTTGTTGATGTTTGGATTTGCATTGATTCTGTATATCACTCTTTTTAGAAAAAGACAGGTTCATGTTTATTTTCTTTTACTGGTTGGTTTAATCTTAGGAGCCATCTTTAAAAGCATGACTTCTTTTTTAGAATTGGTTATAGACCCCAATGAATTTGCTTTTATTCAGAGATATTTATTTGCCAGTTTTAATAATATCAATACAAATTTGCTGGGCATTTCTGCTATTGCTTTGTTTATAAGTTTAGTGGCAGGAACAAAAATTTTACACAAACTGGATGTTCTGTTATTGGGAAAAGAACAAGCCATTACTTTAGGAATTAACTATCAAAGATTAGTACAAATAAGTTTACTGTTAATTGCTATACAAGTTTCTATTTCTACTGCTTTGGTAGGACCCATTACTTTCCTGGGAATTCTGGTGGCTAATTTAAGTTACGAGTTTCTTCCGTCACACAAGCACAGACACACTATTTTAGGCGCTTCCCTGTTTGGAATAATTTTGGTGGTAGGAGGTCAATTCCTTGTAGAACATTTGTTTAACATGAATACTACTATCAGTATTCTTATTAATTTTGTAGGAGGAATATATTTTATTTTCCTTCTGCTCAAATCGAGAAGACTATGATAAGAGTTAGAGATTTATATAAAAAATATGGAAATCATCCCGTTCTTAATGGGTTAAATATTGATTTTCCAAAAGGTAAAGTGATTTCTTTAATTGGAGGAAATGGAGCAGGAAAAAGTACTTTACTCAGTGTAATCAGTAAAATTATCGAGCAGGATTCAGGATATGTTCAATTATCGGCTGAAGACATCTCTCAGATTTCCAATAAAGATTATGCTAAAAAGCTTTCTTTTTTAAGACAGTCCAATCATACACATATTCGATTGACCATCCGGGAACTCGTAAGTTTTGGCAGGTTTCCCTATAACCGCGGCAAGAAGATGAGTGCCGAAGATGAAAGAAAAGTAAATGAAGCCATTGCTTTTATGGAACTGGAAGATATAGCTGAAAACTTTCTGGATGAACTGAGTGGCGGGCAGCGTCAGCGTGCTTATTTAGCTATGATTCTTGCGCAGGACACAGAAAATATTTTACTGGATGAGCCTTTGAATAATCTGGATATGAAATATTCTGTTCAGATTATGAAGACTTTGAGAGATTTTGCACATCAACAAGGTAAAACGGTCATTCTTATCGTTCATGATATCAATATAGCTGCTCAATATTCAGATTATATAGCAGCTTTAAAAGATGGTGTAGTTCAACATTTTGGAACCACCAATGATATTATCAAACCTTGTGTTCTTAAAGATATTTTTGAAATAGAATTTGAAGTTATTCTGAATAAAGGCTGTAAGTTTTGTCTTTATTATAATTAATTAAATAAAACACCCTCAACTATGAACCGCAGCATTCTTTTTATTTTACTGGCTATTTTCACCTTTGGTTTTCAAGCCTGTGAAAATTCTTCCAAAACCAATAAACACACTCATCTAAATGAGGAGAATTCCTTTTTGATTCAAAATAAATTAGGAGAAACGCGAATTCCTAAATCACCGGAAAGAGTTGTTATTTTCGATCTTGGGGCTTTGGATATTTTTGATGAACTCGGTTTGCAGGACAGAGTAGTTGGCATTCCAAAGCAGACCATCCCTTCTTATCTGGAAAAATATAAAAATAATTCTTCTATCATCAATACAGGAAGTCTGGTCGAACCCAATTTTCAACAGGTAAATGAAGCCAATCCTGATCTCATTATTATAGGAACACGTCAGGAAAAAGATTTTGAAGAATTCAACAAAATCGCTCCTACTCTATTTTATGATATTGATTATGCTGATTATGTTGGTTCTATCAGTGAGAATCTAAAACAAATCGGAAAGATTTTTGACTTGAAACAGGAGGCAGATGCCATAGATAAAGAAATGCTTCAGGACATTCAAAGACTTTCAGCCAAACCACATTCCTTAAAAGGTTTATTTGTGATGTATAATAATGGAAAATTCAGCGCTTACGGAAAAAATTCAAGATTTGGATTTTTGCACGACAGCTTTGGAATTCCTCCGGTTTCGAAAGATATTGAAGCTTCAAGGCATGGACTTTCTATTTCCAGCGAATATATTCAGGAAATGAATCCGGAAATTTTATTTGTACTCGATAGAAATGCAGCTATTGGAGAAGGAAAAATCCACAAATCTGCTATTGAGAACGGACTCATCAAAGAAACTTCTGCTTATAAAAATAATAGAATCATTTATTTATCTCCTCAAGTCTGGTATTTGGCAGGCGGAGGTGTTACTTCTTTAAAAATGATGGCCAAAGAAGTAGAGGAAATTCAATAATTATAAAATTTCTATTAAAACTTTTGCTGTTTTCTATTGATTAAAATCGCAGATAAATAAGGTTGCAATATTTGTATATTTGAGGCCTGTAAAAAATTAATTTATGTACATCCGAAGAATTCTGGTCATTGTTGCTCTTTTAATTGCTTTGGGAATGGCCGGGTTTTCCTATTTTGTTTATAACACCTTATTGGTTCCCAACACTGCGTTTGAAGAAGATTATGTCAACATTTATATAAAATCCAATTCAAATTATTCTGAAGTATATCATCAGCTGGAACCTCTGCTAAAACATCCTGAAAAATTTGATATAGTTGCTTCTCAGAAGAAATATATCAATAATATCCGGCCGGGCAGATATATTTTATCTAAAGACATGACAAACAATGATATTATAACTGTCTTAAGAAGTAGAAACACTCCGGTTTCAGTAGTTTTCAACAATCAGGAGCGTCTTCCTCAATTAGCCGGCAGAATTGCTCAACAGATTGAAGCAGATAGTCTGGAGCTACTGCAAACTATGACTGACAGCGTTTTTCTTTCTTTACATGATTTTAAAACTGAAACTGCCTTAAACATGTATATTCCTAATAAATATGAATTTTACTGGAATACCTCAGCGGAAAGATTCAGAGAAAGAATGCTTTCAGAATATAAAAGATTCTGGAATGAAAAAAGATTGGCTCAAGCAGAAAAAATAGGTCTTTCGCCTTCAGAAGTTCAAAATCTTGCTTCCATTGTACAAAAAGAAACTTCTATGGTTGATGAAAGACAGCGAGTAGCGGGAGTATATATGAACCGGATAAAAAATGGATGGAAATTAGAAGCTGATCCTACTGTTATATATGCTTTAAAAAACCGCGGATTGGATTATGATACAACTACCATCAAAAGAGTTCTTTATAAAGATCTTAAAGTTGAATCACCTTACAATACTTATTTAAATGAAGGTATTCCTCCCGGACCTATTGCCATGGCTGATATCTCTTCTATAGATGCAGTCTTAAATTATGAAAATCACGATTATTTTTTCTTTGTTGCCGATCCTTCGAATCCGGGATACCACAAATTTGCAAAAACTTACGCTCAGCACAACCGAAATAAAAATGAATATGTCAGATGGTTGAGCAAAATGAAGATCAACAGGTAAAATCTCTTTATTTTTCTTTGCCATTTATTTAAAAAAGACTTCTGTTTTTTAAGATTTATCAAAATTAAAAAATCAGGATTTCTTCTTTTTTTATGTTTTTTAAGCTGATTTTTTTGCCTAATTGCTATTTTTTTGTATATTTAGTTGAAATTTTAAAAACAGAGCCTATTGATTAACTACTACTCTTTCACCTAAAACAAAAAAATTATGGCAAGAGCGATGTTTGAATACACTAAAGAAGTGTTGAAGAAAGTTAGTTTTGATGTGGTATTATTTACCAAAGAAGTTCAAAAAGCTGCGAAATTTTTACTCCCTTATGAGTTAGAAGAATTGCGAAACTTTGTTTTGAGTTTAATTCAAATCAATCCGGAACTGAAACCTTCTCTCTCTTATTTAGATGTATAAGATTTAATTATCTAAAACAATAAACAGTAAACTTCATCCTCAAAGATGAGGTTTATTTTTTTAATGTATTATTAGTTTATGTTTTTCTGATTTTCCTTGAGCTGTAATTCTCAAAAAATAAATTCCTGACTTCAATTGATCAACTTCTATTTCTAAAGGCCGGGGTGCGGATTTTAAAATCTTATGTAAAACTTTCTTACCTAAAAGATTAAATATTTCTATTTCAACCGAATTATAATCTTCGGCAGTTTCAACAAAAAGCTTATTTCGCACAGGGTTAGGATAAATTACAGTTTTAACTTTACCTTCATATTCAACACTTAATTCTTTCTTTATACCCGAAACTACCAGTGCAAAATCCTGCAGATTATTTTCTAAACTTCCTTTATGGCTGACAGTAATAGTATAAATCTCTCCTTCAATAGGATTTTCAATTAAAACTTGTTCGACATTATCTACAGAATTATCGGCATCATTTAAAGCCGGTCCTTCAAATAATGGATTTAATCTCCATGGATAATAAATATTTCCTTGTGAATCTGTTATTCGTAAATCCAAATCATTAATCAGAACAGGGGAGTCATCTACAATTATCTCACTAAAATCCGGTCCGCCCAAACTGACTTGTGAATCTGCCGCAGGATCTGTCCAGGCCATAGTTACTTTCAAAGGAGCGCTTCCATCAGCAATTACAGAATTAGTAAAAACAGATTGATTTTCATTAAGTGACAATTCTTGAAAGAACTCAGAACCTTGTTTTTGATTTTCAAAATCTTCCAGCATCAACTCGGCAGCAGCTTTAGTATGAAGCAACCCCCATCCATATTTAGGATCCGGTCCGGGTTCAGAATCTGCTTGTCTGGCTGTATGAATAATCAGAGCTTTGACAGTTGAAGATTTCAAAAAACTCCCTTCATATAAATCGGCACTTAACTCTTGTAAAAGTAAGATACTGCCGGCAACTCCCGGAGCTGCCATTGAAGTTCCGCTTTTGGCAATATAAGTAGTATCTGAATCTGCTCCATTTTCAGAAAAAGGAGGATAAAAGGCAGTTGCAGAAAAAACCTGTCTTCCCTGTGCAGAAATATCGGGTTTAACTCTATTGTCGTTGGCAGGCCCCCAGCTGCTGAAATCTGTCATCACCACACTTTCAGGTCCGGTATAATTCAGAACTTCATGAACGGCAGCTACAACTATGGCATTTTTGGCGGTAGTCCTTTCAGAACCTAAGATATTATACCCATTAGCTTCAGGATTTAAATCTTTTATCCGGTCATTTCCGGCTGCTGCCACAATCGTATAAAAAGGCGCATGAAAAGCAATATCATCAATGGCAGAAGAAACTGCATTATAAGATCCAAAAAATGGATGAATATCTACTTCCTGCGAAAACTGTTCAAGATCTTTTCCATAAGAATGATTGGAAACCAATAATCCTTCAGCTGCTGCAAAGGCCATTTCTGAAAGATCATCAAACCAATCATAAGCTTTTAAATTAGCTTTGTAAGCCATTCCTCTTCCTTGAGCTCCTTTTCCCATAACTTCCTTCCCTACCATTATTCCTGCTACATGAGTGGCGTGATCTGTAAATTCGTCAGGCGTATCTATTTGAAAAACTTTATTTTCCAATAATTCATGCGTTCCTCTCACCGCGCCGTTATCCCATATTCCGGCGGTCATCCCCTGGCCCTCCAAAGACAAACCCAGACTTGCATCCGGATACAATTCGCTCGTCCCTACTGTTATTGCAGCATGTATGTCGAAGGTTTTTCTGTAAGAAGGAAAGCCTGTTTCATCAAAATCATATAAAAAAGAAATTTCTCCATTGGGGTAAACAATTTTTAAAGGAAGATTTTGTTTCTCAGCAAATCTTAGTATTTGCTTTCTCTTCTCTTTAAAATCGAAGTGAAAACTATTTCCTATTTTGTTTAAATAATTGGTTTCAACAAAGAAATCATTTTTTCTCTGCTTATTATTTTGTGCATGACCTTTAAAGAAGAAAAAAAATAGCATTAAAAAAATGTAAGAGGGAAAAATTCTCATATCAAAAAATTAAAAACCTCCTCCAAGATAGATATTTTTTAAGAAATTTAAAGATTTATTTAAAATTAAAAAGGATTTGAGAAATTAACTTCTGTTTTTTTTCCTGATATAATGTTAATAGGATATATTTGTCTTTTAAACCGAAAAAAAGTTCAAATGAAATTTATTGTCTCGAGCTCTTATTTACTTCAACACCTTCAAATTTTAGGGGGAGTAATAAATCATAATAACAGTTTGCCCATTTTAGATAATTTTCTTTTTGAATTAAGAGATAATGAACTTAAAGTTTCCGCTTCTGATCTGGAAACTACTATGACAGCCACTCTTGAAGTGTCTTCTCAAAGCAACGGAAATATCGCTGTACCGGCAAAATTATTATTAGACACTCTAAAAACCTTTCCTGAACAACCGCTTACTTTTATTGTACAGGAAGACAGTCATACTATAGAATTGAGCTCAAGTCAGGGAAAATATGCTGTGGCTTATGCTGATGCTGATGAATTCCCGACTGTCACAGAAATTGAAGATGCACAAACCACAAAAATGACAGCTGACATTCTGGCAACAGCTATTAATAAGACCATTTTTGCTACAGGAAATGACGATTTACGTCCCATGATGAGCGGGGTGCTTTTCCAGTTTTCTTTAGACAATCTAACTTTTGTAGCTACGGATGCACATAAACTGGTGAAATATTCAAGAAATGATCTTTCTTCAAATGCTGAAGCTGAATTTATTATGCCCAAAAAACCATTAAACATCTTAAGAAATATATTGGCAGGCAGCGAAGATGATGTGCAAATAGATTTTAATGAAAGTAATGCTAAGTTTACTTTTGAAGATATTGAACTTACCTGCAGATTGATTGACGGAAAATATCCAAATTATCAAGCTGTTATTCCACAGGAAAATCCCAATGTTTTAAATATTGAACGTCAGCAATTTTTAAATTCTGTGAGAAGAGTTTCTATTTTCTCAAATAAAACCACCCATCAGGTAAAATTGATGTTAAATGGTTCAGAACTCAATATTTCTGCTGAAGATATTGATTTTAGCAATCGCGCAGAAGAGCGTTTAACCTGTAATTATTCAGGAGATGATATGCAAATTGGTTTTAACTCAAGGTTCTTAATTGAAATGTTGAATAATTTAGAAGCCGATAATATTCAGCTTGAAATGAGTTTGCCTAATCGTGCAGGAATCTTAACACCAATTGACGGACTTGATGAAGGAGAGAATATTCTCATGCTGGTAATGCCCGTGATGTTAAATAACTAAATTTAAATATTTATCCTTGAAAGAATTCATTTGAGATTAAAATATTGTCTTTTAATCTTAATCAAGAGTCACAGGGAATCAGAGTAGAAAAGGTAATAAGTCAAACAACCTTATTTCTCTAAAGATATCCCCACCAAAACAGGTTCGTGATCGGAAAATTTTGTTTTATAGGTTTTAAACTCCATGATTTTAAATTGAGGATAAATTAAAAAATAATCGATTCGCAGAGGAATAAAATCCATAATAAAAGTACTTCCTAACCCACTTCCGGCTACTTTAAAAGCATCTGTATGATTTTCAGTCAGCTTTCTGTAGGTATAGGAAAAAGCTGTGTTATTCATATCGCCACCTATAATATTAGGATAAGGTGATTCTGCTAAAGATTTCAGTAATTGTTGAACTTGTTGCTGCTGGGTTCTGAAAGAAACCCCCATTTTTTTGGTTAATTTTTTTCCGGATTCTGCATCTAAAGTTCGTATATCTTTATCAATTCTATGACTTTGCAAGTGCATATTAAAAACACGAACGGTATCTTTATCAATCACAAGATCAGAAAAGATTACATTATTAGCGGTGTGTTTAAAATCTAAAGAACCAGAATGAATAATTGGAAATTTGGAATAAATGGATTGCCCAAATTTTCCTTCAACCAGTTTTATATAAGAATAAGGATAATCTTCAAATTTCACCTCATCTGTTACATATTCCTGAAAAAGAATCACATCCGGAGATTCTTCCTTAATAAAATTTTTGATTTTCTCGGGAATGGTTTTGTCTTTTATCCAGTCATACCGATTAAATTGACGAACATTATAGCTCATCATCCGGATACCTTCTTCTGAAGAATCTGATTTTTGATTTTTAAATTTATAAAGAGAAAGAAGATGATTAAATCCGACAATTAAAATAATTAAAGACAATAAAAACTGTCTTCTTAAACGAATAATCCAATAAAAGAGAAAAAGCAAATTAACTGCCAGCAAAACCGGCATTCCCAAACTCAAAACCGACAAATAGGGAAAAGATCGCGGAGGAAGATAAGGCAAAATATAAGCTGATAACAATAAAAATCCGGCAACTGAATTTAGAAAAAACAGAAACTTGCCAATTATTCCTAACCTGCGCTTTTTCATTTTTAGTCTTTCCCTGCGTTAAACAGGAAATCTTTTTCTTCTTTGGTCAAACTTTCATATCCGTTTTTGCTGATTTTGTCCAAAATTTCATCAATTTTCTTTTGTTTTTCAGCCTGAGTTTTCGTCTGATGCTTAGCGGTATAGGGTCCTCTTCTTCCGGCGGGTTTTGTTTTGTTTCTGTAAACTTTTTTAAAAGGTGTTTTCTTTCTCTTTGAAAAAATTCCTGCTATAAAGTCGGCTATTTTTTCAAACCATAAACCTATATCTCTTCCTTTGGCTAATTGAGTAGTATAAACATATCCCAAAGCAGCTCCGCCTAAATGTGCGATATGTCCTCCGGGATTATCCACAGGAATCATTACAAAATCTTTAATCACGAAAAAAGCTGCAATCCACCAGAGCTTAATATTAAAAACAAACAAGCGGATAACCATATTGGGAGCATAAGTGGCCACTCCAATAAGAATAGCCATTACAGATGCTGAAGCACCGACCAAAGTATAATTTCTTCCATCGGCAAAAACAGGAAACAGATTATAACTGGCTAAAAAGAAAAGTCCGCCGGCTATGGCGCCTAAAAAATAATAATTCAATAATCTTTTTGGAGAAAAGAAAGTCAGAAAAAATCTTCCTGAAAAATAGAGAATAATCATATTGGAAGCAATATGCCAAAACCCTGCATGCATAAAAGCATAAGTGATGATTGTCCAGGGTCTGACCATAAAAACTTCCGGTTGTCTTGGTAAAATCAACAGATCAGTCAGTTTTTCCAAAGCCTGATCAGCCTGAAAAAAGAAAGCAAAAACTTTTAAAATAATAAACAGTACAAAAACAAAAACATTGATGGCAATTAACCTTTCTGTTATTCCTGCCATTCTGTACTGATGCTGAATTTTATCCCGAAAGTTCATCAACGCCAACGATTTTTATTAAACTGATTTCTCTTCCAGTACCACAAGGAAATAAAACCTATGACAGCTCCTCCCACGTGCGCCCAATGTGCGGTATTAGAAGGCCCCAGGACAGCTGCACCTGTGATTCCGGAATAAACTTCAAGTAAAAAATATCCTCCGATTAAATATTTTGCTTTAATAGGAATAGGAATAAAAAACAAATATAAAGGTAAATTCGGATACAACATGGCAAAGCCTGCAAGTATGCCAAAAACAGCTCCTGATGCACCAACCATAGGAGTTAAATAGGTTCCAAACATAGCCTTTACTGCACTGTGATCAGCAGCGGTAGGAATATCGACCCTATATTCTCCTGTACGAATCCAGGAAGTATAAACCTTATCGAGAAGATTATCCACATTTTCCATAGTCATCCCACTATCCAGTAAACTTTGAATCCCCATATAATAGTTGTAATAACTAAAAATCAGTTGAAGAGCTACAGCTCCCAATCCGGATGAAAAATATAAAAACAGGAATTTTGTCCGACCAATAGACTGTTCCATAATACTGCCAAACATCCAGAGGGCAAACATATTAAAGAAAATATGCATGGTTGAACCGTGCATAAACATATGAGAAATGATTTGCCAGATTCTAAAGTTTTCATTTTTTGGAAACCACAACGCAAAATGTCTTATAGCTTCCATACCCATATATTCGCTGCCAATAAAAAATAAAATATTGGCAATCAATAAAGTTTTGACCGTATCTGTAATTCTCGACATTTATATAAATTTTTTATCTAAATCTTCAGCATTGAGCCGAATCAGTACTTTTTCATTTTCCGGTGTTCTTTCCGGATCTTTACAAGCAAAAAGTCGATTGATGATGGAGATTTGTTCTTCAGTATTTAAAGAAACACCCGTTTTTATAGCTGTATTTTTTGCCAGAGATTGAGCCAGTAAATGGGCGTTTAAATTTTCCTTTTCAGGAAGGTTGTTTTCTAAATCTGACAAAACCTGATCCAGAATGGTTCCTACTTCACTTTCAGAAATCATAGCCGGAATACCGCATATCTTTACTTGATCAGCTTCTATATTTTCAAAATCAAAACCGATCTGTTCTAAAGAATCTTTTATTTCTTTCAACATACTGATTTCAGGTAAGGAAAATTTTAATTTCAAAGGAAATAATAACTGCTGACTCAAAGTAGCTTCCACAGTAATATTTTTTAAAAACTCTTCAAATAAAATCCTGTAATGAGCTCGCTGCTGATGAATAATAAGCATTCCTCCTTTTAAGGTGCTGATGATATATTTTCTTTGAAGTTGAAATACACCCGCTTTTTGATCATCAAGTTCATCAGAAAATAATTCACCGGAAACCACACTGCTTTCAAATTCAATATTCGGAAAATTATCTGCAGATTTTATACCGGTGTATAGACTTTCCCATTCTGCTCCTTTAGGTTTTCTGGTAACTATACTTCCTTTAAAAGACCCTTCTTCCTTAAAAGGATTAAAAGTGCGATCTACTTCTATTTGAGGCATCTGCGGATTTTTATTCTTATATTCATAAGGCGTATCCAATTCCGGATTACGATCAAAATCCAAAGAAGGTGTTATATCAAATTGACCCAGACTGTGCTTGACAGCCGATCTCAAGATCGCATAAATAGCATGTTCATCATCAAATTTCACTTCTGTTTTGGTAGGATGAATATTGATATCAATAGATTCCGTATCCATTTCAAGAAATAAAAAATAAGATGGAAATTGCTTTTCCTGCAAAAGACCTTCATAGGCAGAAGTAATCGCATGATTTAAATAAGAACTTCGTATAAACCGATCATTGACAAAGAAAAATTGCTCACCTCTTGTTCTTCTTGCAAATTCAGGTTTACCTACAAAACCCCGGACATTGACCACTTCAGTTTCTTCTTCCACAGGAACCAGTTTTTCATTGGTTTTTCCACCAAAAATGGCTACTATTCTTTGTCTTGTGTTGGCTTTTGGAAGCTGAAATAGTTCTGAATCATTGTGATATAAACTGAAAGCAACATTTGGATGTGCCAGAGCCACCCGATGAAATTCATCGATAATATGCCGCATTTCCACTGCATCAGATTTTAGAAAATTTCTTCTTGCAGGAATATTATAAAAAAGATTTTTCACACTGACTACAGTTCCGGCCGGTGTTACACAAGCTTCCTGAGAAATCACTTTACTTCCTTCAATACAGATATGCGTTCCTAAATCTGCATTTTCCTGTTTGGTTTTTAATTCGATATGTGCGATAGCAGCAATAGAGGCTAAAGCTTCTCCTCTGAATCCTTTGGTTCGAAGTTTAAATAAATCATCTGCCACTTTTATTTTAGAAGTAGCATGTCTTTCAAAAGAAAGTCTGGCATCCGTAGTGCTCATTCCTATTCCGTCATCAGAAACTTGAATCAGGGTTTTTCCGGCATCTTTAATAAGCAAATTGATGCGCGTAGATTGAGCATCTATGGCATTTTCCAACAATTCTTTGACTACAGAAGCGGGACGTTGAACGACTTCTCCTGCAGCAATTTGATTGGCAACATGGTCGGGTAAAAGTTGAATGATATCACTCATTTACGATCAAACGGTAAAGTAAAAATGGATAAATCAAAATCGATAATCCACAAAAATATAAAAATCAAGATGAAAGCTATAAAAAGGATTCTCCCATTGATCTCTCTGTTTTTACGATTTCTGCTCTCTGCACGATCTACCTTCCAATGAGCTCCAAAGTCTGCCGCATTGGGCATATCCCTGTATTTGTGAAAAGTAGAAGTTTCAAAATCAAAAGTCTGAGCTCCCTCTTTTCCTTTATAATATCGGGGAGTATAATTATATCTTCTATTTTCTCGTCTTTTAAATTTATGGAAAACCAGTTTCATAGCTATAAAAAATTTCAGCATGAGCCTAAATCAGGCATGCCTCAAAAATAATCAAAAATAATGGGAAATACTATAGCTTAAGAACTGATTCCGGATATTTTGGCTATACTTAAAGAAATCTATTTTGCAGCATCCTTTCTAAGCTGTGCCATTTTTATGGCTACCACAGCTGCTTCTGATCCTTTGTTTCCATGTTTTCCTCCCGAGCGGTCGATAGCCTGCTGTTTGGTGTTATCTGTCAAAACACAAAAGATAACCGGAATATCTGATTGAATATTTAAATCTTTGATTCCTTGAGTTACGCCTTCACAAACAAAATCAAAATGTTTGGTTTCTCCCTGAATTACACTTCCCACAGCTATAATAGCGTCTAATTCGGGATGGGTTTGCTGAAGTTTTTTACAGCCGTAAATCAATTCAAAACTCCCGGGCACATCCCAGCGAATGATATTTTCCTGATTTACATTATTTTCCCGAAAAACTTCGAGCGCACCTTGACAAAGATTTTCAGTAATATCTTCATTCCATTCTGAAACTACAATACCAAATTTAAAATCTTCAGCATTCGGAAGACTTTCTTTGTCATATTCAGATAAATTCTTTCCAGCTGTAGCCATAAAATATAAGTTTTTAAATTATTTAGTATTTTCAGCAATACCTAAATAAACCGGAGCTTTTTCAGCTTCAGGAGAATCCGGATAATCTTCTTCAATTTTCTTTAAAAATCTTTTGGCTTTGTCGTATTCATCCAATTGAACAGCAGTCATTCCTGCTTTCAAAAGATATCGGGGAGTTGTAAAAGAGTTGGTTCTGATTTTAGCAGCTTCTTCATAATATTTTAAAGCTTCTTCAGGCTGTCCGTTTTCCATAAAAGCATCTCCTATCGCTCCTTTGGCAATAGCCGGATAAAATTCGTCTTTCGCTTTAAATTTTTCAAGATGCTCAACGGCTTTCTTATACTCTTTGAGGTTTAAATAAGCCATTCCTGCAGAATAATTGGCAATATTGGCTGCATCCGTTCCTTTATAATTGCTGATAATATCCAACAAACCATAACTACCGGAGCCATTTAAAGCTTTTAAGAATAAAGTATCTCTGTCGGGTCCGGCATCAACAAGCATCGCACGGTTAAAATAATCCAGCGGCTGACTCATTTCTTTTACTGCCTCTTCCTGACGAGGTTTCATATAAAAATTATCATAAGCCAAATATCCAACTACCCCCACTACTATAATTCCTATAACAGTGAAAATAGCATTTCTGTTTCTGCTGACCCAGTCTTCAAATTGGCTTGCTCCGGAATCTAAACTTCCAAAAACCTTAGCAGTTGTAGATTGTTCTTCTAACTTTTCTTCTCTGCTCTTCTTAGTTCTGCCGTGTTTCTTATACGTTGCCATAAATTTTTTTGCATATTGAGTGGCAAAAATAATATATTTATTATTATTTAAAAGTTTATTCCACTCTATTTATTCTTTGTTAATAATTATTAAGCTGTTTCAATTTTTTTATAAGTTGAATCCTGTTATTTTTTCCTTTATCTTTTATTTAAAAAACTCTCTGATTCATCTCTAAAAAAGACTGAAGTTTTTATGTATTTTTGACTTTCTGAATTTAAAAAACCGGCAGCATTTTTTCATGCATTTACAATCTTTGTCTTTAATTAATTATAAAAACTTTGAACAGGAAAATTTTCAATTCGATCCAAAAATAAATTGTTTAGTCGGTGAAAATGGAATAGGCAAAACCAATGTGCTGGACAGTATCTATCATCTGGCTTATGGGAAGAGTTATTTCAACCCCATCAATTTGCAAAATATTAATCATCAAGCAAATTTTTTTGTTATTGACGGGAAGTTTATCAAAAATGATAAAACTGAAGATATTATTGTCAGTGTAAAAAAGGGTCAGAAGAAAATCATCAAACGAAATGGAAAAACTTATGAGAGATTACGCGAACATATAGGATTAATTCCTGTAGTTATCATTTCACCGGCTGATCGTGATTTAATAACGGAAGGAAGTGAGGTTCGCAGAAAGTTTATGGACGGGATTATTTCTCAAAGTCATCCTGAATATTTACAGGCTCTTTTAAGATATAATCAAGCTCTGGCTCAGCGAAATGCTTTACTAAAATATTTTGCTGCAAACAACACTTTCAATAGAGATAATTTAGAGATTTATGATAGTGAAATGACCTATCACGGAACCATCATCCATCAACTTCGAAAAGAATTTGTAAAAGCCTTCTCCCCTATTTTTAAAAAGAGATATGCAGAAATCAGCAATGACAAAGAAGAAGTCAATCTCGAATATAAAAGTCAGCTTTTTGAAACAGACTGGAAAAATCTTCTGGAAAAAAGCCTGCAAAGGGATATGGTTTTACAATACAGCAGAAAAGGTGTTCATCGGGATGATTTACAAATGAAGATTAAAGATTTTCCTGTCAAACAATTCGGCTCTCAGGGTCAGCAAAAATCTTTTTTAATTGCTTTAAAATTAGCTCAATATGATTTTATAAAAGAAGAACTCAGCACCAAACCTATTCTTCTTTTAGATGATATTTTTGATAAACTGGATGAAAAAAGAGTGGCTCAGCTCATTTCTTTAGTAACCAAAAATGATTTGGGCCAGTTATTTATCAGCGACACCCATCGTGAGCGAACAGAAAATGTAGTGAAAGCAAGTTCAGATTCTTATAAAATGATCGAATTATAATTTATTAATCACAAAACTTTTATAATGAAAAACCACTTATTTATTTTTAGTTTCTTCCTCCTTTTGATATTGAATATCGGATGCGAGAAAGCAACCAAAATCAGTGATGAAGAAATCATCAAAAACCTCAATGGATATTGGAAAATCGAAAAAGTAGATCGTCCGGAATTTAATGATATCCGGGAGTACAAATTCAGTAATTATGCTGATTATATAGAAGTTTATCCGAATATGGACGGATTTAGAATCAAACTGCAACCTCAGCTGGACAGCACTTACAAAAGAACTTCCAACGCTGAAACTTTTGTCATCAAAAGAGAAAATGACAGCATTCGTATGCACTACTCCACTCCTATGGATGAATGGACAGAAACTTTAATTTCTTTAAATAAAGATCAGTTTACTGTTCAAAATGAAAGAGGTTTTAAATATACTTATAAGCGATTTGAAAGTTTAATTAAAGAACTTGAAAGCCATGAGTAAAAAGAAATTTTCAGGAGATCTGCGAAATATTCAGGAAGTACTTAAAGATTTCGTTCAGGAAAATCGATTGGAAAAAGGTCTGAATGAAGTAAACCTTCAGGAGTTATGGAATGCTCTGTTAGGACCGGGAGTTCAAAATTATACAACTGCTGTAAAACTGACAGGCGAAACATTGTATGTTCAGCTCAGCAATTCGGTTTTAAGAGAAGAATTGAGTTATGGAAAATCCAAAATAATTCAGCTGCTCAATGAAGAAATGGGCAAAGAGGTAATTAAAAAATTGGTTTTGAGATAAACTCTATTCTTTGGTGAGATTTAGTTAGAGAATGACTTTTATTTTTATTAGTTCTCCAGGGCTTTTTGCTTGCTTAAGCTAATGTCAGGTTGTTCTACTCTATCAACCATTTAAACCAAACTCTTTGATCAATTATAGGAATATTATTTTGCTCACAAATATTCATTGTGTGTCCCGTTCCACCAGATACCGGATTGTTTAAATCGTCATAAAAAATGCCAAAAGCAGCTGGCTTTATTTCGTCAGTACCAATAGCTTTTATGGTGTCACGAATTATATAAGCTGCTTTTATCGTATAACGATTGACGTCACCTGAAACAAACTTGTCTATAAGGTTTTTCATTTTCTTATTGCTTTTAGACTGATACACCACTTCGGGTTCAGCAGCAATGTTTATATTGTCTAAAGATATAGTATGGTATGCCTGGTTGGTTTTTTTTCTATGACCTGAATATGGAGTAATAACTTCTAATCTTTTTTTGTCAACTGCGGTCACACCATCAGAAAAAAGCTGATCTGAACCTTCGGCATTTCCGCTTCTAAATTTTATATGTTTTGTTTTAGAGGTTAGCAAGGTTCCAAGTGCTGTCAACTTTTCTTTATCTGCTTCCAAAACATTTCTTTTGCCTTCAAGAAGAACAACTGAATTAGGTTTATCAAACTCTTTTATAAATTCTTTTAATGTCATTTGCTTTTTTAATTATCGCACGGCGTTGCCCAACTTGACGCAGAGCGAATTTACCGACAAATGTTGATACGAAGATAATACTTTTTTCTTACCGAAAATGTTCAATCGAAGCACTTATCTTGCCTTGCGGCCAAACCGCTTGTTGGCGGTATGTGGCATTCTTCTCTCATCTGTCCACCCATTGAAAACCGTTTACCGAAAAATCACTTTTCCCCTTTAATTCAATAGAAATTTCTGCCCAATATGGAAAAGACCTAAAATCTGTTTTTTCAATTTTTATTTTTTTGATATTCAAAGCATATTTGTCTGGATAAACTGTAAAACCGTCTTCTTTCTCGTTTTGAAGAACAATTAATGTTTCATTAACAGATTGTTCAAAAATGAAATCTTGTTCTTGTGGGCGGTTCATAATGATTATCACTTTCGGTCTTTCGTTTGTCTTGGTTGTGTCTATGTTGTTACCAAAAGTGAATAGAATAGAATTTTGTTTGTCTTCAAAAGATAAATTCGGATTTTCAACAGAGATAATTCTTGAGTCTTCAACTCTAAAAAATCGTTGTCCCCAAAAATCTCCTTTTACTCCTAAGTCTATTATGTCTTTGGCTTCTTTTTGAGTCAATGACCATTTTGTTAATTCATCTGTTTGCGGAACTTTATCTGATGGTGTCCACGACAAGCAAATAATATCAAAGTTTTGTTTCTCTGTTCTTATATTTTGGATTGAACCATAAAAAACGATTAGTGCATAGACGACAATTCCTGCACCAACAATTCCCAATAAGTGTTTAAGACCAAATTTATTTTCAGAATTTGTAAGCACATAAAAATTTCCATTTCCAATTGCAATTAGCCAAATACGAAAAATTGGAAAGCTAAACGCACCAAGCCAAGGTCCGAAAATAAACCAAGCTGTATAAATAAAAATTATTGCTTGAACAAAAGTAAATGCTATTGTCAGGACAAATGCTACAAGTATGTGAACTCGTTTAAATATTTTCTCAAATAATCCGTAGAGAAAAAAGGAAGCAACTGAAAATATTAACGTGAGAAATGAAAAACACTGAATGTCGCCCCGACCAAAGCCGTCATTTTTTATGACATAAAAAACTGCAATTAACGTTGAAACTATCCAAATGATTGCTGGATAAATAAGTCTAATGGAAACATTTTTCAACTTATTCATTTCTCTTTTTGCAGGTTCGTCCGCCATTACCGCCAACGTTCTTCGGCTTGGGGCGGGATTTCAAACAGAAAATTCCGTGAATGACAGAGTTGAAATTTATAAAAAATGTCAGACAAAAAAAACTGAAAACTACCATTTAAAACCGCATCAAGCAAAAGCCAAATTTCCTCACAAGTCAAATTTTTTGAGTATTTCAGAAGTTGTTTTATCACCTCCGTTTTTGAAGTCTTTTTCGGATTGGTCAATACGCTGGTTTAATTCTTCTATGGTGAATGGTTTCAGTTCTCTTTTATTCTCTGCTTGCGCAGTTTTCAGTAATTCTTCAAAACGCAAAAGCATATCTTCATCTTTAATATTCAAGAATTTTTGAACTTTTCATGGGTAAAACTTTTTATGTCAGGCAATGTTTTGCAGCTTATCGCTGGGGCGGGCAAACCTGCCTATCGGCAGGCAGGGAAGCCGAAACTTTCGATTCAGAACCAACCCGAGCAAAAGCCGTTTTAGAGTTTTAAATTTAACCAAAAAGTTGAATAAATGGCTTTTGCGCCCAAATAAAACCGACCATTGAATTTTGAACAATACCCGCCCTTGCGGCAAACTTTGTTACCAGCAGTTTATTTCTCTTGCTTTATTATTTTCACTGATGTTTTCTTAATTCTCGAATGATGACGTTAATATTCTTTTTGTCTTTGACAAATGTTATAGGTTGATATGAAAATTTACTTCCTGTTGGCTGACTGTTTATTAATAATTTCTCATTGTCAGGAATTATTGTGATTACTTCTCCCCAAGAAAACCAGGATTTTTTGGTTTTAGCTTGAATGTAACCTAGTTCATGAAACTGTATGTTTTTTAAGTTTAACTGTTTTAAAGCGCATTCGATTTTATCGTTCGTTAATTCTGAAATATGATAATTTTTAAATATTTGATTTTGATATAATCTTTTAACTATGAAGAGGGTGAAGAGTACACCAAGAATCAAAAAGATTATAGATAAAATTTTTAGGTCAGTATTATTGCTTTTGAATCCCGATTTAGCAGCTGATGAAGAAATAAAAACTATTCCGAGGGAAATATAACAAAAATGTATCTGCTATAGAAGTTCTTAAACGTTACAGCCCACCTTTTGTTTTTCCTTATATATTCTAATTCCTGTTTTGTCATTTAAAAAGAATAGTTGCAGATTCTGTTTACTATTGCTGGTAACGTTTCTCAGCTATACGCAGGCAGGGTTTTTAACCACTGAACTTCCTATGAAGAACTGAGCTCCAAATTTACCACTTTCCTGTCCTACGAAGCACGAAACCCCTGCTTGCGTATAGGTGATGTTAGCTGTTCGGTGTTCTTTCCCGTCCGTCCGAAAGCGTTGGCAAAGACATACTTTTTTGCAATTTTGGGCTCGTGTGCTGGCTTGGGCGAATTGCAAATATGTATGGCTTTAAGCGTTGGTAATTCAAAAGTCCTTTCTCAAAAATTTTCTTTGTCTTTCCCAATCTCCACTTCTTAAGCAAGATTCAATTTGTTCATTGATATAGGTTTTTATAGGAATCAACTTAATTCCCACATCCGATTTATTAGTAATTTCCAATAAATTTCTCCATTCTGAGGCTTGGATGTCCCCAATAATAACATCTCCAGAATAATTCCCGCCATTTCCTCTCCACATTAACCTGCTAAAAGTTTCTTTATTTTGATTTAATGAAATGAATAATAGGAAGATCTCTTCAAATAATTCTTTTTTTGTGTGTCTGATTAAGTCAACAACAATTTGCATCTTTTTGTAATCAGTATTACTATTGATTACATATTGTCTTATGAAATTATCTGCTCTCAATCTATATTCTTCTTTAAGATTTCTAAAGAATACATTGCAGTAATGCTCCAAAATGCCAAAGTATAAATCTTTCTCAATTACTAAGTCAAATACTTGGATAAGCGTGTCTTCTATATTATCTATATTCCATACATAACTCATATCACTATGGTCGCCACCAAGACTATGTCTTTCAGTGGAAGAATATAGACTTTCAACAAACTCAATTAAGAAATTTTTATCAGCCTTTAATATTTTCAAAAATCCTTGTCCTTGATAATCAAAATGATGTTGAATAAGGTTTTGTTGGATATAAGCTTTTTTAATCAACTCAATGTCATCTCCAAGACTTTCAAAGTGTTTGCTGAAAAAATCCATCCAAACTTGTAATTTTGAACCTTCCTTTTCATTTTTATCTGTAATTATTTTTAAAATTAACTGAAACAGGTTTGGCTTTACTTTTAAAAATCGCTCAAGTCTGTCAAAATGAATTGTATTGGGTTTATTCATTTTTGAAATTGTTTTAATTAATGAATCAGCTAGTTCATCATTGATTAAAGTATCATCTATGTAATCATAAAATGATAATTCCCAAAGCTCTTTCTTTTCAAATTGTGATTGCTGAATAAGTTCCCAAATTTGATTGACCGCATTTTCAACTTTCAACTGATTTCTAAAGGTAACTATAGGAACATAGTTAACCAGATTATCATTTTCAATTACTTTCGTAAGCAAAGCAAGACCTGTTGTTAGGTTTTTTGTGCAATTTTCGTCAATAACAAAATCTAGTGCATTATTATAATTCCAATTATTGTCCGCTGAATTCCTGAGTAAAATGAAAGTATCGTAAAAATCGTTGATTTCGTCCTCATTGGTTAAAATGAATGAACTTCTTATTTCCGCTTCTTTTAATCGTTCATATTCTCGAAAATCATAAAATTCATACATTTCCTTATCTCTAAATCTGTCCCAATCAATTTTCAAAAAAGCTAAGTATGTTTCATTGACAAATCTGTTCGTTAGATTTGAGAATTCAGGTAAATCAAAATCGTGTCTTCTAAACCATCTTATTTGGTTTTGAACATATTTACAATGCTCAAAATTTTCATTGGTTAAATGTTTGTCAATTATATTCAGTACAAATGGAATGTCGAATGATATTATCTCTTTATTGACATCTGGATGAACTCTTGAATAATTCTTTAAAAGACTAAAAGCCAATATAGGTCGAGAGTCAAAACTACTTTCTAAAGTATTCCAAATTTTAGTTCTGAATTCCTGAATAGTCTTATTGTTTGGAATTGGATACTGATAGTGAATAAAACTATTTTTTCTTCCTCCTTTAAATTGCTGAAATTTATCGGAAAGGAAAGTTTTGGCTAGTTCGTAAAATGATGTAGAAAGTAATTCATCATTCTTTTCAACTCCTTTTACTAGAATATCAAAAAGAGTTCTTTGTCGATAGAAGTTCGAGTATTCATCATCCTTATCAAAAATCAATAATTCCCTTATTTTATGTATTAATTCAGGTGATTTTTCTGGTTTTCGAGAAACATACTCAAATAATAATTCGATTGAATCCTTTAAATTTTTGTTATTGAGACGAAAAAAATTACCTAATAATTCAATAATTTCATCCTTGTCATAATTGAACTGATTTGTTTCGTAAGAAGTATCGTATGTAGAACCTTCTACTTTCGGAAATGCCTCTATTTGCTGATATGTAAACTCTAAAGTTTGGTCCTGTAAATAGAACCAAAATGAATTGAGAAAATCAAAAGATTTGTTGCTGTCCGAACTAATTTGCTTCCAGTAATTTACCAAGTCGGGTTTAATTTTGTCCATTACATTTTGTGAACCAAAAGTATTGTTGGCAGGAATTACACTATCCGTAAATCTGTTTTTATAATTCTCAAAGTAGCTATTTAAGAGAGTACTGAATGAAAGTAAATTGTCTTTGATAAAAGCTTTATAAAAGAAAAAAGTAGCAAGATTCTGTTCTGGCACTTTCACGTGTTCAAATTGAATTTCTACCAACTCTAATTTGTCGAGAGTATCAATTATGTCAATAAAATCATTATACGAAATATCAAATTCTTTTAAAATTGATTCTGTTACTTCTCTATTTTTATACGGGATAGTATAAAAGAAAGCAATTAGTCCAAGACATTTTATGTTTAAAGGGCTTTCAAACTCACCATCATCTTTGATGAAAGTTGAAAAATACTTTTCAAATAAATCGGATACATTGTGAAGGGCATATAAATTTTGTTCTTGCTTAGCTAAAAGCGATGTCATTATTGCCAATCTTGGATTTCCGTCAGAAATTCTTACTATTTCTTTATGGTAATCAGGGTTTAATATTTCAAATGGCTCAGATTTTATTATGTCAATAATTTGTTCATCTGATAGTTTGAACAAGTCTATTCGTTGAGCTGAAAATTCTTGGCATTTTCTTCCAATTTCTCGAAACGCATAATCCCTAACTGTAATTATTATCTTAAGTTTTCCGTTTCTATTAGCTTTAAAAAAACCTGTTATTTGTTCAAATGCATCAATTCTGTTTGCATCATCTACAAAAAGTATATAATCTTTGTCTACGTCAAAATATTGGTACAAATCATCAAGTAGAGTATGACTTTTGTATGAAACACAGTAAGCCTGAAAAGAATTGTTTTTTGATAGATAATTATTTATAGCTTCAAGCGCTAACTTTGTTTTTCCAACTCCTGGCGCTCCTGTAAGAATCATAAAGTCGTTACTGTCTATGGTATTACTTAATTCTTCGAGTTCTGTTTCTCTATGTAAAAATTTATTGTTTAATGGTGTTGCAATACCTTTTGAAGCTCTATCATACTCCTTGATGAAGTTTTTTATCGAAACTATTTGACCTGTATCTAAAGGTAGACCTAAATAATGATGAGCTAAATCTCTATGATTTAAGTGAAGTTCTAAAGCTAGTTCTTGTAGCATCAAATAACGAATTCTAATATCAGCTTTATAGCTTTGAGCAAGTGTATTTAGTTCGGTTATTTTATCTTGGTCTATGTTCCAATTAAAACAAAGAATGATTTCTTGAATTTTTTCAACTGGGATTTTCGTCTTATCTGGGTCAAAACAAGCTTTTATGTCATTGGCAAGCTTGTTTTTTGTACTTCTATCAGTCGTTATTTCAGAGTACAAAAAATTTCCGTTAGGTAATTGAAAGAAAGTATCAGGTGTTCCTTTTGTTGTTTTTTGTTTTCCTGTTTGGCTTCCTGTCCTAGATATAGCTAAATAATTATTATCTTTAATAGTTAAATAACTATCACAAAGTTCTTGAAAGACAGTTCCGTTTATTTCTTTCAGTCGATTTTCTATTGTTTGCAGTCTACTCATCTTAATCATTTACTTAGAGCGTTGGTAAAAAACAGCTCTTTTGGTTTTTAAGTGTTGGCTTTTGTGTTAGGAAAAACCAAATGTGCTGTTTGTGCGATTGGCGTTTACACTGACGGCTAACGTTTCGAGGCTTTGCGATGTGGCGGCATTTTAGCACAAAAGTTCAATAGAATTACTGATGTTGAATCTTGCACAAATGTTTCATAGTAGCACTTCACCCGCCATATTGCAAAACCGATGTTATGCGGTCGGCTTTCGATTTCAGTCAGTTTTATCATTGTCTTTAACAGCAATTTGTCCCGGCTTGAATGGATGGACATTTCACTGTTCCATAGCTACAAAATACACAACAGTCGCCCTGTTTTGGCTTTAATACCTTTTTGCAGCTTTCGCACTCGTAAAAATATTGGCAAGCGTCTGTCGGCATAGTTTCTTCTTTCTTATGTCCACATTCAGGGCAAGTGATAGTTGATTGCAGGATTATGTTCATTTTATTTCTTTTTTGTCGGTTACGGAATAGCCTGTTTTAGTTATGGCTTTTTCTATCTCTTGAATGTCGGTTTGAGTTCTATCAAATTCTATGATTGCGTTGCCGTTGTCGTAAGAAACATTCGTCTTAATTATTCCTGTCAGTTTATTTACTTCGTGATTTACGTTTTCTTCACAACCTGCACAAGTCATTCCGTTAATTGTAAATTCTGCTGTTTTAATGTTTGATTGGTCGGTTATGATTGTTTGACTTTCTGTCTTTGGAAAGAATATGTGGACATAACTTGGAAACGCAAGCATCAGTCCTGCAAAAACTGTCACGAAACCCAAAAACTTTTTTGTCTGAATAAAGGGTGTTTTTTCAGTTGTGTCGCAGCAGTCAATTTGTTTTTGAGGTTTCAGTTTTTGATACCAAGCGAACGCAAGAACCAAAACTGTCAAGCCAATTAAATATGGTCTGAATGGGTCAAGCCAAGAGAAAGTAGAAGCAAGTCCACTTGTTCCAGCCAACAGAGCCAAAACAGGTGTAATGCAGCATAGTGATGCCGAAATTGCTGTCAAAAGTCCAAGTCCTGCAAGTTTATTATCTGATTTCATTTTCTTACTGTCAATGTCGTTGGTTGTTGTCTTTTAAGCTGCCGCATAACGGTTTTCGGCTTGGCGATGTGGCGGAATTTTAGCACAAAAGTTCAATAGAATTACTGCACTTGAACCTTGCACAAATGTTTCATAGAAGCACTTCAGCCGCCATATTGCCAAACCGATGTTAGCGGGTCGTTGTTTATATTCGTTTATCACTTTTCAACTTCATTGTCTGTATAAATATAAGTTGTGTCTAATTTGTATTGATATTTGTTTATGTCAAATTTAAAAGTCGTTATTTGAAGTTTAGTAGGGTTGTAAGGTTCAATTTCTTCAGATGATTCGATTGTCCACAAACCGTTTTTTTCTATTTTAAATTCAGCATTTTTTAAATAGTCCATAAAAGCCAATTTGTAGTGGTTGTCATATTGATTTAAAAATAAACCATACATACAACCACCTGTCCCACAAGCACCCAAATAAACTAAAATGTCTTCTTTTTTATCTGCATTGAAGTCTCCAAATTTATATGGTTCTGTTTTGGCTGAACTGTCAGGAAATTCAAAGTCCGAATTTTTAGGGACTGTTATTCTTACGAAATTTTCATTTAGTTTTATATCAAGTATAAACAAACTGTCTTGTTTTACTGTTTGGATTTGTTCTGATGTTTTTTGTATTACAAGACCTGTTGCGTTATTGCTTTCTTGTTTGCTTTGACAAGAGATAAGAGAAGTTAGTAAAATAAACTTTAAGATATTTTTCATTTTTTTTGTTCGTGTGTCGTTCTACAATGACCGCTAACGGTCAAGTATAAGCGTAGTGCGGGTTTACGAAGACGAGATATTCATTTTATCTAAAACTTTATTTCGTGATGAAATGTTCAATTTAGCTATAATTCCCGCATTACGCTTATATAGTGTTGTAGCCAGTTATTTCTGTATTATTGCTGTTTGGTCAATTCCTTGTTCAGGTTGTTGAACTCTAACTTTTTCTACTTCTGAACTTTTATCCAAAATAAATTCATAGGCTACTTCTGGTCTAAATCCATCTACTATAAACTTCGTTTCTGTAACGGGTAAAAGCTCTAATTTTACTTCAGGATTTATCACTACCCACAGAGAATTATCTTTAAACAAAACTTCAGTTTCATTTCCTTTTTCATAAATATATATTCCTGCATATTTTTGGAGAGTTTCGACAGGCAACCTAAGTGTATGTTCGATTGGTTGGTCATATAAAATTCTTCGGGTATTTTCTATTGGAATTTTTGTTTTTTCTGTTGCATTACCGTTGTTTTGAAGTATAATAATCGTTTTATCTTCATCAAAATGTTTCTCTATATATGTTATGTAGCCAGCCCAACTACCACTATGAAATGCTATGTCTCCATAATCCTCATAATGATTTAAAAACCATCCAAAAGCATAGTCTGAATTTTCTTCTGAATTTAACTTAGAATTTGAGAAAATGCTTTTTGTGTCTTTTTCTGAAAGTATTTTGTTGTTTTTTACTCCTCTGTCCCATTTGTACAAATCTGAAGTTGTTGAGTACATTCTTCCTTGTCCATAAACACCATCAAATGATTTTGCATAATCGCTATGTCCAACGTAGATTCCTGTTGAATCAGTTGTGTAACCAAGAGCTAAATTGTCGATTTCCAAACTGTCTTTATAGATAAAAAGCACATTGGTGTTATTCATTTCCAGAGGGTTGAAAATTTTCTCTTTTAGAAATTTTCCATATGGCTTGTTTGATACTCTTTCAATAATTGAGGCAAGCAATAAATAACCCGTGTTACTGTAATCCCATTTTTCGTTGGGGTCAAAATCGAGTTTAGGTTTTTCTTTTGCAAAAAGTTCAATCACGTAATCGTTTGTTGCAATTTTAGACTTATCTCCTTTTTCGTCTAATAGTCGCATATAGTCAGGCAATCCTGAAGTATGATGGATAAGGTGGTTTATGGTAATTTCTTTGTAAAAGTCAAGTTCGGGGATATATTTTGACATTCGGTCATCAAGCGACAATTTTCCTTCTTTGACCAATATATAAATGGCAGTTGCGGTAAATTGTTTTGTAATGGAGGCTAAATTGAAAATGGAATTCTCGATTAGCAGTTCATTGTTTTCTCTGTCTGCTACCCCATAACTTTTTTGAAGGATGATGGTGTCATTTTCAGCTATGAGTACATTTCCATTAAATTCCCCGTATTTAAGCATTTCATTGTATAATGAATCTAATTTTTGTGATTTTTTGGTGTGTGCTACACTGAGTTTTGCAGTTTCGTTAGTTTGTTTGCAAGAGATTAGTCCTGTTAAAATCAACAGGGTTAAGAATGTTTTTTTCATTTATGTTTTTATTTTTAATTTCTTAATTGGCTACAACTGTCTCGGCTATGCGTAGTGCGGGATTTCAAGGCACTTACCTTTCAATTTAGCACTTAGTTTATTAAATGTAATTGCTTTTATATCAGCAATTTCGCCCGCATAACGTATAGCCAATGTTGGGCAATCGTACTTTTTTTCGTCCGTCTGTTAGCGTTGGCATTTTATTCAATCTCAATTTTATCAATCTCTTTCATTAACCTATCCGTTTCACTTAGTGCCACAATAATTTTTTGATAATGCAAAATGTCGTCAAACTCCAATTTGCGGTCTTTACGGTCTTTGAGCCATTTTTGGGCGGGTTGATAACCACCAATGTAAAACTCCCAAGCGACTAATGGCACTTTATCAAAATACTGATGGTCATTAATATATACTTTGCCGTGAGTTTCGTTATCTGCAACATAACCAGGACTTCCTTTTGTGATTTTACGGCTGACGACATTATCTCCGTCTATTGGATATTGCGTTATGTATTGCTCAACTGTTGGACTTTCCAATAAATGAATTTGGCGTATTTCTCCGCCCAATTTTACCAATTGCCAAAATGTGGCAGCATCTTTTGGGTAAGGCACTCTTGGAAAATCTATTTTTAAAAACTCTTTATATTTTTCTCTGTAAGTTGGCGAATGCAAAACGGCATAGATGTAATCTAAAATGTCTATTGGTGCAAAAGTGTTTTCTGTGGTTTCTTTCTCGTTGGTGAAAGTTAAACCCAGATTCTCTGCAATTTGATTTACAATTTCAGCTTTTAAATTTGGTTTTCTCTTGATGTCTTGTTCTATTGTTTGTTGTCCTTTGGTTGCTGGGTAAATGTAAAGAGGTGCAATGTAATCGCCACCCTGCATTCCTGGTCTTGACCAACTCCTAAAATCAATGATGTTTTTAGAAACCATTGCTGAAACAGAATTTTCTTCAGCATTTCCAAGTTTGTAAACCAAGCCAATATTTTCCCCAATTGTAAAGTGTTGCATTACTTCTGTTCTACTTCTTTCTACAAAGTTGTCATTGTAGTATAGAAAACGATTATCAAATGGGCGATAAGATATTTTCTGAATATCAATAGGTTCAAATGCTGACGCTTGTTTCTTTACGTCATCAATTTTCCAACTTTTGTTTTCTCTTACACCATATTTAGACTTCAAGAGGTCTTTTTCAAGTATAAAGAAATCTGTTATTCTATTTGATAAAACCGATTTGCTTTCATCAATAACAAATGAATCCCGTGAAGTAACAACACCGACATTATTTAATGAAAAGAGTTTCGAAACTGAAAAACCTTCATCATAAGTTTTTTGAGCTTCAAAATCTTTTGGCACCATAAAATACATTGGTGCTACATTTGGCAATTCATTAAAATCAATAGATTGGATTGAGTTTTCATTGAGAAAA
>Ga0209487_1000476_pt1 | contig 36800 bp, 34 predicted proteins | sample Poulit2012_FD_187524 | JGI IMG/M metagenome (GOLD analysis project Ga0209487, IMG submission 187524) | Agricultural soil microbial communities from Georgia to study Nitrogen management - Poultry litter 2012 (SPAdes) (version 2) | ecosystem: Environmental > Terrestrial > Soil > Agricultural land...
TAATGGTGTCACCAGGTTTGATGATGCCCTCTTCTTCAGCAGCCTCAATCATAGCTAGAGCAATGCGGTCTTTAACAGAGCTCCCTGGGTTCATAAATTCTAATTTCAAGTAAATATCTGCAACGTCTTTTTCAGTTTGTTTCAACTTTACAATCGGCGTTTCTCCAATTAATTCCGTCATATCATTTGCAACTCTCATCGGGTTTCCTCCTAATTCATAGTTACCTTGTATGATTTATTATAATGTACGTGATTAATAGGAAATTGTCAACATACTTGAAAATACTTTTTACAACTTTTACTTATCATATATCCAATCAATATCAAGTTCATCCCAAAGTGGGTCCACTGTCAGAGATTGCTCGAGTTCATTTAAGGCCAATTCGTTTTTAATATGGTCTTTTATTTCATCATATTCAAATTCATATGCTGGCAAAGTACGATGTAAATAAATGATAGCAACATCGTCACCTACTTGAAAAGGTTCACTATACGTATGTTCATCCATATCCTCCGCAACATCACTGTAACCAGATGGCATGAACTGACTTGTTGTTGAATAAAAACCAAGATAGCCTCCTTGATCTTTCGTTTCGTCATCTGTTGAATACTCCTGTGCTAAAAGTTGAAATGACGCACCATCGTCAAGTTCCGTTATGACCTTTTCAGCTGTATCCATATCATCTACAATAATATGGGAGAACTGTATAGACGCAGAAAAGTTATATTGATTATGATAATTGTCATAATAGGTCCGTACGTCGTCTTCCGAAACAGATGTACCATCGGCTAACAGTGCCTCCAATAAATAGCGGTGTTCAATATCTGTGCGCAGTTTTTCTTCTTCCTTCTCAATCTCATCCTCTGTCATGACCCCTTCCATCGTCATTAGTAAGGCCATTTCTCTATCGACGAGTTTATCATTAACTTGAATGTTTTTCTCCTCAGCCAGCTGTTGCACAACTTCACGATCGATCATATTTTTTAATTGTCTTTTTCCTTGTTCACCTTTTAATGCCTCTATCCATTCATCATATGTAATTGTTTTATCCCCAACTGTTGCTAATGTTTCTTCTACTGATTGTTGACCATCACCATTGTCAACGGTTGGTGTTTTATTATGTCCACCACCATCATTTCGCCAAAATATTAATGTCACAATATTCGTTATGATGAGCAGCAGTATAATACCTGATGATAATTTTCTTGACATGGTTATGACTCCTCACTACTTCTTTTTGCTCACTCTAAAATGCAGTCATTCTCGTCGTAACACGTTCAAGCCCTACTTAAAAGCGGGGATAATCCCAATTTGTTCATTTAACTTTCAGTGGAGTTTAAGCGTGCGCACCCGTAAATAAACATAGCGCACAAAAGGGATCTGAGAAACTGATGCGTGTAGCCTGTCCCCTCTGATAAAAGAATTCAATTTTATTATATCAGCTCTTCCAGTTCTGCTTCGGTAAAATGATATGTTTCATTGCAAAAATGACAATTCGCTTCAGCACCATGATCCTCGGAAATCATCTTTTCAATTTCTTCTTTACCCAGTCCAATAATGGCTTGTTTAATACGCGCCTTTGAACATTTACATTGGAACGAAATGGGCAATTGCCCATGAACCTTGACCTCTTCATCATGAAATAACTGTTGCAATATTTCCTCTGGCGTGTGGCCTGCTTCAATCAGTTGTGAAATCGGCGGGAAGGATTGGATTTGTTCTTCCAGTCTTGTAACAACTTCTTCATCTGCACCCGGCATCACTTGAATGATAAAACCACCTGCAGCTAAAACGGAATGATCTGGATTAATTAAAACACCAGCACCAACAGCTGAAGGCACCTGTTCTGAGTTCGCGAAGTAATACGTAAAATCTTCACTAATTTCTCCCGACACAATCGGTACTTGACCTGTAAAATAGTCCTTCAATCCCAAATCCTTTACAACACTCACGTTGCCTTCTGTACCAACTGCTCTAGCTACATCTAACTTACCCTTTTCATTCAGCGGAAAATCAACATGTGGCTGTGTAACATAACCACGCACTGTACCATCTGGATTACCATCAGCCACGATCACGCCAAGTGGTCCATTACCTTCAATCTTAACTGTAATTGAATCATCACCTTTTAACATCGCACCCATCATGGCTGTAATCGTTAACGTTCTGCCTAAAGCAGCCGAAGCTGTTGCCCATGTATCTTGTCGTTTTCGCGCTTCTTCTACCGTATGTGTCGTTGTAACGGCATACGCTCTGATCGTGCCATTATATATTGTTGATTTAACTAAGTAATCCTCCATGATAGCTGTCTCCCTTTTTAAAATGACTGTATATGATGCTGATAAATTAAATACAAGCCTCTGAGTGTTAAATGTGCGTCGACCTTGTCGATCATTTCAGATTCACCCGCTAACAAATGCGCCAATCCACCTGTTGCGATAACCATTGGGTCATTTTCCCTTTCGGCTTTGATGCGTTTTATTATGCCATCAACTTGCCCAATGTATCCATAAAAGACACCAGACTGCATCGCTTCAACTGTCGAGCTTCCAACAACATGGTCTGGTGCAGTGATTTCAATTTTAGGTAACTTAGAAGCCTTTTGATACAATGCTTCCATTGATATTGTAATACCTGGTGCGATTAATCCACCAGTATACGCATTGTGTTCATTAACGTAGCAATATGTTGTCGCCGTGCCAAAGTCAATAATAATCAACGGCCCACCGTATTGATCGATCGCGCCAACAGCATTAACAATCCGGTCGGCACCAATCTCATTAGGGTGTGGGTAATTCATTTTCAAATAAGACCCTACATCATCTTTGCCAATAATGAGCGGTTCTATTTCAAAGTACTTTTGACACATTTTTTCTAGTGCCTTCATAATGGGCGGGACGACAGACGATATGATAATCCCCTTAAAATCAGAAAATACAATACCTCTATCTTCAAACAAGGATTTTATGAGCATACCATACTCATCTTCCGTCTTACGTATATCGGTTCGTATCCGCCATTCATGTATCAGTTTATCACGCTTAAAAACACCGAGTACAGTATTTGTATTTCCTGTATCCAGAACGAAAATCATCGTCATCAGACCTTTCCTAGTAAGTCACTTTTTAGCTTGTTTATAGGGTTGTTTTCATAAATATACCACATTTTATTTTCCAATAGAAAGGTTAGCGATTAAAATAACCCTTTTAAATTTCCCATCTCAATACAAAACCCGCAGTGATAGTTTGTTCACTGCGGGTTTAATGACTCAGACAAATCCATTTCTAGGTGCTTTATTCATTTTTTTCGTTTGTTTCATTTGTGTTCGAGTCATCTGTCTTTTCGTCTTTATTTGATACGTCTTCGATCGGGGCGTCTGTCTTTTCCCCCTCAAATTGCGTTTCTGATTTTTCTTCATCGGTTGTTTCGTGAGCCTTCTCGTCATACTTTTCATCGGCTTTTGCTTTAGCCTCTTCATATGTTTCTGGTGAATCATCTTCTTTAGATGAAATGTTCACTTTCACATCTTCCTCTTCCACAATTTCCGGTTCAGGAAGAATACCTTCGTGGAATAGGCCTTTAATTTGTTTCTCATCTAATGTTTCAATATCAAGCAATGTCTTAGCAATAAGCTCCAATTTCTCCTTATTTTCCGTCAAGATACGTTTTGCTCGATCATAGCAATAATTAATAAAGTTTTGCATTTCTTGATCAATCTCATGTGCAATCTCATCACTATAATTCGGATCACTATGGAGATCTCTGCCTAAGAATGGATCGCCACCACCGCCCGTAAATTGAAGTGGTCCAATTTTATCACTCATACCATATTCGGTAATCATCTTATTTGCGATGTTGGTCGCGCGCTGGAAGTCATTAGACGCACCTGTACTCACATGATCTTCACCAAAAATCAATTCTTCAGCAACACGTCCACCTAGTAAACCTGTAATCTTATCAAATAGCTCTGTTTTTGTAACCATGTAACGATCTTCTTTAGGTAGCATAACAGCATACCCACCAGCCTGGCCACGTGGTACAATCGTTACTTTATGAACAGTATCCGCATCGTCTAGGACCATACCAATGATGGTATGCCCACTCTCGTGATATGCAACAATTTTCCGTTCTTTTTCAGAAATGACCCGGCTTTTCTTCGCTGGTCCAGCGATGACCCGGTCAATTGCTTCATCAATTTCGAGCATACCAATAGATGCTTTGTCATGCCGAGCAGCTACAAGTGCTGCCTCGTTCAATAAGTTTTCTAAATCAGCCCCAGAAAAACCTGGTGTTCGCATCGCAATTGTTTTTATATCAACCGTTTTATCTAATGGTTTATTGCGTGAATGGACCTTCAGAATCGCCTCCCGTCCTTTTACATCTGGTTGATTAACGGGAATTTGACGATCGAAACGACCTGGACGTAATAACGCTGGATCGAGAATGTCCGGACGGTTTGTTGCTGCAATCATGATAATGCCTTCGTTTGCATCAAATCCATCCATTTCAACGAGTAACTGGTTCAATGTTTGTTCACGTTCATCATGTCCGCCACCAAGACCTGCACCACGTTGTCTACCCACCGCATCAATCTCGTCAATAAATATGATACATGGTGCGTTTTTCTTAGCATTTTCAAATAAATCACGGACTCTTGAAGCACCAACACCAACAAACATTTCAACGAAGTCTGAACCACTAATTGAGAAGAAAGGTGTACCTGCTTCACCTGCCACTGCTTTAGCGAGCAATGTTTTACCTGTTCCTGGTGGACCAACTAACAGGACCCCTTTTGGAATACGAGCACCAACTGCGGTAAATTTGCGTGGGTCTTTCAAAAAGTCAACAACTTCTACGAGTTCTTGCTTTTCCTCATCAGCACCAGCAACATCTTTAAAGCGTACTTTTTTCTTTTCATCATCATATAACTTCGCTTTACTCTTACCAAAGTTCATGACACGGCCACCACCGCCGCCACCACCTTGTGCTCTTGTAAGAATAAAGAAGAAAATGGCACCTATAATAAGAAATGGTAGCATCATTGACAGAAAACTAAGTAATGCACTTGGTTGTTCTTCAGGCTCTGTTTTCAAGATGCTTTGATTTTCTGATTGTTCGATAATGCTATGGTTTAATTCCTGGTTATCAGGGACTTGGGCATAAAATTTTCTATCATTTTCTTTCAATACACCCGTATATCTAATAATTTTGTGAACCGGCTGATATGTCATTTCTTTTATTTCATTATTGTTCAATGCTTGTGTAAATTCATGGACACTAAATTCTTTTACGTCGTCATTTTGCCCCTTAAATAGGCTGATAACGGCGATAACAACTAAAAACATAACACCGTAAAAGAATATATTCCGAAACCATCGATTCATTGGTAACCCCCTCCCATGCGGGAAAAACTATATTACATAATACCATAGAGAAAAGTTCTTATACAACTAAACTCACTTAGAAAAACGATTTATTTTTCAAACTTTTTTTAATCATTCGGCTTTTCACGCACATTGTCTATAATATGTATCTTATGGATGACATTATTCTTCATTATGACGATATATTTCTGGTTTCAAAACACCGATGTATGGTAAGTTACGATACTTTTGATTATAATCTAAACCATATCCAACAACGAACTCATCTGGTACCTCAAAACCAACGATATCTGCTTTAATATCTGCTGAACGACCATATGGTTTGTCTAAAATGGTTACGACTTTCACAGAATTCGCTTTACGATATTTAAATAAATCAACCAAGTATCTCAATGTCAATCCACTATCAATAATATCTTCAATTATTAAAACATCGCGTCCTTCAACTTTTGTATCTAAGTCCTTCACAATCTTAACTTCCCCAGATGACTGTGTCCCGCTTCCATAACTGGACACGTCCATAAAATCAATTTCTAGATGTGTCTCCGTATAGCGTAAGACGTCAGCCATAAACGGTACGGCCCCTTTCAAAACACCAATCGCTAAAGGAAACTTACCTTCATATTCCTTTGTAAGCTGTTGCCCTATTACCGCACATTTTTGGTCAATCTCTTCCTTTGTAATTAAAATTTCTTTCATATCATCATGCATGCTACCACTCCTTACGTCTTTCTCTTTTCAAATACAAGCTGAATATATGTGGTTGACGTTGTTGTCATTGGATTGTGCTTTCTTAGGCCAACCAGCCACAAAATATGGCCATTATGGTCCGTGACAATCGGCCACCTGTCCCGCTCTTTTCTATGTACCTTTTCATCAATAAAAATATCCTTTATCTTTTTACTGCCCTTTAATCCTTTCCAGCTCATGCGATCACCCTGTTGACGCGATCTAATATGAAGTGGCAATGTTATTGATTCCATTGGATATATCAATGTATCATCATTCGTATGTATATATGTATCTCGATATGACGCTGTAATGCGAGATCCATCAGGTAAAACGACGCACCCGGGAACAGTTAGCCATTCATGAAATTGAGAGCTACTCTTATGATCGTTCGCAAATGCAAATACGACCTGCTCATAGGATTTCTCAATTTGTAATTGACTCGGAAAGTCCAATTGTTTATAGGCCTCTTTTGTCTCCAGGAGTTCAAAAAAGATATCCTCATGAACATATGATAAGTTTTCTGGCAATTTATTATACAGATAGTTTAATATTAGATGAAACCCACGTCTTTGTAAAGAAAGTGCGTGCAATTTAAATGCTTTAATTTCGAATGTTGCCTGACGATGCGCTTTATCAAAATCAACAACCTTTTCAATCATTTTTTGTGCTTCATGTTGTAAGTATTGCTCATCGTCATGTAGGGACGTGCTTAAATGTTGGGCAATTGTGTGTATGTTATGATTTTGGGCTTTTATTAATGGCATGATATGTTTGCGGAAATAATTTCTAGTATAATGTGTATCGGCATTTGAAGAATCCAACCTTGGTTGAATATGTTGGTCATGACAGTATCTTTCAAGTGTTGATTTTGTAATACATAAAAACGGACGCACGATGTAGCCAGTCGCAAATTGGCGTTTTACTGGTATGCCACCTAGAGACGCTGTACTTGATGAACGTGTAAAGCTCATGAGCATCGTTTCAACCTGATCGTCACCATGATGACCAAGCGCCAAATAATCAGCTTGAAAACGTGTCATCTGTTCTCTAAAAAAGCGATATCGAAGCTCACGCGCAGCAACTTGTGTGCCGACAGCGTTCTCTTCTTTATAAGCTTGAACGTCCAAATTCCCCGCAACAAAAGGCACATCCCATTTCTGGCACATCTGTTTAACATAGGAAAGATCCGCCCGCGAGGCTTCACCTCGTAACTGATGATCAGCCGATAATACCGTTAACTGAAGATGCCATTGCGCGCGTATTGAAATATAGTAGTGTAATAGTGCCATGGAATCCGGCCCACCAGACACCCCTATGCATACATGGCTATTTTTTTTTAGCAATTTATTTTTCCTCATGAAATCTGCGACTTTTTTTTCCATCGACAATCCTACCCTATGTAAAAAAATTAAAAACACTGATATGTCTATTGTAACTTTTTTTGGGTCATTAGGGAAATAGTAACGATGACAAATAAAAAACAGTTGCTAATACCAAGATACCACCTGCCTCAATAAACATAGGTGCTTTTTGGGTCACATGATCAGGTTTATGTTGTGACTGTTTTTTCTGTTCGTGATACAAGACAGCTATTATGTCTCGTTTCATAGCTGCACTTGTTTGATACTTCCCTAACACTGCTTGTTTCAGACATTCCTGAAATGGCTTTAGCATGGGTGATGACTGTATTTTCTTCATAAGTGTTTGTTTCGGTTGTGCCCCTTTAGAAAATCGATTTGGATACGCGATAGCGAGCATGACCATGACAGATGCAAATAAATCATAACTTGGCTCTGCGCGTCGTGAGCCTAGACCCCAATAGCCACGGTCATAAAACTCTGTATACTCTTTAATGGCACGCCCAATCTGCGTTGTACCCCCAACATCAACCCACCGTATACGTGTTGGTGAAGAAACGATTAGCAAATTATCTGTCTTCAAATCACCAAACACCCAACCCGCTCGATGGAGCTTCTGCAAATCCTCAAGCAATTGTAACAAAAATACGCCTATCCATTCAGGACCATTTCTTTGAACAAAATCATGTACTTTCTCACCTTGTAAATATTCCATCACATAAAATGTATATATATGATTTGACGGACTGATCCAATCATCAACATCTAATAAAGAAGGCCCAAGGTGACTTCCTTGGACCTTACCGAGTGACTTTAACACATTAACTTCAATCGTCATGGATGAATTTTGTTCACTTATTTTTAATGCAACATGTTTACCATTGTGCACACATAAATAAACTGCACCAACCGTACCTGATCCGAGCTTGCGTTTGATCGTATATACCTCTTTATGCCATTTGCCTTTTATCTGCATGCCTGGCTTGAATTCAATATCATGCTTCTTGCTCATCGTGTTCATCATTACGGAAACTCCTTAATAAACCTTTTTTACTGAATTGATACAATGCTTCGCGAAGTGCTGGTCCTGTCGGTGTAATGCCCCCACTCGTGAGTTTCGGAAAAATGGTAGAAACAGAGTCTAGTTGGGGTGACCAATCGAACACCTTTTGAATGGCTTTTCGTTTACCAGGGAAACTAAAAATACTGAAACGATTTTGCCCTTTACGTGCATTCAAACTAATGGATAAATCAATTAATGCTTCTTTCACTGTGTCCAGTTTATCAAACATACTCGCACTTGTATCAACAAGAACCAATACCTCTAATGTACATGTTTCACCCATATCTTCAACAACTTCCATGATTTCACCGCGTTTTTCTGGATCTAACTCTTCCATCGTTTGCTCTCGACCGAGTATTTGTTGAAGCTCGGAATTAACAACACCCTGCAATGTCTGAGTCATCGCCTGTTTTGTTACCATTTGCACCGTTTGAGCCAATGTTTCTTGATAAACGATTTGACTGACACCACCGCCAGATAACGCAATATCTTCGACTTCCTCCAACCCGTTAGATTCTTCAACTTGATCGTCCAAAATCCCGATGACATTAACAGTCATACCCTGTTCATAAGCAAGTGCTGCTGTTGCCGTCGGGTCTTCACCTTTATTCGAGCATCCATCTGTAATTAGTAATATTTGTTTCAATGTACCTTTTTTCATAAAATTTCCCTCCCATTGATTCCACTACCATCATCGACAGGAGAGCGTTCATATATACATGAATCAATTTCAAATTTAAAATCTGAATTTGAACAGTGATATGCGTGCTTGTCCCCACCTGAAGTGGATATCAACTGGTGCATATCGTCAAAACGTTGTCCCGATTTATACCTTTTAAAATTAATACGTTTACATATTTACTGTGCATCATTTTGATACATAGGTATGCTTGACCACTTTGGCGTATTTTTAATAATCTTTCCAACTAGAATCGTCATGTCATCCTCAATTTCCCCCGATCGTGTACGAATCACCTCTTCCAATAATAAATCCGCAATTTCTTGTGGGTCGTCTGTTTGAATATGACGTAGTTTTCTTTTGAACCACATATCCGTATTTGCGACATGTTTTGGACCATCAAAAATACCATCACTCATCATAATAAGTAAATCACCTGCTTTGAATTGCTCATTTACAATATCAACATCAAATTCAGGAATAATTCCCATAGGTAAATTGCTTGCTTCAATATTAAACATGTTTTGGCCGCGTTTTATAAAACTCGGCGTCGAGCCAATTTTCAAAAACCGAGCAAAAGCATTGTGTAAATCAATCATTGCCAGATCGAGCGTCGCAAACATTTCATCTGTCGTCCGTAACGATAAAATTGAATTGATCGATTTAATAGCAACCTTTTCAGGCATACCAGTTTCTAAAATTTGCTGTAAGAGCCGCAATGTTTCTTCACTTTCCTCACGGGCTCGGCGCCCATTTCCCATACCATCACTAATCGCCATCGCATACTTTCCAGCCCCCAACTCCATGAGTGTATAGCTGTCTCCTGAAACGAGCCCACCCCCTTTTGCTGCACTGGCAACACCTGTTTCAATGACATATGCTTTTGCTGACCCGAACGATAAATAACAGTAGCCATTCGGAAATGGCGATATTTCCTCCTCTTTAACAATTATCATTTCGTTTAAGATATCTGATAAAACTGGAGCAATTAATTTCGCACCCTCTCCTCGATAATCATAAAAAGAAAGTGTCATTTCTATATCGATATTTCCTTTTTCCAACTGATAAATATCCAACTTTTCCAGTTCAATGCCCATCTGTTTTAAAGCACGTATAATCTCGAGTTCTTGCTCTTCATGATATTGTCTTTCTTTTAATATCTCTTGTGCGAAATCCTCCATCACCTCTGAAACACCTTGCAGTTGATCTGCAACAAGGCGTTTGCTTTCACGAACCTGCTTTTTCAATTGCTGGTTGGCTTCATAGGCGGTGATCTCCTCTTCCATCGCACCGAGAACTTTGTTGGATTTTACACAGTGATTGGAAAACTCACGCATTAATGATCGTTTTGGTTCTTTACCATCTGCGAGATCTTCCTTTAACGATTCCATTAACGAATACGTCGTATCAAATTCCTTTTGCCAACAGCGCTCTTTCATAAAACACCTCTGACATGTCGATTCAGTGACCTTACTTAAGAAATAATCTGTTTCACGTTTTGTTTCCGCGCTATCTCCATCAGTTGTTTCTGGTGTACTAAAACTTTTCGATAATGCCTCAAACACATCTGAAAATTGTTCTACACGCTTTGCCGTGACGTTACGAACCTTCTGTAAATACTGTTCTTGTTCATTGGAGTGTTCCACTGTCCCTGGTACATATTTAGCGAGTTGCTTAAACCAGACTGCAGGGGTGATAAAAAATAACATAATCGCAACAGATGTTTCAATGATTGAAGGCACTAATGTTGAAGCGCTACCATAAATGCCAACTAAAAATGTCCCCACCATGAGCCCAGCTGCCACACCTGGTTTCTTGCCTTCTTTCAGTAAACCACCTAACACACCTGAGAAAGCAAGTAAACTCATTTGATATAAATTGGCAACATCAGCAAGTGATAAAATAAGACCTGCAACAACACCAACCGTCGAACCGATCGCTGCTCCACCGACATAGGCAAGTAATAAAACAATATAACGCGAAAAAACCTGCTCAAAAGCAACACCGTACATTTCCCAACCAATCATACCTGTTAAAATAGAGGCAATTAATATAATCATACAAATAATTTCTTCGTTTTTTAATGTTGGTTGATATCTTTCTGGTGATAAAAGTGGCATGCTTTGCATAAAGATTAATACAAGCACAGTACCAAGAATACCTTCAACAAATAAAAGCATCCATTCATATGCAGTGAGTTGGGCACTGATTGAAGATAAAAATAGACGTGGTGCTACAGTAGAGATGAAAACAAGTACTGGCATGACGATATACGTATGTTTAACTTTTTTAAACAAACCAGCTAAAAATATAAATACAAACATGGCGATTGATATAAATATACCTTGTATGCTGGAATAGCTGAGCGCGCCTATTAAAATAGCAAGCATCACTTTGCCAATATGTGCGCGTTTAATAAACCAAACCGTTGCCAAAAAGGCAATGGCAAATGGGGAGACCGTCGATAAAATAACAGCTCGTCCCAATAAAAAGCCGATAATAGAGAGTACCCAACCTTTTTCTAATAATAAAGACCTCAATCCTGCTAGACCTTTATGGTGTAATAGTGATAACTGTTTCTGTTTTTTTGCAAATACTTTTGACTCAAATCCTGATATTGAATCCATCATCCACAATCACTCCTTCTTATCAGCCTATTAAATCATATGTTGTGTTCTATTTTTGTCAAAAAAACAGAGTGATCTGAATAAATCGTTCGACTACTTTCTAGTAGACAAGCACCTTTCTACAAAAAGAATGCCCACATGTTTACTATTGTCTAATCATTAAAAAAACCCACGCCCTCTATTTATGACGCATTTTCTTTGAATTTTGTCTTCTTTAAATGAAGAAAAATAATCATGCATATATGAAAAATATCGAGAAAAAAGCCACATTCCCTGTTCAGAACGTTTGCTCTGGATGTTTTTATGTGGGCGATTTTAGGTGGTGTGTGAGTGAATTATAGCTGGAGTGGGGGCGATTTTGTGATGATCATGAGCGATTTCACTTCGTTTACGGGCGACTTTTGTGGCAACGTGGGCGATTTGAGCTTTAAAGGCCATGATCTATGCCATAAAAATGACGAGAGGTTAAAACCCCTCGTCATTTTTATCTTTATTGTTCTTCAAACTCCACGCCTTCCTCCTCTAATTCTTCCCGCAATTCTTCAACTTTTTCCATAGCTTCCATTTCTTCTTCTTGCCCTTCTTCAATTCTTTCCTGATATTTTAACACTTCTTCCTCGTCTTCAAAATCCTCTGGCATATCTAAAGCTTCTTCAATATTATCAAGAGACTTAATTGTCATATCATATGAAAGTTCATAATACTCAACTGCTCTATCCCCTTTTGGCTTATCAACAGCATCCAAGTTATCTCGCATCTCGCTCACAGCCTCGAGTGCTGCTTCTTTTCGTTCATCAAACTCTTCTTTAGATATCTCTTGCATGCTGTACTCACCTAACAAATTTTGGATCTCTTCAATACTCTCTTCTACATCATCGCCACCTAAAGCATCACGAATATCATTATGTGTATCTACGACTTCATCTAATCCATCTTCCGAACATGCCCCTAGTACCAATGCCAACACTAACCCTGTAAATAACATACCTAATTTCTTCATCTTACATGATCTCTCCCTTGTTTTTATAGTAATATATTTTGTATTTATTTCACATTTACCTTTTCTATCTTAAAACAATAACAACTATACGAAACAATTCAATTTATTTCAAACAATCACTAACCCGAAGCAACTGTTTACATATTCTAGAGTATTTTGAGGGTAATTGAAAGATTTATCTTGTTACGAACATTATGCCTCTCCTGTAAAAATTCCATTTTCAATTTATACATACGCGCAAAATGGAAGTCTGTTAACCACCATTTTTATGGATGCTATTTTTGAAACAGATATTTTAATGATCGTTAATTCCCGAAAAAGAGCAGTTCATATTGACAATTAGAAGAAGTTATTATATGATATCTTTTGTGACTTATTGGCGGTGTAGCTCAGCTGGCGAGAGCGAACGGTTCATACCCGTTAGGTCGGGGGTTCAACTCCCTCCGCCGCTATAAAAAAAGGCCCCTCATCATAATTTTATGATGAGGGGCCTTTTTTACTTCATCCATCGCATCACCATGCAATTTACGACTATAAAAGAACTAAAAAACAGGTACGACCATTTTTAATGGTTATACCTGTTTACTTCTTTATATGATGATGAGAGCATCATTTATGCTCCATAGACAGCAATTGCTACCCTCTTTTAGCACCTCGTCCCCCACGTCTGGATTCCGTGTGCTTCTTCAAAGAGGCTAAACGGTCCTCAGAATCTTTTAAAAAGCGATTCATTTTGGCTTCAAATGATTCCGCACGCTCTCGATTACTTACTTGGCGTATTGGCTTATCTTTTGCCTTTTTAATGGATAACCCAATTTTACCATCTTTCTCAACGTTGATAACTTTGACGGTAATTTCTTCGCCAACAGACAGATGTTCATTAATATCTTTAACATAGCTATCTGCTACTTCACTAATATGCACAAGCCCTGTGGTATTTGCTTTCAACTCAACAAATGCTCCGAAATTAGTGATACCTGTTACCTTTCCTTTAACCTTGCTGCCTACTTCGATTGACATAAAAAAAATGCTCCTCCTTAAGATTTTAAAAAGTATACTCTCTATTATATTATAGCTGAACTACTCAAAGTGTGTCAATAAGATGGGCTTTCATCAAGGATTTTAAAGATTAATTCCCCTTCTTTTGAAAAGAAATAATTTGTACGCGCAATTTCCAAAATATAGTCATCATCATTTAACAAATTAATTTCCTCATTCAATTTTGTTTCCTCAGCTTTTAAAGAATCTAATTGTTTTTCTAATTGCTCATACTGCTCCTTTTTTTCCGCTTGAAGGGTATGTTGCCTAATGTGGTATGTTGTCATGAAACCAATCGTCATTACGACTATGGCAGAAAATAACACAAGACGACGAATCAATCGCTTTTTTCTTCGCTGTTGTCTTCCTATGTACGCATCATATTGTCTCATATAATGAGAATCTAATCTTGTTACCGTTTTTTCTTTCATCGACATAGACCTACCTTCCCTTAATAAAATTGACCCATTTTAATAGTTTACTTTTTAGTATACTATAAAAGTCAACCTTTTTGTTAAAATAATTCTTTATTTTTTCGGGAAGTATAAAATATATGAATTGAACGAGCCATTTAAGCGGCAACAAGACGACAAATGTGAGGTGAATCAATACCAATAGAACGAGCCAAACACCCCACAAAATGAGACGCACAAGCCAACCGATTGGCGACAAAATTAATATGTGCCATAGTCGCTTTAGCACACGAGCAATCGCAGTGAAGAGTCGAATGATATGTTCTAATACAACACGATATAAAGGTGCTGCGAGCGCTTGATAGATTGAAAAGCCTAAAAGACAAGCTAGGAATATATATACTCTTAATTCCCCCGCATTCACCTTGTAAAGTACATAAAAAATAATGAATGTTTGGATAAGCCAGAAACTCACTTCGAAAATATAAACAAGCACAGGACGATGGCGCCACAATGGTGAGAAGCGTCTAAAGGTTTCTAGGGCAATCCCTAAATAAAATCCACTCACAACCATAAAAAACATCGTTAAAAACTGGACATTCAGTGTCATCTGATCAACTTACTGAAAAAACCTTTAGTTTTCTCTTGGTGATGCTCGTCCACATATGATAATTCATATATTTTACCTTTAATAGTTACCAAACCTTCATGAACATCTAAATTTTTTAATTGCAGGTTTTGGCCTCTAACAACGAGATAGCCCATCACCGTCTCTAATAAAAATTCTTCGTTATCGAAACTGTCAACTTCTTTTACACCGGTGATTTCCACGTCTTTGCGGTTATTGATCTTCAAATAATGATCTTGTTCAACTCGGGATGTTGTTTCTTCATTTGGATAATAATTCACTATTCATCACCCTCCTTCTTTATTCATTCTTATGAAGGAAGGGACAAGTATAGAACTTAAATTACTCTTTTACTTTTTCTTCTTTGATCACTTGATAGAGCATGCCAGCTTCATGCTTGCGCATTACTTCCTTAACATCTGTCACTTTAACAGTTAATAGAGTCTGACCAAACTTAATTTCCATCTCATCTCCCACAGCAACATTTGTGGAAGCTTTTGCGACTTGACCATTGATTTTAATACGTCCCTGATCTGCAATGCTTTTTGCTAGTGTACGACGTTTAATAAGACGTGATACCTTTAAAAATTTATCTAATCTCATTATTCTACTTCCTTTCTTTTGGCTTCATCCCAGTAATCATCCATTTCTACCAAAGATGTTTGCCCAATATCTTTACCTGATTCTGCTAATGTCTCTTCAATATATTGAAAACGTGACGTAAACTTTTGATTTGTTCTAAGCAAAGCAATTTCAGGATTGATGTTTAAATGTAATGCTAAGTTAGCAATGACAAATAATACATCGCCGAGTTCTTTTTCGATGTTCGTATTATTTTTTGCTCGCACAGCATCTTTAACTTCCTGTACTTCTTCTTGCATCTTATCCCAGACACCATCAATTTGTTCCCACTGAAAACCGACTTTTGTCACTCTCTTTTGTATTTCAAACGCTTGGGTTAATGACGGAACACTTTTTGAGATGCCATCCAATATAGACGTTGGCTGCACACCTTTTTCTTCACTTTTTAATTCATCCCAACTCTTTTGCGCATCTTCTGAATCCGGTTTAAATACATGCGGGTGACGATGAATCATTTTCCGTGTCACTCGCTCAATGACATCTTCAATTGCAAAATATCCTGAATCTTCTCCGATTTGACTGTGCAAAACGACTTGTAGTAGCACGTCACCTAATTCCTCGATGATACCTTCATCATCCTGCTCATTAATGGCGTCAATCAGTTCATACGCCTCTTCAATTAAATACGTACGCAATGTTTCATGTGTCTGCTTTCGGTCCCATGGACAACCATTTGGCCCACGTAAAGCTGCTACAATTTCCCTTAAACGCGTAAATTGGTGATTTAATAATTCATCTGGCACTGGAGGAACATATACACTCGTCAAATTACTCAGTTCTACTGTACGATCAAGTTCATGTAAAGGGACGATCGTTTTGACTTCATTTGTACTACCTGCTGCTTCAATAATGACCACCTCGTAATCTGCTGGTAAATCCTCGAGTAATGTCAATTTTATTTCCGAGGCAATAAATTGATCATACACTTGGCAAAAAACAAGATGATGTCGATACTGTAAATCATGGCGTGAGAAAGCGGTGCCATCTACAAATTGAAAGCCTTCAATAGGATCGATTTTTAAAGATGTAAATAAAGCATCTAAATAACTTTGGCCTCCAACAATATTGATAGGAACCTCTTGTTGCGTAAGCAATAATTGGACAGTCTGCTCCGCCAACATCGGGTGACCAGGCACCACATAGACAATAGATTTACTTTGTCCCTCTTTAAGTAATGTCTGCACGATATGCTCATACACGTCAGCAAATTGATCTTCCCGTTCATAATAAGCATCAAATGTTGAAAAACGGACACCTTCCTCTTCTAACACCTCCACAACTGGATGCTCCCCTGTCCGCAAGAAAATAGGTTTATCGGTTCGCGTTAATGTTCGGTATATTCCTAATGGCAGTTGCTCAATATCGGCCGCACCTAAGCCTATGACCTCTATCGTATGTGTCACTTGTCGTCTCTCCTTTTGTAAAACTTAATCCATAACCTTTGAAAGGGTAGCACATGTAATTCCTTTTCAGTAAAAGCTCGAAATCTTAATAATAAAATGAAATAAATAAAACCACCCATTAACACAATTCCCATAACATAACACAACAATAAGCTACGGGAAGCTATTTCAGAAAATGGGAACGCAAGCCTCATAATGATAATAAAGCCAGACATTCCAACACTCGCTATTACGAATGCCAGTCCATTTATTTTTTGAAATAATTTTATATCTGGTAATTGGCGCTTTAATTCACATAATAATGCAACAGTAAGCAAAAGCAAACTTAAAACCGTTGAAAGCGCACCACCAGCAATCCCCCAAAATGGCACAAACACCCCATTTGCAAACCATTTTATTACAAATGCGCCTAATATATAGAACGCCGTTCGTTTAAATGACCCTATGCTTTGTAAAATCGATGCGCATGTAATCGCGAGCGAACTGAGTAAAATAGCGCACGCGATAATTTGTAAACTACGTGTACCTTGCGTATCTTGAAATAATAAAGCATTTGTTTCTGGAAAAATAAGAACCAACCCAATCACCGCACCTGCAGCCAAGTAAAAACTGTATAACATGGCGCTTTGTAAGTGATCTTTCATTTCCGATTGGTTTTTCTGAAGGTTCGTTGTCGTTATCGTTGGAATCAATGTTAAAGCAAAGGATGACCCAAGAACTGTTCCAAGCTGAATTAATGGTTGACCACGATCGAGCACCCCTTTGGCTGCCATCGCTCTGGTTTCCGACAAACCATAATCAACGAGGTGTGGTACCAATGTGAATACATCTGCAAACTGAATAATGAGTAACACCATATGATTCATTGAAGAAACAACGCCAAACAAACAGAGGGTTCGTATGTAATAGCGCCACGGAATGTCGTATCGTTCCTGGCTTACCAATGCTGCCTTTCTAAAATAAAAACGAAGCATAACGATTACAGTAAACGCCCCAAGTATCGAAGCAAAAACAGCCATCTCTCCAATTTGATCAATGGAAATTTTATTTATAAAAAATAAATACGCCGCTAGAATGATCATCGAGACACGGACGAGTTGTTCACCAACTTGGGAAATAGCAATTGGTTTCATTAATAGATGCCCCTGAAAAACACCTCTTAATAAGACCGTAAAAGGCACAAGTAAAAATACGATCGTTGCCCATTTATATGTCTTTGTTAAACGCACATCACCTGTGAATATCGCTATTCTCTCCGCATTTAAAAATATAACAACCGAAACAAGACCAGCCATCACAAACAAAATTAAGAAAATCGGTAAATAAAAACTATGAAAAGACGGTCCCTTACGTTCCGCACGTAATTCAACGACCATTTTTGATATCGCAGAAGGAAAGCCATACAAAGATAGAATGAGGATCATACCTAATAATGGATATATTTGTTGATACATATAAAAACCGAGATCCCCTGTTAAATTTTGCAAAGGAATCCGGTAACCCGCGCTTAATATTTTGCCAATAATACCAGCGAGCGTTAAAAATAACGCACCTTTTACAAGCTTGTTTGTTTCATTTCTTGTCATGATACATGTCCTCTACTTCACTTGATTTACTAGCTATTATAACATAGATGTAGACATCCACCTGTAACAATGTGTATTGACTCAAGCAGTATATTGCAAATAAAATATAGAAACCCGCTGCACTTTTATGTGCTATATTTATTGATTATTTAAAGAGTTACAACGCAATCACGTAAGTATAAAACCAACATAACCGCTATCTTAGTGGTAGCTCTAACTCTAATCGTATTTTATCCTTCATTTTAATACTGCGGTAAAAATATCTAACCTTTTCACTTTTGATTTGTTTATAGTCTTGACAATTCGTTTAATTCTGATAAGGTTACTTATAATTACATAACCAGATACTTCTTATCTAGAGAGAGGGAGGGACTGACCCGATGAACTCTCGGCAACCGGCTCTAAAAGGAAGATGCCTTTTGTGACACGGTGCCAATTTTAGAGGGATAATTTATTCCAAAGATGGGAAGGTGACGTAAAATTTACATTTGTCGCCCTTTCCCTTCGTGGAGATGGGTTTTTTTGTGTAAAAAAATATGAGGAGAGGATTATAAATGGCAGTACAAACAATTAAGGCAAACGCAACACTTAAAGATAAGGTGTTGGTAGAAACAGAAGCTAGAGGGCATAAACTCACGATTGACGAACCAGAAAATCTTGGCGGAACAGACAAAGGTATGAATCCGGTTGAAGTATTACTTGCGGGCCTAGGTGCTTGTCAATCAATTGTTGCGCGGACGTACGCAGAAAAATTTGATATTCGTTTGGATGCATTCTCTGTAGAACTAGAAGGTGACATAGATTTGGATGGCTTCTTTGGTAAAAGTGATGTCCGTCCAGGTTTTTCTACTATACGCTATAATTATCATATTGAGACGGATGCTTCAGAAGAAAAAGTAAATGAATTTATATCATTTGTAGAAGATCATTGCCCAGTTGGCGATACAATCGCAAACACAGTGGAACTTAAATCTGGCAAAGTACTTATAACAAACCCTATTAAATAATAAAGAAACAAGCCGTAACCCATTTATGGAAATACGGCGGCTTGTTTTTAAATCATTTATTAGTACGAACTTTAGAGATATGTTATTGAGCTGTTATGCCACCATCTACAACGAATTCGGAACCTGTTGAATAACTTGATTCATCAGACGCCAAATATAAGACCATTTGTGACACTTCTTCGGATTGTGCCACACGTTTTAAAGGAATATGTTTTGCAAATTCCTCGACAGCTGCTTTCGTGTCTTCTTGGACAACCATTGGCGTAGCAATTACACCTGGATGTACAGAATTTACTCGAATACCATAATGCGCACATTCTAAGGCAGCTGCTTTTGTCATGCCTCGGACTGCAAATTTTGTATCCGTATATCCGATCGCACCACCGACCATACCATTCAACGATGAAATATTAACGATCGAGCCACCCCCAGCTTTCTGCATAGATGGAATAACAGATTTCATAGCTAAAAATACAGAGACTTGGTTAATATCAACGATACGACGATATTCTTCTTCAGTCGTTTCTAAAATTGATTTTGCCATGGTAATACCCGCATTGTTTACTAATACATTCACTGGGCCAAAGTGTTTTTCGGACGCTTCGACAACCTTTTTCCAATCCTCAGCAAGCGTAACATCTTGTTTTAAAAACAAGGCATTTTCACCAAGTTCTTTCGCAAGTGTTTCACCTTTTTCCTTGAGTATATCAGTTAAAATGACCTTTGCCCCTTCTTTAATAAACATCCGCGCATGTGCTTCTCCCATGCCTTGTGCGGCACCTGTAATAATTGCAATTTTACCCTCTAAACGCGCCATGTCAATTCCTCCTATGCTCCCACATGTTGTAACTATGGGATAATTTTTTAAAAATAGCACATTCATGCCATAATAAAGCAGACATTCACTCAATTTACATTAATCTGCAATCAAACCATAAGCTGAATGTGATTCTATATTTACATTACCCGTAAAAGAATACTTTTTAAGCATATATTGTATCAAATTGATGACATTTCTCACCTTAGAATCAAAAACTCTTTCATACAAATAACAAAACAGAAATAAAAGACAAACCTTTATTATATGATAGGTTTGTCTTTTATTTCATTGTGATGTGTCATAAATAGCAAGTCGTGTAAGTATTAAATGTATGTTTTTTCACACGGCTTACTCAGACATTTCACTATTTTACTCCATTTGTTTCGCTAAAAAGCTGGCTGCTGTTTCAACCGTTTTTTGTTCAACGGTACTCAGCTGCTCACCTTCTCTCGTAAAGATCAACACACAACCGATGGGATCTCCATTGGCAACAATTGGATTTATACAATATGAATCCAGTGTTTCTTGCTGATTCTGAATGATTTCCAAACTGCCCTCTTCTGTTTCAAATATCGGTGAACGATCTTCAATCATTTCGCCAATTTGCGAACTAATATTTTTATTTAAGTAATCTTTTTTTGATTCACCAGCTAAAGCAATAATCTGATCTCGATCACAAATAAATACAGGATGGTGAAGTGCATCAAACAATGCTTCAGCATATTCTGTTGCAAAGTGACTTAATTCACTGATGGGTGAATATTTTTTCAAAATAACCTCACCTTCGCGATCGACAAATATTTCTAATGGATCACCTTCACGGATGCGTAATGTGCGCCTGATCTCTTTCGGGATCACCACCCGACCTAAATCATCAATTCTACGTACTATTCCTGTTGCTTTCATTTTAAGCGGCCTCACTTTCGTCTGATGATCTCACAACATTTCGATTTGTTTACAGTTTTTTCATGAACTTTCTTTAATTTAACTGAAATGTGTAAAATCACCTATGATAGCCTTAGTATTTATCATCTTAAAATAACTATGCATAGACAACGCACTTTTTATCCATTTCGATCCACTTGTGCTAATTTATCCAAAAGTTCTCCAACAATTTCATACCGGCGATCTTTCTGTTCTCGATTCCATTTTACGACAATTTTTAATTTATTTTGCTCTGTACCAAGTTGGATCATTCGCCCAAATGCATGTGCGACTTCAAATAACTTCGCACCATCAATTTGTTGGCTTCTATTTTCATCTATGATAATTTCAATTTTTTGTTTCGTTTCATTGATGCTTTCAACTCTCTCTCGCGTTGCATACATCTTGATCATTGTTACTGTGAGCAAATGATCAACTTCATCTGGGAAATTACCAAAGCGGTCCATTAATTCATCTTTTAAATCATCCAATTCTTCATTTGTACGAATGATTTGAAATTGCTTGTACATATCAATCTTTTGTTTCTCATCAAGGATATAATCATCAGGAATATAGGCATCGATATCTAATGCTAACTTCGGTTCAAATGGTTGAATATCTTCTAGGTCCATGCCCGCTTTACGTGCATCAATCGCATCTTTTAACATTTGTGAGTACATATCAAATCCAACTGAATCAATAAAACCATGTTGCTGAGAACCGAGTAGATTACCTGCACCACGAATAGATAAATCACGCATGGCTATTTTAAAACCTGAGCCAAGCTCGGTAAATTCTTTAATGGCATTCATACGCTTTTCCGCTACTTCTGTTAATACTTTATCTCGTTGATACGTGAAATGTGCATACGCAACACGATTAGAACGACCGACGCGACCACGCAATTGATACAACTGACTCAAACCCATACGATCCGCATCATAGACAATCAAAGTATTGACATTCGGAATATCAACACCTGTTTCAATAATTGTCGTACTTACTAGGACATCGTATTCCCCTTCTAAAAAGCCAAACATAATATTTTCGAGTTCTGTTTCATTCATTTGACCATGTGCAATCGCAATACGCGCGTCTTCAACAAGCATGCCAATATCACGCGCAATTTTATCTATACTTTCAACGCGATTATACAGAAAATACACTTGTCCACCACGAGCCATCTCACGCTCAATTGCTTCTCTAATAAAGATCGGGTTGTACTCCAATACATATGTTTGAATTGGAAAACGATTTTCCGGTGGTGTTTCAATAACCGATAAATCACGAACACCAAGCATCGACATATGTAGTGTTCTCGGAATGGGTGTTGCTGTTAATGTCAGAACATCAACATTTGTTTTCAGTTGTTTAATGCGCTCTTTATGCTTAACCCCAAAACGTTGTTCTTCATCAACAATAAGCAAACCGAGATCACGGTACTGGACATCCTTAGAAAGCAATCGGTGTGTACCAATAACAATATCCACTGTCCCCCTCTTTATACCAGTCAATGTCTCTTTTTGTTGCTTTGCGGTACGGAAACGACTTAACAGCCCAATTTCAACTGCATGTCCTTGGAAACGTTCTTGAATGGTTTGATAATGCTGTTGGGCAAGAATCGTTGTCGGCACGAGAATAGCCACTTGTTTGCCATCTGCGACTGCTTTGAAAGCAGCCCGAATAGCAACCTCCGTTTTACCGTAACCGACATCCCCACAAAGCAGACGATCCATTGGACGTTCTTTTTCCATATCAACTTTAATTTCCTCAATACATCGGATTTGGTCCTCTGTTTCTTGATATGCAAACGTGGATTCGAACTCTCTTTGCATAGCTGAATCTGGTGAAAAGGCATACCCTTTTCTTGCCTCTCTCTCAGCATATAACTTAATCAGATCATCGGCGATATCCTCGACAGAGGATTGCACACGGCTTTTGACTTTTGTCCACTCACTGCCACCGAGCTTATATAAACGAGGTTCTTTACCTTCTGATCCGACAAATTTTTGCACCAAATCAATTTGATCAACTGGAACAAACAGTTTGTCATCACCAGAGTATTTAATCAGTAAATAGTCTTTATGTTTATCATTAACAGCAACCGTCTCAATACCTAAATATTTGCCGATCCCATGACTCGCATGGACAACGTAGTCGCCAACTTTAAGTTCTTGATAGTTTTTAATACGTTCAGCATTGGAAATCTTCTGTCTAGATGGTCGTTTTCGCTTCGTGCGTTTCTTGAACAATTCGTTTTCAGTTATGACCGCTAATTTATGCATCGGGAATTCAATACCAACACGTAGGTTACCAACTATAATTGTCGGAACACTTACTGGTAACTGCAATTCATCAGCAACAGTTGATTGTATATCATAATCCATTAAAATGGCGTGGATTTTTTCAGATCGCTTTTCATTTGGTGCTAAAATAACAACTGAAAAGTCATTTTTCTCCCACCGGTTGAGTTCATTTTTGAATAAATTCATTTGACCATGGAATTCTTGCATTTCCCGTGACGATATATTAACAATATTTTCTGGTTGTGTGTTCGGAATATGGCGCATAAATACGGACATATATAAACGCTGTATATCGATACTTTGCCAAATAGCTGTCCAATCGAAAGAAAATTGACTATCCCGTATCATATCATGTGTGGACAGTAAACTACTGTACCATTCCGCTTCTTCCTCATCCAAACTTGTTGCCGTTTCTTGTATTCTACTCATTTCATCCATTATGATCAGGCCATTGCTTGGCAAATAGTCTAACAAACTAGCAGGTTGATCATAATAAAAACCAATATACTTGTACATGTCTTGAAATGGTTCAGTTGCCTTCAAACGATCAACATCATAACTAATAACACTTATTAACTTCTCTTTGTCTGCGGTTGTTTTAACTTGTTTCAGTGTTTCAGCGAGTCCCTTTTCTAGCCGATCTGCCCCAGCCATATAGTCTTCTTGTGTAAGTAATATCTCTGTTGCTGGGCCAATCATCACCTCTTTCAATTGAGATAATGAACGCTGATCTTCAGCATCAAAGTACCGAATTGAATCGACCTCATTATCAAAGAGTTCAATGCGAATTGGATACGCTTCTGTTACTGGATATATGTCAATGATTCCGCCTCTACGACTAAATTCTCCAGGTGTTGTAACCATATTGACATGCTCATATCCCATGTCCACAAGTGTCGATAAATAGTTATCTAAATGGATCTCTTCTCCAGTTACAAACTGCAGTTGATGTTGTTCCCAATAAGATGGCGGGGGTAAAATACGTCGAAGAGCGGCAACAGGGGCAATTAAAATACCTGATTTATGCTGCATCCAAGTTGTAAGTGATTCAATGCGTTGGCTTTTTAACTCTGGACTAGCAACTGCGATTTCTGATGCTAATAATTCATTCACTGGGTATAAATGAACATCCTTCTCATCCATGAACTCTACAAGGTCATCATATAATTGTTGCGCTTGTGCAAGCTGATGTGTGACTAATAAAATTGGACGGCGAATAGAGGTATGAATTGTTGAAACAAGCAAGCTCCTTGCTGATCCAGCTAACCCAGCAACTAGCTGTTCCTTCATACCACTTTCTAATCCACTCATAATTGATTGTATATCATCTTTTTCTCTTAAAAACTTATCCATACCTTCCATCATTTAACCCCCAAATATACTAAAAACACCCCATATCTATGGTAACTTTGACATCACGACATAACACATAAAGTAAAAATTCATTCAATAGCGGGCTTTCCCTTCCTCAATGCATGTGAGTTAAATCATCTGGACCTTTGCAATGAGTTACCCCCAACCTAAAGCATTATGGTAATCTACTTTAGGTTAGGCCTACCGTTCATACTCGGAAAATTAAAGTGAAAAACGCTTTGGCCAACAAACCAAAGCACCATTTTATATATACTATTGAATAAAAAAGTCTAATTCGTGATATTGCGGATGTTTATATAGGGACGTTTCACAACTTTCACAAATTGCTTGAATATGAATGTCTCCATTTGTCTGATGTTGGATCATATCCGCTTTATCTGTGTCAGAAAGTCGGTCCCAGCCTAGTTGGGCCCTATAAGCATCCGACTGCTTTAATTCACCAATAACATGTCCACAATGTCTACATTTATAGACAATAGACATAACATAACCTCCTCGGATAGCATGGGGTACATTAAAGCTTATCCGAAAAAGCATATTTTATTCATAAATAGCTATATATGTTATTGATTGAAGCGATTCATAACATCGCTAAATGGTTGCGTTATAAATGCTTCACAAGCATCTGCAGCCTGTTTGACACCTATGATTACATCATCTTGTTGTTCCTTAGCAAACGTTCCTAAAACATAGTCAACTACTGGCATCGGCCCTAAAGGCCTACCAATACCGATTCTAAGCCGATTGAATGATTTCGTACCTAAATGATCAATTGTTGAACGCACACCATTGTGCCCGCCATGACCACCTTTTTGTCGCAGGCGAATACGTCCTGTGGCAAGATCAAGGTCATCATAAATCACGAGTATATCTTCAATATCAATGTTATAATAATCCAGTAATGGTCTAATCGATTCACCCGAAAGATTCATAAATGTTTGCGGCTTTAATAGAATGACTTTTTCACCTTCAAAATGCTCCAAGGCATATTCACCGTTAAACTTCGTATTGTTTAATGTCCATTGATGTCGATATAACAATTCATCAATGACCATAAAGCCAATATTATGTCTTGTTGTTGCATATTTTCTTCCTGGATTGCCAAGTCCTATTAAACACTTCATTATCTTCTTCCTTTTATCGCTATAATTATAACCACTGTATAAGACGCGTTCATATCAAAAACAGTCTAATTTCGTTCAACATACAACAAGCCCTCCTTTATAAAGATATCGTAAGATTTACAAAGGAGGGATGGTTATGTCATGCGATTAATATGCATGTCGTCTTATTAATCTTCTTCTGCTTCTTCCTCTTCTTCATCCGCACCAACCAGTTCAGGCTCAAGACTAACGTCCGCTTCTTCCTCATCTTCTTCTTCAGCTTCTGGTGGTAAGACAGTTGCAATTGTTGTTTCAGATTCCTCTAAAAATTCGTATTCTGCTGCAGTCGGTAAATCTGCGATTGCTAAGCTATCCCCAATTTCTAAATTCGTAATATCAACCGTAATTTCTTCAGGAATTTCATGTGGTTTCGCACGAACTTGTAATTCATACAATGGTTGCTGCAAAATACCACCGTCTTTGGATCCTTGTGCTTCTCCTTCCAAACGAAGTGGTACTTCTACGTCCATCTCTTCAGAAAGATCAATCATATAGAAGTCAGCATGAATGACCTCATCTTTAAGTGGGTGCATTTGATACTCATGAAGCATCACATCGACTGCTGAATCGTCAGCTATGTCAAGTGAAATAACTGCGTTACGTCCCTCATCACGAACAGTTTTGATCAATGCCAGACTATCGACTGAAATTGTTTTTGCTTCCTTCTCTTTACCGTAAACAACTGCAGGAATTTGTCCACTTTCTCGTAATTGTTTTGTGACTGAGCTTTTTAAATCTTCGCGTTTTGCTGCTTTAAGTTTAACTGCCATTTACATTAACCTCCAATTATTAAAAGACTTCACTATATAATTATAGCCGTGTCTACTTTCTTAATTAAAATTATAGCACGTCATGTCACATACTACTTCTTTATAATCCATTATCTCTTTTTAGAACCCATTAATCAAATAGTATACTAACTGACTTCAAATCATGGATACGCATGATGGCTTCACCAATTAAAGGGGCAACAGATAATTCTTTAATTTTATCAATTTTCTTCTCCTCAGGAAGCTTGATGGTATTCGTGACAACCAATTCCTTAATGGATGATTCTTGAATACGTTCAATTGCTGGATATGATAATACAGGATGTGTACAACATGCATACACTTCTTTAGCGCCACTATCAATCAAAGCATTGGCTGCTAAAGTAATTGTTCCAGCTGTATCAATGATATCATCAATTAAGATTGCTGTCTTCCCATCAATATTCCCAATGATATTCATAACTTCCGCCACATTTGGGCGTGGTCTTCTCTTATCTATAATACCGAGTGGTGCTTTCAAGCGATCGGCCATACGCCGAGCTCTTGTCACACCACCGTGATCTGGTGATACAACAACAATATCATCTAAGTTTTTTTCCTTAAAATAATCGGATAGAATAGGAACACCTTGTAAATGATCGATCGGCATATCGAAAAATCCCTGAATTTGTGGTGCATGTAAATCAAGTGTGACGACACGATCCGCGCCAGCTGTTTCTAATAAATCGGCTACGAGCTTCGCGGTAATTGGTTCACGGGCCTGCGCTTTTCGATCCTGTCTACCATACCCATAATAGGGCATTACAATGGTGATTGAATCAGCTGAGGCGCGCTTTAAAGCATCAATCATAATCAACAGTTCCATAATGTGATTATTAACTGGGTATGATGTAGATTGTACGACATACACGTCACAGCCTCGTACACTTTCCTCTGGATTAATTTGAATTTCTCCATCACTAAAAGTTGAAACTGTACATTTTCCTAAATTAACGCCAATATGTTCGGCAATTTCTTCTGCTAAGACACGGTTTGAATTCAACGAAAAAACTTTCAGTGAGTTTTCCTTATAGCCGGATGTCATAAACAAAGCCCTCCATTACTGTTATTACTGTTTTTTAAATCTCGTTGCATAGCCTTCCTTATTCACCTGTCTTGCACGCCCGATAGATAAAGCTTCCCCTGGAACGTCTTTCGTTATTGTAGATCCTGCAGCAACATAAGCGCCCTCACCAATAGAAACAGGTGCAATTAAGTTTGAATTACAACCGATAAATGCATGATCTGCGATATTACTTTTATGTTTTTGTTTTCCGTCATAGTTCACTGTTATTGTACCACAACCGACATTTACATTCTTGCCAATTTCTGTATCACCAATATAACTTAAGTGCGGAATTTTGCTATTCTCATCCACAGCCGTCTTTTTAACCTCGACAAACGAACCGATTTTTACATTCCTTTGTGTTGTTGTTTCAGGTCTTACATAGGCGTATGGGCCAATGTCTGCTTCTTCACCGATGTGACTACCTTGAACCACACTTTGTCTAATCTTTGTGGCGCGTTCGATTGTACTCTGATCAATTTCTGTATGTGGTCCGATTTCAACTGCAGGTCCAATTGTTGTTTGCCCTGTAATGATAGACCCTGGATAAATAATAACATCTTGAGCAATTGTCACATCTGCATGTATATATGTTTGATCTGGATCAATAATTGTCACGCCGTTATTCATATGATGCTCATTAATACGTCGTCTCATAACCTTTTCCGCTTCAGATAGGTCAACACGGTTATTGATCCCCATTGTTTCTTCAAATTCTGGCGTCATGAATGCACTGACGTTTTCAGATTCATTTTTCAAGATTTCAATAACATCTGTTAAATAGTATTCACCTTGAGCATTGTCGTTAGACACCTTTTTTAATGCCCAAAACAAAGCCTGATTATCAAAGCAGTATGTACCCGTATTAATCTCATCTACTAAACGTTCCTGTTCAGTTGCATCTTTATGCTCAACAATACGTTCTACTTGATTTTTGTCATTACGAATGACCCTACCATATCCAGTAGGGTTGGGAGCTTTTGCTGTTAATATTGTACCTTTCGAACCCACTTTCTCATGGTGATCAATAAGTGCTTGATATGTTTCTTTTGTTATAAGAGGTGTGTCCCCACAAACGACAATTGTAGTCCCATCTACATTTCCAAGCAAAGTCTCAGCTTGAAGAACAGCATGGCCTGTTCCCAGTTGTTCCTCCTGAGTGACAAATTTGCTTTCATGACCAATTTTTTTAGTGACCTCTTCCGCGCCATGTCCAACAACAGTTGCCATCTCATCTAGTTGTATTGATTGTAATTGCTCAATCACATGTTGTATCATTGGACGTCCAACGACTGAATGCAGCATTTTATGTAACTCTGATTTCATTCTCGTACCTTTACCCGCTGCCAGGATAATAGCAAAACGTTTCACCATGAAGTAACCCCCATTCTAATTATCCATTATGAATATATCTTAAAATGCAGTTATTTTCAACAAAACAAGCACTAAAAAGAAGACTAATTTTACAATTAGTCTTCCTGCTATTCATTCTATAACAAATTATGAGACACCAGCTTCTTCATACGCTACTTCTTCTTCACCTTCACGACGAAATTCTTCTAAAACGGCTTCTTGAATTTTTGCACGTGTATTCGAATTAATTGGGTGCGCAATATCCCTAAATTCTCCATCCGGGGTCCGCTTCGATGGCATCGCAACAAATAGTCCATTATTCCCATCAATGACTCTAATATCATGGACGACGAACTCTTGATCAAATGTGATCGACGCTATAGCCCGCATTCTGCCCTCTGTGTTGACACGGCGTAATCTTACTTCGGTTACTTCCATGATGATTCACCACCTTTTAAAGAACTCTCAATGTATTAATTCTACATAACAGAAAAAAGTCCTGCTTATTTATTAAAAGAGTTTTATTATTCATAAAGGTATGGTGAAATCGACCTACTTCGACAATATTTTAGTGACTTTTATAAGTTGCGTTTCAGATGTAAAACCGAACAATGATATATGTAATTTTGCGATTACTCTACTCACGTATAAAATTGCCTGGTCTCACTTCTACCTTTTTATCTTTCATATTAAAATCTGTAATTTTTATTAATGATGTATAATCTTTAACAACTCTTTCGTCTTCTTCATCATCTGCTTCAGCTAAAACACCGATTGCCTTTACATTGGCATTAAATTCCTTTAGTAAACTTTCCATACCGCTGATTGTTCCGCCTGCTTTCATGAAGTCATCAATAATACAGACATTGGCACCTTCTGATAGGCTTTGTTTTGTCAAAACCATTGTTTGAACTTTATGAGATGAAGCTGAGCTATAGTGAATACTGACTGAGGAGCCTTCAATTACTTTTGGATCCCTCCGAACGATCACGACTGGGACATTTAAATAAGTTGCAACAGCATAAGCTAATGGAATACCCTTTGTTGCAATCGTCATCACAACATCAATTTCTAAATCAGAAAATAATGAAGCAAAAATTTGCCCGATTTTCTTAACCTTTAAAGGATCACCTAAAAGGTCACTCATATAAAGATAACCACCTGGAAGCAAGCGGTTAGGATCTTCTAATTGTTTACAAAGACTGGTCACAAATGCTTCACTTTTGTTAGATGACAATGATGGAATATATTTAACACCACCTGTTGCACCAGATAACCGTTGCAAATAGCCAATCTCCTCATGTTTAAACATGCCGTCAATAATATCTAAGTCTTCACTTATCGATGACTTTGAAGCATTATATAAATCAGAAAAATATGGCAATTTGACATGATTGTACGGGTTTTCCAAAAAGTAGTTCGTTAATGCAACCAATCTATTACTTCTTTTCATTTTTCACACCTCTAAAACCGAATATTTGTAATGAATATACCACTTTCATACGTGTTTAGGCAAGTGTTACCCTAGCAAATGCACCTTATAAACTTCTTGGCAAAATCCCCGTAGTCCATTATAAATACGTTGGGCCTTTTTTTCTTGTCCTACAAGCGTATAAACAGTTGCGCCACTTCCACTCATAAGCACATTTGTCGCCCCCAAATGAATCATTTTCTGCTTAATAGTTGCAACCTGGGGGTACAGACCAATTGTTACATTTTCAAGAGAGTTACCTAAATGATCACTTAAATGCGTTAAATCTTGATCATATAATGCACGAATGACCTCTTGTGTATTTGGATGTGATAATGTGTTCACTTTAACATGTTGAAAAATGGTTTTGGTCGAAACACCGATATTTGGCTTCGCTAAAACAACCCAACACGATGGTGGTCTCGGTAACCGTTCAATAATTTCACCACGCCCAGTTACTAATGCTGTATGGTTCATCACACTAAAAGGAACATCTGAACCGATGGCTAAACCAAGGCGTGACAAATCCTCTAATGGAATTTGTAATGACCATAATATGTTTAATCCACGTAATACAGCAGCTGCATTACTACTTCCTCCACCAAGTCCTGCTGACACAGGGATGTCTTTGTCTATTTTAATATGCACACCTTGTTTAATGCCATACGTGTCCTTGAAAAGCTTAGCCGCCCGATATGCTAAATTGCGCTCATCATTTGGAACATATCTACTTTCAAGCGACACTTTTATTTCGTCCTTTTCTAAAGCGTACAATTCGAGACGATCAGATAAATCAATTGTCGTCATGACCATTTCAACTTCATGAAATCCATCATTACGGCGCCATAACACGTCAAGCGTTAAATTGATTTTCGCTGGTGCCTTTTCAAAAACAACCATACCAATCACCTACTTTAACAACTTCTATTCGTTAAACAGATTATAGCATAACATGACATTGTTAAGACACGGAGAAACATCAAAAACTTCAAAGGACCGAAAGGAACAACCGTTCAGCGACGTACAAACTGGAGCACTTCGCAATGAGATAAAGGAAACACGGTGAGGTACGAACCGATGCTGACTTATCGATTGGAGAAGTGTGAAGTTTGATAGTCATTGGGCGCTGGATCCGGACGTGGATATCCTTCATGTGAGAAGTTATCCACAATGTCTCAATTTTATAATTTCCTATGCAATAAAAAAAGACAAACCCTAAAATCAGGGTTTGTCTTTCTGGTCCATACCGCGTTCAGCCATTTCAATTGCTCGCTTCACCATGTTTCCAGCATCTCTCGCTTTAATACCGCCCCAACCTTCTTTTTGTACCGTGTCGTAAAATCCTAACTCTTTAGCAATTTCTTCTTTCAGTTGGTCTGACATAATCCCTTTACGCCTTCCCATGAAAGAACAGCTCCTTTCTTGTTAAGAGTACTTACGACACGTATATCTTTTGTCAATCCGAAAAAAATAAACGCATTTTTTGCAAAAGAAAAAATTGGCTATTGATAGCCAATTTAAGGTTACGTTCTATTCATATATTTAAATATTAATAAATCATTATCGTGCAAGTGTAGTCATGTTAATTATGAGAAATATAAAAAGATAACATCTCCTATTCAGTTGCGACAGCTTTTGAGCTCTCATCAACAAAGCTAATTTCAACAGCCTCTGTCAATATGTCTGCATAGCTATATGAAACACGCTCGAATGCATTTTCTTCTTGGTCTAACTCGACAACGAAAACGGCCGGGTACGTTTCAGCCAGTACGCCAGATCTGATTACAGTTTGTCTTCTGCCACCATTCGCTGTCAACTTCAAACGCTTTCCAATTTGACCTTCAAGACCTTGCTTAATTTCGACTAATGTTTTCACTATACTCCACCTCACTGTAATAATCGTACCATAAGCTTGTTCACAAGTCAAATTAAACATTCAATTATAACAATTAACCTTTTTAAATGTCAACAACTAAATTCAATTTGTTTAATTTTTTTCGAATTAGTTGCAATTTATGTAAGTAATAATTGCGATTAGTTGACATCTGAATGATATGCATATTCAATACTTATGCACACGACCCATCTGTTAATCTGAATCTTCTACCTCTTCTTCATCATCATGAATATAGGGCATTCCTATTCTATGCAATCCTTTTGTTTCTATGCCTCCCATTCCCTTTTCTCCTGTAAATGTGTTACGCAATACATCTCTTAAATTGACTTTTTCCATAAATGACGTATAAGCAATTTTGGCAACAGTATATACAGGATCAAGTGCATGTATATTAATACGCGCAGGAGAGCTCGCGAAATTAGCCCCTGCTCTAATAAGTGACTCAAAGTGAGATTGACAAGCACCGGCGAAGATAACCAGTTGATCTACATTTGGTTTAATCTCTCTAACTGCTCTTACTGTTTCTGCAAAATACATTGAATTTCTGTAGGCACGTAATGTCTTTTTTTCTCCTTTGTTTTTTAAATAAGCATCATGTCCAGTAATGACAACAATGTCAGGTTGAATTCTTGTGATTAGATCACCAACTTCATGTGGCATATCCTTTTCACCCAAATGCATCCCATGCACCTGAAGGCCGAGCTGTTTATACAAATGAATACATTTTCTTAAATAGATTTGATCCCCATCTAAGTGCAATACTTTAGCTGGCATGTGAAAATAAGTAACATCTTTCTCATAACCATCTGTTACATCGTAACGGCGCACCTCTTCCATCAATTGATAATCCTGTCTAAATAAACGGTATGAAAATGCCTCTTTTTGTTTCTGATCTGCTTCTCTGTTTTCAAGTTCTTTATCTTCCACACGATGCAAATCATCTATAGGTGCATCCGCTTCTAAACGCATATCAACACCTTGAATGATCGCATATTGATCGGTAATAGATTTAATTCTAAATAATAAATCATGATCATATGACGCCCGTGTAACAAGTTCGCCTGTTAGAAATTTCATTAGCCCACCTCACTACTCACCTTCCTCTTATAGGCTATGTTGCATAAACAAATCCGTGCATACACAAAGACAAAGCGCCTAGGTTAGCAAAGTTATGTTCTAGATCGTTATTCACCGCCTAAAATCCGTTATCATTTCCTGGGCAAATAAAAAAAGAGCATGGTTGATTAAAACCTTGCTCTCCGTTGTCTGATTGATTTATATATACGTGTATAATGTGTTCGCTAGTTGGGCAAATTCCTGCATATCCAGTGATTCACCTCTACGGTCAGCCTGAATACATGCATACCCTAATGCCTCAGAAATTTGTTCTTTTGTTAATTTACTTTGAAAATAACTGTTTAAATTATTACGAATCGTTTTTCGACGGTGCACAAAACAAGCTCTGACAACTGAGAAAAAGAAAGACTCATCAGATACATCTACAGGCGGTTTCTCTCTCATTGCTAATTTAAGTACACTGGAGTCGACATTTGGCTGTGGCATAAACACACTTTTTGGAACGTGAATCACGCGTTCTGCACTTGTATAATATTGTACTGCCACAGATAAGGATCCATACGCTTTACTGTTTGGTTTTGCCGACATTCTCTCAGCAACTTCCTTTTGAATCATAATCGTTAAAGCCGAAATAGGCAATCGATCCTCAAGCAACTTCATCAATATAGGCGTTGTTATATAATACGGTAAATTGGCGACGATTTGGACTTTTTGCTCCGGGCGAAAGTGTTCCTTGATCACGTCTCCCACATTGGCTTGTAAAATATCTTCATGGATGACCGTCACATTTTCATACGCCCTCAGCGTGTCTTCTAAAATAGGAAGTAGTCGCTGGTCAACTTCATATGCCACAACTTTCTCAGCGTGTATCGCGAGTTGCTCAGTTAACGCACCGATACCAGGGCCTATTTCAATCACACCCGTTGTAGCATTAATGTCGGCCTGTTCAATAATATTACTCAATATATTAACATCAATTAAGAAGTTTTGACCTAAACTTTTTTTAAAAGAAAATTGATATTTTTTTAATATGTCTTTTGTTTTTGAGGGTGTCGCAATATAACGGTTAGAGTTGATCATCATTTTCCTCCTGCATCACTTGTGCCATTGCTTGTTCAAATGCATCTTTCGTTATTTGAAACATTGTTAATCGTTTTAATAATTGTTTCCCATTCGTTGATCCGATGTTTAATAGTTCTCCAAGCCTTGTACGTCTCGCCTTTGCACCTTGACCACCAATGAGCCCATATTTAAGTAAATCGGTTTGTGCAATACGACTTTCATAAATCGGCATGGTTCCATAAACCGTGTCCAATGCTTCTTGGATATCCTTAATAGAAGCATGTTCAATTCCCAAACTTTTATGATGTGGATGTTTTGCACGTGCTTTTTGTGGCGTTAAAAAGGCATGCTTACAATGGGGTACATTGTTCTGAATGATGTGGCGAATTCGCTCTCCCGGATAGTCGGGATCAGTGAAAATTATAATACCACGTTTTTTCTGAGCATGCTTAATCTGTTGTAATGTGTCTCGATTAATTGCTGACCCATTTGTTTCAATTGTATCTGCCTCAACAGCTTGTTGGATTTTTACAGTGTCGGACTTTCCTTCAACAACAATTATTTCTTTAATTTTCATTATAAATCCTCTCGAAAAAATAATACTCTTACCATGATATCATGATAAGAGTATGAATCCTATTGTAATATTATTTTATCACTTTCACCTTAACTGTCTGTCTGCCAAAGGCATCAGCTTCAGCATGTGATGGGACGTGTAAGTCAATCGTTTTTCCGTTGATAGCACCACCTGTATCGCCAGCAACTGCTGTCCCGTAACCTTCAACCCACACAGTTGAGCCAAGCGGAATCACATTGGGATCAACTGCAACAACTTTTTTATTTGGGTTATTTTTCAAATCAATACCTGTTGCAGTAATACCTGAACAACCACTACAATCTGCCGAATAAGCCGTTGCATTCATGTACATGACTTCTCCATCAGATGTATTGTCTGACTCTGTACTTTCTTCTTTCTTCTCAGTTTTCTCTTCCGTTTTCTTTTCACTTTGCTCTGATGTTTCTTCTTTAGTAGAAGCTTTTTCAGATTGTTTATTTGTATCATTACTTGTATTTTCATTTGTTGTCTTAGGTTTTTTATCTGATAACGTAACGAGATCTTCTTCTGGTTCTTTTGTTCCAACGGCAATCACTTGATTTTGACTGTCTTCTCTGACTTCCTCTGTAACTAACTTACGATCAACTTCTTTGCCGTTTTCTAAAGTGATCTCATACTCTTTAACAAGTTTTCCTTCTTTTCCGTCAGAGATAACCTTTTCTTCACCTTTTGGTAATGAATCATCATTTCTCTTTTCGGTTTCATAGGCGACAGATTCTTCAACTGTATCTGTATCCTTTTCTACACGTGTAACGGTAATAGATGTATTTTTATCTGCTTGCTTATTTAATGCAGGTTTAACTTTATCTTTTTTGGATAATTCAATATCATTTTCATCTAATAAGGACTCAATCGAATCACCTGTTGTCCAGACTTTAATCTTTTCGCCACCATCATTAATGACGACTGGATATGCTTTTGTGACCGACAAAGTAAGGTCTTCTTCAATCGGATCAGATGTATCAAATGAAACATCATCACGATCTGAGAAAGATAAGTCTTTTTCCTTTAAAAACGCCCCAACGGTTTCTGCAGTTGTTGCATAATTTGATGATAGTCCATCAATCTTTACAACAATGTCTTTTGCCTGTTTATAATCAATAGACATACCGTTTTCTAAGGTTTCGTCAAGACCATGTGACAAGTCATCAGCTTCTCCTACGACGACACCTAGATCTTTAACTAAGTCTCCAACTGTTTCTGCATGCGTACTCATCGTTTCTGTTTGACCATCCTGTGTAACATCAACAGTAACTTTTGTAGCTTCAAACAAAATCATACTTGTAAAAATTGTAAATACC
>Ga0209487_1000477_pt1 | contig 36733 bp, 33 predicted proteins | sample Poulit2012_FD_187524 | JGI IMG/M metagenome (GOLD analysis project Ga0209487, IMG submission 187524) | Agricultural soil microbial communities from Georgia to study Nitrogen management - Poultry litter 2012 (SPAdes) (version 2) | ecosystem: Environmental > Terrestrial > Soil > Agricultural land...
CCCCCCCAGCCCCGAGGAGCAGTCATGACCATCGACCACGAGACCATCCGCCTCACCCGCACCCTGAGCGCCGACCGCGCGAGTGTCTGGGCCGCGTATGCCGACGCCGCCCTGCGCAGCCGGTGGAGCGTCCCCGAGGGCGAAGCCATGGTCATCGACTCCGATGACCTGCGCTCAGGAGGATCGTCCCGCTACCGCTGCGGCTCCCCCGAACTGCTCGAGTTCGTCGGTGACATCGAGTACGTGCAGGTCGCACACTCTCGGTCCGTCGTCCACACCGAGACCGTGCGCACCGGTGGAGAGCCGCTCTCCACCGGACTGGTGACCTGGACCTTCACAGAAGTCCCCGAGGGCACGGAGGTCTGCGTGACCGCCCAGGTGGCCTCCTTCGTCGGCCCGGGCATGCTCGAGGGGACACGCAACGGGCACCGCATCGCACTCGAACAGCTGGACGGCTTCCTGCGCGGCTGAGCTCCTGGCTTCGCTTGTGCACCTCGGCTCGCCTGCGTGCGCCGGTTCGTCTGCGCGCATCGGCTCGCCTGTGCACATCGGCTCGCCTGTGCGCGTCCGTTCGTCTGTGCACATCGGCGCATCTGTGCACATTCCGGGGATTATCCACAGCGTTATCCACAGTCGTGGACAAATAACAGTCTTGTAGTTCCGCAGGTGCGGGAGCGCGGCGGCCATGTGGCCGCGTCGTTCGTGGACGAGTGGCTCCGTCACCGTCCACAGTGGCCCCGGATCTCAGCTTGACAGCTGATCAATAACCATCACTGCAGGCCATGGCGCCATGTCAGACAGAATTCTCTGAAGCTTGCCTTGAGAGTTCAGGCGTGCACGCGGTGGCGTGCCCGGAGTCGGCGTTCTCGGTCCTCATCAGTATCGGGCCGGGGAGCGGGTGCTCCACGGAGCTCCGCACACTGTCCGTCCACACCGGTGTCGCGCTTATCCACAATTCTAGGGCCCTCGTCCCCCACCGATCCGAATCTATCCACAAAGTTGTCCACAGCTGGGGATAGTCACACCCTTGTTATTCGCACCGCTGTGCACATCGGGCCCGGGCTGCACTTCCGGCCAGGCCCGTCGCCCCCTGGGCTCTCACACCATGAGCAGGAGGACCTTGCCCAGCACCAGGGCCAGACACAGCACGATGCCGCCGGTGATGATGGCCCCGTGCGTGAGGGCGGAGCGACGTGCCAACGACTGCCGGTCGACTCCCGGAGCGGCCTTGGGGCGCAGGGCGAACATCGCGGCGGTCAACAGCGCGCCCATCACCAGGCCTCCCAGGTGCCCCTGCCAGGAGATGTTGGGGATGGTGAAGGTGAAGACCAGGTTCAGACCGATCAGCACCGCGATCTGGGCGGTCTGGGCGCCCATCCGACGGTTGACGATGAACACGGCGGCGAACAGACCGAATACGCCGCCGCTGGCTCCGACTGTGCCGCTGATCCACGCATCGGAGGCGGGATCGGCGAACAGGTAGACAGCCGTGTGACCGGCCAGGAGCGAGGCGAAGTAGACACCCGCGAAGCGCGCATGGCCCATGCTCCGCTCCAGGTACTGGCCGACGATCCACAGCGCGTACATGTTCAGCGCGAGATGCAGCAGGCCCCCGTGCAGGAACCCGGAGGTCAGGAACGTCCAGGGCATGGCCACCGCCCGGAACGGGACGAACATCAGCAGCTGGTACATGACCGAAGGGGCGAGTACCTGTCCCAGGTAGAACAGGACCGACAGCCCCATCACGGTGTAGGTCACCACCGGCTGCCGACTGCCCATGCCGCCGCCCATGGCATTGCGGGGCCGGGCCGACGCCTGCTGCCGTGAGAGCTCGTTCTCGCAGTCCACGCAGAGCATGCCGACAGCGGCGGAACGCTGACAATCCGGGCAGGCCGGCCGATCGCAGCGCTTGCAGCGCACATAGCTGACCCGATCGGGGTGCCGAGGGCAGACGGGCTGGGCCTGCGGCTCCGAGGGGTCCTCGGCGCTGTAGCCGTAACTGGGGCGATTCATGAAGCCATTCCTACACGACGGTCCTGGACAGGGGGCAGCCCTGCCTTCGTTCTCGAGCCCTTCCCGGCGCTCCGCGCGCCCGCACGCCGCCCTGGACGGGCCTCACGCCACCGTGTACGGGAAGGCGGCGAACAGCTTCTCCAGGCGTCTGCGCTGGGCATCGCTCACCGATACGAGCTCCTGCAGCTCCAGGCGTCGCCTCCCGGCGCTCCCCGTGCGCCCCCAGGTGGCCACGACCTGACCACGTCGCACCGCCGCGCGCTTGAACACGCCGTTCCTGCCGGGCACCAGAGCCTGGTGGTGCGCTTCGTCCAGCAGGTAGAGGCGGTCGGGGTAGCCGAGCACGAGTTCGTCGAAGCCGGGCAGGAGCAGCTCGCGCATGGCCTCCTTCTCGCGCCGGGCATACTCCTCGGCCAGACCGGGCCGCCACCACATCTGCTCCCCGCCGCCGCGGGCCGTGGCGGCGTCCCTGTGCAGGCGGCCGTCGGTGTCGGCGAAGCCCGTCTCCAGGTGCTCCTCGATCTGCGGCAGGGCGGACCGGATGCGGCCCATCGGCAGCTTCGACCACCAGGCAAGATCCCGCACCGAGGCAGGGCCGTGACTGGTGAAGTAGCGTCGCGCGAGTTCGGCGATCGCGGCCTCCTCCTCACCGTTGAAGCTCCCTTCGAGGTCGGAACCGGCCGGCAGCCAGGTCCGGGCCAGCACCACGGCGGTCTCGTTCCCGCGCCAGGGCCCGTAGGCGGCGGTGCCGGTGGAGATCAGGTGGGTGAGCAGGTGGTACCCGCGCCCCCGATCGGTAGGGATCCCGGCGCGCTGCCAGGTCTCGAGCAGCTCCGCGCGCAGCACGCCCCGGCCGGCTCCCGGGGTGGAGTGCTCGGCGGCGACGTCCTCGAGGACCTCCTCGGCACGGACGACGTGCGCATCCTCCAGCCCGAGCGCCGGGCGGCGCTTGGTGGCCGCGCGAATGGGGCCGGCGGCGCACAGCTGGGTGAGCCAGGCCAGGGTGTCGGCGGCGACTGCGAAGACGGTGCCCCGCATGGGATAGCCGCGCACGATCTCGCCGCGGTCGAAGGCCCCCAGCACGGGATCGAGCTCGCCCCCGGTGCGCAGGGCGAGCGAGGCCATCACTCCCGCGACGTCCTGTCCCTGATGGGCGCCGAATACCCGTGTGACCTCCGTGGGAGTGGGGGCCTGCCCGGGACCGGGGTCGAGGAGGCCCTGGGCGAGGATGCGGGCACCTGCGAGGTGTCGCTGCGTCATGGCAGGAGCGTACTGCGCGGGTCCGTCGACCGAGCCGGAACGTTGGCTGATCGTGACCGCGTCCGGGCCCCGGCCGCTCGACCGAGAACTACGCTCGATGGCGTCCTGACCTCCGGATCCGAAAGCAGCCATGCCCCGTCGTCGCCCTCTCCGTGCCCGCCCGACCCCGCCCGGACAAGGACTGGAACCGGCAGTGTCTCCCGGACACGGACCGGAAGCGGCCTGTTCGCGGATCGCTCGTCGCGGCGTCCTGTTCGGCGCCCCTGCCGCCCTGCTGGCCGGGTGCGGGATGCTCGGCGCCGGTGAGGAACAGGCACCGACTGCCGGCCAGGGACCCGCCGGGGAAGCGGGGGCCGACGGTGCTGATGAGGTGGACGACGGCCAGGAGGCCGAGCTGATCGAGGATCACCCCTCCGGCACGGCCACGGTCACCCTCGACGGGGTGGTCATCGAGGACGTGATGGACGTCGGAGACCTGGTTGAGCCCCTCGACGATTCCCAGACCCTGCTCCACCCCCTCGCTGCGGTCACCGTCACCGGCATGGCGCTGCTGCATGAGCTGACCCCTGAGAGGTTCACCGAGCTGACCGGCCAGGACGTGCCCCCGTCGGACGATGACGAGGACACCGAAGCCACCGTGATCCGGCCCGGTGACCTGAAGGCCTTCCTCGTCGCCACCTGGGAGTCCACCGACTCCGAGTGGCGGCCCAGCAGCACGGGCGGGTTGACGACCCTGAGCCTCGCGGTCGGCGGCAATGTCGAGACCCGGCTGGTCCGCCCTCGCACCGAGGAGACCGAGCACAGCGGAGCGGTGCTGCTGACCGTCCCCGCCTCCCCTCAGCCCGAGGCGGCGACCGTGCATGCGGAGACCGACGACGGGACGCAGCAGATCTCCCTGGTCGACGGATCGATCGTCTCCACCGTCGCCCCTCGCCAGTACGTCGGCGACCTCGAGGCACGGGTCAGCGATGCCGACGTCATCGATGTCGAGATCTCCGACGGTTTCGCCTCCGAGGTGATGCACCTGCGCGGCACAGTGGACTCCGCCTACCTCACGCCGTACATCGGCGGTGGCCACTCGTACGGCGGCTCCCTGGGATGGGCCGACGAGGACGAGATCTTCGTGGTGGTACAGCTGGACTGGGACAAGGACTTCTCTGCGAACGTGGACGATCTCAGCCGGATCGTGCTGCAGCTGCCGGACGGCACCGAGATCACGCCGGAGCAGGAGGAGTCCCAGACCTTCGGCGATCACACCGACAACGTGGCGACCTTCGTGATGCCCGCCGACACCGAGTCCGCGACCGTGGCGATCACCCCGCGCTTCCAGAAGGTCCTCGACAAAGAGTTCGACGAGACCCACGACCCGATCACCGCGACGCTCACCTTCCTGTGAGGCACCGCCCTCCCTCTGCGGCGCCGATCGGCCGTCGCATGAGGCGCCGCCCGCCTCAGCCGCAGGTCACGCACGGCTCGAAGGGAGGGTGGGGGCCGTGGGGAGCCGGCAGTCACCGCCGCCGGACGCGGGATCGCCGCCGGCACGCGGGCAACCGGCGAGCACCGGCACTGCCCGGGCGCCGACGGCGACCGTGGCGAGCGGGCCCAGCCGGCCCGCCCCGATGATCACTTCTCGATCGTCACCGACTGGATGACGACGTCCTCGAGGGGACGGTCGCGCATGTCGGTCTTGGCCGAGCCGATCGTGTCGACGACCTTCTTGGACTCCTCATCGTCGACCTGGCCGAACACGGTGTGCTTGCCCTGCAGGTGCGGGGTCGGGCCCAGGGTGATGAAGAACTGCGAGCCATTGGTGCCCGAGGGCCGGCCGGTGATGGCGTTCATGCGCTTGCCGGCATTGGCCATGGCCAGCACGTAGGGCTCGTTGAAGTTCTTCTCGGAGATCTCGTCGTCGAAGTTGTAGCCGGGGCCGCCGGTGCCGGTGCCCAGCGGGTCCCCGCCCTGGATCATGAAGCCGGAGATCACGCGGTGGAAGACGACGCCGTCGTAGAAGGGGCGGGAGACCTTCTCGCCCGACTCCGGATCGGTGAACTCGCGGGTGCCCTCGGACAGGCCCACGAAGTTGTCGACCGTCTTGGGGGCGTGGTCGGGGAACAGCTCGAGCCGGATGTCCCCGTGATTGGTGTGAAGCGTTGCGAACATGCGCTCATCCTCGCATACGGGCGCGAGGGCGGAACCGGCGGTGCGGCCGAGGGCAGAACCGGCGGTGCGGCCCTGCGCGGAAGCGCCGGGCAGGACTGAAGCGACAGCGTGGGCGGCCTCGACGGCGCGGGCCGTCAGCCCCGGGGCCGGTATGCACATCGGCGGCTGACCGAACGTCTGGGAACACTGTCGGATGGTCGCGTTAGAGTTGTGCCACACGGATCACGGTGGCGCGCCTGTCATGGTGGTCCAGGGACCGCCGTCGGCCCGACCCGACGGATATCATCGAAAGGGGAACGCTCATGGCCCTGACCAAGAAGCGGGAAGCCAAGAAGGCCAAGAAGCACGCCGCGAAGTCCCTCGAGGCCGCGGGGAGCACCACTCAGAGGGCCGAGAAGGCCGTCGACGAGCTGCAGAAGCTGGCCGCGCAGGTCGGCCCCGTGGTCTCCGAGGGGGCTCGTGAGGCTCGCAGCAAGGCCTCCGGCTTCTACGACCAGTACGCGCCCGAGGTCCAGCAGAAGCTGCGGGACCAGGGCGACCGGCTCTCCGAGCTGGGCCAGAACCTCGGCCCGCGCGCCGACAAGTTCGTCCACGACGTGCAGGACGATTACCTCCCTCGTGCCCGTCGGACCGCCGAGACCACCGGCAACGTGCTCAAGGCCGCGGCCGGTGCCGCCCGCCAGGAGTTCGACAAGGGCCAGGGCGACATCAAGTCGGCCGCGCTGACCCCGGTGCCGAAGAAGAAGGGCCGCACCGGCAAGGTGCTGCTCATCGTGGGCCTGGCCGCCGCCGGTGCTGCGGCGGGTTACATCGTCTGGCAGAAGACCCGTCCGGTGGAGGACCCCTGGGCTCCGCCGGCCGACTTCGCCCGCGCTCACTACCCGGCCTCGGCCGCGAGCGACTCGGACTCCTCGACCGTCTCCGACACAGTCGGCTCGGCCGACGCCGGAGACGTGGCCCAGGCCCTGAAGGCCGATGACCGCAGCTCGGACACCACTCCGAACGAGGCCCAGGCCGACTCCGATTCCGATGCCTCGCAGGCCGACGACTCCGGTGAGCCCCGCGGCACCCACCGCGGCGAGGCCTGAGCTGTCCGTGACCCGTCGGCGCTGAGACGCCGACCGGCCGGCAGGTGCACGGCGCGGCGATCCCGTCCCCGGACGGTGATCGCCGCGCCGTCGCCATGTCCAGGGCCCTTCCCGCCGGCCGCGACATGCGGCCGGGTCGCGGAGTCGATACCCTGCGCTCATGTCGGTCTCCGAGCTCTCGGCGAGCAGTCAGAACTACCTCAAGGCGATCTGGAACCTGCAGGAATGGTCCGAGGAGCCGGTGACCGCGACCGTCCTGGCGGCGAAGGTCGGGGTGCGCCTGTCGACCGCCTCGGACGCGGTCAAGAAGCTGGCCGGGCAGGGCCTGCTCGAGCACACCCCCTACGGCGCGGTCTCCCTGTCCACGACGGGGCGCAGCTACGCGGTCGCGATGGTGCGCCGCCATCGTTTGATCGAGACCTTCCTGGTCAGCGTGCTCGGTTACCGCTGGGACCAGGTCCACGACGAGGCCGAGACGCTCGAGCACGCGGTCTCCGACTTCATGATCGAGCGGATCGACGAGCACCTCGACCATCCCGACCGGGACCCGCACGGGGATCCGATCCCGTCGGCCGACGGCACCGTCCACCGTCCCGAGGCGATCCCGCTGACCGGCCTGGAGCCGGGCCGACGCGCCCGGGTGGAGCGGATCTCCGACGCGGACCCCGAGCTGCTCCAGTTCTTCGCGCAGCACGGGGTCGGGGTCGGCACCGAGCTCGAGGCGCGAGCCGGTTCACCGTTCTCCGGATCCCTCGGCGTGCTGGTCGGCGGGGGGACCGAGGTGCTCCCGCTGGGGACGGCCGCCACCGACGCCGTCCGGGTCACGCCCCTGGGCTGAGCCCGGCTCCCGCTCCGGGCAGCGAGGTCCGCGCAGCGTCCGGCGCCTGGGGCCCGCGGAGCCGGACCCGGCGTGCGATGCGCGTGCCGCAGAGCACGGCGGCGAACAGCAGCCCGTAGAACACCGCCATCCCCGCGCTGGTGGCGGCATCGAACCGGTAGGCGATCCGGAACCCGGCCAGCGCCCCGCCCGCGGCGAGCGCGATCGTCAGGACGATCATCGGGGCCAGGCGCCGGGTCAGCAGGTGGGCGGTGGCCGGCGGGGCCACCATCAGGGCGATCACCAGGATCGCCCCGGCGGCGTGGAACGCGGCGGTGACCGTCACCGACACGAGGAACATGAACGCCGCGTTCACCGCGCCGGTCCGGATCCCCAGGGCCATCGCGAAGCGCGGATCGAAGGTGGTCACCTTCAGCGTGGGATACAGCAGCGTCACGGCCACGATGTTCACGAGCAGTACCGTGGCCATCACGTACAGGTACGGGGGTCCGATCGCGAGACCACCGACGGTCAGCTGTCCGATCGCGGCCAGGTTCAGGTCGCCGACCAGGACCGCATGCGTGTCGAGGTGGACGTTCGCGAAGTTCACGGAGACCAGGATCACCCCACCGCTGAACAGGGCGGGGAAGACCAGTCCCTGCGGCGCGTCCCCGGTGAGCAGGCCGGTGCGGGTGAGCCACTCGCTGCCCAGGACCACCACCAGGCCCGCCAGGGCGGCACCGAGGATCAGCAGCGGGGATTCGAGGTCGCGGGTGATGAAGTACCCGACCACGATCCCCGGCAGCACCGCGTGGCTGATCGCATCGACCAGCATCGAGTTCTTCCGCAGCACCACGAACACACCGGGCAGGGCGCAGGCCACCGCGGTGACCACCGCCAGCGCACTGGCTCCCAGCACGAAGCTCATCTCGTCCCTCCCTCGCCGGAGGGGACGGTACGCCTCGCGCCGACGCGAGCAGGGCACCCGTGGTCGGTTGGAGCGCAGAGCTCGGCCCGCAGCTGTTCCCGGGCCCTGCGCCGGGCCAGCAGCCGGCCGATCAGGCTGCGGCGGGGAGCGGCCAGCAGCGACACCAGGAAGATCGTGCACAGGGTCAGCACGATCACCGGGCCCGTCGGCATCGGCCCCAGTGCGATCGAGATATAGGCCCCCAGCCCGCTGCCGACGGCACCGATCCCGGCCGAGAGCATTACCATCGCCGGAAGCGTCCTGGTCCACTGCCGGGCGGCAGCCGGGGGCGTCACCACGAAGGCGACCATCAGCACCAGCCCGACCGCCTTCACCCCGATCACCGTGCCGATCACGATGGTCACGAACATCAGGGTGTCGAAGCAGCGAGCGCTGAAGCCCAGCACGCTGGCGTGGCCCGGGTCGAAGGTGCGGATGGCGAACTCCTTCCAGCACACCACCATCACGGCCAGCACGACCGCGCCGACCACGATGCTGGTGCGCAGATCCGCCCAGGTCAGGACCGAGGCGTTGCCGAACAGGTAGTCCTGGATCCCGCCCTTGCCCGGGAACGCGCCTGCCGAGATCACCCGCATCAGCAGCATCCCGGCCCCGAAGAAGGTGGTCAGGGTGACCGCCATGGCGGTATCGATGCGGATCTTGGACAGACGGGTGACCAGATTGGCCAGCAGGGCGGCGGCGGTGCCCACCATCACGGCGCCCAGGATCAGCCCGATCATGGCGCGGCCGTCGGCCCCGATCGCGACGGCGGCAAGGAAGGCCAGCAGGGTGCCCGGGAGCGCCGAATGGGAGACGACATCACTGATCAGCGACTGTTTGCGCAGATAGGCGAAGGATCCCAGCGCACCGGCGACCAGACCGATCACCGAGGTGCCCAGGAAGACCATGCGATAGGTGTGGTCCATCAGGAAGTCCAGCAGGGTCATCAGATGCTCTCCAGGAAGGCATCGTCCCCGGCGGTCACGTCGTAGGCGGCGCGGATGTGCTCGGGGGTGAAGGCCTCCTGGGCCGGTCCCGAGGAGACCACCCGCCGGTTCAGCAGGGTCACGTGGTCGCAGATGTCGCGCACGGTGGCCAGGTCGTGATGGACGATCACCACGGTCCGCCCCTGCTCCCGCAGCCGGTGCAGCACCGCGACGATCGCCTGCTGGCTCTTCGCATCGATGCCCTGGAACGGTTCGTCCATGACGTACAGCTCGGGTCCCTGCGCCAGCGCGCGAGCCAGGAACACGCGCTGCCGCTGTCCGCCGGAGAGCTCACCGATCTGCCGGCGGGCGAGGTCAGCGATCCCGGTCTGGTCCATCGCGTCCCGGGCGCGGTCGCGTTCGCGGCGGCCGGGTCGGCGCAGCGGGCCGAGCGCGGCGTAGGTGCCCATCGTGACCACATCGGCGACGGTGGTGGGGAAGTCCCAGTCCACGGTGGTGGCCTGCGGCATGTAGCCGACGCGGCGGCGCACCCGGGCCAGGCTCCGGCCGAAGAAGCGGGTGCGGCCCGTCAACGGGGTGACCAGTCCGAGCATCGCCGCGATCAGGGTGGATTTGCCGGCCCCGTTGGGGCCGACCACTCCCATCACCACACCGGTGGGGACGCGCAGGTCGACCTGGTGCAGCACCGGAACGGTGCCGTAGGCGACGCTCAGGTTCTCGGTGGTGCAGGCCGGCATGGCGCTCACCGCTGCTCACCTCCGAGGGCCTCGGCGACGGCCTCGGCGTTGTGGAGGAAGACGCCCAGGTAGGTGTCGAGCCCGGGCTCGCTGCCCAGGGAGTCGGCGTACAGCTCCTGCTCGGAGACCTCCACCTGCCAGCCACGGGCTTGCACGGCCTCCTGGAGGCTGGTGATCGCCTGCGGGTTCGCCTGATTGTCCTGGAAGATGACCGGCACCTCGTTCTCGGCGATCAGGTCCGCCAGTCCCGACAGCTCCGTGGGGCTGAGCGCGGCGTCGGTGGAGACGAAGTCGGTGGCGTGGACCTCGAGGTCGTAGGTCTGCCCGAAGTAGTTGAAGGCGTCGTGACCGGTGATCAGGATGCGGGGCTGCGGCACCGATTCCAGCAGCTCCTCGGCCTCCTCGGCGGCCTCCTCGATCTCCTCCTGGTAGGCGGCCGCGTTGCGCGCGTACTGCTCGGCGCCCTCGGGATCGACCTCGGAGAGCTTGTCAGCGATATACCCGACCACCAGCGACCACGCCTCGGGACTGTTCCACACGTGGGGATCGTGCAGAGCGTTGCCCTGGTCATCCCGCTCGGGCCAGTCCAGCAACAGCTCCGTCGGCAGCAGCTCGCCGACCGCGAGCTGCTGCTCGCCCCGGCTCTCGAGGAGGTCGTCCATGTGCGCCTCGAGGTGCAGACCGTTCCACAGCACGAGGTCGGAGTCCTGGATGGTCTCGATGTCCTGCGTGGAGGGCTGGTAGGTGTGCGGGTCGCCGCCGGGGCCCACCATCGTGGTCACCTCGGCCTCGGGCGCGAGGGTGGCGACCGCGTCGGCGAGGTAGCCGGTGGTCGCGTACACGGTCAGCGGCTGCTCCCCCGTCCCGACGACGGCCGAGGAGCACGCGGCGAGCACCAGCGCCGCGACCCCGGCGAGAGCGGCGGCGAGCCGGTGGGCAGATTGCATGGAAACTCCCTTAGAGGTCGATACGAACTCAAATGTTCGACATCCCGTAGTTGTAGCACAGTCGGGCCGGACTTCGACAATCGGCCAGGCCCGGCGCGCCGCCCACCGGGGCAGGATTCCTACACTGGCCCCATGACCGCCGATCTCGCCGGCCGGGCACCTGGCGCCGCGGCGCCGCAGCCGGCCGCCCCGCCTCCCGGGCCGGGCGCCGGACGCTACGCCCCCTCCCCCAGTGGGGACCTGCATCTGGGGAACCTGCGCACCGCGATCCTGGCCTGGGCGCTGGCCCGGCGATCCGGCCGCGCCTTCCATCTGCGGGTGGAGGATCTGGACCGGGTGCGCGAGGGGTCCGAGGCACGGCAGCTGGAGGACCTCCAGGCGCTGGGCATCGACTGGGACGGCCCGGTGGTCCATCAGTCCGCGCGAGGGGACGCCTACGACGCGGCGATCGGGCAGCTGCAGGCGGCAGGCCTGGTCTACGAGTGCTGCTGCACCCGCCGGGAGATCCAGGAGGCCCCCAGCGCCCCGCATGCTCCCCCCGGCGCCTACCCGGGGACCTGTCGCGACCTCTCCCCCGCCCAGCTGGAGAGAGGCCGGGAGAAGATGCGGCGCCTGGGCCGGCAGCCCGCTCTGCGGCTGCGGTCCGAGGTGACCGAATGGAGCGTGCAGGACCTGTGGGCCGGAGAGACCACGGCCGCGGTCGACGACTTCGTGCTGCGCCGGGGGGACGGGACGGCGGCCTACAACCTCGCGGTGGTCGTCGACGACGCCGACGTCGGGGTGGATCAGGTGGTGCGGGCCGATGACCTGCTCTCCTCCGCACCCCGGCAGGCCTACCTCGCACTTCTGCTCGGACTGCCCCAGCCCGGATACGCGCACGTCCCGCTGGCCGTGAACTCGGCGGGGGCACGGCTGGCCAAGCGGGACGGCGCGGTCACCCTGCGCGATCGCCTCGCCCGGGGGGAGAGCGCCGGGGATGTCGTCGAGCGGATCGGGCGATCGCTGGGGCTGCGCGGCTGCCGCAGCGCGGCCGATGTCCTCGATCGCTGGGAGCCCGCCTCCTCGCCCCGCTCCCCCTGGGTGGTGGCGCCGGAGAGCTGAGCCGCTGGGCTCCGGCCGCCGGGTCAGTAGGCTCCGCGACCAGCAGGTGTACGCGGAGAAGGCGCCGGAATGGAGCATATTCCGTGCCACATTCTCAGCGGACGCATTCCCCCACTCGATACATCTGTGTATCGTCGCCGGATGTGATGGGACTCCTCCGTGCACTTCAAGCTGCCGTCGTGACGGTCAGCCGTGTCCTCAGCTCCTTGGTGCGCTCCGCCGCTCGCGGCCTCTCCTCTGCCGGACAGACCGTCGGACGTGCTGCCAGGGCAGCCGTCTCCGGGGCGGTCGCCCTGCTGCCGGCAGAGTGGAAGAAGCCGATCGCGGCGCTCTTCGTGGTGGGGCTGGCCACTGTGCCGGTGATCTATTCCGGCAACATGACCTGGTCCTTCCGCGATCCCAGCAACTCGCTGGATCACGTCACCGCGGCGGTGGTGAACCAGGACGAGGGAGCGACCGTCGAGGCGGCCGGCTCCGACCCACGCTCGATCGACGTCGGCGAGGAGTTCACCGAGACCCTCCTGGACCTGGACGAGGAGACGGCGTACCACTTCGTGGAAGCGTCTCCCGCCGACGCCGAGCAGGGCCTGGCCGACGGCAGCTACGGCGCCACGGTCGAGATCCCCTCCACGTTCTCATCGAACATCGCGACGCTCGCGGCCGAGGGGGAGGAAGCCGAGCAGGCGGCTCCCGCTCTGCTGACCGTCACCACCAACGACTCGATCAACTACGTCGGCGGCAACTTCACCAAATCGGTGGGCACGGCGCTGACCGACTCCCTGCGCGCCAACGTGCTCGAGGAGTACCTCGACAACGTCTACGTCGGCTTCACCACCATCCATGACGGGGTCGTGGAGGCCGCCGACGGGGCCGGCGAGCTCGCCGACGGGACCTCCGAACTCAAGGACGGCACTGCTGAGCTCAGCTCCGGAGCCGAGGAGCTGCATGAGGGCACCGGGGAGCTGGCCAGCGCGTCCGGGGAGCTGGCCGACGGCGCCTGGACCCTGCACGAGGGGAGCCTCGACCTCGTGGTCGGGCTGCGGCAGCTCGCGGCAGGAGCGGTCGAGCTACGGGACGGCACCGTGACCCTCTCCGAAGGTGCGGACGAGCTCTCCGAGGGGCTGACCACCCTCGACGAGCAGGGGCAGCCCCTGCGCGCGGGTGGGGGCGAGCTGGCCGATGGCGCCGGGCAGCTGGCCTCGGGAGCCACCGATCTGTCCGACGGGGCGAAGCAGGTCGCCGGGGGCACGGCCCAGCTCGACGAGACTATCCGCTCCGCGCAGGAACGCGCCGAGGAGATCGGTGTGACCCCGGAGAACGTCCAGGCCCTCAGCGATGACCTGGTCACGGCCATCGACCTGCTCGAGGACCGGCTGGACGAGGTCGCCGACGAGCTCGACCAGCCGGCCGACGACGCCTCCGCGCTCTCGACTGCGGCGAGCGAGCTCGACGGCCGTGCAGCCGAACTCGACCAGGACGCCCAGGAGCTGTCCACCGACGCCTCGGAACGGGCGGAGGACGCCCGCACCGTCCGCGACGGCGCCTCCGACATCGTCGGCGATGTCGAGGAGCTGGACAGCTCGGTGCAGGAGACCGCCACGGCCGCGGAGACCTCGCGCGCCAGCGCGGACACCGCCGCGGAGGACGTGCGCGGCTACACCGAGAGCGTTGACGACCTCGCGGAGAAGTGCGAGGAGTCGGACGCCGATGAGGAGTTCTGCGGCGAGCTCCAGGAGCTCTCCGACTCCTCGGAGGAGGTGCGCGGGCAGGCCGATCAGTCGGCGACCGACGCGGAGACCACGGACCAGGAGGCGAGCGCCACCGCGCAGCAGTCCACCGAGATCGACCAGAGCAGCGAGGACATCGACGGCGCCGCCGAGCGCATGGTCGACTTCACCACCTCCGTCTCCGAGGACACCTCGGCCCTGGCTGAGGGGACCTCCGAGCTGGCCGAGGGGACCGGGCCGCTCGCCGAGGACGCAGGGGAGATGGACTCCTCGATCGCGACGCTGCGCGATGATGCCGCGCAGCGCTCCAGCCAGGAGCCCTCGGCCGAGCAGGACCCCTCTGCGCGCGAGCTGGCGGAGGACCTCGCCGATCAGGCGCGCACCGCGGCCGAGGCCCTCCCGGAGGCCTACGGGACCCTCGAGCAGGGGGCCGAGGACATACACCGTCTCGACAGCGGTGCGCAGCAGGTCTCCTCGGGTGCCGACCGGCTCGCCGAGGCCGGTGGAGAGGCCGCTGCGGGGGCCCAGACCCTGTCCGACGGGATCAACCGCTACACCGACGGGGTCAGCAGTGCACGGTCCGGAGCGGATCAGCTGGCCGACGGCAGCGGTGAGCTGGTCTCCGGGGCCGATCAGCTCGCCGAGGGGCTGGTCAGCGCCGAGAGCGGCGCGGAGGAGCTCTCCGAGGGCAGCGGGGAGCTCGCCACCGGCGCCGATCAGCTGGCGGACGGAGCCCGCTCGGCCGATGACGGGGCCGGTGAGCTCGCCGAGGGCGCCGAGGAGCTGGACGAGGGCGCCGAGGAGCTCGACGACGGCGCCGCCGAGCTGCGGGACGGCCTCGAGGACTCCGAGGAGGACATCCCCAGCTACACCGACTCGGAGCGGGAGAACCTCGCCGCGACCGCATCGGATCCGGTGCAGATGACCTTCGACCGGGACAACGAGCTGGAGCGCTTCGGTGAGGGCCTGGCCCCGCTGTTCCTGGCGATCAGCCTGTGGGTGGGCGGCATGGCCATCTTCCTGCTGATGCCGCCGTTCTCCCGGGAGGCCGCGGCACGTGGGGCCGGGCCCGTGCGCCTGCTGCTGGGCGGGCTCCTGCCCGCCCTGGCCGTCGGACTCGCGCAGTCGGCGATCGCGATCGCCGTGCTGCACTGGGCGATCGGGGTGCAGATGATCGATCTGCCGCTGATGTTCGGGTTGTCCGCGGTGACCAGCTTGGTGTTCGTGGGCCTCAACCACGGCTTCGGGGCCCTGTTCGGCCCGATCGGGAAGTTCGTGGCCCTGGTGCTGGTGGCGCTGCAGATCTCCGGGGCGGGCGGCACCTATCCGGTGCCCACGCTGCCGAAATTCTTCCAGGTGATCCATCCCTTCCTGCCGATGACCCACGCGGTCGACGCTTTCCGCGGCGCGATCGGCGGTGGCTGGGTGGATCCGACCGGTGACCTGCTCTGGCTGAGCGCCTGGATGGTGCTGGCCGTGGTGCTGGGCTGGGCCGGAGCGATCGTGACCCGTCGTCGGGTGCAGCGGGAGGAGGGTCTCCAGGAGTCGGAGGCCGACTCGGGGCCCGGATCCGATCAGAGGCAGGACGAGGCGCTGGCATAAGTGCATTGACCACCAGGCGGGGTCTGCGTAGCGTTCAGGTTCCGGCCCTGCTGCCGCGTCAGCGGCACTTGTCGGGCTGGCCCGACACCGCACCGACCGGGTAGCCGGCTGGGTCGCCCGGCCCTGGGCAGGAAGAGTGAGGTCATGACCGCGACCCCGCAGCCCCGCCTCGACACCTCCGTGCCGGAGGGTGCATGTGCACCCGATCCCGGCGCCGACGTCATGCCCGGGCCCGCCACAGCCGACGCTCCCGCCCGCGACGCCCCCGCCTTCGGCACCGGTTCGATCGGTGCCCGCGCCGCGGCGGTGGGTCGCTTCCTGACCTACGGCCTGGTGGCTGTGGTGCTCGGAGCGATCGGCTTCGCCCTGACCCTCGCCCTGCTGGTCGCCGGGATCTCCAGCGTCGTGGTCTGGATCGGTCTGCCGATCCTCGCCCTGGGGGTGATGGTCGCGACCGGCTTCGCCGCCGCCGGGCGCGGTCTCCAGCGATCCCTGCTCGGCCATCATCTGCCCACGCCCGCGGCCAAGCAGCCTCCTGAGGGAGCCGGCTGGATCCGGCGGTTCCTGACGCCGCTGGCCGATCCGCAGTCCTGGCTGAACAGCCTGTGGGTGATGATCAACTTCCTGATGTCCCTGGTGACCTTCCCGCTCGCAGTGGCGTGGACGGTCGGCGCCATCGCGACGGTCGGGGGCCCGGTGGCGACCCTGATCCTGCGGCGGGTGCTCCCACCCGGCGACTACGACGGGCTCGGTGTCCTGCTGGGGGTCCCCGGGACCGCGGGGACGGTCTTCGACTACGGCTCCCAGATCGCGGTCGGGCTGGTGTTCCTGCTGACGCTGTCCCCGGTCGTACGGGGGTTGGCGGCCCTGCACGGCGGCATCGCCCGCGGGCTGCTGTCGGCCCGTTACGAGGAGCAGCAGCACCTGGCCCGCACGAAGGAGTCCCGAGCCGCCGGTCGCGCCGCCGAGTCCGCGGCCCTGCGCCGGCTGGAGCGGGATCTGCATGACGGGCCGCAACAGCGCCTGGTGCGGGCGAACATCGACTTGGCACGCGCCGAGCAGCTGGCCGGGGACGATCCCGAGCAGTCGCTGCGGGTGATGGCCCAGACGCGTGCCCAGATCGCCTCCACCCTGGATGAGCTGCGACGCCTGTCGCGCGGCATCGCCCCGCCCGTGCTGGTGGACCGGGGCCTGGCGGCCGCGCTCACCGAACTGGCCGGCATCACCCCTGTGCCCACGAGTGTGGACTGCCCGGATCTCGATCTGCCCGACCATGTCCAGATCGGGATCTACTACGTCGTCTCGGAGGCACTGACCAACGCCGCCAAGCACTCGGGGGCGCACCGGGTTCGCGTCGAGGTCGCGCAGGTGGCGGAGTCGAACGGGGCTGCGCGGGTGCGGATCGACGACGACGGCGTCGGCGGCGCCGAGTTCAGCACCGGACACGGGCTGTCCGGGCTCGCCGAGCGGGTCGCCTCCCTCGAGGGACACCTGACGGTCCGCTCCCCTCGTGGCGGCGGCACCCGGGTCGAGGCGGTGATCCCGTGCGCATCGTGATCGCCGACGACTCCGCGCTGCTGCGCGAAGGCCTGCGCCTGGTGCTGACCGATGCCGGCCACGAGGTGGTCGCCTCGGCCGCCACGGGCACGGAACTGGTCCCCCGCGCCCTCGAGCACCGGCCCGACCTGGTCATCGCCGACATCCGGATGCCTCCCAGCCACAGCGATGAGGGACTGCGGGCCGCGCAGCAGATCCGCGAGACCTGGCCCAAGGCGCCGATCGTGCTGCTGAGCCAGTACGTGGTGATCAGCTACGCGGCCGAGCTGATCGAGTCCGGCGAGCAGTCGACCGGCTACCTGCTCAAGGATCGCGTGTTCGACATCCGCTCCTTCCTGGACTCGATCGAGCGGGTCGCGGGCGGCGGGGTGGCGATCGACCCCGACGTGGTCGCCCAGGTACTGGTGTCCAGGCGCCGCGGCCCCTTGGACGAGCTGACCGAACGGGAGCGCGAGGTGCTCGAGCTGATGGGTGAGGGGCTGACCAACAGCGCGATCTCGCGTCGCCTGTTCATCAGCGAGGGCGGGGTCGAGAAGCACACGCAGCGCGTGTTCGCCAAGCTCGGGCTGAGCGCGGATGCCAGCACCCACCGTCGGGTCAGCGCCGTGCTGACGCTGCTGCAGCAGGGCTGACGGGCGGTCGGCTGCTCGACCCACTCAGCCGTCGGATGCGACGGCGGCTGTCACCGCGTCACGCAGCAGCGTCCGACGGGCATCGTGGACGCGCTCCGGTTCGTCGGGGCTTGCCGCCCAGACGGTGCTGGCAGGTGACCAGGCGTGCGACATCGCGATGACGAGGGCCATCACATCGAATGGATCGGCGCGGCGCACCTGGCCTGCACGCTGGGCCGCGGTGATGCCGTTGAGCTTTGCCTCGTCGAGCCGTTCGTGCTCCTCCACGAGCAGGCCATGTGGGCGGCGTTCAAGCCGATGCCAGAGCGCGAGACGCACCAGCTCGGGGTGGGTCAGGTAGTCGTCGTAGAGGCGAACGGCCCAATCCCCCAGGTGGTCGGGGTCGATCGGTGCGTCGTCGAGGATGCGGCGCATCGAAGCGAAGAAGACCGCGTCGAACAGTTTCGCCTTGCTGCCGAAGTATGCGTACAGCTGTGCCTTGTTCGTCTCCGCGGCCGCGGCAATGCGGTCAACACGGGAGCCGGCGATGCCGTGCGCAGCGAACTCGGCGAACGCGGCATCAAGGATGCGTCGCCGCGTCGCCTCGCCTTTGGCTGTCGCTGGCCTGGCCTCTTCCATGCGTTCGACGATATCAGGGCGACCCCTTCGACCCTGAGCAAACTAACTGGTAGGTTTTATCCGTGACTACTACATCAGCCCTTCTGGCCAGCGCCCCTGGCGCCGCACTCGAGCTCGCACAGATCGAGCGCCGAGACCTCCGCCCCGACGACGTCTCCGTCCGTGTCACACACAGTGGTGTCTGCTTCACCGACCTGCACCGCCTCGCGAGCCCCGACTCCCGCATGTTCCCCCTTGTCCCCGGCCATGAGTTCGTCGGCGTGGTCTCGGCCGTCGGTGCGGCGGTGACGAAGTTCCGCGTCGGCGACGCTGTGGCGATCGGCAACATCGTCGACTCGTGCGGAGAGTGCAAGTGGTGTCTGCGCGGGCAGGAGTCCTGGTGTGAGGAGATCCCCACGCAGACCTATAGCGGCGAAGACCGTCACGACGGGACGCGCACGTTCGGTGGGTTCAGCGGCGAGTACGTCGCCCGGGACCGGTTCGTCTACCACCGGCCGACCACCCTGGATCCCGCTGGTGTCGCACCATTGCTCTGCGCGGGGATCACCGTCTGGGACCCGCTCCGGGCCGAAGAGGCCGGGCCCGGCACCCGCGTCGGCGTTGCCGGCATCGGCGGGCTCGGGCATCTTGCCGTGCGCCTGGCGGCCGCACTGGGCGCTGAAGTGACCGCCTTCACCACCTCGCAGAGCAAAGCTGCCGACGCGAAGCGTCTCGGAGCGACGCACGTCGTCGTCTCCAGCGACGCTCACGCGATGGCCGCGGCGGCAGAAACGCTCGACGTCCTGATCGACACCATCGGCTTCGAGCACGACCTGACCCCTTATGTCCGCGCTCTGGACGTGCACGGGGTCCTCTACCCGGTCGGATACCTCGGCCCGCTCTCGATCGATTCCATGTCGCTGCTCGTGGGCCGAAAGCGGCTCAGCTCGTCCGGTGGCGGCGGGGTGGATCGCGTGGCCGAGCTGCTCGAGTTCTGCGGCCGGCACGAGATCACCGCGGACGTCGAGGTCGTTCCTGCCGCGGACGCGATGACCGCCCTGAGCCGTCTGACGGCCAATGATGTGCGCTACCGCTTCGTGCTTGACACCTCGGCACTGGCGTGACCAGTCCCCCGAGCCGGTGCTTGTGGCTGATCGATGCCCCTGGGAGCACGACAGCTTGGTGACATCGAACGGCATCCATCAGCTGACGGCAGCCTCCGCTTGGCAGCTGTCGCCGCAGGCGTACCCATAAGACAGGGTTCGCCTGCGGTGGGGCGGCAGCGGGCTCGTCCGGTCCGAGCCGACACGCCGAATGCATCTGCGATCTGCGGGGTGGGTCTCGCGGCCCAGCCGCGGATCGCTGCCGATCCCGCCGCTGAGCAGATAGGCCCCTGACAGATAGGAGGCCTCGCGGTCCTCGGCCTCGGCGGACGGCCCGATAGCCCGATGGACAGCACAGGGGGCGGCGAGCTCGGCTCGCCGCCCCCTGTCCTCGGGCCCGCTCTCCCCTGCGAGCCCGAAGTCTTCTCACTCCACGTCGTCGCGAAGCACGACCCGAAGAGTCTCGTCGATCGCCGCCGGGACGTCGTCGTCCTCGTAGCCGAGGATCGACTGCGTCGGGGCTGGGTCCAGGGACAGGTCCGTGGCACGCAGCAGTCCGGACATCCGCAGGCTGATCCCGTGCTCCAGGCCCTGCTCCGCGGCCTCACGGTCTGCTGCCGCCATCTGGTCCTCGACCGCCTCGAAGGGCACCAGTGGCACCTGGGTCCGCTGTCCGAGCGCGGCCACGATGGTCTCGTAGAACTCCGCATGGGCGAGGTCGTACCCGCTGATCGCGTAGGTGCTGCGGTGCTCCCCGCGCTCCATGGCGCCGACCGCGGCCTGCCCGACCTGAGCCGTGGTCACGGCTGCGGTGCGCCCTTCGGGATGAGCGGGGAAGACCTCGACGTCGCGGATCCTGTCCACGAACATCTTCCATAGCGGGATCCGTCCGGGCATGGTGCCGAAGATGTAGGGCAGCCGCAGGCTGGTCACCTCCATCGCGCCATCGCCCTCGGCGAAGGCAACCTGCTCCTGCAGCAGACGCATCAGTGGGTAGCCGTGGGCTTTCAGGTCCAGCTCGGGCCGGGTCTCGGCGAACTCGGCGAAGTACGAGCCGTAGACGACGAACTTCTTGACACCGGCGCCTCGGGCCAGAGCGGCCAGGCGCTGAGTGGGCAGGACATTGGCCTCGTAGAAGAAGCGGGCCGCGGGCGCTGCAGGAAGGGTGCGTTCGTCCGCCCCGATCGCGTACATCACCGCGTGGCAGTCCTCCAGCAGCTCCAGCAGCTCCTGGTCGCTCATCGACCCGACGTCACCGAGGTGCGATTGCACTGCATCGCCGAACTCCTCGAACAGATCCTCGGTCGGCATGGGGGGCAGGGCGAGCGAGACCACGCGGTAGCCGCGCGAGACCAGCTCGCGAACCGTGGCGTGGCCGAGTAGACCGGTTCCACCGAGAACGAGGACCTTCTCAGTCACGGATGCCCCTTTCGTGCTGTGCCCTTGATGCGGGTCGTATGTTCACGATATGGCCGAGTGATGCCCCGTCCGGGGACCAAATACCCGCCGTGCACCCGAGACGGCTGATCATGCGGCCCCGCAGAGACCCGGTGGTCCGCGGGTTCGTCTGCCGCGCTCGTGCACGCATGCGGGACCGCTCCTGGTCAGCCGTGGTCGTCACTGACACCTCGGGATCGAACACCGACGGGGCGAACATCCGGTGCCTCAGAGCCAGCGGTCGACCTCCTGGGGGATCTGCTCGTCGAGGTCCTCGGCCGTCTCCTTGGACCAGCCGCCCTCGGGACCCTGGCGAATGCGGGCGGTGCCGAGCTCCTCGGAGAGCACCCACAGCACGTCGGCCTCCGTCTCCCAGAGAACAGCCGGCGGATGCTCGGGGTCATAGGGGTAGTCGTCGGCCCAGAAGTCGATGCCCTCGGCATCGCGCAGCAGCACGCCGAGGGCGTCCCCGGCCGCATCGATCACCGCGGTGAGCTCACCCGACGGCGAGGGCACGGGCACACCGACCTCGTCGACCGGTTCCGGGCCGGGCGACTCGGTCTCGGTCTCCGCGCAGGCAGCCAGGGCGAGGAGCCCGGCACCGGCCAGCAGGGGCCGACGCGGCACGGGCCGACGCGCCAGGGGCCGGTGCGGCAGGGGCCGGTGCGCGGTCACGGCTGCGGTGCGCGCGCGTCCGTGGCGGCGAGCTGCTCGGCGCGGGCACGGATGCCCTCCTGCAGCTGGGGATCGGTGGCGACGTCGTGGATCACCCAGGCCATCGCTACGGCGGCGTCGGCCATCAGCCGGTATCCCTCCGGCGAATCGGCGTGCTCGGCGAACTCGCGGGTGTGCAGCGCTCCCCCGGCGCCGGTGATGCCGACGAAGGGGTGCAGGGAGGGGACACGCTGGGAGACGTTGCCCATGTCGGTCGAGGCGGTGATCGCGCCGAGCGACCCCCGCAGGGGACGGCCCAGCACGGTCATCGCGTCGTTCCAGGCCTGGCCCAGCCCCTCGTCCTGGCGCAGCGGCTCGTACACGGGTTCGGTGCCGACGATCTCCACGCTCGCGCCGGTGGCCACCGCCCCGGCCTCCAGGCACGCGAACAGCTGCTCGCGCAGCAGCTCGAACTCGGGCATGGTCAGGGCTCGGCACTCGAAGTCGATCACCGCGGTCTCCGGGATGATGTTGGTGATCCCGGTCTGGATGGGGATCAGCGCCAGGCGCTGGCCGTCACGGATCCGCTGGCGCAGCAGCCCGGCGGCGACCTGCGCGACGACCGCCGCGTCGTTGGCGTTGATGCCGTCGGAGGGGTTGGCGGCGGCATGGGCGCCGCGACCGGTGTAGGTGGCGCGCCAGCGGCCGACGGCCTGGCTGGTCGAGCCGATCGGGTCGTAGGTGTCGGTGTGCGGGGTGGGGTGGGTCATCAGCGACAGATGCACCCCGTCGAAGGCCCCACGGTCGATCAGCAGCTGCTTGCCGCCGCCGTGCTCCTCCGCCGGGGTGCCGATGACCACCAGGGTCAGGTCCAGCTGCGCGACCTGCTCGGCGAGGGCGAGGGCGGCTCCCAGGGAGGCGCCGGCGATCAGGTTGTGTCCGCAGCCGTGACCGAGCTCGGGCAGCGCGTCGTACTCCACGCACAGCGACGCCACCAGGGAGCCCTCACCGATGGTGGCGCGGAAGGCGGTGGGCAGATCGGCGATGCCGCGCTCGAGCGTGAAGCCGGCCCTCTCCAGAAGGTCCGCGCAGCGCTCCTGGGCGCGGTGCTCGGTGAAGGCGATCTCGGGGTCGGCGTGGATGGCTCGGGCGATGGCCAGGACCTCGGGCTCATGAGCCCGGTAGGCACCGGCGATCTGCGCCTTGGCGGGATCGGGATGAGCGGCAGTGGCAGCAGCGGTGGTGGTCACGCACCGATCCTGCCATGGCGCGCGGGGCTCGTCCGAGCCGGCTCACCTGTCACCCCGGTGCCGGCTCGCCTGTCGTGCGCGGGCCGGTGCAAATGGGTAGGCGCCAGTGGGCCGGGGCGGGCGTCAGTCCCCCGAGCGCAGCAGTGGTGGGACCAGGGCGGAGCCATGGCCCTTGCGGTACAGGCGGGCCGGGCGGCCGCCGGTGGGGGCGGCGTAACGCTCCAGTTCGACCAGGAAGCCGGGCGTGCGCGTGGCCTTGCGGTGGAAGTTCCCGGCGTCCAGCGTCGTGCCCCAGACCTTCTCGTAGACCGCCCGCAGCTGGGAGATGGTGAACTCGGGCGGCAGGAACGTCGCGGCCAGGGTGGTGTACTCGAGCTTGGCGCGGGCGCGCTCGATCGCGGCGTCCAGGACGATGCCGTGGTCGAACGCCAGGTTGACCCGGGCGAGATCCTCGACGGCCCACCAGCGGGCGTCCTGGACGACGTCACCGTGGCGGGGGTCGGGCAGGTCCGCGCCGAGCGCCATGAAGGCCACCGAGACCACGTGTCCGCGCGGGTCACGGCCAGGGGTGCCGAAGGTGCGCACCTGCTCGAGGTAGACGTCGTCGGTGCCCAAGGAGGCCTCGTCGGCCAGGACCCGGTAGGCGGCGGCCTCGATGTCCTCTCCGACCTCGATGAAGCCTCCCGGCAGCGCCCAGGCACCGCCGTAGGGCTCATCGTGGCGCTGGACGAGCAGCACGCTGAGCTGCTCGTCGCGCAGGGTCAGCACGATCATGTCGACGGCGACATGGATCTGCGGCTCTGGGGGCGTGGAAGCGGACATACCGGCACCCTACGGCCGTTCTGGTCACAGTGACACATGTTGCCGTCGAGTTCACACCCCGCAGAGCAGATGCCGGCCCCTGGGTGGGAGACGGGGTCGGGACTGGCGACGGGGTCGGCGCCAACACCGTGGAAGCAGGTCTGGGCTCAGGTGTCGAGCCAGCGGCTCCACTTCTCGATGCGGTGCTCGGCCTCGACGGTGCGCACGGTCCCGGAGGTCGAGCGCATCACCATCGACTCGGTGGTCACGTGGGCGGGGTCATAGCGCACGCCTCGCAGCAGGTCGCCGTCGGTGATGCCGGTGGCGGCGAAGTAGCAGTTGTCGGAAGCGACCAGATCATCGGTGGTCAGCACCCGCTCGAGATCGTGACCGGCGTCGATGGCCTGCTGGCGCTCCTGCTCGTCCTTGGGGGCGAGCCTGCCCTGGAACATGCCACCGGTGGCCTTGATGGCGCAGGCGGCGATGATGCCCTCGGGGGTGCCGCCCAGCCCCAGCAGCATGTCCACGCCGGTGCCGCGGGCGGCAGCGATCGCGCCGGCCACGTCCCCGTCCATGATGAACTTGACGCGCGCCCCGACAGCGCGGATCTCCTCGACCAGCTTCTCGTGGCGGGCGCGCTCGAGCACGCACACGGTGACCTGCTTGACCGGCTTGTCCAGCGCCTTGGCGACCAGCTTGATGTTCTGCTCGATCGGCAGGCGCAGGTCCACGTACTCCGCGGCGGCCGGGCCCACCACCATCTTCTCCATGTAGAACACGGCCGAGGGGTCGTACATGCTGCCGCGCTCGGCGACGGCGAACACCGCCAGCGCGTTGTTGTAACCGAAGGCGGTCAGCCGGGTGCCGTCGATGGGATCGACCGCGACGTCGACGTCGGGCCCGCTGCCGTCTCCGACTCTCTCGCCGTTGAACAGCATGGGCGCCTCATCCTTCTCGCCCTCGCCGATCACGACGGTGCCGTTCATCCGCACGGTGTCCATGAACGAGCGCATCGCATCGACGGCGGCCCCGTCGGCCTTGTTCTTGTCGCCCAGTCCCACCCAGCGGCCTCCGGCGATCGCGGCGGCTTCGGTCACCCGCACCAGCTCGAGGGCGAGGTTGCGGTCGGGGGCGGTCATCTCGGTCGGTTCGCTGCTGTTCACCGTGGTCTCCATCGTCGCGAGGTGGGCCGATGGGCGGCCGACATACCAACCCGGACCGTCCATCTGACGTGCGCTTTCACTGTAGCGGCATCCACTCGTGGTGGGACAGGGCCGGTGGCCCTCGGAAGATCGAGGACCACGGCGGACCCGGGGTGGCACAGGTGGGGCGCCCGGCACCGGGCGACCCCGGCAGGCGCAGGCGGTGCCGCTACCCTGAGCGGGACATCCGGTGGAGGAGGGCCCTGTGAGGATCACGATCGTCGACTGCGACCACGAGACCTTCGAGGCGGAGCAGGAGGTGAGTGCGGCCCGGGGCATCGAGCTGGTGCGCGAGCACGTCACCACCGAGGACGAGGTCATCCGGGTCGCTCGCGGCGCCGAAGCGATCCTGATCCAGTACGCGCCGGTGACCGCGGCCGTGCTCGATGCGCTGCCGCAGCTGAAGGCCGTCGGGCGCTACGGGGTGGGGGTGGACACGGTCGATGTCGAGGCCGCCACCTCCCGCGGCGTGGCGGTGTGCAACGTGCCCGACTACGGGGTCCAGGACGTCAGCGATCATGCGATCGCCCTGACCATGTCGGTGGTGCGCGGCACCGCCCAGCTGGACCGACTGGTCCGGGACGGCGAGTACGGACTGGTGCCGGTCAAGCCCCTGCACCGCGTCTCGACGCTGCGCTTCGGCGTGCTGGGCCTGGGCCGGATCGGGGCGGCGACCGCGGTCAAGGCCCGAGCGCTGGGCTTCACCGTGGTCGGCAGCGACCCGCAGCTGGAGATCGGCACGTACACGGCCGACGGCATCGAGGTGGTCGATTTCGAGACCGTGCTGACCACCTCGGACGTGCTCAGCCTGCACGTGCCGCTGCTGGAGACCACCCATCACCTGATCGATGAAGGCGCGCTGGCGCGCATGAAGGCGGGGTCGGTGCTGGTCAACACGTGCCGCGGCGCCGTGATCGACACCGCGGCGGTGGCCGCGGCGCTGCGCAGCGGGCACCTGAAGGGCGCGGGCCTGGACGTGTTCGAGCAGGAGCCGCTGCCGGCCGACAGCCCCCTGCTGGAGTGCCCCAGCGCCGTGCTGACCCCGCACGCCTCCTGGTACAGCGAGGAGTCCTACTCCGAGGTCAAGCGTCGCGCGGCCGAGGCGATCGCCGACGTGATCCACGGCCAGAGGCCGCGGGACATCGCCAACCCCGAGGTGCTGGAGCAGGGCTGAGGTGCGGGAGCGGGACCGAGTCGCGGACTGCGCCCGTCTCAGGGCCGGTGCTCCTGCCACACGCCCACCAGCGCGGTCGCCACCTGCCGGACCTGGTGCGGTGTGGAACCGGGGGCGTAGAGCTGGGAGCCGATCCCGGCGCCCTGCGCTCCGGCCTCGAGCCACGGCCCGAGGGTGTCGGCGTCGATGCCGCCGACGGGCAGGAACTGGGTGCCGGCAGGCACCACCGCGCTCCACGCCCGCATCCCCCCGATGCCGACCACCGGGGCGGGGAAGATCTTCAGCGCCGTCGCGCCGGCCTGGAGGGCCGCGAACACGTCGGTCGCCGTCGCCACGCCGGGCATCGGCTCCATCCCCAGCTCGACGGCCCGGGTGATCACGGCCGGGTCGGTGTTGGGCGCCACGACCATCTGCCCTCCCGCCTCGTGCACCCGGTCGACGTCGGCGACGGTGACCACGGTGCCTGCGCCGACCCGGCAGTCCTCTCCCAGCTGCTGGGAGAGCAGCTCGATGGAGGCGAAGGGGTCGGGAGAGTTCAGCGGCACCTCGAGGCGATGGATCCCGGCCTCGTGCAGCGCGGCACCGATCGCCGGCGCCTCCTGCGGGGACAGGCCCCGCAGGATCGCGATCAGTCCGGTGGGGGTGTGCGGATCTGTGCTCATGCGTTCTCCTCGGCGGTGTGTCCGTCCTCGGCGGAGTGTCCGGGGCGCGGGGCGGGGTCGAGCCAGCCGGCCGCCTCGGCGATGGCGAGCAGGCCGCGCAGGGTGGCATCGTCCCCGGCCACTCGGGCGGCGATGCCGGTGCGGGCGAGAGCCCCGCGGTAGCGCTCGGCGAGGTCGGCGGAGCCGATGACGGTGACCACGGTGTCCGGGCCGACGTCCGCGGCGGCCAGGCCGTCGGCGATCTCGTCACCGATCAACAGGCCGCTGAGATAGGCGGGCACGGCGGCCGGATCCAGGTCACCGGCCACCACGCGGGTGCGAGCCGAGAAGACGGTGTGCAGCAGGCTCGCGCGAGACAGCTCGCCCGGCCCGGCGCCCGCCGGTGCCGTGCCCGGGGTCTGGGTGGCTGGCGGCTCGGCGCCGGCGTCCGGCCGACCGGTGGGGCCCGCAACGCCGTGGGCGTGGTCGAGCCCCTCGGCGAAGGCGCTGCGCTCACCCGTCCGCTCGTCGGCCGCGACCTCCCCGGTCGCTCCCTGCTCGCCCGCCCCGCCCCCGCTCGCCGCCGGCCCGGTGTCGCCGCCGGCCCGGGGAGGTTGCGGGATGCCGTGGCCGATGATGGTGTGCTCGCGCAGGGCGGTGAACAGCTCGCCGGTGAGGTAGCTGCGGAAGCCGGTGACGCGTCCGGCGCGCAGGCGCACCCATTTCGAATGGGTGCCCGGGGCGATGACCAGGTGGTCTGCTCCGTCGCCGGCGTCGAGCAGGGCGCCCAACGCCTGCGTCTCCTCGCCCCGCATGATGTCCGGTGCCCTGCCGGGCAGGAGCAGGCCGGGCACGATCCACGCCGGATGGCCCGGAAGCGGCACCGGGGTGAGATCGGCTGGATCGACCACGACCTCGCAGGGCACCTCGCGGTAGCCGGCATCGACCCAGCCGGTGTTCGAGCCGATCATCCCGCACATCAGCACCGGGATCCCGGGCGTCTGCGCGAGCCACTCCCCGGCCTGCGCACGCAGCTCCGCCTCGAAGACCGCCGCGCGCTCCGCGGCCGAGGCGGCGGGGCCGTCGGACCCTGCGGCGGCATCGGCCAGGACCGGCAGGATGCCACGACCGGTGGCCCGTTCCAGCACGGTGCCGCCCGCTCCGATCAGGGCGAAGCGGCACGAGGTGGTGCCCCAGTCGGCGGCGATCAGCGCGGGAGCATCTGCGCTCATGCGAGTGGAGGCGCTCATGTCAGTGGATGTGCGAGCCGCCGTTGATGTCGAGCGTGACACCGGTGAGGTAGCCGCCATCGCGCCCGAGCAGGAAGGCGATGCCCCCGGCGACGTCCTCGACCGTTCCCACGCGGCCCACCGGCAGCTCCTGCAGCAGAACCTCCTTGCGCTCATCGCTCAGGCGCCCGCCCATGATGTCGGTGTCGATCGAACCGGGGGCCACCGAGTTGGCGGTGATGCCGTACTCGCCGAGCTCACGCGCCCAGGTCTTGGCCATTCCCAGCAGGGCGGCCTTGGACCCGGAGTAGGCGGCGCGACCGTAGACGCCGCCGCCGCGCTCGGCGGAGGCGGAGGAGACGTTGACGATGCGGCCCAGGCTGTGACGGCGGAAGACCTTGACGGCCTCGCGGGTGACGAAGAAGGTGCCGTGGACGTTGACGTCGAACACCCGCTTCCACTCCTCGGTGCTGACCTGGGTGAAGGGGGTCGGTGAGGAGATGCCGGCGTTGTTGACCACGCCCACCAGCTGCGGCAGCTCGGCGTCGATGCGGGCCACGGCCGCGGTGACCGCCTGCTCGTCGGCGATGTCCACGCCGAGCCCCAGGGCGGGGGTGCCGTGCTCGCGGGCGATCTGGGCGGCGACCTCCTGGGAGGCGGCCTCGTCCAGGTCCAGCACCGCCACCGCCCAACCGTCACGGGCCAGACGGTGGGCGGTCGCGCGGCCGATCCCGCGCTCGGAGGCGCCACCGGTGACGATCGCGGTGGGGGTGTCGGGGAAGTCGCTAGCCGGGTACGGCGGGAGCGCCATGATCACGTGTCCTTCACTGTTCGGAGGAGGTCCCCGGTCCGGCGGGCCGGCCGGGCTCGGAGATGATGCCGTCGGTGGCGGGCGTCTAGAGTCGGGCCAGCACCTCCCGGGCGTCCGCCGCAGGTCCGCGCCGCCGCATCCGGGAGGCATCCGACGATTCCGGGAGAGACCACGTTGACATCGCAGCCCTCGCGCGAGAGCGCAGCCACCGCCCCACACGCTACGCCGCCCGCGCCCATCCCCGCTCGGACCGTCTCCGTGCTGGGACTGGGCCCCATGGGGATGCCGATGGCCCGCAACCTGCTGGCCGCCGGGATGCCGACCACGGTCTGGAACCGCACCCGCTCCAAGGCCGAACCGCTCGCGGCCGACGGAGCGCACCTCGCGGACTCGGTCGCCGAGGCCGCGGCCGACGTGGTGCTCTCGGTGCTGCCCGACGTCCCGCAGCTGCGCTCCCTGCTCGATGAGGAGGCGCTGGCCGCCCTCGGGGCCGCGGGGACCCTGCTGGTGGTCACCTCCACCACCAGCCCCGAACAGGTGCAGGCCCTGGGTGAGGAGCTCGCCCCGCACGGGATCGGAGTGCTGGATGCACCCATGTCCGGGGGCGTGGCCGGGGCGGCGGCCGGGACGCTCAGCCTGATGGTGGGCGGCGCCGAGGAGGACCTGTTCCGTGCCCGACCGGTGCTCGAGGTCATCGGCGCCACCCTCACCCATCTCGGCCCGCTCGGTGCGGGAGCGCTGACCAAGCTGTGCAACCAGGTGGTGGTCGCCGGGACGCTGGCTTCCCTCGGCGAAGCCTTCGGCCTGGCCCGCGCGGGCGGCATCGACCCCCAGCAGCTGACCCGGGTCCTGTCCGGGGGCCTGGCGGCCAGTGAGGTGCTCACCCAGAAGCAGGACAAGCTCCTCAGCCGTGACTACGCCCTGGGCGGCAGCGCCGACAACCAGGTCAAGGATCTGCTGTACGCGACCGCGGCGATGGAGCAGGTCGAGATGCCGGGCCGGCTGACGCCGGTGCTGTTGCAGGCGTACCAGGACCTGGTCGAGCGCGGCAGGGGCCAGCAGGACCACGCAGCTGTCCAGGAGCTGTTCCTGCGCGAGTAGCAGCCCGGCCCACTGCTAGCGTGTTCCACATCATCCGACCAGCGTTCCACCATGTGGAACCTTGGCGTATCCGCCCGGGTGCGGTGCGTGCCGGGGATCCGGATCGCCCCATGACGTCGCAGGAGGAATCGTGGAGTCCCTGTCCCGTGCCAGCGTGCCCGCCGGTGCCCTGATCGGGGCATCCGCCCCGCTGGACCCCGCCCGCGCCGGCATCATCCACCTGGGCCTGGGAGCCTTCCACCGCGCCCACGCCGCGGTGCACACCGCCCGTGCCCTGGCCGCTGAGCCCGGCGACTGGGGCATCATCGGCTTCGCGGGCCGCTCCCGGGCGGTGGTGGACCCGATGTCCCGCCAGGACGGGCTGTACAGCGTGCTCGAGCTGTCGCAGACCGGCCGCCGGGCCGGCGTCGTCGACGTCCACCGCGGCTTCGCGACGATGGCCGACCAACCGGACCGCGTGATCGCCGAGATCGCCGACCCGGCCCGTCGGATCCTGACCCTGACCGTCTCCGAGGGCGGCTACTCCCGTTCGGCCCGCACCGGGGACCTGGATGTGGGGCGGCCGATGATCCGCGAGGACCTGGCCGCCCCCGACCGGCCGCGCAGCGTGATCGGCATGCTCGCCCGGGGCCTGACCGAACGCTCCACCAGCGGTGAGCCCTTCACGGTGCTGCCCTGCGACAACCTGCCCGCGGCCGGGGCGACCGCCCGGCGCATGGTCACCGAGTTCCTCGAACGCTCCGCGGCGTCCGACGACGTGCTCGCCTATGTGCGCGAGCAGGTGGCATTCCCCAATGCGATGGTCGACCGGATCGTGCCGGCCACGACCCCGCAGACCTCGCAGGAGGTGGCCGAGCTGCTGGGCGTGCACGACGAGGCCCCGGTGCGCGCCGAGGAGTTCACGATGTGGGTCATCGAGGACGATTTCCCGGGCGGTCGCCCGGCCTGGGAGCAGGCCGGGGTCACCTTCAGCGACGAGGTCGCCGGCTACGAGGAGGTCAAGCTGCGCATCCTCAACGGCACCCACTCGCTGCTGGCCTACCTCGGGGCGCTCGATGGGCGCACCATCATCCCGGCCGCCTGGGACCAGGAGCTGATCCGCGCCGCAGGCACGGCGATGATCCGTCGCGATTGCCTGCCCACCATCGAGGTGCCGGCCGGCCTGGACGTCGAGGAGTACATCGACTCGCTGTCGCGCCGCTGGCAGAACCACACGCTGGGGCACCGCACCTCCCAGGTGGGCAGCGATGGTTCGATGCGGCTCCCGCAGCGCATCCCCACCCCCGCGCTGCACTGGTTGCGCCGCGGACGGATGCCGCATCTGCTGGCGCTGACGGTCGCCTCCTGGTTCGCGGCCGTCGTGCCTCCCACGGGCTACGATCCCGGCCCGGTCGCCGCCGCGATGACCGATCCCGACCAGGCGATGCTGCGCGGCATCGCCGAGGGAGCGCGCAGCCCGGCCGAGCACGCCCGGCGACTGCTGGCCAGCGGATGCCTCTCGGAGGAGATCGCCGAGCAGGACGCGTTCATCGACCGGGTCGGCGAGCTGCTGGGCATCATCGTCGCCTCCGGCCCGCTGGCCGCCGCCCAGGAGGCGATCGAGGCCTCCGAGACCCCCTGAGCGCCCCGATGGCCCCTTGAGCGCCCCGCTCGCGGGCCCCGTCCCGGCCGTGACGGCGCCCCCGTCACGTCGTGAGCACCGCGATCCGCCCACCGAACCCCGACCCCTGCAACGGGCACGGCCCACCACTTCCGAAGGAGCACTGACATGAAGGCACTGGCCATCCACGCCGCCGAGGACATCCGTCTGGAGGACCGGCCCGAGGTCGAGCCCGGTCCCGAGCAGGTCCGTCTGCGCGTGAAGTACGTCGGGATCTGCGGCTCCGACCTGCACTACTACTTCCACGGCGCCAACGGCGAGTACGTGGTGCGGCAGCCACTGGTGCCCGGCCACGAGCTGTCGGCCGTGGTGGACCTGGATCCCAGCGGCGAGTTCGCCCCGGGCACCCCGGTGACCGTCCACCCCGCCACCTACGGGCAGCCGGTCGACGGCCTGGCCGATCGGCCCCATGTGTGGCCGGGCGGCTCCTACCTCGGCAGCGCCTCGACCTGGCCGCATACCCAGGGCGCGGCGACCGAGCACCTGCTGGTGCAGCGGTCCTCGCTGCGCCGCCTGCCCGACGGTCTCCCCCTGCAGCGGGCTGCGCTGGCCGAGCCGCTGGGGGTGGCGCTGCGCGCGCTGACCGTGGCCGGGGACGTGAGGGGCAAGCGCGCTCTCGTGCTCGGTTCGGGCCCCATCGGACTGCTGGTGGTCGCGGCCCTGGCCCATCGCGGCGCCGCCTCGATCACCGCCGGTGACCTGCGCGATGAGCCCCTGCAGCGGGCCACCGCCCTGGGTGCCAGCCAGACCCTGCGCGTGGACCAGGACGCCCCGGAGACGGCCGGTTACGATCTGGTGTTCGAGTGCTCGAGCGCGCCGGCCTCTCTGACCTCGGCGCTGCACGCGGTCGCCCATGGCGGCACTGTGGTGCAGGTGGGGATCCTGCCCAACACCGAGATCCCGGTGAACCTGGCCCCGATGCTGTCCAAGGAGGCCCGGTTGCTGGGCTCCTGGCGCTTCGTCGACGAGATCGACGACGCCGTGGACATGCTCGCCGCCGATGCTCGCTTCGACGAGGTGGTCACCCACGTGCTGCCGATGACCGCAGCGCTGGAGGCCTTCGCGACGGCGAAGGACTCCTCCCGGTCCGCCAAGGTGCTGCTGCAGATCTGAAAGCACCGACGGCCGGGCTGCGGTGGGTGCAGCCCCGGCCGTCGGCGCTCAGGTCACCGCGGATCGTGCGGTGACGCTTCAGACAGTGGCGACGCAGACAGGGGCGGTTCAGACGGTGGCGGTTCAGACGGTGGTCGCGGGGGCCTGGGCCTCGGCGCGACGCGCCTGCTTCTCGCTCACGGCGCCGCGCAACGCCACGAACAGGGCGATCAGGCCTGCGGTGAGCAGCATGTGACCCAGGCCGGCGATCCCGGGGATCGCGGCGGTGGTGGAGGCCGGATCCTGACCGTCCAGGGTGAGGATGCCGCGCACGATCATCAGGGCCACGGTCACCACCAGGCCGATGTTGTAGGTCCAGTAGAAGACGTCGAAGGAGCGCCGGCCGCTGAGCGAGAAGATCGCATCCAGGGCCAGCACCAGCAGGAACATGATCATGCCGAGCACCAGCAGGTGGGTGTGCAGGGTGTTCAGCTGCGTGTGGGTGCCCAGGCTGTCGGTGGCCTTGACGTATTCGCGGTAGAACAGCCCTGAAGCAAGGCCGAGAACCATATAGACGAGGGCGGTGTCGAGAAGTCGTTTCATGCTTCTGACCATAGGAAACACCGGCTTCTTCGACCATCGACCAAAAGGTGGAGAAGCAACCGGACCCTCCGGCCGAGCCGGTGGTCCGTTGCCTCCGGACCGGGCCCGACGGGGTCCTGTCGAGAGCCGACGGGGCCGGCCGAGCCGGTGATGTCGTCGGCTCGGCCGGGCGCCTCAGTGCTGCCGGGCCGGTCGGCGGACCGCGTACAGGTGCCAGCCCCACATCCCCCCGCCGAGCACCGCGAAGGCCAGGGAGGTGGCCGCGAGCGTCACCAGGTTCGCGGTCACCAGCGGCGCGATCACCCCGGCCAGCAGCGCGTTGAGCACCAGCCCGAAGAAGGTGCCCATGGAGGCGGCCGCCCCGCGCTCATGCGGGAACAGGTCCAGCACCTCCAGCTGGATGGGCGCGAACAGCAGGGCCACCGCGAAGGCGATCAGCATCGGCCCGACCACCGCCATCAGCAGTGACCAGCGCAGGCCCCCGGTGAACTCGGGCGCGAGGGAGACCAGCAGCAGGTTCAGTCCGGCCGCGGTCACCGCGCCCAGGAAGCCCACGGTGATCAACCGCGCCCGCTCCATGATGTCGGCCGCACGCCCCACCAGCCAGGCGCCGGACATCATGCCGACGATCAGCGGTCCGAACAGGACCCAGAAGTCCTGCTCCCCCAGCCCCAGCAGCCGCACCACCACGATCGAGGCGCCGGCGATGAACACGAACTGGGAGGCGAAACCGAAGGCGGAGGCGGCGGCCACGCGCAGCATCACCGGTGAGGTGCCCACATGCAGCAGCGACCCCAGCAGCGAGCCGATCTGAAGCGGGGTGCGCGCCTCCCGCGGCAGCGTCTCGGGCAGCCGCGTGGTCGCCACCAGCACCGCCAAGCCGTAGGTGCCGACACCGGCGAACACCCAGCGCCAGTCCCCCAGCAGCAGGAGCCAGCCACCCAGGATCGGGGCGATCGCGGGGGCGACCGAGAAGATCATCATGACCTGCGCCATCAGGCGCTGCGCCTCCGAGCCGGCGAACATGTCCCGGATGACCACGCGGGAGACGATGGTGGCCGCTCCGGCGCTCATCCCCTGTAGCACTCGCAACAGCACCAGGCTGCCCAGGTTCGGTGCGAAGATCGAGCCGAACATCCCGATCAGGTAGATGGTCAGACCGCCGATCATCACCTTCTTGCGGCCCAGCGCGTCCGACAGCGGCCCGTGGAAGACCGACATCACCGCGAAGGCCGCGAGATAGGCGGAGATCAGCTGCTGCAGAGCGACCTCGTCGCTGCCGAACTCCTGACCGATGCGGGTGAAGGCCGGGAAGACGGTGTCGATCGTGAACGGGCCGATCATCGCCAGCGAGGCGAGGGTCAGGGTGAGGCGGGCTCCGGCGCGGGCCTGCCGCGGCTGCGGTACATGCGAGGAGGGGAAGGCGGTGGACACCGTCGCAAGCCTAAGCTGGTGAACCCTCCCGCCGCTCCCTCGTCCGCACTGCGGGAAGCGATTTCACGGCGGTGTGCCGGACGCGCCGCATAGTCTGTCGCCATGAAGCACTCCACCCTGCCGCACACCGACATCACCGCCCCCAACGTGGTGCTGGGGCTGATGCGCATCGCCCAGAAGTCCGACGCGGAGATCCGCGCCCTGGTCGGCGCCGCCCGGGATGCCGGGATGGACTTCCTCGACCACGCCGACATCTACGGTGAGCATCTCCACCAGTGCGAGGAACGCTTCGCCCAGGCCATGGCCCTCACCCCCTCGCAGCGCGACCAGGTGACCATCCAGACCAAGGCGGGGATCGTCAAGGACGGGCCCTATTTCGACTACTCCTACGAGCACCTGACCTCGTCGGTCGAAGGATCCCTGCGGGCCCTGAACACGGACCGGATCGACATCCTGCTGCTGCACCGCCCTGACGCACTGGTCGAGCCCGAGGAGGTCGCCCGCGCCTTCGACGAGCTGCACACCTCGGGCAAGGTCCGCCACTTCGGCGTCTCCAACCACACCCCGCGCCAGATCGACCTGCTGGCCAAGCACCTGAACCAGCCGATCGTGGCCAATCAGGTGCAGCTGTCGATCACCCACTCCACATCCGTCACCCAGGGGGTGGCCTCCAATATGCAGACCGCCGACCAGTCGATCGTGCGCGACGGCGGCGGGATCGTGGACTACTGCCGCCTGCACGACATCACCGTGCAGGCCTGGTCACCGTTCCAGTCCGGCCACTTCGGCGGAGTGTTCCTCGGCCATCCGGAGCACCCCGAGCTGAACGCCGTGATCGATCGCCTCGCACAGAAGTACGACGTCACCCCGGAAGCGATCGCCACCGCCTGGATCACCCGTCACCCGGCCCAGATGCAGGTCGTGCTGGGCACCACCACCCCGCAGCGCGTGATCGACTCCGCGGCCGGCTCCGAGCTCCCGCTGACCCGCCCCGAGTGGTACGAGCTGCTGCGCGCCGGCGGATGGATCGTGCCCTGAGCAGCTCCGCGGGCCGCGGCAATGCGCGGCATCGGTTTCGCCCCTCCGGTGGGGGCGGGAGACCATGACGCCCTGGAATGACCATCACGTGAGCCGCACTGCAGCGGCGAGGGGAAGCAGATCATGACGAGCAGGCGAGTCGGCCTCATCGGCTACGGCGATGTGTCCGTGGTCCACCTCGAGGCGATCCGGGACGCACCCGGCCTGGAGCTGGTGGGCGTGGCCGACACCGACCCCGCCGCACGTGCCCGCGCCGCCCAGGAGACCGGCGTGACCGCCGTCGCGACCACCGCGGAGCTGCTCGAGCGGGCCCGTCCCGACGCGGTGCATGTGACCACTCCGCACGATCAGCACATCCGCCCGTCGCTGACCGCTCTCGAGGCCGGGGTACACGTGCTGCAGGAGAAGCCGCTGGCCCACACCCTGACCGAGGGGCAGCGCCTGGTCGACGCCCTGGCCGCGGCGACGAGCTCCGCGGCGGCCGGCACCTCCCCGGCCGCTTCGGAGGGTTCCGCGTCGGCCGGACTCACCCCGGCCGCTTCGGAGGGTTCCGCGGCCCTGCCTGCCGCTCCGAAGGTGGGGATCTGCTTCCAGAACCGCTACAACCTGGCCAGCCAACGGCTGCACGAGCTGCTGCGCAGCGGGGAGCTGGGCGCCGTGCGTGGGGCCTGGGCCTCGGTGGTGTGGACGCGCACCGTCGACTACTACCGCGCGAAGCCGTGGCGCGGCACCTGGGCCGGCTCCGGGGGCGGGCTGCTGATCAACCAGGCGATCCACACCCTGGATCTGGTGCAGTGGCTCGTGGGTCCGGTCGAGCGCACCGAAGGGCATGTCTCCACCCGCCGTTTCGGGGACGTGATCGAGGTCGAGGACACCGCTGATCTGCTGTTGCATCATGCCGGCGGCGTCACCACCAGCTTCTACGCGACGCTGACCGCCCCGCGGAACCGTCCGGTGGAGATCGAGCTGGACTGCGAGAACGCCTACGTCGAACTGCGCGGCGGCCTGAACGGCGGGCTCACCATCCGCTGGGCCGACGGCCGCGTCGACCGCTACGGCGACCGGGTGACGGCCTCCAACGGCCGTGCCTACTGGGGCGTGTCCCACGAACTTCTGATCCAGGACTTCTACGCCGATCTGGACCGCCCCGCACCATTCTGGATCGGGCCGCAGGAAGCGATGGGATCGCTGCGCCTCCTCAAGGACGCCTATCGCGCCTCCGGGGTCGGCCCGGGCGACTGACCGCGACAGGGCGGGCCAAGGCTGGGCCGTGCTGGGGCGGGCCAGGGCTTGGCCATGCTGCGGCGGGGCAAGGCTTGGCCGTGCTGCGGCGGGGCAAGGCTGGGCCGTG
>Ga0209487_1000478_pt1 | contig 36729 bp, 42 predicted proteins | sample Poulit2012_FD_187524 | JGI IMG/M metagenome (GOLD analysis project Ga0209487, IMG submission 187524) | Agricultural soil microbial communities from Georgia to study Nitrogen management - Poultry litter 2012 (SPAdes) (version 2) | ecosystem: Environmental > Terrestrial > Soil > Agricultural land...
AAGACGCCTTCTTGTGAACGTGGCACCTTATTTTGAACGTGGCACCTCGACGAGCTGGCGCGCGCGTCCTGCCGTCCACGGTCCAGGGTGCCAGGGTGCCGGGCTGCCGGGCTGTCCTGGCCTGCCTGTGCCGTCCTGGCTTGCGCCGGTTGTTAGTGCCTACAAGCTGGCCAGCTGTGCGGCCTGCAGGGCCCTGACTTGCGCGGCTGTATGTGACCTGCTGCCGGGCGGTTGTTAGTGTCCATACTGTGCGCGATCTGCGCCGCGCCGGGCCGGGCAAACGTGCAAGCATAGTTGGACGGTTAGCCGGGCAAACGTGCAAGCATAGTTGGACAGTTAGTTAACCGGCTTGCCGTGCGCCGGTTGTACCGTCCTGGCTTGCGCCGGTTGCTCCAAACGTCCAGGCTTGCGCCGGTTGTTGCTGCACGCGTGGAGGCATCAAGAAGGCAATCTGCGCGAATTTATCAATGACTTACAAATATGCGCATGTTGGACAGTTGCCGGGCGGTGTTGGTGTAACTGCATGAAATGCATAATAATAATAATAATATTGTTTAGTTGTTATATAGTCAGAATGTCAGAATGTCAGTGTTTGTGAATAGAACGTACAAATATTTTGGGTGTGCGGTAGGGGCAAAAAGCGGGACCATCTAAAATTGCCATGACAATCTGACAATCTGAGTATCAGACAATCTTACAGTGTCCTCCGCCTGCCGTCCTGGTGTCTGTGTTCCGTGCTGCCCTGGTGCCCGGTCCTGCAGCTGCGCCGGGGCCAAAATAAACCCGCTTCAAGTGTTGCATTATGCGCCAGTCGGGTTTATAATTAGGGTGTATTCGCGATTGACCAAACCAAAGAGGAGCCACAATGAACCAGATAATCAACAACCTGCCCGCCGCCGGCGTCGAACTTGCCCGGGCCGAAGCGGCCCGCGGCTGCTTCGGTATCTACGAATCACTCTTTCGCGCGCCGCTCGTCCTGGACGTGCTGCGGTTCGCCGGGGTCGGCCAGGGGGTCCTGGACGGCCTGCGTTCGGACGGCCCGGCCTTCGACGCGGCAATAAGCGCCGCGGTCCAGGCCCTGCAGGATATGGGGCTTTGCCTTGTGCGGGGCTGCGCCGGTCCTGGTGGCCGGGTTCGCACCTTGGCCCTGGCCGTCCTTCCGCGCCGGGCCCGGCTGCTCCATGTCCTGAAGGGTGTATCAGCCGGCGACCTGTTCGCCCGCGGGCTGGACGCCCTGCACGACCTGGCGGACGACGATTTGCAGGCCCTGGCCGTCCGTTTGGGCGCCGTCTAACCACCAGGCGCCGGGCCCTGGTCCGGCGCCATTAACTCAACCAAAGAGGATTAACATGACTAACCACATCAAAACCGAACCAGCCGCGGAATATAACGGCTGGACTGCCGACGAAGTTATAACCCAGGCGCTTATCATCCTGGAACGTCGCCTGGACGCGCGCCGCCTGGAGGTGTGCGGCAAAACCCACCGGCTCACCAGCCCGAAGCTGGTAACCGATTTTATGCGCCTGCAGATTGCCGGCTCCGAACGTGAACACTTCGGCGCCTTGTTCCTGAACTCTCAGCACTACGTGCTGGCGCATGAGGTTTTGTTCTCCGGTACCATCGACGAAGCGTGCGTGTATCCGCGCGTCATCGTCCAGAAGGCCCTGGCGCATAACGCCGCCGCGGTCATTGTTTACCATAACCACCCGTCCGGCACCCGTCGCGCCAGCGCGGCTGATGAGCGCATGACCGTAAAGTTAAAGGAAATTCTGGACGTCGTGGACGTGCGGCTGCTGGACCATTTCATAATCGGCTCTGGCTTGCCTACAAGCCTGGCCGAACAGGGCGTTATTTGACCACCAGGCGCCGGGCTTCGGTCCGGTGCCGCTCAACCAAAGAGGAACCACTATGAACACAGTTACACAGAACATCCAGAACACCCAGGCCGATATGGAAGTTGTCGTCCTGGATAACTGCCGGGTCCTGCGCGGCCTGGCGCGCCTGGTGGACCCGCATGATGCGCGGGATAACCTGCAGGGCGTCCATGTGTCGTTAATCCCCGGCGTTGGCGTGTTTGCCATGGCTACCGACGGCACCAGCCTGGGCGTTTACCGCCTGGCGGACCTGGACCGTGCCGGCGCGGATTATTCCTTTTTCCTGCCGGCTGTCGTGGCGCGCAAGCTGCCGAAATCTGCAGCTGTGGAAACCGTGCTTTATTTGACGCCCGGTGAACCCGATGAAGCGCGCCTGGTGGCTGATGGCGAGGTGTACCCCATGAGTGCGCCGCCGGGTCCCGGTGCTGTCCGCTGGTCCTGGGTCCTGCCGCCGCTGCCTGATGACGGGTTGCCCGTTTGGGGCGATGAGTACGACCTAGGCACCCTGTGGCGTTTCCAGCAGGCCGCCGCCGATTTTGCCGGCAAGTCGCCGGGCCGCCTGCGTCCTGGCTCTGTCCGCCTGTTCCAGGTGCGCGACGGTCTCCCCGCCCTGGTGCTGCTGCACGGTAACCGCGATTTTGTGGGCCTGCAGGCCGCGTTGAGTATCGACAAGCGCGCCCGTGGCCTGGAGTCCCGCCTGGGTGATTGGTATCGCGCCGTGTTGGCGCGTGCTGCTGAACAGAAAGCCTGAACGGAGGTTTAGACATGGCTGCATCATTCGTTGTTGAATTTGGCCCGGTTGCTGACGGTCGGAGTTCCGGGCCGTCCCGGTGCTTGAGTGGCCCGTTATCCGCACTTGAGCGGCTGCCGCATCAATTCACAAACGCCCGGCTGGCAGCTGCTGGCCGGGCCTGGAGGTAACCATGAACACCATCAAACTTACCCGCCCGGCGTCCCTCGAAATGACCCGCCCTGCTGCGCTGGCCCTGTTGGTCATTGCGGACCGTGGGCCCGAATTTGCCCAGGGCGTCCTGTGGGCGCTGGGCCTGATTGACCTGGCCAACGCCCTGGCACACTATCGAACGCGTATGGATGCGGCCATGCGGGACATCCGCGCGTCCCTGGGACAGCCGGAAACCCCCGCGTCCATATCTGCCACCGTTGCCGCTTCAGCTGCAGCTGAAGCGGCCGCAGCGGGTCTTGATGACGCCTGGGACCAGGTGGAACTGCTGCGGGTGGACGCGGAGCGTTACCTGGCGGCGCACCATGGCCACGTCGAGGACCCGTCATGACCGGTGCGCCCGTGATTTATCTGGACTTTGAGACGTACTATGACCAGGGCTACAGCCTGCAGAACCTGCCGACGGCGCAATATGTGCGCGACGAGCGCTTCCAGGCCCTGGGCGCTGCTGTTGCTGCGGGTCACGGGCACACCGCCTGGCTGACGTTCGACGAGTCCGGCGACGGGCTGGACGTCCTGCGCACGGCGATACCGGGGGCCGTGGTGGTGGCGCACAATGCCGCGTTTGACGCCGCTGTTCTGGACCGACTTTTGCCGGGGGTCACGCCTGCCCTGTGGCTATGCACGATGAACTGGACCCGGTACGCCATCAGCCAGGGTGCGCTGCCGCCTGACGCTCGCACCGGGCTGGCCTGGTGGGGCAGTTTCCTGGAATACCGCAAGGGGGACACCGCCGCCGCGGTCGCTGCCGGTGGCCAACAGTTGGCCACGTACGCGGAACGGGACATTGAGCTATTGCGCCGGGTGTTCGCCTGGTTGCGGAAAGTCTGCCCCTGGCCGCTGCATGAATGCCGGGCATCGGACCTGCACGTTCGGATGGCGGCAAATCCGGTATTGGAGTTGGACACGCCGCTGTTGGAATCGCTGGCCACGGGGCCGCTGCCCGAGGCCGAAGCATTGCGCAGCCGGGATACATTCGCGGCGGTGTTGCGCAAGTGCGGCGTTGAGCCCGGGACGAAACAGGGCGCGCGGGGGCGACCGACATACGCGTTCGCCAAGACCGACCCGTTCATGCAGTCGCTGGCGCGCCACCCTGACCCGCGCGTCCGCAAGCTGCGCGAGCTCAAAACCATGGGTGGCAGCACCATCGAGGCGACGCGCGCGCAGCGGTTTTTGGACGTGGGGTCACCGCTGCCGGCGCCACTGTGGTACTACGGGGCGCATACAGGCCGCGCCAGCGGCGCTGACGGCCTGAACATGCAGAACCTGCCGTCCGGTCCATTACGCCGGGCGCTGCGCGCCCCTGATGGTCACGTGCTGGTGGTTGCGGACTATTCACAGATTGAAGCGCGTGTGATTGCCTGGGGTGCGGACTGTGCCGGCGCCCTGGGGCCTTTTGTGTCTGGCCGAGACCCGTACAAAGAGGCCGCCACCGCCATCTTCCACGTGGACTATGACGAAGTGTCACCGCTGCAGCGGGACCAGGCCAAAGCGGCTGTGTTGGCCCTGGGGTTTGGCCAGTCTGCAAACGGATTCCTGGGCTACTGCCAGGGGTATCAAATCGACATGGACGAACGGACCGCTAACTGGATAGTTTCGGTTTTCCGTCGCCAGCGACCCGCCCTGGTGGCATTCTGGCGCACAATGTTTGAGCGTCTACTGCGTGACGGTCACCTGAAGTTGCCGTCGGGCCGTTTGCTGACGTATCCTGACATGCAGCGGCAAGGGAGGGACGTCAAATACTGGCGTCACCATCTTTTCAGCCGCGGCGCTGGCCGGCAGGAGGTTAATTTGTGGCCCGGCCTGGTGGCGCAGAATTGGACACAAGCGGTTGCGCGTGACGTTATCTACCACGCGGCGCTGCGCATGCCGGGGCGTCCCGCGCTGCTGGTCCACGATGAGGTTGTTTTGGTGGTCCCGCGTGATGCGGGGGGCCACGTGACGATTGAGGAACAGGTATCCAGCGTGATGTTGGACCTGCCTGAATGGGCCGCCGGTCTGCCGGTGGATTGTGAGGTAACTGTCATGGAAACGTACGGAGGTAACCCATGAAGCGATTGCATGTTTTTTTGTTCCTGCTGGCCCTGCTGATTGGCCTGGTTGCCGGCGGGTTGTTTCTGGACCGCGTGGTCCAGCCCTGGCTGGACGGCCTGAACCCGCCTGCCTGGGCGGCTGCTGACGTGAACTACAACACCCTGGACCGCCGCTGCCGCGGTTACCGGGTCCCCGAAGGGCTGGTGTGGATGTGCGACGACGGTCTGGTTGAACTGGACCCGTCCGGCGTCCGGGTGCCGTCGAAGTGACCGCCGACGAAAACATCCGGACGCTGCTCGCCCACATAACCCTCTTGCGCCTGACCCTGTCCGAGGCTGTTGACCGGTGGGTCTGGTGTCAGTGTGACGCGGACTTTTGTGAGCGCTGCAAATCCAAACGCCGATACAACCAGGTCCTGGCTGAAAGCCGGGCCCTGGCAAACAAACTGGAGGTAACTGATGAAAACTAAACGCATCAAGCCGGCACCCATGCCGGACGAACGCTTCGGCACGGTGTTGAAGCTCAACCGGCTGTTGGACGACCGGCCCATCCTGCTTCGGGTCATAGCCGAGACCAGATCCCGCCTGGTTTCGATAGAGGCTTCTGCTGACCGCCACTGTAGCGATGACACTGCTTTGGAGCTTGCGTTTCTGAGCTCTTGGCTGGACGCCCTGCTGGACAAGGTGATGCAGGAATACGATGACTGCATCAAGGCCAAGGAAAAATACCTTGAGGCGCATCCCTTTGGGCGCCCGATGGGGGGTGAAGAATGAACAGTTTTGACGAATCCGACGCCATCCTGCGCATCATGTCGGACTTGCTGGGCTTGCTGGACCTGTTGGAGCGGGTCTCCGGATTGCCGACCGTGGCGTCAAAGGACAAGGCGCGCGAAGCGCTGTCTCAAGCGGTCGGCAGCCTGACGGAGTGCCTAAAAATTGTTGCAAAAGCGGAGGTTGATGATGACAAAAAAGTTTCGTAAGGAAGCCGATGTAAAGGACGCTATCAAGTCCATCCTAAAGCGCCGTGGGGCTTGGTATTACATGCCGGTTCAGACTGGCTACGGGCAGCATGGGATACCTGATTTCGTGGTGTGCTACAAAGGGTATTTTGTCGGCATCGAGGCCAAGTTTGCCAAGGGTAAGCCGACGGCCTGGCAGCGCCGGCAGATTGAAGCCATTGACCGTGCCGGAGGCGTGTCCTTGGTCATCAATGAGCATGGCCTGGAGGCCCTGGAAGCGCTTCTGGACCGCCTGACGGGGCTGCGTACGCTGCACCGGGCGGCTGTGGACCTGGCCCGGACCTTGAGATGACCGCCTGGCAGGTCCTGAACGAAGCACGGGTGCGGGGTTACTACACGCCGCGCGCGGTTACCGACGTTCCCCAGGTGCGCACCGATGGCCGGGTGTCTGTCGCCCCACTGACGTTCCGCGCCTGGCAGGAACTGCGCGCCGCTGGCCACCGTGCCCCGCACCCCCTACGCTACACATACCGCTGGCCGCCGCCGTACACGCCCCGGAACAACCAGATAGCTACGGCCGAATTTCTGGCCACGCACAACCGAGCGATTTGTCTGAATGGGATGCGCACCGGCAAGACAATGGCCACGCTGTGGGCCGCTGATTACCTGCAGCAAGAGGGCGCCGTCAAGAAAGTTTTGATTGTAGCGCCCAAATCGACGCTGGAACTGGTGTGGGAGCGGTCCATCATGCGCACCTGGGGCAACAACAAGAGCTGGACAATCCTGACAGGCAGCGCGGACCGCAAGCGCCAGGATGCGGCCAGGGACGTGGACTTCGTGATAGTCAACCCTGAAAGCCTGCACCTGGTTATCGATGAGGTGGGCCCTGACCTGGTGGTGGTTGATGAGGCCACCAGCATGAAGAACCCGTCCAGCCGGCGTTGGAAAGCGTTGGCGGCCATTGTCGGCGATGACCTGCCGCTGTGGTTGTTGACGGCCACCCCCACGCAACACTCGCCTGAGGACGCGTTTGGTCTCATCCGCCTGCTGCACAAGGAATACATGAGCAAGCATCGTTGGCGCGGCATGACCATGCGACAGGTCACGCGGTTCAAGTGGATTCCCAAGGACGACGCCGAAGCGACGGTGGCACGTTGGCTACAGCCGGCAATCCGGTTCACCCTGGACGATTGCGGTGACGTGCCGGCGGTCCAGAAAGAGTACCTGGAAGTGCCGATGACGAAAGAGCAAATCCGGGTCTATACCAAGCTGGAAAACGAAGCAGTGGCACAGTTTGAGTCCGGCGAGGAAGTGAACGCGGTGAACGCCGGCGTCCTGGTCAGCAAGCTGCTGCAGGTCCAGGGCGGGGGCGTGTACGTGCATGATGAGGCCGGCGAGCGGACCGTGCGCCAGCTGGACGCCAAGCCGCTGTACGACGCTATCCGCGAATACGTGGACCAGGCGGACACCCCGGTGCTGGTGTTTGCGCCGTTCCGGGCTGTCGCCGAAACCGTTGCCGATGAACTCAAAGCACCCCTGTACTATGGCGACACAAAGCCAGCCGAACGCCGGCGCCTGGTGGACCGGTTCCAGGCCGGCCACCTCAAGGCCCTGGTGGCCGTGCCTGACACAATGAGCCACGGCATCACCCTGGACCGGTCCAACTACATACTGTGGGTTTTGCCGCCGTTCAAGCCCGAAACCTACGCCCAGGCCAATGGCCGGGTGTTGCAAGCGGCTTCCCGCAAGCGTATAATCATCACTCACTTAACCCTGGGGGAACTGACCAAACGCAGGTACGTTGCCCTGGAAACCAAAGAGCGGCTCCAAGACACCGTTCTCCATTTACTTCAACGCGGAGGTTGAACATGGATATAAACGCCGTTGTTGCGCACTACATCAAGTTGCGTGACGAAATAAAAGCACTGCGCGAGCGCCACAAAGAAGAGCTGGCGCCGATGCAGGCGGACATGGCCACGATTGAGGCCGCCCTGCACAAGCACATGCATGACCAGGGCGTGCAGTCACTCAAGACCCAGGCCGGCACCCCCTATATATCGGAAATCACCAACATCAAGGTGACTGATTGGGAGGCCGCCCTGCAGCAGATTATCAACACCCAGCAGTGGGACCTGCTGTACCGGAACGTCGCCAAGCGCGCGTTCCTGGATTCGGGCAAAGAGCTGCCCGGCATCGAGACCAGTGTCATTCAAAAAGTCAACGTTAGGAGGTCGTAATGAGCAAGAATCTTATCAACATCAACCTGCAGAACCTGCCCAGCCACATCAAGAACATGCAGTCCACCGACGAGTTCGGCGCCGGCATCAGTTCCGGTGGCCTGGACATGCCCGTGCTGAGTATACGCGGCAAAGAGTTCCGCTTCCGCTACCAGGGCAACGAGACCAGCACCCGGTCCCGCACGCTGGATTGTGTGCTGCTGCGTGCTCGCCCCGCGGTGAGCAAGCGGTACTACCAGGACAAATACAGCCCCGGCAGTGTCGAAATGCCTACCTGCTGGTCCCTGGACGGCCACCGCCCCGACCCTTCCGTGGCTGAGCCACAGTCAGACAAGTGCAGCACATGCCCGCACAACCAGTTCGGTTCGCGCATTACCCCGTCCGGCAAGCCCGGCAAGGAATGCAGCGATTACAAGCGGTTTGTCATCCTGCCGGTCATGGATGGCCGCATGACCAGCCAGCCCGTGGTCATGGACCTGTCCATCACGTCCCTGCGCAAGATGCGCGGCGATACGCGTGAAATCATGTTCGCCCAGGAATACGCCGGCGCGCTGCACCGTCACGGCCTCCCGCCGTATGCGGTTGTCACCCGCCTGGAGTTCACCGATGCGGAGTATCCGCAAGTCTGCATGGCCATGGACCGCCTGCTGACCGAGGACGAAGCCGCCGAGGTTCTGCAGCTGCGCGAGGATGACCTGGTACACGAAGCCCTGGACGGCTTGGAGGAACCCGGCCCGATTGAGGAACTGGCGCCGCCCCAGCCGCCTGCGCGCCACCCGTCGCCCCAGGCGTCTCCCCAGGCGTCTCCCCCGCCTAAGCCGGAGCCTAAGCCGGAGCCTAAGCCGGAGCCGGAGCCCGCTGTTGACCTAGAAGCGCTGCTGGGCGCGGTGACAGCCGGGAGCGAAGCAGAAGCCCCGTCCGAACCCAAAGCTGAGCCCAAAGCTGAGCCCAAAGCTGAGCCCAAAGCTGAGCCCAAAGCTGAGCCCAAAGCTGAGCCTGTTTCTGATGACATCATGGACGACGTTCGCAAACTGCTGGGAGGTGGGGCATGAGGTTCAGCGACGAAGCGGTGCGCGCCAACTGTGGCGCGCTCATGGGGCACTTCCGCACCCTGGCCGAGCAGTCAAACTTGAACAACACCACCGCAGCGAATATGCTGGGGCTTTCACGCTCCAGGTACGCGCAGCTAATCCAACAGGACCAGTTCATGCTCCAGGCCCACAATTACCTGAATCTTCTTTGGGGGATTGAGCGGCTGCAGGAAGGGCTGGCTGATGGGTCGTTGCCGCTGTCGGCATCGAGAGGTGCCGTGCAGCAAGATTACCTGGAATCCATCAGTCCCGACGAGTAAAAGAAAGCCCCCGGGCTCCCGGGGGCAATGCGGAGGTAACACCATGCTTCATGAGGTTTGGGGCCGTCAGAAACGTGGGTCGAGGTTCATTGTAGGTATCCGTGACGGGGTAGTCAAGCACTACCCCGTGGGGGGTGTTGATGAAACCGAAGCCCTGGTCCAGCGCCTGGACAGCGACAAGTGGGACGTGTACTACGCGCCGGCATCGTTCGACGGTGACCGCCGGCTGGCGGACAACGCGATAACTGCGCCGGGGTTGTGGGCCGACCTGGACTGCGGCCCCGGCAAGCAATACGAAAACGAACAAGAGGCCCTGGCCGGCCTATTATCGTGGTCCAAACAACACCGTCTACCAGCGCCTACGCACGTAGTACACTCTGGCTATGGCCTGCACGTGTATTGGTTGTTTGATGCGCCAGTCCCTATTGATGACTGGCGTGACGCGGCGTCCCGGTTCCGCCGGGCGCTGGCTGTGTCCAAGGTCGTTGATGACCCCGGCGTGTCCGGCGATGCAGCCCGGATACTGCGGGTCCCCGGCACACACAACCACAAGGGCGGCAAGTGCAAACCCGTGCGGTTGCTGCACCGGGCAGAACACCGGGTCCGGCTGGATGACTTGCTGGATAAACTGCCCAGCCTGGGGCCGCAGCGAACCGTCCGCCCCGACGATGAATGGGCCGTGGACGTGCCGATGCCGCCTGGCGACGCTGAAAAGATTGCCGAAGGCTGCGCACAGATACGCCACATGCGAGACACGCGCGGCAACGCCATGCCCGAACCATTGTGGCGCGCCGGACTATCCGTTCTATGGCGCTGCGACGACCGCGACAAGTGGATTCACGAGTGGTCCAAGGGTGACCCGCGATACTCGCCCCAGCAGACCCAGAACAAGGCGTCGGCCACCGCAGGGCCTGCCACCTGTGCCCACTTTGCGGAGCTCAACCCAGACACTTGCCGCGGCTGCCCGTTCGCCGGTCGGGTCACGTCCCCGATTCAAATCGCCGTGTCTGTGACCGCCGCGCCGGCCATCGCCGAGGGCCCGGATGACTGGCGCCGGGCGCACGTTGGCCAATTCCTGGTATCCAGCGGAGGTGTATGGCTGCACACTGAGGGCGAGAAGCCCAAACCAACGCTTCGGGTCCCGCTCTGGATTGTTGAAGTGCGCGAACGCGCCAAGCGCCAGGCGCAAGAATCCGACGCTTCGTCATTATTATTTGAATGGGTAGCCATCGACGGCACCACCAAGCGCGCTGTGGCGCTGCAAGAGGAAGTGTATTCTACAGATGCACTCAAGCGCTGGGCTGCCCGTGAAAACCTGGCGTCCGCCGTTGTGGACTGGAAAAGATTTGTGAGATACATCAGCGAATACACACTGGAATCAATCAAGGAACTCGGGGTCCGTAAGTACCACGAAACCCTGGGTTGGTGCGAAGGCGGCTTTGTCCTGGGGGACCGCATGGTCACCGCCGACGGTGTTGATGAGGTCGAGGTCCAAACGTCCAACCAGATACAGAACCTGCGCGGGACCGAAGGCAACCTGGACGGCTGGCTGCGCGGTCTGTCGCGCCTGGACAGCCCCCAGTACAGCCTGCACCAGTTCGCAGTCCAGGCGGGGTTCGGGTCCGCGTTGTTGACACCTGCCGACAGGCGCAGCGCCGTTGTGTCCCTGGTGGGGCCCCCCGGCACCGGCAAGACCTTGATGGCTGACGTTGCCTTGAGCATATACGGAAACCCGGAACACTTGCGCCAGGGCGCCGATTCATCACCAAAGGCGTCCGAGCGGCAGCTATCCTGCAACCGTGACGTGCCTTACCTGATTGACGAAATTACGCAATGGCGCGCCGACCGCGCCGGCAGGTTCTGCTACATGGCCGCCAACGGCCAAGGCGGCGCCAAATTGACCAGTTCGCGCACAGACCATGACACCGGGTTCTGGCGCCTGGTGCCCTACGTCACCAGCAACAGGCCGCTGCTGGAGTACCCTACGCACCTGTTCACTGAGGCGCACCGCGCCAGGCTGATTGAGCTGTCCCTGGACGTCCCAATGCCGCGTGAGGATGGCGTGGCCGTCCATGACTTGTGCGTTGTTGATAACGCTGGCCATGCGGCGGTCCCGTTCTTGGAGTGGGCTGTGCGCAACAAAGAAGCTATCCCCGACCTGGTTGACCAGGCTGAAAAGCAAATCCTGTCTCGGTACGCCATAGCTGATAGCCATCGTTTTGCATTGTGGACCCTGGCAGTGACCCTGGTGGCCGGCGCCGCCGCCAAGTCCCTGGGGCTGATTCCCTGGGACCCCGTCGCTGCTGTTTACGCCGCTGCCAACGAAGTGGCCGCGCAGTCGCTAGCGCTGTCTGCCACTGACGAAGCCGCGCGCGACGTCATCAGCGAGTGGTTGACCGAGCACAACGAACACATCGTTTACTGGGACAAGGATTCCAAGCTGGGTTCAACCCTGGTCCGGGACCCAATTGCCCGCTCGCTCGGCGACGGGACCATTGCCATCCATCGCCAGCGGCTGCAGGAACATCTGGTTGAAAAGAACATCAGCAGGAAGGCCGCGGCGTCCGTCATATCAGCGCCAGCCTTACTGCGTGAGGCGCGCTTGATGTTGGCGCCAGGGACCGCCCCCGTATGGGTTTACGTCATCCGCAACGAAGCGGTTGACTTCGAACCGTGACCCGCCGATGATATAAAAACTCCTAACTGCGCGCGCTTTGGTTGAGCCGCGCCACCCGGCTTAGACGCGCTGCCCCCGCGCGCAGGTTTTCGAGTATCCCTGGGGCAACGCGAGGTGGCACCATAATGACAACTCCCGCACTACTCGCCATTGACGGCGCTCGCTGGTTCCAGCGTTCTGAATTCCCTGATACAGTCCGGCACTGCAAGCCGGACCTGATTCACAAGCTGGATGAGATGCGCTCCATCCTGGGTTACCCCATCCATCCCTCACCGGTGCCGGGGGCCTGGGTTCGAACCGACGGCTCCAAAACGTCCCGCCACTACATTAACCATGCCGACGCCGGTGATATTTTCCCCATGGGCTGCCCGGTACTCGCCTACCATGCGGCCCTGCTGACCTTCAGCGGCGTCGGTATCTACTTCGACACGACATACAACGGCCATCCCCACCCCATGCTGCACGTGGACCTGCGTGAAAAACCCACCACCTGGTTCCGCGAGCGCGGCGAATACTTTTACCCGAACTCCGACCTGGCCGCACGGCACAAGCTGATGACTTTTTTAACGCTATGGAGGAATCATGAAAGGAAGTAAGCACAGAAAGCGAAAGCTGGTAACGAACTGGCGGCATTCGTGGCGTTGGTTCAGCGTCCAGGCCATGTTGGCCGCCGCGGCCCTGCAGGGCGCATGGGTGACACTGCCCAAAGACTTGTTGCAGCACATTTCCGATGACGTTCGCACCATCTTGGTGATGGCCATCTTGGTTTTGGGTGTCGTGGGACGCCTAATAGACCAAAGCGGTGACCCATGAGTGTCGTAGCAGGAATTGTGGCGGCCCTGGCCAGCGTTCTGGCGCTGGTGCTGGGATATCTACACACTTTGCGCCGTGGCGAGCGCCAGGGCGCCCACCGTGAACGTGGGAGGATTGACCATGAAGCACGTAAAGAACAAGACAGGCTCAAGCAGGCGGCCCTTGATGAGCATATGGCTGCCGATGAGCTTGCTGACCATGAGCTTGCTGACCGCTTGCGCGCACAAGCCAAGCGTCTCCGTCGTCGGTGAGTGCGCCTGGACCCGGTACATCATCCTGGCCGATTCCGAGATTGACGCCCTGGTTGATTGCTGCCCGGACGTCGCCCGTGCTATCTTTGTCCACAACGAGCTGCGGGACAGGTTTTGTGTTGGCGCCCCCTACCAGGAGTAACTCATGAGAACGTTGTTTATCTTTGCGTTGTTTCTTGCGGCCCCTTTGGCGGCCCAGCAATTCTACGAAGCAGAACACCCCGGCCACGGGGTGGCGGTCCAGCAGGTCACCGAGGACGCGTTTGTCCTGCAGTGGTTTTTCCACGATGGCCACACTACCCGCTGGGTGGTCTCCGATGTGTGCGACAACGGTGCGTTGTGTGACGTCTGGACTGTGGACGCCATCGGGTTCCCCGCCCTGGGCAGTCGCCTGGTGCCTGCCGGCGACGTACACCCCACGCTTATGGACCGCACCCTGCTGCTGGACTACGCGCTGAACATCAAACCCTTGACCTGCGCGGTGCTGCCGGGGCCGTACCCGCCGAACTGCAGGGGCGCCGACGGCAAGGTGGACCGCTCCATCATCCTGCGCCGCGGCCTTGAGCAATCGGGCACCATCTGGTTTGACCTGCTGGTTGAGTGATGGCTCAAGAACCCCTGACGCGCGATGACGCGCAAGAATTGGCGCGCCTGTCTGCCGAAGAAACTGTAACCAGCCTATTCCGCACCTTGGGTGTGGATATACACGACCAGAAAGACCTGAACGAACTGCGGTCAGACCTGATATATTCCCGCAAGCTGCGCCGGGCTACCGAGCGCAGCACGGCCCACGCACTTCTGGCCATCGTCGGCCTGGTGGTGCTGGGGCTCGCCAAGATTATTTGGGACGCTGTTACAGCGGCTTGACCGGCGGGTCTACTGGGTCCGGCAGCGGGGGCCTGGGGTCCCTGGGGGGCTTTTCTGGCGGCCTTTTCGGAGGCTCTTCCGGTGGGCGGCCCGGGTCGGGCGGCGGGTCGGGTGGTTCCGGTGGGTCCACAGGCGGGTCGTCGGGGAACCCCGGTATCTCCGGCGGCGACGGCTGGAACCCAGGGTCGTAGGGGGTCACGCGTATTGGCGGCTCCATCGGCGCCGGCACCGGTGGGGCCGGGCTGGGCGCTGGCGCCCTGGAGCCTTGGGTCAAATCAGCGCTCCCCCCTGCGAGCAGTACCAGGATATTGTTAAATTCGGCGTTCAGCGCCCTGGCGGTTATGTGGTGGTCGCCCGGGAAGCTACTCACCCTGTTCGGTTCTGCGCTCACCAGCAACGGGCCGGACCGCAGCGTTGATGCTGACACCGGCTCCGACCAGTCGCTGACGGCATCGCCCGCCCGTGAACGAACCCAGAACGTGTAGCTGGTGGCTCGCAGCAGTCCAGAAACATTCACCTCGGTTGCCGGCGCGTCCACAAGGTAGTCGGCGCCCTCACCGTGCTGGTCATACCCCACGTCATAACCTTCAGCTGCCGGCACGGGGTCGAACCGCACGTGAATGACGTTCTCGCTGGCGCCCATCGCCTCCAGGTTCTCCGGCGGCGACAACCCCTCTATGGTTAAAGTTTTGGTATCTGACCAGTCAGACTTCACCCCCGACGCTGCGTTGACGGCGCGCACCCGTACAGCTATTGTCTGGCCGTTTGCCAGCCCGGTGAAGGTTTTGGCTACTGTCGATTCTGATTGAATTGCGCCGCCGTCCAGCTGCACCTCGTACCCGGTTGCTAACGGCACCACTGTCCACGTGGCCCGCGCAGCGTCCAGGCCGCGCTGAGCCAGCGACAGTTCCGGCGGGTCCAGCGGGTTAGGCTCATCCGGGTCCGGCGGGTCCGGCGGGTCTATGACGTCCGTGCCGGTCTTTATCGTGGCCACCGCGGACCAGTCGCTGCGCTCGTTGCCAACATCTGGCAGCGCGCGGACGCGCACGTTGTAGGTGGTATCCAGCGACGCCCCGAACTTGACAAAGCTGGCCTCCGGCACGGTCATTTCGATGGTGCCGTTAATCTCCACCTGGTAGCCCAGGGCCGCCAGCACGGGGTCCCAGAACCCCACGATGGTGGTGCCGTCGCCCACGGCCTGCAGGCGCAGGTTTTGTGGCGTTTGCAGTTTCACAGCAACCCTGCCCCCTGCATGATTCGGTATATGTTGTCGAACTCCGCGTTCAGGTCATCGGCGGTAATGGGCCGGTCCGAACGGAAGTCGGTCACCCGCATAACCGCCACTTCACGGTAAATCCTCAGCACCGAACCGTCCGAAGGCGCGTTGCGCCAACGCACCGTCACGGCGGTGCTGGCCGGCCCGATGCCCTCAACCTCATACTGGTCGTTGGGGACCTCACCAGCGCCCTCCACCTCCAACTTGATGTTGCCCGGCACTCGCACCGGGAACGGGAAAAAGAACTGCTTGGTGCCATCCAAAACGTATTGCTGAACAATCGAAGCCATTTCAATCCACCACCCGACCCTGCCGCTCATACATCCGCTCCATGCGGCTGGCGTATCCAGGGTCCAATTCCTCAATCACGTTATCCATTATTGCATTCGTGAACCACTCCGACCACCACCAGTTCGGGGTCACCGGCTTGACGCCCCTCAAAACCTGTGCGGCGGCCTTGTCCGTGTCGCCGTCAAAGGTGCTTTTAGTGAACTGACCGCCAGTGCGGAACAAGCCGGACACTGTGGACGGAACTATGCCAGGCAGCGTTGGCGACGTTGCCGGGTCCGCAGCGTCCAGCAACATCTCACCCACCGGAGACAAGATGCCGGACCGCGCAATGCTGTTCCGCCACAATGTGGGTGAATCCATTTCAAACACTGGCCGCCCGGCCACAAACTGGTAAATCTGTATGGTCATCATGGCCGCAATGACCCGGCCCGCTGCCCACCCTACAATTCCCACGCCACCCCCCAGCACGTCGCGCCCAAGACTGTTTCGGAACACGGCGGTGGGCCAGGGCAGGAACTGGGTCATAAGCTGCATGGCGCGCCCTCCGAGCGTCCCGGGGTCAATCCCCATGGACAGGACCCAGCGCGCATCCACGTCCGGCTTCACTATCTGAATTTGACTTTCACGATGCAGCGCGCTCATGTACTTTTTGTTCAGCGCGAAGTTGTCCTGCAGCTGGCTCAACGCCAGCACCCCGTGCTCCTCTACGTCCAGCTTCGACAGCGCCTGGAAGTCCGCTCGCCCCAGGCCGTTGTTCTCAAATATGTGCGTACGCACCCTGGACGGCAGCTCATCCCAAGAGTAGTTTTTCACCCAGCGCGCCATTGCCCGGTGGTTGCGCAGGTGTACCGACGAGCGCTGGAACACCTCAATGCGCTGGCTCAAGGTGGCGCGCTGTGTGAATATCGCCGCCTGCTGCGCCAGGTGCCGGGCGCGCTCACTGGCAGTGGTTGCCGGGGCCAGCACGCCCACCACGTTGGCGGCATCGAAGCTGATGGGCATCCGGCTGGCGCCGTTGGCGCTGATGGCGTTCAGCCACACGCCCTGCTCCACCATCATGTCCCGCACCCCCTTATTGTTCGTGGCCACGTCGAACATGGCGTTCAGCGCTGTCCCGAAACTGCGCCCAAACCCGCCGGCAATGAAACGCCCCTGTATCAGCGCGTTCATGGAATCCTCACCGATTTGGCTGATGGCGGTCTTGCCCAGGGCCACGGCACTGGCAAACAGGCGGCTGGCCGCCACCCAGTTTGACCAGGTTTGGCTTTCGGGCCTGTCGGTAAAGTCCAGCTCCATGGTCACCAGGTCACGCGCACGTTCAGCGTCCCGCAGGGCGCGTCTCGCCTCGCGGCTGTCGGCACCGTATTGGCGCACCGCTGCCGCGCGAATCTCATCAACGCGCTTTCCTAACATGCGGGTACCCATGGGCCCGAACTGCTCCGCGCTGGCCACCGCCACCGCCATGCGATTTATCACCTTGGCCACCTGAGATACCGTGTTGGATTTCCCCCACCGCAAGAAAAACTCAAGCTCCATCTCCGGCGAACGGAACTCCATCTGCCGCCCGAACGTGAAGTTGGGCGAGCTCAGCGTCCCGGCCACGACCCGGTACTGCGTATTCAGATACGCCTCTACGCTGGCCTGGGGGTCCGGGTGGTTGTCCGGGTCCAGGGCGCCAGCCATCCATCGTTTAAATCCGTCCAGGTCTGCCTGGATGCGCCCCAGGTCCGGGTCCCTTGGAAACCAATTCTCCATCTCAGCCACCGGCACCCCGGCCTTCTTCAACCGCTTCATCATGTCGCTGGTGGTCTTGTGGAACAGCTCCGCCATGGCCTTGGATTCGGGGTTTTTGTAGTCCGCACCAACCGCAGCTGCCCGGAAGTCCATAGCCATGTCGCCTTCTCGGTTCAGCCCCATCCGGGTGTCTGATATGTATTTCAGCACCGGGTCCAGGCGGCCCTTCAGTTCGGACGCCAGGGATTCAACGTGGTTGGCCCAGCTGCCCACCTCACGGTCCCCGCGATTGCCCCACTTGGGCGACACGGCGCGGCGCAGGTTGTCCGCGGCTTCCAGGGCTCCCACCTCATCTTCGTTGAAGCGCCCGGTTCGGTACATGGCCTCAAACCGCTCTTGCTGCAGTGTCGTGACCTTGGCTTTCAGCATGCTGGCCTCCGACGCCTCAATGGCCAACTTCGCGCGAGCCATGCCGGTGGCGTTGTCGGTAACGTCCAGCGTCATGATGGCCTCAAGCTGGTCCGCTATCTCGGCGCGCAGCTCTTCATCAATACTATCCAGCTTCCTCAACTCATCCAGGACGCCGCGAACGCAACGGGCAAAGTTAGACACGGCACACCTCCAAGCCTTCCATCATCGCCCGGGCCAGCGCGCGCACGTCCTCATCATCGGAGCCCAGGTCCAGCAACTGCTGCCGGGCACTGTCCGCCTCCCGCGCAAAGCTTGACTGCACTTCGGGGCTGTGCTGCTCCACCTCCGGCGTGGTCCGGCCAGCCGCAGGGTCGGGTTTGCCGCGGGTCTCCGCCCGCGCCGCCTCCAACACATTCATCAACCTGTTGGGCTCGTCAATGGGCGCAATAACACTGGCCAGGTCTTGCACAGCATCGGGGGCGCCCGTTTCACGAGCCAGGCGGTCTTTAATGGCGCCAGCACCTCGCGCGTAAAAATCGTCCAACAAGGCTCGGTTGGCCGGCACCTGCGGCGCCTCAATTGCTTTGGCTAGCCGCTCTCCCAGCACCGTGCGCCGGTAAGGCCGGGTTTCGCGTAACGTGGATATGTCGGCAAACCGGCTTGCGGGCGGACCTTCGGCGCGCTCAATCAGCCCCACCACGCGCAGGCCGTTGGCCTCACGCACCGTCAAAGGCTCGCCCCGGTCCAGCTTGTGGAACGCACGGGCCTGGTCCATGTTCACCCTTGTCGGCGTCCCTGCCACGGCATCTGACGCGCTTTTAACTTCACGCATGAAGTCTCGCAGGACCGTGGATGCTTCGGGGTCGATTCCCAGGTCACGCGCAAACTGGACTGCACGGGGGTCTTGTGCGGCCATATCCTGCACCCACCGAACAGAACCACCGTCATAGCGCTCAAACGCCTCGTTCAATCTCATGGTCGGGGACAGCGCCTCGGATTCACGCACGTACGGTGCCGGGGGGCGCGCGTCCGGGTGGTCATGCACCGCCTTGGCTACGTCCTCGGGAGCAGCTTCAGGGCGTTTGATTTTTGACCGGTTGGCCGCGTCCGCCAAGGTGTTGTCCGGCGAACGCCGGAACGCCGCACGGGCGCCACGGCCTGCAGCGGCCAACATGGGCGACAGGGCCGCCGGGCCAACGCCGGCAGCCGCCACCGTCATGGGGTCCACCTCGCCGCGGGTGCGCATCTGCATGCCGACCTCAAGAGGGACAGTCGCGGCGCCGACTTTCGCGCCACCAATGGAAGACTGCAGCAGGGCCTGGCGCATGGTCTTGGCGCCGGCGGCACGGGCAAAGTTCTGCCACCCCACGGGCATGGTGGCCACGGACACCGGGTCCAGCATCAGCGGCAGGGCCGTGCCCACAAACGACGCTATCCCGCGCTTTTCGTATTCCTGCTGTGACTGCTCCCAATCGTGAATGGCGATAGCCCGCTCAGTTTCTGCAACGGTTTGAAACGGACGCTTCTCAATGGGCCTGTCGCCCACCATTTCGTCGAACTCGTCCTGGCTGATTTCGGGCGCATCCTCAAACAGCGCTCGCCAGCGCTCCATGGTCTCCAATTCCCAATAGGCGCGCGCATTGTCCCAGGCGGTAGCAAAGAACCCGCGCTCAATATCTCCCATGCGCGCCGGGTTGTCTGAAAGCTCGTAACCTCCAAACGTTCGGGGTTGGGTAACTGGGTACGCGTCAGCCATTGTCGAACCTGTTCTTAACCCTGGCTATGAACTGACGTGCTTCGACACCTATCAGCGCCCGCCAGTCATCGCCCATACTATCCACTACATCTTCACCTAGCCAATAAGCGGCCAACGCCTGGTCAACGCTGCCGTACTTATTGGCGAATTGGTCCAGCAACATGCTGGCGGCCACGGCGGCGCCCTCCGAGTTGGTCACGGGGTTCGGCGCACGGCGCTTTGTCGGCTGGCCCACGACGTTTTCCAGGTGAACCCGGTAGGTATCCCAGGCGCGCTCATAACGGTCCGTATCCAGACTTTCCAGTGCCTCCGGGGTCAGCGACATGGCGTTGGTGGTCTGGGCGTTTTCCCGGCTGGCCATGAACACTGCGGACAGCACGCCCTGGTTGCCGTTGGTGGCATCAGCCACGTGCCGCAACGTGCCCTGCTCATAACCCTTCAGCCGCATAGAGTTGACAGTGCGGCTCCACGCTTCCGATGCGCGCTGCGCCCAGCCCATTTCTCGGCGAGGGCTTTCCGGCACAAGCTCAACCGGGTCCACCACCAAGGGCCTGGGGTCACCTTGCTCGGAATCCGGGTCCCGCAGAACAGCGCGCGGGCGCCGGCTGTCCCGGAAGTAAATTTCACCTTCAGGCGTGAACAGCGGATGGATGGTGTGCAGGCTGTCGCCGGGCGAATACCCCAGCTTCGTGGGGTCGTCCATCATGCGGTCGATGGCCTCGCCGATGCGGCGCGCCCGGTTCGGGTTGTCGTCCACCAACACCTTGGGCACCTTCGCTCCATTGCTGAACGTATGGAACTCGGCCATGGGCTCCGTCATCGTCTCAAACGCCCTGGCAACGTCCCGGCGCAAGCTGCCGGTCCCGGGCAGCGACTGCCAGATAGAGCGGAACAGTCCGCCTTGTGGCCGGGTCGGCTCCAACTCCACCACCAGCCCCGCGTAGGCGTCGGCCAGCATGTTATAGGTGGCGTCCCGGACCTTGGGCGAGCCGAAGCTCATCGATTCTGCCATGTCGCGCAGGCGCCGCTGCACAGAGCGGTTCTCTAGCAAGTCATCAGCCTTCTCACGAATCGCCCGGTCCGCGTCCCGCCCTTGGGTGGCCAGCACCCAAAGCTGCGACGCCGCTTCCGGCCCAGCCACGGCGCTCATGGTCATGGCCGCTGCAAAGTCAGGCTCCTTCGCGTCCATGGCCATGGCAACGGCCTTGCCCAGGTCGCCCTGGGCCGGCAGGAAGAATTGTTCCTGGGTCGCTATAGCGCCCTCCAGGTCCTCGCTGGCCAGGCTGTCTTGGAAGCGGTCGCGCAGAACCTTCAGGTCATCATCGGACCAGTACCCGATGGCCGACCGGTCAACGCCCAGAGCGCGCGCCGCCTTGGCCCGGCGCTGTTCAAGCTGCTGCATGAGACTGGCCCGGGCGCTGTCGCTGGAAGGGGGTTCCTGCAGAACCATGGGGCCGGCAGCTCGCAGCGGGTCCAGGGCCTGGCGCGCATCATCCAGCGCCGCTGCGCGGTCCTCCAGCATCTTGTGGATTTCAGAAACAGCGCCGGCAGGCATGTTGGCCGCCACACTATCTACAGCGGCGGACGCGTCAGCCAGCTCCCCTGCGTTCAGGAACTCCAGGCGGTCCCCTAATTGCTGCCGCAGGTGCGACGCTACCAACAAGCGCTCCAAACGGTCTAGGTCATTCTCATTTCCATACAGCTGCACGTGCTCAATAGCTTCTTCTGCCGCAGGGTCATCCAGCACACCAACACCAGTTGCTTGCTGCCGCGCCACCAGCGCGTCCAGGGTGCGGAACGAACGCACCACGCTTTCCTTGCGCGCATCCTCGCCCGCGCCCAACATGGACACAAGCTCACGCTCCAAACGGTCGGCAACGGACCGCCCGTGCGGGTTGTTCTCAAACCACACGCCATCACGCGCCTGGTCAATAACACCTTGCGCGCCACCAACGTCGCCGGCTTCGATGGCCTGGTTGAACAGGCCATGCGCCAGCTCCTCGGCGCCACGGGTCCGGGCCTCAGTCGCCAGGCTCGCGGCTTGCGCCGGGGTTATCAGGTCGCCATCAACGCCAGCGGCTACCAGCTCATCAATCTCATCAATGAACCCAGCGAACGCCTCTTCATCGCCGTTGCGCAGCAGCTCGTCTTGTATTTCAGCAATCTGCCGGTTCACATCCTGCAGGTAAGCCGCTTGTGTCGCCCGGTGCGCACGCGCCGCCAGCTCATCCTCCATCTTGAATTGGGTACGCAGGCCCAGCGCGTCCATCTTTTCCCGCACCTGCTGCGCTGCCGTGGGGTCAGTTTCCTCAAGCGGGGTTATCTGCCCCACCATGTACGAGTTCCATGCTTCTGCGAACGCCTCCGGGTCGCCCTCATGTTCCTGCGATAAGGCGCGCACCGCACGGGCAGCGTCCAGGGACAGGTCGGCAGTGAACACCGCCTGGGCTTGTTTGTTGAATGCTTCCTGGTAGCCGCGCGCCCACCGCGACGGGGCTGTCACTACGCTGTCCAGGCCGGCCTCCTGCTGGCGCCGCGTCGCGGCCTGGGTCACGCGCTCCATTGCCGCAGCTTCGTATTCCTCGCGCCGGCGGACACCCCACTGATGAAGCGCCTCCACCATGGGCTGGGTCACATCCTGCTGTTGAGACTGCTGAAACTGCGCGCCGGAAAAAACCACCCGGTCTTCAGCCAACGGTATCTTAGCCATCCGTTTCCTCCTTCTTGGGCTGGCTGATTAACCATGATGCGGTGTCCAGGCCGGTCTGAAACAGGTTCACCGTCGAGCGGGTCACGGCCTCGCTGGCCGCAGCCCTTTGCTGCTGTTCGCGCAGGCGACTTGCGCCGCGCTGATATATCGCGCTGGCGTCCGCCTGGAACTGCTCGCGGCTGGCCGCCATTCGCGCCTGGGCTTCCAGCAGCCTGCTGGTACGCCCGCCCGCAACGCCGGACGCCGCCAAGCCAGCACGTTGGGCGCTTATCAAGGACCCTGTTTGTCGAATCCTTTGCTGTGAATCCAAGTAGGATGACAGGGCGATCTGTGAGCGCTCAACACGCCCAATGGCGCCCGCCATCGTTTTTTGGCTTTTGGCGCGGGTCCGGGTGCTGAACAAATCCAACGCGGCACCGGCCAGTTGTGAAGCGGCAACCACCCAGGCACTGCTCATTGGTTGTACTCCCGAATTAAGGCACGGACAATAGCACTATACGGCGAAACGGCCTCAACCACCACCTCGTCACCGGTTGTCCACCCCAGCATCCGAACCTCAAACTCACCGGACCTGGCCGTATGCTCATGGCTCATGTCCTCACCGGTCTCCGGCAAGGCCGGAATTTCGTTGACCATCAAGTTGGCGGCGTCTTCAACAGACAGAATGGCCCGAACCAGCCGCCTCTTACGGCCCAGTATCGCGCCACGTTCGTCAGGCTGTGATAGCGGCAAGGGCTGGTAGCGCGCGTTGTATGGGTAACCGGCAATGATTCGGTCCTCCCCGGGCGCGTCTACGTGGACCACCAGCCGGGGTCCGGTGCGGTACTCGCGGTACTCAATCTGGCGAAACCCCAAGAATCCCCAGTTTTTTGCCCACAGCCCCACCATCTCGCCCGGCGAGAACCCGGCGTCCAGCGGTATGGACCACGTATCCTGGTGCGACGGCCAGTCGGGGTCGTCGTTGCGCACCTCCGGGTCGAACTGGAACTGAAACCGCAAGCCTTCGTTCATGCCCACGCGCAGCAGCCGCCCGGGGCCGACACGCCGCAGCACGTACTCGGTGTTGTACCGGTCACGCTGGGCGCGTATGCACAGGTTGCCATCGCGGGTGTAGGCCAGAATAACGTCCCGCCGGGCGCCTTGCGCCTCACGCTTGTCATCCAGCCCCAGCCGCAGGTTGTCCGCCTGGGGGTAGTCGGTTATCACCTGCAGGTTCTGTTGGGTGTCGTACCACCGGAACCGGCACAGGCCGTCCTCGGTCCAGGCCACCTGTTCGCGCATGTTACTGTCGAACGCCAGGGCCACCTCGGTAATGTTCGGCCCTTCGTGTATCAGCACCGGGTCACCGTTGGCGCTGCGAATGAACACCTTGTCATCAGCGCCTTCGTCGCCAAACTCCACGTAGGCAACCCACCAGGTATATTCCAGGCCCAGGCTGGGGTCGTTAAGAGCAACGCCTCCCAACTCAAAGTCCTGCAGCGGGGACACAACGTGCGCGTCCGGGTACAAAAACGGTGCCGGCTTGGGCTTGGAGCTCAGAGTTGCGCCTGGCAGCATGTCAAACGTCCGTTCGCTGGTATGACACCAGCGTTTCAAAGGTCAGAATATCGTCGTCGGTCTTGGGCAGCGGCGGGTCAAACTCCATCTGAAACCTGTAAGTGTTGTCTTCAACCGATATGCTTTGAATCCCATCGGGGTAGTTGCCTGCGTTGTAATCCCACTCGGCCACCACGGAAACGCCGTCGTACATCGGGTTTCGGGAAACTTTTGTGGCCGCTTTGGGGACGCCCGAAGGCAGCTGTTCAATTGTCCCCAGCGGCCCGTCCCACGCGCGCACCACGGGGGTCCCGGCGCTCAGGTTCCTGCCGGTCATGCACCACACGTTTGACGTGGCGGACGCCGCTGTCAACATAACCTGGTGTTGTGTGCCGGCCTGGCCGGCGTCAACCACAGTGAACAGGGTGTTGGACCTTGGCACGTGCTGCCGTATCTGGTAACACACCAGCAAAGTATCGTCGGCCAGGGCTTCCACAGTTGTGGGGTTGCCGTCGCCGTCCAGAATCAACGCCCGACTGACCAAGGTACCGTCGCTGGTGAATAGGCCTACCTCACGAAGCTCGCCTTCGTATGACGGCACCTGCATGAACCAAGCCCCACGGGCTACGTAATCCGGCTCGCTGGCTTCTCGCCGCACCTCAGAACCCGCCAGGCGCGCCCCTCGCTGCCCTACAGGGCTTTCCAGGTTGGTATCCGACGAACTGGGCGGGGTGCTGCCTGCGCCCAGCTGGGCGCGGTCCCAGTCCATCCTGGCGATGGCCGCAAGACCGCCGACAACAATATGGTTCGGGAACCACCCGGTATCGACACGCACAGAGCCGTCAGGCCGTATGCACTGCACACGGTACTCACCCGTTACGTTTATCGTTACCGGTACCTTCACGCTTACCTCGCTGCAGCTTCACGCGTATAAACTTTACGCGGGGGGTCACGTCATCATCAATCATCGGCGCGCCCAGGAAAACTTGAACTCCATTGTCAGCTTGTCTTCATCCGTTTTTTCAATGGGCGGGTCAATCTCTACCTGCCACTCCGAATGGGCGTTCGGATACCCGCCGCCGTCATCAAACTGCAAAGTCATAAACTCAATATTTTCCGAGTGCCAGGTGTTAATCCCGGCCTCCATCTTGTATGTCCTTTCATGGCTGTTGTTCACGTAAGACTGCCGTTTCGGCAAATCAAATGGCAAGCCTGGGGCCGAAGATTTTGATGGGGTGTTTCTCGCCATAGGGTCTCCTAGACTGCCCAACCCACCCCCTGGCGACCTCATATGGGTTGGATTCCGGTCAGGGCCTTTCCAGTTGTTAAAATTGTTCACTCGTTGGGTCAAGGTATGCGATGTGCCAGCCGGCCCGGTGTCGGTTACGTTGGTCACCTGGTCACTAAAATCAGGATACATGCGCAGCTCATACTCAACGATTAGAATTTCGTCATCCAAAACAGTGATGGTGGTTTCGTTCTCGTTCTCATCCAGGATTAATGCCCGGCTGAACAAGTCTTCACCTTCTGCATTGTTCGCCCACGTCAACCCCACCTCGGAAACATTGCCTTCAGCGACGCCAGCGCCAAAGGTGTACTTTTTACGCATGTAAGCGTAGTAGGGACTGTCGTTAGTCTGGGCCCCCCGGCTTGATACGGACCCCGAGCCAGACTGCGCTATGAAGCTGTCCAGCGCGGTGTCACCAGTAGTGGGGGTTGTGTTGCCCGACCCAACCACGCAATACGCGCAAAAATTGGCTTGCCCAAACTGATTCAGGCCTTCGTTGGTGATCACGTTCTTGAACCAGCCGGTATCAGCGCACTGCTTGCCGTCAGCTTTCAACACCCGCAGGCGGTACCGCCCCTCCAAACTATTCTTGAATTCAAACGCTACCTTGCTCATCATTCTGGCTCCAACTTTATGCTGGTAATTTCGCTGGAAACGTCCAGCCCTTCAGGTTTCATGGTATTGGTAATCAATACCTGCCGCAACTCTATGGCTGTCACTTCGCTGGACACGTCAATCTCATCAGGTGGCATGGTGGAATCGATGCGTATCGGGCGCAACTCAATGCTTGTCACGCGGCTTTCCACCTCCACGGCATCAGGTGGCATGATGGAATCGATACGTATCGGGCGAACGCCCAGGCTGGTCACTTGAGCAGACACATTCAGCTCGTCCGGCCCTATTTTGACCAGCGGGAACTTCAACTCCCGAACCTGCAACCGCGCTGTCACGCGGTCCTCATTCACCAGAACCGGATACAGGCGGGACGTGTAGTTAACCGACGTGTCCAGCCTGTCTATCCACGCCGGCAGGTCCAGATATGTTTTGGGGCGCTTCAGGTCACTCATTGCGCAGCACCGCAAGGTCAACCTGGGTGTTGTACCGGTTGCAGATTGCGAACAGGTACTCGCTGGTGCCGGCAATAGCCTGGACAGAAAATGACGGGCTGTGCTCGATGCGGCTCCACGCGGCCACGCCAGCCGCTTCTGATAGCGCAAAGGCTCGCAAGCCCCGACGGGTCAGAACAAAAATCCTTGGGGTCCGGTCATTCTGGACCGGCGGTCGGTAAGCGATGTCGGTGACGCCCTCGGTCAAATGACCGCTCAACAGCGCCAGGTTCGACGTGTTGAACGCCTGCCGCCCCAGGTCATACACCACGCCCAGCACCTGTGAGCGTGAGCGGTTGGCGAATATCACCGTGCCGTCCACTACCTCCGGCGTCATCTTTGAGCCGCCATTCTGCCCTATCCGGAAGAACCGCAGCTGGGTGGGGGTCAGGGTTTCCTCCGACGTGCCCAGAGCGTACTCGCCCAGGCCGGAGCCCAGGTACAGCCGGTCGCCACCGGTCATCCAAACGAACTCATCGGACCCTTCGGCCAGCAGCTCCTGGTTAATCGGGCTGTCATCGTCAACGCTGGACGGCACAATCACATACGGGTCACCAGACCGGCTCATCCAAACGCCCGTCGGCCTGGCGTCGGTCGCGGCCAGCACCAGGCGCCCCTGGTAAAACGCCACCAGCCTGGGGAACTCGCTGTCGAACGGGTCCGCGTCAGACAGGTCAACCCGGTCGGTCAGTGTCACGCCATCGTACTGCTCCTCGGTTGTGAACCAGTGGTGCAGATAATCGTCCGCTTCGTCGTCCTCGTCCTGGACGCCCACGCTGGCCACCGTGTAGAGCTTGTTGCGGAACCGCACTTGGTCACCAGCCTCAAGCTGTTCGGCGAACAGAGCGTCCTGGTCGCCCTTGAACGTACTGGTGCCGGTCTCAACGGTCGCGTAACCGAACAGTTCCTGGTAAAACCCTATGGGCGAAACCTCAAACGGCGCATCGGGGTCATCGGTGGGGAATACCCGCAGCGGAGGTAGCAAGCGGTGCGTTATGAACGCTGCCGGCCCGGCAACCGCGAACCCGACCTCATACAGAATTCGGCTGGTCAGCACGTCGAATGGGGCCGACAAAAACACTTCACCGCCGACCAGTTTAGTGTCCAGGGCCATGGGCGAATCGGTATCAAGCTGCTTCACTTCGGCCTGGTATGGACGCACCGCTATGTGATACCGCTCGTCATCGTCCATGTAGATGCCCAGGTGTATCAAAACCTGGGTGCCGCGGTAAACGTACCCCAACAGGTTCTGATAGCCGGGCAGAAGGTGCAGGTCACCTTCCTCAACCGGGTCTGGGTCCGGGTCCGGGTCGGGGTCGGGGTCGGGGTCTGGCGGGTCTGGCGGGTCTGGGGTGTCGCCCACGCCCCAATCAATTGTTATAGGAAAGTTCAGTACGAACGACCGGCCTTTTGGCACGTCCATGTCCACGGAAAAATCATTGGTGGCTGGTTCGCTCCGTTCAGTGAACTCAAGCTCAATGTTTCCGGACCAAGTGAATGGTACGCAATCACTGACCATGTCCACAGAAAGACTTATTTGCAGTCTGTTCCCGGGGTCCAAGATATCCCAATAATACCAACGCAGGTGAACAATGCCGATGTACTGACCGTTGTAATAAATCTCCTGGTCAAACCCGGAAATTTGTTGGTAAAAATCGTACTCCGGGTGCTTGGTCCACGGCCCGTGCAGATACGGGAAGTTAGGGTCCATACCCTCCCCCTCCACCATCAACGCGTCCATGCCAACATCAACCCGCTCACACTCCCGGCGAGCAACATCTTCTGGGGATCGGACCTCATCAAACTTATCATGGGGGTGCCCCCTGTCTGGCGACACAACCACCCGGAATGCATCCTGGGTTGTTTGAAGTGGCGCCGGCCCCTCCGCCTCAAAAGGCTTTATTGGCGGGTCGCCGGGGTTCCCAGGCGGGTCTTCAGGGAGCAGTGGCCCGTGGCTGATAATCACCGGAACCATCACGTCCACATGGTCAGTGCCGGTCGAATCGGTCACCCGCAGCAGCACGTGGCTGCCGCTTTTGGCGCGCAGGCTCACGCACGAATTGTCCAGCGACACGGCGTATTTCCACTTGTTGGGGTCGTCGGGGGACACAATAGCATCTTGGCTGGACACATAGGCGCCGCCAGTTGACCACTCAACGTTGTCTTCAAGCACCTCAATGGTGTATGGGGCCTCGCCGCCATAGATTGCGATCTCAACCCATTCGTCAGAATCCCTTGGGGCGTTAATCAGTTCAGGCGGGCAGTTTGGTGACGGTGGGGCGGTGTTGATGGAGTGCATGAAGCCGTCGGCGTAGGCCGCCAGGGGGCCGTCATCGGAGATGCCGCGGTGAACGATGGATACGGGCACCTCAGCGTCAACGCTGGCGTTGGCGGAATCAGTAACGCGCAGCACAACATGACTGCCCCACTCAGTGCTTACATGTTCGCACGAATCGGTTATATCAACGGTGTAACGCCACTGCTTGTCATCGCTGGGGTTGGGCGCCGCGCCCTGGTTCTGGACGAAGCCGCCTCCGAATTCCCAGCTGACGTTGTCTTCAATCAAGGAAACGGTGTACGGGGGCGTCCCACCAAATATTTGTATCTCGCCCCATATGTCTTGAAGTCGGGGCGCTTCCAGAGTTACGGGCGGGCAGTTCGGGTCCGGGGTGACGGAACCGGTGTTGGCCATAGCCCGCGCAACAAACACCTCCAGGGGGTCCACGGGGTCGCCGCCGGCGTGGTAAACGCTTACGGGGACGGGGAAGTCTATGTGATAGCCTTCGTCATCAGTAACGCGGACCAAAACATAGCTGTTCGCGCCGGACTGAATCCGCTCGCAAGAATCCGATACCTCAACGGACAAAGTCCAGCTACCGTCCACCTGGTCCACGGTGACAGATTCGACAAAGTCGCCGCCATAGGCCCAGGTGATTTGTATGGGGCTGTCAGGGGCCAGTTCGATGGTGTACGGTCCAACGCCACCAACGGGCTCCAGGCGCACCTCGCCCTGTTGGGGGGCCACAAGGGTTACTGGCGGGCAGCCGCCATCAGGCTCTTCGTCATCGTAGTAAACGAACGCCCCGTGCAACACAACATCCAGGGCGCCGGCAGTGCGCCGCAGCTGCCTGGGTATCTTGCCCAGGGACAGGAAGTTGGCGCGCACTGAAATGCCGGCAACAGCGTCCGGCAGGAAGTTGGAAAGGCGCGCGGCAGCAGATTCGTAAAAATCTGCATCCTGCCGGCCTATCAAGCGGGGCTCAATCTCACCGCGAGCCCAGGACGTTTGTGATATGAATTTGGTCATGCAGTCGCCAGCGGGTTGGGGTGGCGCCGCATGTAAATCCTCATCAGGTTCAAAATCTCGGGCGGAGTTTGCTGCGCGTCAATTGCCATCGCGCGCGCCCGCGAGTTGTTTGCCTGGTCAGACCAGTATACGGCGCGGTTGGTTGAATCGGTAACGCTTATCGCCATGCGGCTGGCAAGCGAATCCACAACAAGTTCGCGGAAGTATCCGGGCCACTTTTCGGCCTGGGTGTCGGCCACGTACAGCAGGGCAGCCGGGTCCGCGTTCGTGTAGAGGCGGTCGCCCATCACGCGAAACGCGCAGTAGCAATCAAGCCCGACAGAACGTATCAAATCAGACGGCAGCTGGTATACGTACTCAAACCGGTCGAAGGCGTGGTAGTCCACGCTGGCCAGCTTGGGCAGCTCCACTTTGTTCAGGGCCCAGTACCAGGGGGTTTCCGCCAACAGGCGGGTGTAGGTTGTGCGGAACAGTGCCCGGGCAGCAGTGGCCTGGGCACCGGCGTCACTCATGGACGCAATAGGGGAAGCCCCGAGCTTAATCAGGGCTTCGTTGACAACCTCCAGGTGGGCGGCCATGCATCAACCACCGCCATCAGCAATGTCAGTCACCGTGACGTCAGTCACCGTGACGGCGCCGGTTCCTTCGGGGTCCGCTGACGTCACCACCAGATGTTCCGCCGATGAACACAGGATATGGTCACCTTCACGAAGTTCAAGAACATCGTTGAAGTACCCTCCTGCAGCCGGGTTGTCGGTGTCCGGCGTGGCATAGAACCACAGGTGGTTTGACTGGTCGTCGCCAGCACCGGTGTAAGCCATCAGGCTCAACTTTTCTTGGACAAAAGCCATGTCATCCTCCTACGGAATCAAGACGGGGTGAGCTTGACGACACCATCTTCATCGATGATGGTCGCGCCCATGCTCATCCAGCTGTTCACCAGGTGAGCAACCTTCTGCGGAATCCAGTCAATGCTGGTGGTGATGTCGCGGGAAATCCCGTGACCAGCCGCAGCGCGGTGGTAGAAAAACCCAAGGACACCATCAGGCAGGCCCGTGTGAACAATCCAATTGAAGCCCATCCAGAACGCAGGCTCGCGGCCAGTGACCAGCAGCTTCTCACGGGTGAAGTCAGAGCTTGTGGCGCCGGGAATGCCCAGCAGCTCCGTCAGGCCGGCAGGCGAAATAACGCCATACCGCATGTTGTCGGGCGGCACGTCGCGTTCGTTCAGGCGCTCAGAAACACCGGCAATCACTGCCTGGTCAATCTCGGCGTCGCTGTTGGCGTTCAGGCTGTCAGCAGCGATGGTGTTGCTGGTGTTGTCCAGGGCGTCCAGGATAAGGTCATCGGTCGCGCGCCCCAGGGCCCAGGCACTCGCCCGGGCATAATCGGACCGGACAGACCAGTTAATCTTGGCTTCGTCCAGGTCGTCGATATACTCTGGGGCGTAGTGGTCGGACATATCCGCGTAAACGCGGTCATGCTCAAGACCCATCGGCACCACGTCGGCGTGGCGCGCCTTGGAAGTGGCCTTACCCTTGCCTAGCTTCGGGAAGTAGACCCGTTCTGCGTTAACGTTGGTGCGGGTGCGCACCGTGTTACGCAGCAGGGAGCCTTCGCGTTGGTAGGCCGCCTTCACCTCGCGCTCGTACATGCGCACAAACGCAGTGGTTACAGTAGCAGTCATCGGAAAATCCTCCAAAAAGCAAGTTACGAACTCTTGTGCCTTTCGGAGTTATCTCGTCAGAGGCTCCAGGCAGTTCAACAATACAACAGGTTGTCTCGTTAAAGGCCCGTTACGTTTGTATATTGCACACTCATTGGCAAAGTGTCAACCACTTCATGAGCGAGACCGCAGCGCCTGCTCATACTGGCGCTGGACGCTGGCGCGAAGGCCTTCGTTGCTTTCATCCCAATATTCCGGGGAAGCAATAATATCGTCCAGCTTGTCCAGGTCCGGCGCGGCTGGCGCAGATTCGCCCGGCGGCGTGATGCGGTTGGTCATCAAGGTATACAAGGCTTGGATACCGTCAGCGGACCGCTTCATGGAATCAACGGCTTCTTTCGGCAGGTTGCTGGAAGCCCAGTCCTGGATAGCTCCAAGGCGCTGCCTGTACTCGTCCTGGTCGGCGGATTCAAAGCCCCACTTCTGGACCAGCTTCTGGTGTTCCAGGGCGGCTTCGCGCTCCGCAATCATCGGCACAACGGATTCCCAAAAGTGTTCGGTCAGCTTCTGCGCCTGTTCGTTGGTCAGGCCCAGCTCCTTGAAAACCTCAACGTCGCTTTCAGACAGTACGTCAGCGCCTTCCTCAAGCTCAACACCTTCCGGTAGCGCAATTTCGTACGTTTCCGGAGGGCCTTCCGCGCCTTTGCCCAGCTTGGCCTGCAGTTCGTTGTAGGATTTGGCCAGCGCGTCAACGCGCATGCCTTCCTCATCGGACCAGAACTTTTCCGGAAGCCAGTCGGGGCGTTCGGTAACAGGCTCAGCCTGCTGGACGCCCAGGGCCTTCAACAGTTCGCCGCGCTGCGCGGGGTCATGGTACTCGCTGGGCACCCAGTCGGGCATAGGGATAGAAGACGGCTCCGGACCGCGGTCAAAAGTCTCTTCGCCGGCGGGGGCGCTGCTTTCAGCGCCGGTCGCGTCGCCAGAATCACCGGCACCGCCGGCGCCTTCCAAAAGATCATCACTCATTTAGCTTACCTCCAAGGTGCAGTATTTGACGGGCCAAAGATCGCTGACCTTCAGCGTAGGTGACCTGTTCAAACGTCCGTCCGGTCTGGTAGCAACCAGCCTGGACAACGGACCTCAAGTATTTCTCCAGGGCCGGGTCAGCCAGCGCACGGGCGCAGGCGCGGCGCAGGCCCTCCATCATGTCTTTGTCGCCACGGTCGGGCGGCGTGTTCAGTTTTTCCCAACTCATCCTGTCAGCCCCTCGCCCACAGGGTCCTCACCCTGCTGCATCTCCTGGGCCATCTGTAACTGGTCATCAATCTCATCGCTGGACCGCATAAGTTCGGGCTTCACGCCGCGCAGGTTGGCCAGCTCCCGCAGGCATGCCTCGCCATCAAACAGTAGCGCGGCACGCGGGTCTATCTGGCCCATCTGGCCAGCGATATTCATCACCTCAACCAGGGATGAAAAATCCTCATACCACTGCGCTTGCGCCATCCTGGACACAAACTGGACGTCAACGAAGTCGTCACCTATCTCCACTTCGTCGGCCAGCAAGCCCTGCTTCTGCAGCCAGTCCGCCACGAAACGCAGCACCGGCAGTAGTAGTTCATTCTGCAGGCGGTCCAGGCTGGCGCCCATATCCTGGGCAACCTCCCTGGTGCGCTCGGCCACCTCGGTTGCGCTCAACGGGGTGCGGCCCAGGGGCTGGAACTGCGACGCCATGAACGTTGCCTGGATACTGCTGCGCAAATCGTCCATGGAAAAATTCGCCACGTTGAAGTCGGCAGCCGGCGCCAGCGGCAGCACAGATGGTTCGTTCGGGCTGTTGGTGGCCACCGGGATGAAGGCGCCGGGCTCCACCACCATGGTGTGCGGGTTCAGGACGCCGTCGGCCACCACGGTGAACACGCCGGCGGTCGCCAGCGCGGCGTTTTTTAGCGTAAATTCTTTCAGTTTGTTAAGCGCGCGTACGTCAGACAGGGCGCGCAACCCGGGGCCGCGCCCATACGGTGTGCCGGCTATCTTGGACCACCGGGTAGGTATGATTCGCGGCCAGCGCGTTGTGGAGCGCTCAAGCTCAATGTCAGGGCCGGCCTTCAACACAACGCGGTACTCCCAAGTATTCTCGGGAGTTCGGATGTTGGTTACGTACACCTCTTCGGTGTCGGTGTCTTCTTTCTCGGCCAGCTGATTGCGCACGTGTTCGGGTAGCTTGTCCCAATACAGGCGCTTCAAGCTGGCCACGTCATACCGGGTCTTGCGCGCCGCGTGGCTGATGCGCCCAGCCGTATCCTCCGCAATGGCCAGCTCGCTCAGCGGTATGCAGCGAATGGACAGCCGGGGGTTTGTGGAAATCTCAAGCGCACCTGTACCGCCCACAACACGGTCCAGAATTGCCGGCTGGGCCTCCTGGTAAAAATTACTCTCGGCCAGGGCAGCCAAAATCATGTCTTCAGCCTGGCGCAACGCTGGGCGCATCGCGGCTTGGTCGCGCGGGTCTTGAATGGCCAGTCCGGGAACCAGGCGGAACCAGCGACCCCAGGCGGGTATCAACCCGCTCATAAGCAGATTTACCAGCCGCTCCGCGTGGTCAATCGCCGTGGCATCGAAAACTTCATCTTGGATAGAAGTTTCATTTATGCCGCTGGATGTGGGGAATATCGCGGACCGTTCAGGTGCGATGTATCTGTAGGCGATATCCCAAAGACTTTCCCAGGGCTGGCGCAGCTTGAAAAGATGGTCAACCTGTTTGGTTATGCTCACACGTCCGGCCCTCGCAGCAGGTCAAACATGGTGGGCTGAGAAGCCAGTGCAGCGCGCTGGAGCCCCCGGCGGCGCTCATCCTCTTTCTTGCGCTCCTGGGTAACTTCCTGCTCAACGCTGGGCTCATCCTCGGTGCCGCGCCCTTCCAGGGCACGGGCCTGGCGTTTGGCGTCACGACGCTGCTGCCGAACGCCGGCAGCTCCCACAGCAAGTGAGCCAATGGCTAGTGCAGTTTCAACGCCCATCGCGGTTCCTCCAAAGATAGTCCAACAGTTGTCTGGCCGTAACCATACCAGGATTATGAACACCTATTAGACGCTTTGCAAGCACCACACAGGTCATCGGGCCGATGCTGGAGTGCAGCATCCGGCGCTTCGGGTCACTGTATACATGCACTACATATTCAGGCTTCAGGCGATTGAATGCGCCTTCATATTCGGCCTCGGTCAACGGGTGTACCCAGGTGCCCCCCAAAGCACCATCAACCAGTAAATGGACGTCACCATAACGCACCAGGTAGGTGATGTGCCACTCGCCGAACCGCGCCGGGCGGAACAGTAGGGAGGTCTCCAGGCCCTCGCCGCGGGTCACGGTCCACGACCAATTTGACTTGTCAGGCACCTGGGGGCGCCGGGCCGTGATGTATATCAACCACATGCAGGCGTTCGACAGCCAGGCAGTGAATTTATCTCGCATAGGGGGACCACGGTTTTGCCTTGGGGATAATCGTGTCCTGCAGGCCGGCGCTGACCGGGCGGGTTTTGAACCGGCCCAACAAGTGCTGCAGGGCATCATGTGGATGCGAATACCGGTTCTTGCGGGGTTCCGGGTGCATCTCGCCTTCCTGGTTGCGCCGGTATTTGTACTCGCCGGCAAAGCCCCTCGCCAGCGTCGGGCATTCACGCCGGTCAACCACCAGGGCCGGCACCCCTTCAATCAGCTTCGTCAGCAACTCACGGACCGCGCCCAGGCGGGTTTCAGGGACCTTGGCGCCGGCATGGATAGTGAACCCGGCAGCGCGCAACAATTGGAAGCTGGTTGTGCGGTCCTGCTCCGCGCCGTACGCGCCAGCAGGGTCTCCGTAACAAACCACCTCAGACCGGGGGATGTTCCAACGCTGCAACCACGCTTCAACCAACGGGATAAACTCAGACGTCGTGCAGTTCTCGGTCACCAGTTCCGAAAATACCACCCAGCGCAAATTCCGCATCTGCTGCAACAAAACAGCCGCAGGGGTCCGGCCAAAATCCATGCCCACATAATAAGGGAGCCCCGGGTTGATGGTGTAAGGGAAGGGGTCCGGCGAATGAATATCGGACCGGTACTGTGGATAAACCGGCAAGTTGGAAGGGTCCGGGCCATACTCGGAGTGAACATGAACGTTCACCCAATCCTCACCACGGTCCGCGTTCAGCGCGACCAGGGTGTCATAATACCCATCTGGAAGGTTCTCAAGATTCTCAGCGTCGGGGGACTTTCCACCAGGCTGTTTGAAATACTCCAACAGCGGCCTGGGCCCATCAACCGAATCAGACAAGGCGTCCTCAAGAGCGGCTGCCACTGAGGGGTCAATACCTTCCTCAAAAAGCTCATACCAATCAGAGCCCATGGGCGGCGGGTTGCTGTCCATCACAATCCCGCGCATCCGGCTGGATTTGGTGTCGGGGAAACGGCCTATCCGGCCCAGCAGGTTCACCAGAACCTCCATGACAATCTCCCGATACTCGTTTATCCAGGCGCCAGTAATCTCAAGCGACAGCAGGTTGTCAACATCTTCAGGACGGTCCAGGGCGCGAAACAACCACTCCGAACGAATATCACCATACTCAATGACGTACTTATGCTCAGACGGCTTGTAGCGCCCGGCAACACCGTTCGGCAGCCAGTCAAACACCGTGTTCAAGGTGGTGTCCTGCAGCTGGCGGTACGTGTTCCGGATAATGGCCATACGCGAATGCCGCAAACCGTTCTCATCAGGCTCCTGCTGGTGCATCATCCGAACCAGGGCCATAACGCTACCAACCGACTTGCCGGACCCAAACGGGCCAATAATCCCGCGAATCAGCGCGCGAGACTGTATGTATTGGCTTATCGTGGGCGCCGCATTGAAAGATTTTATTTTCACAAGTTAATCTGAATGGCAAACGCCTGCTGACGCTGCTCCTGTTCCTTGGCAACACCGGCAACCGCAGTCAAAGCCTTGAAAGCATCAATCCGGTCGCGGGGCGAATTGCGAGTGCCCGTGACAATCGTGGCCATCTCCGGCACCAGCTGCGAAACCATACGCCTCGCAACCAGACGGACCTGCTCGCCAGTCTCGTCAATCTCGCGGCGGGCCGACGCAACCATAGCCTGGAACTGCGAATCGGAAAGAAGTTGCTCAAGATAGGATTCAGAAACCTCATACTGAGCAGCAAGCTCATCAGGCGGGTGGTACTGCAGGGCAACCTCCGCAGCCAGGGACTGCAAGCGTTCAGGCTCCAAAGAAACCAGATCACTCACATCAACACTCCATAAGAACCCACGACAAGGTTATTACAAGCTAGCAAGCATTACAAGCAGACAGGTGGGCACGACGGCATGACTGCATGACTGCATGACTGCACTGACATTAGACACTTGGTGAAATGGGGTGCTAGACGAGCGGGGCGAGGGCTGAACCCCCCGGGGTCCCTGTGGTTTTAAGGACTACCTATCTACTGGCTCCCTGCGCCTCCCTGTGAACGAAGACGCCTTCTTGTGAACGTGGCACCTTATTTTGAACGTGGCACCTCGACGAGCTGGCGCGCGCGTCCTGCCGTCCACGGTCCAGGGTGCCAGGGTGCCGGGCTGCCGGGCTGTCCTGGCCTGCCT
>Ga0209487_1000479_pt1 | contig 36685 bp, 32 predicted proteins | sample Poulit2012_FD_187524 | JGI IMG/M metagenome (GOLD analysis project Ga0209487, IMG submission 187524) | Agricultural soil microbial communities from Georgia to study Nitrogen management - Poultry litter 2012 (SPAdes) (version 2) | ecosystem: Environmental > Terrestrial > Soil > Agricultural land...
GTGTTCATGCCGTTTCGCGTGAGGCAGGGCGAGCAGGAAGGTCTCGGTCTGTTCAATCCTGAGATGTCGCAGGGCGTGCGGCTGTACACCGGCGGCTTCCCCGCGCGGTACGGAGGCAAGCTCTCTTCAGCACTCGAGATCGAATACGGACCCTCGCCGGTACAGCAGTGGACCGCCTCGGCTTATGGTTCGCTTCTGGATGGCGGCGCGACGGCAGGCTATCGAACGTCCGACAGCCGCTTCGGCGTGATCGCAAGCGGACGCCTGGCCCAGGCAAGCCGGTTCTTCGGTACGCAAGAGCTGAAGGGCGATTACAATCCGCGGTACGCCGACGGACAGATCGCGGCGCATCTTGAGCTGCCGTACGGCCAGCGGCTCGAGTTCCTCGGCATCTACGCCGACCACGTCTTCGCGATGACGCCCCGCACGCAGAAGACGTACTTCGGCTTCGTCAGCGCCTCGCCCGATGTGCCGTCCGACCTGCAGGCTGTCTGGACCGAGTACGACGGCCAGCAGGATGACGGCAGTACGGTGGTTTTCGGCGGCGCGAGGCTCTACAGTCGCTTCACGTCTACCTTCAACGCGAACCACGCGTTCTCTTACTTCTCGACCAACGAGCGCGAGCGATATCACATCATCGGGCAGACCATCCTCTTCCAGGTCGATCCAGGAAGTGGAAATCCGCAAACAGGTGAGGGCCACCTTCCTCTCGGCGAATCACGTCATGAGGACTTTGCCGAGAACGATGTTGACGTCGACATGCTCACCATCGACGGTCAATACCGGTGGGCAGTCGGTGGCGGCGCACTCGAGGCCGGCTGGTCGGGGCGACGCCTCGAATTTCATGACACGCTCAATGAATACTGGCGTGCGCAGGAAGAACGCGGCCCCATTGTTCTTGGCGATACGCTTGTGGATACCGCGTCATTGACGTCGTACCAGGGTGCCGGCTACGCGCAGTACACATTCTCGCCACTTGCCGATCCGGAGAAACTCGTCGTGACGACGGGACTGCGCGCCGACTACTTTGATTTCAATGGGGAATGGACGGTCTCGCCGCGGCTCACGGCGCGTTATGTGGCCACGGAGCAGTTGTCCGTCAACGCGTCTCTGGGGTACTACCATCAGGCGCCGACATATCGCGAACTGCGAGGGCGCCCGGAGCCGGGGTCCGGAATCCTCGACGCGCTCAATCGAGACATCCGTTCGCAGCAGTCGATCCAGATCGTGGGCGGCATCGATTATTTCCTCCCGCACCGCCGCCTTTATATCCGCAGCGAGGCGTACTACAAGCATCTATCGGACCTCATTTCGTACGATATCGAGAACGTGCGCGTGCGCTATTCGAGTGAGAATGACTCGCGCGGGTACACTTATGGCATCGACACGCAGATCCGCGGTGAACTCGTACCGGGCCTCGAAAGCTGGATCAACTACAGCTTCATGGTCGCGCGCGAGCGTTTTCTGCCGGAGCACCAGGGTGAGTTTCGGGATGGCCTGATCGCACGACCCTCCGACCAGCGCCATACCTTCTCCATTTTCGTGCAGGATTACGTACCGGGGGACGACAGTTGGAAGCTGCACATGAGGGCATTATTCGGAAGCGGCTTGCCATACACGCCGCCCGTGGAACGACACTTCGACGGCGACGAGCGTCTGGGCTCGGTACAGGTGCCCGGACCTCGATCTTCCGCGCGCTTCACCGAATACATGCGCGTGGACATGGGCGCGACTAAGGTCATTGATCTGTTCGGCCCCGAGCACGGACGTGGCCCCACGCTCCGGCTCTCCGCCGAGCTGCTCAACGTGTTCGATATGGTGAACACCGTCGCGTACACATGGGAGCCGGTCGGAAACATCTGGCGTCGCATTCCAACGCGCCTTACGCCGCGGGCATTTAACGTACGCGCCCGTATCGATTTCTAACTGGCATTCGATTTCCGACAGGCCGCGAAGCGGGCGGCTAGATCCGTGCGTATTTGCTGAGCCGATGCGCGAGCCGTGCGGGCTCGGGCAGGCGATATCTGGGAGCGCTGGCCATCGTCAGGCGGATCGCATCCTCTAGCGTGAGCTGGTGTCCTGCGCTGACGAAAATTGGTTTCACGCCGGCGCGTGTTCGAACTACGGCACCGATACATTCGCCGGTTTTTTCGTCGAGCAGATCGGCACGCGCGCCGCGCTTGTCATCAGGTGCATCGTACGTTCCCGTGAGCCGCGTCTTCGCCACACCGAAGCAAGGCCGGCCGAGCACGACGCCAAGGTGCGCAGCGAGTCCGAACCGCCTTGGATGAGCGATACCCTGGCCGTCCACCATCCATACGTCCGGTATCGATTCTATCTGCTCGATGGCGGGCAGCAGCGCCGGGATCTCCCGAAAACTCAGCAAGCCGGGTACGTACGGAAAGGGCACCTCGCACTCATGCCGTACGTACTCGATGACGGCAAGATCAGAGAGTCGGACGACCACTACGGCCGCCGCGGCGAGGTTTTCTTTTCTGCGGATGCTGACGTCCACGCCGGCAACGGTGGCCGGTTCGTGCTCGAGAGGCTCGAGGCGCACACTTGCCGCAAGCTCTCGTTGACGCGCGACAGCCTCACGAGGTGTGAGGCTCCAGTCGTGGTTCAGCGTGTCAGGGCCGTGGTCGATGGGAATGGATGGAGCTTTCAACCGCCGGACTTCTCTTCGAACCGATAGATGAACGCGTTCGCGCAGAAGGTGAAGGTTGGCGGCCGGGATGAGGTTCGACCGTATTAACCCTCGCCCTCGGCTACCAGATCCGCAAAACTGTATTTCGGCTTCAGATCAACCAGCATGAGCGCCGCCGAGACCTTTTGGCCGGGGAAGGACGGCATTTCCTCCGTCACTACTTCCTGAACTCCAATCGTGGCCGTATAGTCGAGCGTACGCGCGTAACCGTACAACTCACCGCAGATGTCCTCCGTCGACAACCCTTTGCGGAAACCCATCATCGCGATGTCCTGCAGTCGCTCCTGGATGTGCGGCGCCGTTGGGGTCAGCACTTGAACCGCCGGTGCAAACCGCCGCAGTTGCGGCTGAGCCGATGTGGCCGTGTCGGCTACGGACTTCACAAGCCGTAGCCCCGTCGTACGTTTTTTCCGTCTTTCGATTCCCATTACCCTCGGTTCGGTCAATCAAACTGTGATGGTCGTATCGACCAAGACCCGTGCCACTTAACGGCGGCTTCCTTCCTCCCGTCGAGCCGCAGGCGGCTGCTCATGCGGTGGCGCGCCTAAGTTTCAGTGAAATGATCGCCGTATCTGCCCCGAAGAGCCTCCACCCTCCCAAGATTGATTGACTGACGGCAACCTGTCGGGCTATATTTTGTATCTGCATCCGATTGGGTCCTTAGCTCAGCTGGTTAGAGCGCTACGTTGACATCGTAGAGGTCGGTGGTTCGAGTCCACTAGGACCCACCTCAGCATTTGCACGTCATGCCTCTCTACTCTGCATATCTGCTCCCGATGCGAACGCCCTGATCGGGGCGCGCGCCGGTCCGTATCGACCGGTCATTCGGCGCACGTGCGTGCTGCCCTACTTCCGTTGAAAGGCGCCTTCTCTTTTCGAGGGCGCCTTTTTTTGATTCCTGCCCGTTTCGTACTCGCTGTCATACGCCGATCCTCAGCCAGACCCTGCAAGCACATTATGCCGGAACAGATTACGATCAACCTCCCTGATGGTAGCAGCAAGAAGTTCGACCACGGTGCGACCGGGTATGATATCGCATCGTCGATTTCGGCCGGGCTCGCGCGGCAGGCGCTTGCCGTAAAGGTTAACGACCGCGTGCAGGACCTCGACCGCCCGATCGAGTCTGATGCACGGATTCAGATTCTGACCTGGAACGACGCCGAGGGGAAGTCGACGTACTGGCATTCGACGGCTCACCTGATGGCCGAAGCACTCGAGGAGCTTTACCCGGGCGTGAAATTCGGCATCGGGCCGTCCATCGAAAACGGCTTCTATTACGATGTTGACCTGGGCGGCCGCCGCCTGACCAACGACGACCTCGAAGTGATCGAGCGGAAAATGGTCGAGCTTGCGAAGCGGGATGTCCCGTTCGAGCGCCGACCCGTTTCCAAGGATGACGCCCTCGATTATTTCCGCGACAAGGATGACGAGTACAAGCTGGAGCTGATCGACGAACTGGAAGACGGCACGATTACGCTCTACCAACAGGGCAACTTTATCGATCTCTGCCGGGGGCCTCATATTCCGTCTACCGGCCAGATCAAGTACCCGAAACTGCTCGCGCTGGCAGGCGCATACTGGCGGGGCGATGAAAAGCGCCCGCAGCTCACGCGCATCTACGGCATCAGCTTCCCCAAAAAGAAAGAGCTCGATGAGTACCTCGAGCGCCTCGAGCTCGCGCGCCGGCGAGATCATCGGAAGCTCGGCCGTGAGTTGGAGCTGTTCACCTTCAGTTCGAAAGTCGGGCCGGGTCTGCCGCTGTGGCTACCGAAAGGCGCGGTACTCCGCGAGACGCTGACGGACTTCCTCAAGGAAGAGCAGCTTGCGCGTGGCTATCAACCGGTCATCACACCGCACATCGGCCGGCTTGAGCTGTATCGGACCAGTGGCCACTATCCTTTCTACAGCGACAGCCAGTTCCCCCCGATGATCGAGGAGGATGAGGACGGCGAGGAAGAAGGGTACCTGCTGAAACCGATGAACTGTCCGCACCACACGCAGATCTTTGCGGACAAGCAGCATTCATACCGTGATCTACCCGTGCGGCTGGCCGAGTTCGGGACGGTATACCGCTACGAGCAGTCGGGCGAGTTGGGCGGATTGACGCGCGTGCGCGGTTTTACCCAGGACGATGCTCATATCTTCTGCACCGATGATCAGGTCAAAGCCGAATTCAAAGACGTCATCGACCTCACGCTGAAGGTGCTGGCGGCGCTCGACTTCACTGATTTCAAGGCCCAGATTTCGCTTCGTGATCCAGCGAACAAGGAGAAGTATGTGGGAGGCGATGAGCAATGGGAGCGCGCAGAGCAGGCCATCAGAGAAGCAGCCGCCGAGATGGGGCTGGATGCGATTGAGGAGGAAGGTGAGGCCGCGTTCTACGGCCCCAAGCTGGACTTCATGGTAAAGGATGCCCTCGGCCGCGAGTGGCAGCTCGGCACCGTCCAGCTCGATTACAACCTGCCAGAGCGTTTCGACCTGTACTACGTGGGCGCCGACGATCAGCGACACCGCCCGGTCATGATTCACCGCGCGCCGTTCGGCTCGCTCGAACGCTTCATCGGCGTCTTGATCGAGCACTGCGGCGGCAACTTCCCCACATGGCTGGCCCCGGTGCAGGTGTCGGTGCTTCCGATCGGCCAGGACTTCGGGGAATACGCCAGGCAGGTTGAAGCACGTTTACGGAAGGAAGGCATCCGCGTCGAGGCCGACCTCCGGAATGAGAAGGTGGGCTACAAAATCCGCCAGGCGGAAGTCCGAAAGGTGCCGTATATGCTCGTTGTGGGCCGAAACGAAGCCGAGGCCGGCACGGTTGCCGTCCGCCGGCACGGGGAAGGTGCTCAGGACGTACGGCCCGTCGATGATTTCATCGCGGCTCTACATCAAGAAATAGCCGCACAGACGGGACGAGCCGTCTCCGCTGAAACCTAATCGGCTGCCATCGCGTGAAAAAATGAATCGCCGCGTATTGCATCGCGGCTGATTTCATGCGTTGATTATATCATCATCAAAAACAAACCCAGTAGAGCCATCGCAAACAAGGTTCGTATTAACGAAGACATCCGGGCATCCAAGGTCAGGCTCGTTGACCCCAACGGCGACCATGGCGTTGTCGATCTGGAGGAGGCGCTGAGACGCGCGCGGGGTTATGAGCTTGACCTCGTCGAAATCGCACCGACGGCCAACCCGCCCGTCGTTAAGATCATCGACTACGGTAAGTACCGCTACGAGCTACAGAAGAAAGAGAAGGAAGCGCGGAAGAAGTCGCAGAACGTACAAATGAAGGAGGTTCGGTTCCGGCCGCATACCGACACGCACGACTTCGAGTTTAAGACGAAGCACGCGCGCAGCTTCCTCGAGGACAATAACAAGGTTAAGGCCTGGGTTCAGTTTCGTGGGCGCGACATCATCTATCAGGATCAGGGGATGGACCTGCTCCGGCGCTTCATCGAAGAATTGCAGGACGTCGCCAAGATCGACCAGGCACCGCGGATGGAAGGTCGCCGGATGACCACGATCCTGGCTCCCGGGAAGACCAAGAAGTAATCGTTCACAGTAAATTCGGCACCCAGCCGCCCATCTCCACCACCACATCATTGAATGGGGATGGGGCGTTCCGTATTATTTGCAGCTGCAAGCGATTGCCGGCATCATGCAGAGGCCGTTCTAACGAACGCCTCTTTTTTTATCGGCACGCGGCGCGTTAGTCATTGAGATTGTAGAAATCGCTGGGCCGTTGAGCCGTCTGCATCCTGAATCAAGGAGCTACGCCGATTCCCCGGTCCATTGAACTCGATTTAGAGAGGTTGCGATGCCCAAAATGAAAAGCAGTAGTGGCGCGAAGAAGCGTTTTAAGCTGACCGCCACCGGGCGTATCAAACGCAAGAAGGCGTTCAAGAGCCACATCCTGACGAAGAAGTCGCCGAAGCGCAAGCGCAATCTGCGCCAGAGCGCACTCGTCGACAAAGCAGATGCACCACGCGTCCGGCAGATGATTTCCAAGTGAGATCCTTCTCACCTGGTTTTATTCCGGCCGTAAAATTGATTCGATAGAAAATGCCACGCGCAAAGAATAGCGTCGCCTCCCGCCGCCGGCGGAAGAAAGTATTAAACATGGCGAAAGGCTACTGGGGCCGTCGCAGCAAGGTCTACACGGTAGCCAAGAACGCCGTTGAGAAAGCGCTCGTTTACCAGTACCGCGACCGCCGCCAGCGTAAGCGCCAGTTCCGTCGCCTCTGGATCACGCGTATCAACGCCGCTGCCCGTGTGAACGGAGTTAGCTATTCGCGGCTGATGGGTGGGCTCCGGAAATCGAACGTCGAGCTCAACCGCAAGGTGCTCGCCGATCTGGCCGTGCACGATCCCGATGCATTCGCCGCCGTGGTCGAACAAGCCAAACCGTGATCATGCCGATGTCGGACGCCGTCCGATTTACCACCTCTGCCCATCTTGATTGAAGCAGAGGCCGGAACGCATCACGCGATCTTCGCAGGACAAGATCCCGCCCCTGTCTTTCAGGCCAGGCGGGATCTTTGCGTTTATACCATTACCGTCGACAAGTCGCAGCCATGTCTGCCTACCAATCCATAGAGGTCATCCAGAAAGAGATCGAGGCGGCGTCGCTTCAATCCGAGGAGGAGATCGAGGCGTTCCGCATCGCCTTCCTCGGACGCAAGAGCGGGCGCATCACCAATCTCTTCAAGGAGATCGGCTCGGTCCCTCCCGCCGACAAGAAGGAGTTCGGGCGCCGCGTCAACGAGCTCAAGCAGCACGCCGAAGCCCTGATCGAATCGGCGCGGGAGGCAATGTCGACATCGGTAGGGAGCCGCGGCCCGTCGATCGACCTGACGCTGCCGGGCCGTAAACCTCGCCGCGGCACGTTGCACCCGCTTACGCAGACGCTGGAAGACATCCAGAGCATCTTCGAGCGGTTCGGCTTCGGCGTGGCGTTCGGCCCTGAGATCGAAGACGACTGGCACAACTTCTCGGCGCTGAACTTCCCGCCCGATCATCCGGCGCGGGACATGCAGGATACGTTCTTCATCGAGCCACCCAACGACGACGACGGAATCCTGCTGCGAACGCACACATCGCCGGTGCAAATCCGTGTGATGCAGGAGCAGGCGCCGCCCGTTCGGGTCATCGTGCCCGGCCGCGTCTATCGCAACGAATCCCTCTCATACAAGTCGTTCTGCCTGTTTAATCAGGTGGAAGGACTGTATGTGGATGAAGGCGTCACCTTCGCCGATCTGAAGCAGGTGCTTCACGTCTTCGCCCGCGCGATGTTCGGTAGCGACGTCAAGATGCGCTTCCGCGCCAGCTTCTTCCCCTTCACCGAGCCGAGCGCTGAAGTCGATATCTGGTGGCCGAATCCGGAGCTGCCCGGCGGCGGCCGCTGGCTGGAGGTGCTCGGTTGCGGCATGGTCGACCCGAACGTGCTCAAAGCCGTCGACATCGACCCTGAGCGCTATACAGGATATGCGTTCGGCATGGGCGTCGACCGCTTGGCGATGCTCCGCTACGACATCGACGACATCCGCATCCTGTACGAAAACGACCTCCGTTTCCTGCGCCAGTTCTAAATCCGAACGCGGCTGCAACAGCTTTCCTTCGGCCGCCGATACGACCCGACATGCTAATCTCCCTTTCCTGGCTCCGCGATTATGTTGACGCGCCGATTTCGGCGGATGACCTGGCCGACCGTATTACGATGGCCGGCCTAGAAGTCGAAGAACTGAGCTACATCGGCAATGATTTCGACGGCATTGTCATCGGCCGTGTGGATGATGTGCGCAAACATCCCAACGCTGATCGCCTGTCCGTCTGCCGCGTAGATGTGGGTGGGGATGAACCGCTTAGCATCGTTTGCGGCGCGCCCAATGTGGCTGAAGGGCAGCGCGTGCCGGTCGCCGTGGTTGGCGCCGAGCTGATGATTCCCGCAAAGGACGGCAACGGGCCGGCACAGCCGTTCAAGATCGGCAAGCGGAAGATGCGCGGCGAGGTCTCCGAAGGAATGATCTGTTCGGAATGGGAGCTCGGCCTCTCGGAAAATCACGACGGCATTCTGGTTCTCCCGGAAGACGCACCGATAGGGAAGCCGTTCGGCGTGTATCAGGTGAGCCGCGGCGCGCCTGCGGCCGACACCGTGATCGAGATCGCCGTTACACCCAACCGCCCCGACGCAACAAGTCATTTCGGCGTTGCACGAGACGTGGCGGCGCTGACGGGCTCGCTCTTCGAGCGTCCTGAAGTCAAGCCTATTCCGTTGGCGTCGGATGCTCCGATCAGCATCTCAATCGATGCCCCGGAAGCATGCCGTCGGTACGTGGGCATCGTCGTTCGAGGCCTGACGGTTGCGGAATCGCCCGAATGGTTGAAGCACCGCCTGACGGCGATTGGCCTCCGCCCTCTCAATAACGTGGTCGACATCACGAACTACGTCATGTTCGAGTGCGGGCAGCCGCTGCACGCGTTTGATCTGGCGCAGTTGAAGGGGCCTGAGATTCGCGTTCGCCTGAGCGATGGCGGCGAATCGTTCACGACACTCGATTCGCGGACGCACCAGCTTCCCGAAGGCGCGCTGCTGATTTGCGATGCCGAGCGGCCGGTTGCGCTTGCCGGCATCATGGGTGGCGAGAACTCCGAGGTATCTGGCGAAACCGTCGACATCCTCATCGAAAGCGCCTACTTCGACCCGTCGGTGGTGAGACGCACGGCAAAGCGGCTCGGCATACAGTCCGACTCATCCTACCGATTCGAACGCGGCATCGACTCCAGCGGCCAGGTCTGGGCGGCCACGCGCGCGGCACGGCTCATTCAGGAGCTCGCCGGCGGCACGATCGACGACGGCGTCGTTGACGTCCATCCGAACCCCGTACCTGAACGCCGTGTGTCGCTCCGGCCCGAGCGCGTCGCGAAACTGCTGGGCATCGAGATCTCCACGGACGTGATGATCGAGCTGCTGACATCGATCGGCTTCGGCGTGGACCGGAGAGACGGAATGCTCGAGTGCGTGGTACCTCCGTTCCGGCCGGACGTCGAGCGGGAGGTTGATCTCATCGAGGAGGTCGCGCGCCTGTACGGCTACGACCGCATGCCCGAGCCCGCTCACTCGCGGCTTCCGAACATCGTGCCGACGGAAGAGCCCGCGGCGCGGAGCCGCCGCGAAGTCATGCGCCGCCTAGCCGCGCTGGGCTTCCATGAAGTACACACCAACAGCATGCTTCGCCGCGACACTGCCGAGCGCTATGCGCTCCCGTTCGCCGGCGACGCCGCGTCCGTCGTGGAAACGCTGAACCCGATCTCGCGCGAGATGTCGACGCTCCGGCCGTCATTGCTGCCGGGCGTACTACAAGTGACGTCCTTCAACGAGCATCACGGACTCAGCGGTCTCGCGTTTTTTGAGTTCGGGCACGTGTTCGCGCGTTCGAGCGCTGCCGACAATATCATCAGCGGCTATCGTGAACGCGATCATCTATTGATTCTGGCGACCGGTCCTGTCGACGAAGTGACCTGGAACAGCAAGCCGCGGAACGCTGACTTCTACGATGCGAAGGGAATCGTTGACCTGATCGCTGAGGTGCTGGGGATTTCGGGCGTCACCTATGAGGTCGGCACCGAAAATATTGGCATCAGCGATTCATACGTCCGTGTGATGGTGGGAGGTCAATGGATCGGATACGTTGGCATCCTATCGCCGGCCATCGCCACCGAGTACGATCTCGATTCCGATGTCGTCTTTGCCGAGCTCGACTGGCGTTCGCTCACCGACGCAAGCACGCTTGAGCGGACGTTCAATGCCATCCCCCGCTATCCTACCTCAGTTCGCGACCTCGCCATCACCGTCGGGCGCGACCAGGCGGCGGGACTCCTGCTGGACGCCATCCGCGAATCGGCAGGACCATTGCTGCGGGATGTGACGCTGTTCGATTTATACGAAGGCGACCGAATTGCCGCCGACAAGCGGAGCTTGGCATTTTCACTTGTCTTTGGAGCAGATCGCACGCTCACCGATTCCGAAGTCGACGCCGCCGTCGAAGCCGTAAGCCGATCCCTGAAAGACCGTTACGGTGCTGACTTAAGGCGATAGTTTAATATATTGGCATCCCTTCCCGAGTAATAATATGAGGGAGGAAAGCCGCATCTCGTACGAGAGGCCGTTGCGCGCCAGTAATTTCAGCGCCAACGCAGATGCGGAACACACGACGTACATCATCACTCGCAACAGCGGCGTACCGCTACGTGCGGACGCGCGCCATCAACATGCCGCAGCCGACAGATCGCAGCACACAGACCGGCGAGCCTGCCGGAGCAGCGCAGGCCGGCAATATCAACGACCTCCCATCGTGGCAAAGGCTGCGCGTGCGGATTCAGGAAGCCGTGCGCGGCCTTGAATCGCTGCGCGAGGAAAATGAATCCCTGCGCCGCAGGATCGCCGAGCTTGAACTGCACGTCGAGGCAACCTCCAAGCTTCCGGCAGCCCTGGCGTCGGACCGCGACCCTGAGGAACTGAAGCAGACGCTCGATTCTTTCATCGAAACCATCGACCGCTTCATACAGCGCCCCTGACGATGTCGCATACGCTGAGTGTTTCGATACTCGACCGTGAGTACCGCCTCCGCGTCAACCGCGAGGAAGACGCTGTGCTCACCGCTCGTATCGCTGAATACGTCGATCAGAAGATGCGCGCGTTCCGCCAGGCACACCCCGACCGCCCCGAAGCCACGACGGCCGTCATCACCGCTCTGGCCATCGCAGAGGATCTGTTTCTCGAGCGCGAACGGGTAGAACGCATGCTCGATTCCTTCGATCAGGAAGCAAGCCGAGCCGCCGACGACCTCGAAGAGGCCCTCGAATCGTCGGGACTCTTCGGTGGAATGTTCACGGAACAGGCCTGAGCGGCCGCCTATATAAGACCCTGCTTCGGCAAAAGAGGCCTCATAGTCTCGTCGGAGCATTTCTCATGTTGCCTGTGGCTTTTGCATAAAAGAACCTGACGGTTATGCAATCGGGCGCCACCCTTCGGATCCGGCCAACAGGCCTCATCCCGCCACGGCGGGATTCGTCTTCGGACGGACAGTGGACGTTGAAAGGATGCGAGCGGCACCCACCGTGGTATATAAGGAGAGGTTCTTATATCCAGCTGCTGCAGGTAGCATGAGGCCCTTTCGAGCCCCGGCGGTTTTCTTTACGAACCGACCGGGGTTTTTTGCTGTTTATTCCTTTGGTCGGATAACCTATCATCCGAGACACGGCTTCGGCCGTTTGGCCGGTAGTGCGCCACAAAGACGCCTCCCGGTCTTCCACGTAGCTTAATAGAAGACATATGGATGCAACTACGGTTATTGTGATAGCCGTAGCGGCGCTTGGTGCCGGCATCGCCATCGATAGAGTCCTCCTTGCCCGCATAGGACGATCCGTTCTGGAACGGGCCCGTGAGGACGCGAACCGCATCGCTAATGATGCAAAACGTGAAGCTGAACTACAGCGTGAAACCTATCGAAGAGAGGTTGAGGCTGAACTCGCCGGAACGCGGGCGACGCTCGACCGAGACGTCCAGGAGCACCAACGGGCCGTACGACGGCATAAAGAGAAGCTCGATCGCAGACTCGAAAAACTAAATCGCCGGGCACAGCGGATTCAGGAACGGGAGCGTCTGCTCCAACAGGCCACCGATGCGGTCAATACCATCACGCACGAGGCGCAGCGTAGCCACCAAAAGGCGCATGCTCTGCAACGGGACGCCGAGGCCGTGTCCGCCGAGCTTATCAAGCTCCAGGAACAGCTCGAGGCGCGTGCGCAAGACCTGACCGAACAACAGCATCGGCTCGAGGCCGAGGCGGCAGAAATCGAGTCGCTGAAAGCCGAGCAAATCAGACGGCTCGAGCAAGTTACGCGGATGTCTCCGCGAGAGGCACGTGAAGCGCTGATCGAGAAGTTTACCGACGAAGCTCGGCTCGAAGCATCATCCGCCGTCAAGGAAATCCGCGACGAAGCTCGGCTCCGCGCCAACCGCGACGCACGCAAGATCATCCTCACGGCGATCCAGCGGACCGCCGCCAGTCATGCCATCGAGAACACCGTCTCCGTCGTCAACATCCAGAACGACGAGATGAAGGGCCGCATAATCGGACGTGAGGGTCGAAACATCCGCGCGTTCGAGGCGGCCACGGGCATCGAGGTGATCGTTGATGACACGCCGGAGGCCGTCATCCTTTCGGGCTTTGACCCGGTTCGGCGAGAAGTGGCGCGCCTATCCCTCATCAAACTCGTCCAGGACGGCCGAATTCACCCGGCGCGAATTGAGGAGGTGGTGAACAAGGTGGGCGAGGAGATGGAGGAGGAAATCATCGAGACGGGCGAACGCACCGCCATCGACCTCAACCTTCACGGACTGCATCCCGAACTCATCCGACTCGTCGGACGGATGCGCTACCGTGCCAGCTACGGCCAGAACCTGCTGGCTCACTCGATCGAAACTGCGCGCATCGCCTCGCTGGTCGCCGCCGAGCTTAATCTGGACGTCGACAAAGCGCGACGGGCGGGCCTCCTGCACGACATCGGCAAGGTCGTCGAAGAAGACATCGAGAACCCCCACGCCATCGTGGGGATGGAGTATTGCCGGAAGTACAAGGAAGACGCCGACGTCTGCAATGCCGTCGGTGCGCATCACGACGAGATCGAAATGACCTCGCTCATCGCGCCGATCGTTCAGGCGGCCGACGCAATCTCAGGTGCCCGCCCGGGCGCACGCCGTGAGGCGCTGGATGCCTATATCAAACGACTCGAGAAGCTCGAGGAAGTCGCAGGCTCCTTCAACGGCGTCGAACGCGTGTATGCCATCCAGGCCGGACGAGAAATCCGCGTGCTGGTCAATCACGACCTCGTCTCCGACACGCACGCTGAACAACTCGCCGGCGACATCTCAAACCGTATTCAGCGAGAGATGCAGTATCCCGGCCAGATCAAAGTCACGGTCATTCGGGAGGTCCGCTCGGTGGCGTACGCCAAATGAATTAATGGCCGTACCGCCACCGGCGCGTTCCTTCCCCAATCAATCCCGCATCAGCCGCTTGTACTTGATGCGCTGCGGCTGGTCGTCGATGCCCAGCACATCGCGGCGATATTCGGCGTACTGCGAGTAGTTGCCGTCGAACCAGCGAACAACGCTCTCGCCTTCGAAGGCAAGGATGTGCGTGGCGATTCGGTCGAGGAACCAGCGGTCGTGCGATATCACGACGGCACAACCTGCAAACTCGGCCAGCGCCTCTTCGAGCGCGCGCAGTGTGTTCACATCGAGGTCGTTCGTGGGCTCGTCAAGAAGCAACACGTTCGCCTCTTCCTTTAGCATCTTGGCCAGGTGAACGCGGTTGCGCTCCCCGCCGGACAGCTTGCCCGTGAGTTTCTGCTGGTCGCTGCCGGTGAAGTTGAAACGGCCCACGTACGCGCGCGAGTTGATCTCCCGGTTACCCAGCCGGAGAATCTCGTGGCCACCGGAAATCTCCTGCCACACGGTTTTATCGGCGTCGAGCGGACGGTCCTGGTCAACGTATCCCAGCTTCACCGTCGGACCCACGTTGAACGAGCCGTCGTCGGGCTGCTCCTGGCCGGTGATCATGCGGAAGAGCGTCGTCTTACCGGCACCGTTCGGCCCGATCACGCCCACGATTCCTCCCGGCGGAAGCGAAAAGTCGAGGTCCGAAAACAGCAGCTTGTCGCCAAAGGCCTTCGATATCCCTTTCGCCTCAATCACCAGGTCACCGAGGCGCGGTCCGGGCGGTATCGGGATCTCCACGTCTTCATCGCGCTTCGACTGCTGCTTCGCCAGCATCTCCTCATAGGCAGCGATACGCGCCTTGCTCTTGGCGTGGCGGCCTTTCGGCGACTGCCGGATCCACTCCAACTCCCGCGCAAGCGCTTTCTGCCGCTTCGACTCCTGCCTCTCCTCCACTGCGAGCCGCGCCTGCTTCTGCTCCAGCCACGACGAGTAATTCCCTTTGAACGGAATGCCCTCGCCACGGTCGAGCTCCAGGATCCATCCCGCCACGTTGTCCAGAAAGTAGCGGTCGTGCGTCACGGCGATGACCGTGCCCTCATAGCGCGCCAGATGCTGCTCAAGCCACGCGACTGATTCCGCATCGAGGTGGTTCGTCGGCTCGTCAAGCAGCAACACATCCGGCTGCTGAAGCAGCAGGCGGCACAGCGCCACGCGCCTCCGCTCACCACCAGACAGCACCGAAATCGGCGTTTCCGGCGGAGGCGTCCGCAGCGCATCCATCGCCATCTCGAGCTTGCTGTCGATGTCCCACGCGTCGAGCCGATCAATCTTCTCCTGAAGCTTACCCTGCTCCTCCATCAGCTTCTCATAGTCGGCATCCGGATCGGAATAAGCTTCACTCACCGCCTCGTACCGCCGCACCAGCTCGACGGTCTCTCGCGCGCCCTCCTCAACGATGTCGCGCACCGTCTTCTCCGGATCCAGCTCCGGCTCCTGCGGCAGATATCCAAACGTAATTCCTTTCTGCGCCTGGATCTTGCCCAGGTAATCCTGATCCAACCCGGCGATGATCCGCAGCAGCGTGCTCTTACCGGCGCCGTTCAGGCCAAGCACACCGATCTTGGCGCCGTAGTAAAAGGATAAATAAATGTCTTTTAGTACCTGGTGGTTGGGCTTGTAAACCTTGCCCACGCCCACCATCGAAAAAATAATCTTCTGATCGCTCACGTTATTACGCCTGCTCGAGTTACGGGGGAAGCTCTGAGTAGCGTTGCGCAGCCAAAATGTTCTGACCGCCGCAATAATTCGGAGTGAGATCGCCGGTCTGCGCCGGCCGCCTGGCTCATGTCGATGCGCAACAACGGTCCTGCAAGCTTCTTGTTTGTGGGAAGAACCGGGTTCGGCCCCGCCGAGGTTCACCAACCTCAAACCGGGACGTCATGAAGCCGGCGCGTCGGCCACACGCTCGTACGTCCGCCGCTCGGACGCATAGAATTTGCGCTCTCCTGCCGTCGACTTTCACCCGATCCGGTTACCTTATCGAGCAATCCCCCACAACCAGTCCACACTAAGTCGTTGACTATGCACATCGGAGTCTACTGCGCATCCAGCAATCACGTCGCAGATCGATTCATCGACGAAGCGGAGGTGCTTGGCCGCCTGATCGCAGAACGCAATGACACGCTCGTTTACGGCGGCGGGCAGGTGGGGCTCATGGACGTCGTTGCGCGCTCGGTTCACGAACATGGCGGAACCGTCATCGGGGCCATCCCTCAAGCACTCAAAGACCGCGAGGGAATCGCGTACGGCATCGCTGATGAGCTACACGTCACCGAGACGATGCAGCAGCGCAAAGCGATTATCTTCACCCGTGCCGATGCCTTTATCGTCCTCCCAGGCGGCTTCGGCACGCTCGAAGAGCTCACCGAAGTACTCACGCTGAGGCAACTCGGATATCACGACAAACCGATCGCCGTCGTCAACGTGGGCGGCTTCTACGACCCGCTAATCGAGTTATTCGAGCATTTCTTCGATCAGCGCATGGCGCACGAACGCTACCGCGGGCTCTACCGCGTCGTTGATTCGTCGGCCGCCGCACTCAACTACATTCACGAGACAAGGTCTCGTGCGAAGGCGGTATAGTCGCTACGGCATGTTCGTGTTAGACGGCCCTACGGGCTCGCTGCCCGTGCCGCCGGCCACCGAGCGCTCTGCACCACGCATGCCTGGGTTCACCGCATACTCGTACTGCACGTTCACGGCAGCCTCGCCGTCACCGTCTGAGTCGATCGCCTGGACGCTGTAGATGCTCACATTCGACTCACGAACGGCCGGATTGGCAAAGAACTTCTCCACCTGCTGCATGATGGCCCCGTAGAGTTCGGGATTATTCTCTTCCAGGTCGCGGCTGCCCGCATCTGGCTCTTCGATCAGGTTGAGAGAAAGCTCGATGCCACCGCCGTTCGAATGGCGCCCGACCACCTCACGTATTCCATCCTCCAAACCGCGCCGAGCTTCATCCAGCTCAAGTGCAATATCGTCTTTGCCGGCCATGTGTCTATCTGCATTTTGGTTCGTCTTCAGACGTTCGATGCAGAGATATGTGGGAAAGTGCCGCGGCGGACAGAGGAGTTACACGACTTCGGATGAACCGGTTACGGTCGCTCGCTGGATCTTCTACCGCACCGCATTAAGCGACACCGTTAACACGCTCGACCAGCGCAAAACTTGGCTCAACGTCGGTCTCGATGTACTTCGAGTGCATCAAACGGGCGACCGCCATGTAGTTCGGCGTGAAGGTCAGCTCATCGCCTACGCGATATAGGTAACGCGCGTCCGTGACATCGTAGACGGTCATGTCCGACGTGGTGCCGGCGAAGTGTACGTCCGGGTCGACGGGCGTCAGGTCGTCGACGTCGACATCGAGCAGGCCAAAGTCTACGATGCAGCGGCGCATCGTGTCGGCTTCATCGGGCGGTTCCGCCACCTGGCCGATCGCCGCTTCGCTTACCACGCCATCCGGTGTTGTCGCCTTGGTGCCGGTCTCGATGATGTTCGCCGAGAACTCGAAGGCATCCGTAGAGAGGTCCTGAAACCGTTCGCCATCCAGCGGAGACGTGCCGAAAAAGGCACCCTCCCCAATCCGCAAATGATTGATGCCGGCAGGCCACTTAGAGGTGCCGATCAGCGGAAGCGCGATCGAGCTCGAGCCCGACACCAGCGGAATCCGCTGATCGAATTTCGACTCGAGTAGCTGCTTGTACAGACTGAGCTGGATGAGCTTGTCGTAGTTCGGCTCGATGCCGTGCATACAGCCGAGGTTCGTGCCGATGCCGATGACTTCAATGTGCGGCAGGTCGAAAACCTCCTCGTAGAACCGAAGAATGTTCTCGCGTATGATGCCTTCGCGCAATTCGCCCATTTCGATCATGACGATGATCTTGTGGACGATGCCGCGGCGCTCAGCCGCCTCATTGAGTGCGCGGACCGTGGTGCGGCTGGAGTTGACCGAGACATCTGCACACTCCACAACGTCATCCACCAACTCGATCGCCGGCGGCTTGAGGTACATCGTGCGGATGTCCGGCCTCACCTCCTTCATCGACTGGAGGCCGGATATGCGTGCGTCGGCTATCGAGTGGACGTCGTCAAAGGCGTCCGACTCGAGCAAATGCTGCAAGACTTCGTTATCGCCGCTAAGCACTTTGGCGACGAGCGTCCACTGGACGTTGTGCTCGCTCAGAAAAGCGCTCAGTTTTCGGACGTTTAGGAGAATGCGCTCGGGGTGAACGCGTAATCGGGCCATGATAATGGCGGGACGGATGAGGAATAACTATCGATGGAGCCGCATCTCGGCATACTTTGTCGTAAAGCCAAGACGTTCGTACAAGCGCCGTGCCGGATTGTCGTACTCGACGTGTAGCGCGACATCGCCGTGGCACGTCTCGCGCATGGCGTTCATCAACTGCGTGCCGATACCGTGTCCGCGTTGCGCGGCGTCTACAGCAACGTACACCAGGATGTGCTCGGGGATGAAGCTGCCCATTCCGGTGTCGATGACAACCATCGCACCGGCAAGTTCGCCGTCCATCATCGCGGCGAGAAGAAAGCCGCCTTTACCTTCTGCGGTCGAGAAGGCGTAGTCAATCGCGGCTGAAATGTCCTCAGGCGGATCGCCGTAGCAATCGAGGTGCGTCACGAGGAAGTCGATGAAGTCGGCACGCGAAATATCGCGCGGAAATCCGTCTTCAGACCTGATTGTGAGGATGGTTGGGGTTACGGAAGGAGTAGGCTCTGTTGCAATTTGCACAGGGGAATATTTGATCTGTTCGCGTTCTTACGCAGTCCATTACAAAGCATCGGCAGCGACGCTGTTGCATTAAGCCTTCGTGATTATTGGGGTTTATCGGCGATCTTTGGGAAGATCGCGTAACCACGTGACTGAAGGCAAGGGATTTGTGCGCAGCCCGATCATGCCCGAATATAATCGCGCTTCGACCCTGTCATTTTATGCCAACTCCATTCTGTGTATGATCGAGCCCTGGCACCATCGTTCATCCGAAGTACGCGGTGACCATCGGGTTTTCCGCGTTCGAGAAGACGTCAATATATCGCCTGAGACCGGGCAGCCGCACACCTTTTCGGTGATCGAGGCTTCGAGTTGGGTCAACATCATCCCCATCACGCCGGCTGGAAACGTGGTGATGATCCGTCAATATCGGCACGGTGTGCGCCGGACCACCCTCGAGGTGCCGGGCGGGATCGTCGACGACGGCGAATCGCCGCGCGAGGCCGCCATCCGCGAGATGCTGGAGGAGACGGGCTACGTTGTCGACGACGCAGACGTTAGCGAACTCGGCAGCGTGGCGCCCAACCCGGCCATCCTCAACAATACGTGCTACAGCTTCATCGCCCGCGGCGTACGGCTGGAGGCTCCGCAGCGGCTCGACGGCACCGAGATTATCGAAGTGGTCGAAGTGCCACTGGAAGACATCCCGCATAAAATCCTAAGCGGCGAGATCACGCACTCGCTCGTTATCTGCGCCTTCCACCTGATGACGATCCAGCGCGACTGAACCCGAGCGCGTTAACCCCGAGTTCGTGAAACTGAAGCCGCTCGCCGCGGGTTCGACGGGCTAATCTACTGTGGTCTCATGTACGACGTTATCATCATCGGGGCCGGTCCGGTTGGGCTGGCAGCCGCCATCGAAGTGAAGCGCGCCGGCCTGAACGGAGTCATCGTTGAGAAGGGCGGCATCGTCAACTCGTTGATCGGCTATCCATCGCAGATGGAGTTCTTTTCCACGCCCGACCTGCTCGAGATCGGCGGGTATCCCTTCTCCTGCAACGGCTACAAGCCGACGCGCGAGGAGGGCATCGAATATTACCGCAAGGTGGCCGACCGCGAAGGCCTCGAGTACCGCCTGTACGAACGCGTGGAGCGCCTCGAGGGTGAGGACGGCGCGTTTGAGGTTCACACCGACAAGGACGTTTTGCGCGCCCGCAAGGTGATCGTGGCGACGGGATTTTTCGACGTTCCAAATCCGCTCGACGTACCAGGGAGCGATCTACCTAAAGTCACGCACTACTTCAAGGAGCCGTATCCCTATGCGGGGCAGGACGTAGTCGTGATCGGTGCGAAGAACTCAGCCGCCAAGGCCGCGCTTGCATGCTACCGTCACGGCGCGCGCGTGACGATGCTGGTTCGTGGACCCGCGATCTCGGAGAAGGTGAAGTATTGGATCAAGCCCGACCTCGAGAATCGAATTGCGGAGGGTAGCATTCGTGCGGTCTTTAATGCGCGTGTGGCGGAGATTACTCCGACGTCGGTGACGTACACCGATGCCGACGGCGCGCATGAGATCGACAACGACTGGGTGCTCGCGCTGACGGGCTACCGGCCGAATTACGAGTTCCTGGAGAACATGGGCATCGAGTTCGGCGGTGAACGCCTGACGCCAAGCTTCAACGCCGAATCCCATGAAACCAACCGCCGCGGCGTGTATCTGGCCGGCACGGTGTGCGGCGGACTCGACACCAGCCGCTGGTTTATCGAGAACGGCCGCGATCATGCCCGCGTCATCGCGAGTCATATCAGCGAACACCTCGAGGTCGCCGTAAGCGTGTGAGCCGCACCGGCATGCAGCAATTGTAAATCCGTCTATCCAGATTCTCTACTGGATCTGCTTTCGGATCCCGGCCTAAAAGTCGTTTATTACCGTTCGACCTCCGCCTTCCACCCTCTGAGTTCTATTCGATGTTGGGAACGATCGGGCATCTGGCCATCCTTTTGGGATGGGTCGCGTGTGGCCTTAGCATTTTCGCCTACTTCCAGACGGCACAGACGGAGTCGATCGTCTGGCGTCGCGTAGGTCGCAGCAGTTGGTATGTGATGGGAGCCGCGTCACTGGCCGCTTCCGGCATCCTGATGCACCTCATCATGTCGCACCAGTTCCAGTACGCATACGTGTACTCGAACACGTCGCTCGATCTGCCCACCGTCTTTCTATTTTCGTCATTCTGGGCTGGTCAGGAAGGCTCGTTCCTCCTATGGATCCTTCTGACGGCGCTCATCGGTACCAGCGTCGTCCTCTTTGAGAAACGCTACGAAGCACCGGTGATGGCGATCGTTGCGCTGTCGCAGTTTTTCTTGCTGTCGATGGTCGTCGGACTGAAGCTAGGCACGCTCAGCATTGGATCGTCGCCTTTCACGACGCTCGCCGAGCGTTTCCCCGATGCAACAATGCTTCAGGTGCCGGGCTTCGTGCCGGCCGACGGTTCGGGTCTGAACGACCTGCTGCAGAATTACTGGATGGCCATTCACCCGCCGATGCTGTTCGTGGGCTTTGCGGCGATGGTGGTGCCGTTCGCCTTTGCGGTGACCGCGCTCTGGAAGCGCCAGTACACGCAGTGGGTTCGGGCGGCGCTGCCCTGGACGATCTTTGCCGTGCTCGTGCTCGGCGTGGGCATCGCGCTCGGCGGCTACTGGGCCTACATCACGCTTTCATTCGGTGGCTACTGGGCCTGGGACCCGGTGGAAAACTCATCGCTCGTGCCGTGGCTCGTTGGTGTGGCGGCGTTCCACGCGATGATCATCCAGAAGAAAAGCGGCCAGGGGCACAAGGCAGCCCTGATCTTCAGCATCCTCGCATACATGCTGGTGATCTACAGCACGTTCTTGACGCGGAGCGGCATCCTGGGCGACGTCTCGGTCCACTCGTTCGTCGACCTCGGCCTGCACAACCAGCTCCTTATCTGGATACTGGTGCTCGGAATCATGGGCTTTGGACTGTATGCCGCCCGATTCCGCGAGCTGCCACGGCCCGACGCCGAGCCCAATATCCTCTCGCGCGAGTTCATGATCTTCTCGGGCGCCGTACTGCTGGCCGCACTCGCAGCCGTCATCCTCGTGGGCACCAGCGCACCCATCCTCGGCCGCATTTTCCGCTCGAATCCGTCTGCCGTGCCGATCGAGTTCTACAACAAGTGGACGCTCCCGCTGGCGCTGGGCTTTGTGTTTCTCGCGGGCCTCGGCCAGCTCTTCTGGTGGAATAAGATGAGCGTTGCGAACGTGAACCGCATCCTCATCAAGCCGCTCTCGCTGGCACTGGCAAGCACGGTGCTCATCCTTGCGCTGACGCCGTTCATTGAGCGCACGATCGATCTCGACGCGCTGGAGGCACGGTCGGAGGTCACGCGGATGGCAGAGGCCGGGTTGCTGTCGGGCTTTGGTGACTTCTGGGCCCTCTACGGGACGGGGCTGCAGATGTTGTTGCTCATCTTCATGTCCTTCTTTGCCCTGTACGGCAACGGCATCGTGCTGCTGCGAATTGCGCGGGGCAATTTGAAACTGGCCGGAGGCGCGCTGTCGCACGTCGGTTTCGCGCTGCTCGTCCTTGGCACCGTCTCCAGTAGCGGTTTCAGCACGCCCATCGTCCGTTCAGGCGGTGTGTTGATCGGAGAGAACCGCGACAACTTTGTGCTGACGAGGTCGGAGACGCGGGCGGTGGGGAATTACGAGGTCACGTATCGAGGAAAGGATTTTAACGAGCTCGGTCGCCCCGAGTATATCCTCGACTTTGTGGACCATCGCGGGCGCGAGTTCACGATGAAGCCCGTGGTCTACTTATCGAATCAGGACCAGTGGATTCAGCATCCCGACCTCAAGCTGTACTTCGAAAAGGACATCTATGTGGCGGTTACGCCGAATCTGATGTTCGAGACGGAAGAGGAGCGTCAGATGAAGGGTGGATCGCTGTCGCTGGCACCGGGCGACTCGACGGTGATCGGCAATACGCAGTACTCGGTTAGCCTCCGCGGCTTTGAGACCACGGTAAACTCCGACCTCGTCCCGCCCGAGACCGAGATTGCCGTTGCCGCCGTGCTTGATGTCGTTGACCTGCAGTCGAATACGCGGCGTGAGTTGCGGCCGATCTACCTGATCATGCAGGATCGAACGCAGCAGTACATCCAGAACCGGGTGCGCGACTGGGACTTCGCCGTCACGTTCGCCGGCCTCGACATCGAAACGGGCCAGGCCAACTTCGTCTTTGAGGGCGTGGAGGTCATGCCCGAAGACTGGATTGTCGTTCAGGCGTCGGAGAAGCCGCTGATCAACGTGTTGTGGATCGGCTTCATCATCATGAGCGTGGGGATGGTCGTCTCGACGGTGCGCCGGGGCCAGGAACTACGGTTCAGCCGACGCCGGCGCCTCGGTGCGTAAGCGCCATGGCGGCGGTCACATGATATCGACGTCGATCGTCAGGCCGTCGGCTTCGATCTGGATGATGCGGTTCTCGTTCGCGAGCCGGTAATCCGTTACAGACTCGGGCAGCGCCTCGCGGGGTGTGTTCATGTGGAAGAGCGTGTCGGCCAGCACATTCCAGTCTTCAAATGTAAGATGCACGGTGGCCCGTCCATCTTCCTCGACCATCGGCGCGTAACTGAGCACACGCTCGAGATGGTGCATCCCCATCTTCATGTGTAGATTGAGATCCATCGTAATCGCTATTTAAAAAGGCTTACCTGAAAAGGGCGGTTATAAACCGACGTTGGATGATCAACGTCCGGGACAAGAACAAATCGAACAGGCCGAAGCACGCGGTAGCGCCGGCGATGCGATACGCAGCGCCGGCCGATTGTTCAACGGCCCGATACGTGCCGCGAACGAGCCCCCCACCACAGCGTTCCACCTTATCCCCTCCTTCAGAATCCACGATGCGCGTTTATCTCGATTATCTCCGGCACATCCTCGATCACGGCGTCGAGAAGCAAGATCGGACGGGCACCGGTACGCGGAGTGTCTTCGGGTATCAGATGCGATTCAACCTGCAGGACGGATTTCCGCTCGTCACGACGAAGAAGCTGCACATTCGGAGCATCATTCACGAGCTCCTATGGTTTCTGAACGGCGATACGAACATCCGCTATCTCAAAGAGAACGGTGTGTCGATCTGGGACGAATGGGCGGATGAGGACGGCGATCTCGGCCCCGTCTACGGCAAACAATGGCGACGATGGGAAACGCCCGACGGCCGCGTGATCGACCAGGTGCAGACGATTGTCGAGACTATACGTACGAACCCTGATTCGCGACGGATGATCGTCAGCGCCTGGAACGTTGGCCAGCTTGATGAGATGGCGCTCCCCCCGTGCCATCTTCTGTTTCAGTTTTACGTGGCCGGCGGCAAGCTCTCCTGCCAGTTGTACCAGCGCAGTGCCGACAGCTTCCTCGGCGTGCCGTTTAACATCGCCTCCTATTCCCTCCTCATCCACATGCTCGCACAGCAGACGGGCCTCGATGCCGGCGAGTTCATCTGGACTGGTGGCGATTGTCATATCTACTCGAACCATTTCGATCAGGTCGAGGAGCAACTCTCCCGCGAGCCGCTGGCGCCTCCGCAGCTCGTCATTCACCGGACGCCGGAATCACTTTTCGAATATCGTTTCGACGACTTCGAAATCATGAACTACGACAGTCACCCTGCAATTAAAGCGCCGGTAGCTGTGTAGCGCGTTTATTTCCGCGCACAGGCGCCATCCACCAGAAACACCTGGTTGCAACAGCAGTCTGCTTGTATTACTCTACCGCGACGGCCGTATTAACCCGGCAGCTTTTTTGCTGTCATCTCGGGTAACTGCCGTCAAACTGACGGATCAGGTGTTCCGAGGTCGTTTGGGCTCGATGATGAGCGGAACGGTCGAATAAGATTCCGAACTACGTGTCTGCCTCCAGCCGGGATAGCAAGCGCCGAATCCTCGAAGGTGTCTACGAGGAAAACCGCCGCATCGACGATGCGCGTGCTTCTTCCGTACGGAGCCGGCAGTCGCCGGCGAATGACCACCCCGGTTGGCCCCGCGTGCTGGGCACCGCCCTACTCATCGTGGTTGTGGGCATTGTTGCCGTGCTCGCTCAGGTAGCCGGGTCGAGCGGTGATCTCTCGGCATCGGCCGCGGCAATCCGCCCGATAGCGGGCACGGTTGTCCCGAGCAACCCGCTGAACGACCCGAATCGGCTTGAGGTCATCCCCGAGAACGTGGCCGGCCGTAAGTACATCGGCAACACCGAGATCCCGATTGCGTCGCTGTTCGATCTGTCGGTCAAGACGATCGTGATCGATGCCGGGCACGGCGGCCGCGACCCGGGAGCTGTAGGCAACGACGGACTCACCGAAGCGGAGATCACGCTCGACGTTGCGCGGCTGCTCAAACAGCGCCTCGAACAATCCCATAATTACAGGATACTCCTGACGCGAACGGACGACAGCTTTATGTCTCTTCGTGAGCGAGTACGCTTCGCCAACAATTACGACGCCGACCTCTTCATCTCCCTCCACGTCAATTATCTACCCGTGGAGCCGGTAACCTCGATCGAGACGTATTACTTTGGGACGGAGACCGACAGCCACACGCTTCGCCTGGCCGAGCGCGAAAACCAGAATAGCGGCTTCAATGTGGCAGAGTTCAATGAAATGCTCCAGAATGTGGGCCGCACGATGAAAGCGCAGGAGTCGGAAGAGGTTGCGCGGTCGATTCAGAGGAGCCTATACCGTAATATCAGTCAGATCAATCAGCAGGTGAGCGACTGGGGAGTTAAGAGCGCGCCGTTTGTGGTACTGCTCGGTGTAGAAGCCCCCGCCGTCCTTGCCGAGATTGCCGTGCTCAGCAACCGGGCAGAAGAAGCCAAGCTGGCACAGCCGGAGTACCGCGAGATGCTCGCGGGTTTTCTTGAAGAAGGCATCACGCAGTACCTGAACAAACGTACGACCGGGTCCAACCTCATCTCAGCGATTCCATAATGGCCAAGAAGCAGACCGCTGCAAAGGAAGACATCCTTCATCTGGGAATAGATCTCGGCACCTCACGCAGTGCCATCGCCGCCAGCAACGGCAAGCGACAGTGGACCGATAGCTATGTGGCGTGGCCGAAGGATTTTGTCGCTCAGAAATTGCTGGGCCAGAGCGTGCTCTTCGGCGAGGAGGCCGTCAAGAACCGGATGTCGGTCAACCTGGTCAGGCCGCTGGAGAACGGCGTCATCCGCGAGGGGACCGAGCGCGACGAAGAGGCCGTGCGCGAGCTGATTCATCACCTGATCGAGAGTATCGGGGTGAAGGACGGCCAGAAGATCCACGCCGCTGTGGGCGTGCCCGCCGAAGCGCTGAAGGTCAATAAGATGGCCATCCGGGATGCAGTCAGGGAATATGCCGACGCGCTGATGGTCGTCTCCGAGCCGTTTGCGGTCGCTTATGGACTCGACGCGCTGAACGAGGCTCTTATCATCGATATCGGCGCGGGCACGGTCGACTTCTGTGTGATGCACGGCTCGATGCCGACTGAAGAAGATCAGCGAAGCCTGAGCACAGCCGGCGATACCATCGACCGGCGCCTCCAGAACCTGCTTAGTGAACGCTATCCTGATGCACGTTTTTCCGAAACGTTCGTCCGCCTGATCAAAGAGAAATACGGTTTCGTCGATGGAGCGTCGGGCAAAGTGAAGGTGGACGTACCGGTTGGCGCACGGTTTACGGAGCACGACCTGACGGACGAACTCCGCACCGCCTGCGAGTCCATCCTCCCTCCCATCATCGAAACGGCGGTAGATCTGATCTCCCGCTACGAGCCCGACTTCCAGGAAGCAGTCCGCCAGAACGTGTTCCTGGCCGGTGGAAGCAGCCAGATACGCGGCATCGCAGATGCGATTGAGAAGGCACTGAAAGAGTACGGTCCGGCCAAGGTGCAGGTGGTCGACGATCCGCTTTTCAGCGGATCAAATGGTGCGCTGGCTCTGGCGCAAGACATGCCCGAAGAATACTGGGAAGACATGTGAAGAGCAGCGGATGAGGAGCCTATGTCCGCTGAAGTGCAGAGCACGCGCCCGGAGATCGTCATGATCGCCGCGGTGGCGGAGAAAAATCGTGTGATCGGCCGAGAGAAGGACCTCCCGTGGCACATCCCGGAGGACCTTGCGCATTTTAAGCGCTTAACGACCGGCTATCCTCTTGTGATGGGCCGGCGGACGTTTGAGTCGATCGTACATCAATTCGGCGGTCCGCTGCCGAACCGCCGCATGATCGTCCTGACGTCGCAGCCGCAACTCGAGGATTATCCTGAAATAGCCACTTTCGGGTCTATCGACGACGCGCTCGCCGCTCTTGCGGACGAAGAGACCGTCTTCATTGGCGGCGGGGGCAACGTCTACGAGCAATGCCTGCCATTCGCGAATCGGCTCGAATTGACGCTGATCGAAGGCGACTTCGAAGGCGACACCTACTTCCCTCCTTTCGAGCACCTGGTCGGGAGCGAGTTCGAGGTTGCGCACGAAGACATCCGTGATGGCTTCCGCTTCATGACGTACGTGCGGACGAAGTAGTACGCACAATACAATCCTCTGGTGGGCGGAAAGATTGGCCGCGCACTCGACGGTCGACCGGCCGGGCGTGTACCGTGGTGCTCCTCGGCATCGGTTTTGCCCGTTGGACCCATGCCCGATGCGCCGGTGGCGTATGCCGTTCGGGAAGCAGTCTCGTAACGTGCAGGACTCCATCCTTCACATCACACCATGAACTACAGCGAGCTTCAATTCCTCTCGGACCACGAGGGAAGCGTACAGTCGGTCGTCGTACCGATCGATCTCTGGCACCAGCTCAACGCTCGCGTCGAGACCTTCTACATTAGCCAGAACCCGGTCTGGTATGCGCGTATTCGCGAGGCCATGACCCGCGGCACCGGTATCGCGTTCGACGAGTCTCTCCGGCAAATCGAATACGATGCCGCCGGCTTTGAGGACCTTGCCTGGTGGAACAAGAACCATCAGGATCGTGCGCGTGACATTGTCAGGCTGGTCAGGGAAGTGCAGCAGGCACCTTACGAGGGCCGGGGCTATCCCGTCCAACTGACCGGCGACCTCGAGGGCTGCGTTTCCCGCCGGATCGATGACCACCACCGCCTCGTGTATCAGGTCCTCGACGACAAGATCCGCATCCTGAGCTGCCGGCGAAACGGCTCCTGACGCCGAGTCCGTGCCCTTCCCGCCATTACGTCAACAACATTGGTACACCGCCCGTTGAACGCGAGGCGCCGGTGAGCATATGCAGGGAGTCTCCGTCACCAGTCGGACTCTCCCGCGCCTATGATCGTTAAGACATTCCAAAATGTTCGTGTGCCCGCAATAGGCCTCGGCACCTGGCCGCTTCGGGGCAATGAATGTCGCGATGCCGTACTCGACGCGCTCGAGATCGGCTACCGGCATATCGACACGGCGCAGTCGTACAAGAATGAAGCAGCCGTTGGCGCGGCCGTGGTCGACAGCGGCCTCCCGCGCGACGAGGTGTTCGTCACGACCAAGATCGACGCCAGGAACAACGCACCGGCGCTCGTTCGGTCGTCCACCGAGGCCAGCCTGCGGCGGCTCGGCATCGAGTATATCGACCTCCTGCTGATCCACTGGCCCAGCACCGAGATCGAACCCGAGGCCACGCTCGACGCCATGCTCGATCTTCAGCGCGAGGGTAAGATCCGCCACCTCGGTGTCAGCAACTATCCCCCGTCGTACCTGAGGCGGGCCATCGCACACGCGCCCATCCTGTGCAACCAGGTCGAGTACCATCCGCTCTTGCGTCAGGATGACCTGCTAAACATCTGCCGCGATCATGATGTCATGCTCACGGCGTTCAGTCCGCTTGCAAAGGGTGAGGTGCTTCAGCAAAAGGTGCTTCAAAACATCGGCGGGTCATACCATAAAACGCCCGCACAGGTCGCGCTGCGGTGGCTGATTCAGCAAGACAACGTGGCCGTGGTGCCCAAAGCGGCGTCGCACGAGCACCGCGTTCAGAACCTTGACATCAACGACTTCCACCTGACGGGCGAAGAAATCGAACAAATCGATCGGCTCCCGAAAGACCGGCGGTTGCTCGACCCACCGTGGGCCATCAACTGGGATACGTGAGCGCCATGGGATTCGTCGACAAACTTCCGCGACCGCTACGCACGGCCTTTTTTCTGATACGGGATACGCTCTCGGAGTTCGGGCAGGACAAAGCCGCTCGAATTGCAGCGGCGCTGGCCTACTACGCGGCGTTCGCTATCGCCCCGATGTTGCTGGTGGTCATCGGCGTGGTAGGGCTGTTCTGGGGAGCGTCTGAGTCTGACATGCAGGCGCGCATCCTCGCGGAAATCTCGGGCATGATCGGCGAAGACGGCGCCTCGGTTATCGGCACGATGCTCGAGAATACCTCCGACACCGGAACGGGCATCGTCGCGACCATCGCCGGCATCGGCGGTTTGATCTGGGGCGCTACGCGGCTCTTCGCGCAGCTCCAGGGCGCGCTGAACGACATCTGGAACGTAGCGCCGAAGCCGGGCCGGGGCATCATGAAGCTGGTGACGACGCGTGTGCTGTCGTTTGGAATGGTGCTCGTCGTCGGTCTGCTGATGCTCGTTGCCATGGTCATTGGAACGGTCGTCACAGCGTTGCGCGACACGCTGACGCAATACGTACCGGGCTCGGCGATCGTTATCGACATCGCCAACATCCTCATTCCGTTACTCTTGATGACCGTGCTCTTCGCCGCCATCTACCGGTACCTACCGGATGCCGAGGTTCGGTGGCGGGATGTATGGATGGGCGCTTTTATCACGGCCATCCTGTTCAGCCTCGGCCGCTACGGCATCGGATTTTACCTCGCCAACTCCAGCACGGCATCGACCTATGGAGCGGCAGGGTCCTTCGTCCTGCTGCTGCTCTGGATCTACTTCACGTCGATGATATTCCTGTTCGGAGCCGAGTTCACGCAGGTCTGGGCCCGCCACCACGGGCATCGAATCCAGCCGACCGAGCACGCCGTTCGCGTACCGACGATCGCGGATATTGAAAGCGGTGAACTGGTTGCCATCGCAGATCCCGAAGACATCCCGGCCACTGTGGCACCTGACTCCCCATCCTCATCGACGTCTGCCGTTCCTCATCACACCTCCGATCCCCCGTCACGAAAATCGCCCGTCTGGAAACGCGCCGTGCCCATCGTGGCGGCATTCCTGCTCGGGCGGATGCTCACACGGAAAGACTGAACGCAACGTCATGGGGAAAAATCATCAGAGTGAATTCCCCGAACAGCATCAAGAAGGACAGCCGGGCCGCGAGCACGAAATGCGACCTGAGCCCGACTACGAGCCACCGCATTATCACGGATCAGGCAAGCTGAAAGGCCGCACCGCCATCATCACCGGCGGAGACAGCGGCATCGGGCGCTCCGTTGCCCTCTTGTACGCGCGTGAGGGCGCGGACGTCGCCATCGTATATCTGGAGGAACACGAGGACGCTGAGGAAACAAAGGCGCTCGTCGAAGGCGAAGGCAAGCGCTGCCTGCTGATATCGGGCGATATCGGAGACAAATCGTTCTGCGAGAGGGCCGTGAAAGAGACGCTGGATGCTTATGGAAGGATCGACATCCTCGTCAATAATGCGGCCGTGCAATTTGTGCTGGATAGTCTGATGGAGATCACGCCCGAGTCGCTTGAGCAAACCTTCCGCACGAATGTTTTTGGGATGTTCTTTATGACACAGGCTGTGCTGCCTCATCTCAAAGAAGGCAACTCGATTATCAATACGACCTCGATAACGGCCTACAAAGGAAATCCCCAGCTAATCGACTATTCAGCCACGAAAGGTGCCATCGTCGCATTCACGCGGGCACTCTCGCAGAGCCTCGCCGAGAAGAACATCCGCGTTAACGCCGTGGCACCCGGGCCAATCTGGACGCCGCTCATCCCGGCTACCTTCCCGGCCGATCAGGTCAAGGAGTTCGGGCAGAGCACGCCGCTGGGCCGCGCCGGCCAGCCTGAGGAGGTGGCCCCGTGCTATGTGTGGTTGGCCTCCGACGAGGCATCCTACATCACGGGACAAACGCTGCACCCGAACGGAGGGCAGGTTGTGGGGGGATGAGGTCCGAGCGACGCGGTTTGTGTCGCGGGCTTTGTGTGATGAGGATTGAACAGGCGGGCGTGGATGGTGAAGTAGCGTGAGTGAGATCGTGGATGAAATATCGCTTGACGATCCTCGCCGCTTTGCGCGCGCGGCGAGGCTGAAATATGTCTCGGATTCCGACCCGTGGATCAGCCGTCGGCGGCATGGGCGAGGCTTCTCGTACCGCGCCGCTGATGGATCGCTCGTCGACGATGACACGCGCGAGCGCATCAACAATCTCGTCATCCCTCCGGCGTGGCGCGACGTCTGGATCTGCTCAGATGCCCGCGGACATATCCAGGCGACCGGCCGCGATGAGGCGGGTCGGAAGCAATATATTTACCATCCACGCTGGGAGGAGACGCGCAACAGCGCCAAATTCGAGCGGCTCATTCCATTCGGGGAAGTTCTCCCGACGATCCGCGAACGCTACGCCGCCGGTCTCCGGAAGCGGACGCTGGGCCGCGAAAAGGTGCTGTCAGCCGTCATTCGCCTGCTCGACCTGACGCTGATCCGCATCGGCAATCAGGCTTACACGCGGTCGAATAAGACCTTCGGACTCACGACGCTGCGCGACCGCCACGTCGATTTCTCGGGTGAAGGATGCGTCTTCCTCTTCGTGGGTAAGAGCGGAAAGAACCGGGAGGTCCATCTCAGCGACCCGCGCCTGGCCCGCGTCGTCAAACAATGCCGCGATGTGCCGGGGCACGATCTCTTCCAGTACTACGATGAGGCCGGTGATCGCTGCACGGTCACATCAGCCGACGTGAATGCACACCTGCAGGAAATCACGGGAGCGCCGTTCACGGCAAAGACATTCCGCACGTGGGGAGGCACCGTCCACGGCGCAAAGGTGTTGCATGACATCGGCCCTGCCGGCTCGGAGACGCAGATCGAGCGTAACCTTGTGACGATGGTCAAGGAGGTCGCTCAGAAGCTGGGCAATACGCCGGCGGTGTGCCGTCAGTACTACATCCACCCGGCAATCAGTGACACCTACCGCTCAGGATTTCTGACCAGCGAGTGGAATCGATTCGCCCGCCGCAAGCAACGCGCCGGCCTCGATGCCGACGAAAACGTAGTTCTGCACCTGTTGAAGGAGAGCACATCCGGAGCTGCATGAACCGGCACGAGGCGATTAGACGTGTCGCCCCAGAAACCGGTCGACAAACGCCGGTCGCACAAACATGGCGCGATGCAGCTCGCTATGGTAATAGCCAAGCTCACCGGCGAACGGCGCCAGCCGCTGCCCCGCCGAGGTCGCGTCAAAGTCGCGCACAGGGTGTAGCTGCTTCGATGCCATCGTGAACGACCACATGCCCGTAGGATAGGTGGGGATGTAGGCGAGGTACAGCTCGACATGCTTGAAGAGCGATTCCAGGAACTCGTTCGCTGCACGGATCGATTCCTGGAAGGTGCGGTCGAACGGCGACTCAGTCTGCGAGACCATGATGCCGTCGTCGGTCAGGACGCGCAAACAGTCGCGGTAAAAGTCCTCACCGAACAACGCCTCCGCGAATCCTACGGGATCCGTCGAGTCCACCACCACGAGGTCGTAATGGCCGCTGGGGGCGTTCTTGACAAACGCCGCCCCGTCCTCCACGCGGATCGACAGCCGTTCGTCGTCGAGCGCCGAGCTCACCGCCGGGAAGAACTCGCGGGATACGTCGATCACCATCTGATCGATCTCGACAAGATCAACGTGTTCGATCCCCTGGTGCCGCAGGATCTCCCTCACTGTGCCTCCATCACCTCCTCCCACCACCAGCACCCGCTTCGGATCTTTAAGCAGACACAGAGCGGGATGCGAGATCATCTCGTGGTAAACAAACTCATCGCGCTCGGTGAGCATCACCAGGCCGTCGAGCGTCAGGAGGCGCCCGAACGAATCCGTTTGAAGCACCCGCACATGCTGGTACTCGCTTTGGCGGCTGTAGAGAACTTCCTCGACCCCGAAGGAGATGCCCGATTGTGCCTCCCAGTATTCGGTGAAGGCAAAGGCATGCTGCTTAGCGTCCATGCGTCAGAAAAAAGTCGGTGCAAAAAAACGGGTGCGCGGCACCTCACGGTACGGCGCACCCGATCATGCAGTTTGATGCCGTCCTTACGCTGAGAGCGCGAACTCAAGCATCGGTTTATGAGATACCTTCTGCGGGAACAGGCCGCGCTTCATCTCCATGCTCGAGACGTTGCCGGCATAGAACTCATCCTCCAGAAATTTCTGGATTACCCACGGGTCGATCGTATCGCCGCAGGTAAAGATATCCACGGCCGCGTAACCGTATTCCGGCCACGTGTGGATCGCTACGTGAGACTCCGCAATGACCACAGCACCGCTGACGCCGTGCGGACTAAAGGTGTGGAATGTGTCTGAAACAATGGTTGCACGCGACAAGCGTACCCCTTCGAGAAGAATCTCGCGGATACGTTGCTCACTGTTGAGGACGTCCCGATCACAGTCGTAGAACTCGACCAGAATCTGTCTTCCAAGTGCTTGCATTGACTACCCTCCTGTAATTAGCACCCCCCGCACTGTCACCCGCGGAGAAACATTGTATGTGTCAGCGTCCCGACAAGCGGAACATCCACCCATACAACCGCAGTCCTGGTGAAGGAAGGGTAGGGAGCGTGCCCCAGGCGTGGGACAGGATTCGCTCCGGTAGCTCAATCACCAGCCGCTAGCGCGTACCGTTCCATAGACCGGCATGATGCGTCTGAGCGTTTTGTTTACGCGGCATTGGGATTCCGGCATCATCCCGGTGACAGCGAGATGAGTGCCGAAAGGCATTCAGATTGTAAAAGTACTGCTCTGCACAAATCAGGCGCAATCAGCACGCCTCGTGAATTAACACCCGAGAGGCCCCGCGAAAATGCAAAGCGGCGCTCGAACCTTGTGATAGGAGTGGCGGTTCCGATTCTCGTGAGCTTTCAAGAGCGGCGGCGCCTGATGTTTCGGTCGTGATGGGATCGTTGAGATTCCGGCGGAGCTTCGGACCTCGATTTCCGATCCAAATCAGCCACTTATGCGGATGACGCGAAGCCGTTAGAACTATGGATGAACTCATTGCCCGTGGCTGCGTACCTGTTTTATCTTGGGCGTCTTGCGCAAAAAAGCGCCGATCCCGTAGCTCAGTCGGTAGAGCAACTGACTTTTAATCAGTGGGTCGCAGGTTCGAATCCTGCCGGGATCACAAAACGCCCTTCCTGCCTGGAAAGGGCGTTTTTTGTTTAGGGGATGGCGTCCGCCTTAATGAGCACATCGTCGATATCGCGCGTCCGTGCGGCTGTAAATACTACCTATTGCGGCTCGACGACTATAATCCGTCTCCGCAAATGCGTCCTTCGATGTGGCCGGTGAGTTTTCCGAACGGGCTTGCGCCGAATGACGGATCCGTAATAACGACGAGACCTTCGCTGATGAGTTCACCGCGAGCGTCTGCGAACTTTCCCGTCCCTCCCTTGACCGTCATCACATCGCGTACTTGGCACTGCGAGGGGTCGGCCTCCGTGGGCTCGCAGACGGCGATGTCCTCGGTCCAGAACGCGTCGCCGGCGGCATCGACAAAGTAGTGAACCAGCGTCCAGTGTTGCGTGCCTGGGCCCCCGTCGCCAGGATTGGTGATGACGGATGCCAGCGTGCCCTCGATGGGGCCGAGGTTGACCGGCCCCGGCAACGCTCCACTTCCGCTGATACCGACAGGTGGAGGAAGTTCGACTGGGAAGCCAAGTTCGGCGTCCACCGACCCGCGAACCTCGACGCAGTTCGGCGTCTCCATCAAGAAGGGCTGATACGTGGCGACCGAGATGAGCATTACTCCGGTTATGACTGAGAACGGGTTCATGGGCGTCTCCTGATTCTAATAGGTTTGAGAGCGTACAACGGGTGTAGCTGGTTGAATACCGTGCTTTACCGCACAAGCACGACACGGCGTGACGATGTATGCTGCCCCGCCTGCAGATGTACGAGATAGATCCCGGCGGATAAGCCGTCGGCATCTATCTCGGCTGCATGCCGGCCCGGCGGAAGCACCTCATCGACGAGCACGGCCACGCGGCGGCCGAGGATATCATAGACTGTCAGCTGAACGGATGCTGCCTCCGGCAGGTCGAAGTTGACCGAGGCATGCCCGCTAAATGGATTGGGGAAGGGGGGATGAAGCGTGAATGAGGCCGGCACGGGCCCACTATCCACAGAAACAGATGGCTGGATGAAGCCCAGATCTCCGGCCGTCATCCGGATCTCACTCGAGCTGCGGCTGATGTCGGAGATGCGAAGGTCGTCGGCAAGGCCGGAGTAGTGCCGCGGATTGTGATCGGAGTAGCCGAGCCAGGCGGCGGGCGACCGTTGCTGGTTGACCTCGAACGTGCCCGGTGCATGGAAGCTCGACAGGTGTTCGCCGTCGCGATAGGCACGCAGGCTGTCGCCGTCCCACGTCAGCGCGTAGTAGTGCCACAGCGTATCGAGCGGGATCTCGGCAAGACCCTGAGACCAGTCGACCGTCCACGGGCAGTTTCCGCCGACGCCTGTCGTTTTAATGGTGTTGCGGATGCCACCCGGTTCGGCAGCAAGCACCCATCCGTTGCCGCATGAGTGGTTGATGAGCGCGGGAATCTCATTCCCGTCCTCGCTCCGGGCGACGTACTCGATCGACCATCCCGTGCTGCCCTGGAGCGCCTCGCGGGCGGCGTCCATGTCGATTCGGTCGTCTTCGCCGTCGAAGCTCCGGGCATTGCAGAAGCGGCCGTCGACGACGGTCGTGCCGTGGTCGATGCCGTCGTTCCCATTGCCGGAGGCATCGAACGAGACACCTGCTTCGGGCTCGTCGAACTTGAAGAGCGCGATCGTATGCTCGTCGGCCTGGAGTCCATCCGCACAGGCACTTCCAGCAACGGTTACGACCACCGTCGTGTCCGTGTAGCCGACGCCGAAGGTGAAGCCCGCCGTTCCCTCGACAGCATCGAATGTACCGATCACTTCCTCGGCTGTCAGGACGGTGAAGCGGTCGCCCGTCTGGGGCGTGAAGCCGTCTAGCAGCACGAGGCGGAGCGTGCCATCGAGCCGGGCCTTGCCGGTGACGATGAGCTGGTCGTGCTCGGTGCCGGGCGTGTAGCCAGCGAGCTCGATCTCGAGCACGCCCTCCTCGGCCGGGTAGTCGCTGGTTACGGTGAGCGTGCCGGGCGACGCTCCGGGCCGCCAGGTGGCGCCGTTGTTGACGTGGTGGTATTGCGACCACGGACGGACGTAGACCTCGCCGTGCCCCTCGATGGATGCGGTTTCGGTGAGGGTCCGCTGTCCGCCGGTAAAGGCCAGGCGAGCGCCGTCGGCGACGACGTATCGCCCCGAGTCGGTGCCGCCGGTGGCGTTGAAGCCGCTCAGTTCGAGTCTGCCCGAGCGAACGTCCACGAGGCCGTGGTTGTCGAAGCCCGAACTGACGCGCATCGTGGTGTCACTCGCGGCGATGAAGGTGCCTTCGTTGATGAACGTACCGGCGAAGAACACCGTCCCGTACGATCCCGTCCATTCCGTGGCGAGTTCCAGTGTGCCCCGGTTGATGAAGGTGCTCTCATTGCTGCCGTTGCTGAACGAGTGGGTGCCTGTCCAGATGCCGGCGCCTTCGTTGATGAACGTTCTGGGGCCACTCGTGCCCACGTAATTACTCCGGACGTCGAGTTCGAACGTGGCGCCTTCGGCCACGACGGTTGTCCCGCTGCCGTGCATATGGCCATTCAACCAGCGCAGCTCGTCGGTGACGGTCAGCGTCCCACTCCCGCCGATCTGGCCGGACGAGAGGCTGCCCGTCACGCCCATCAGCAGCGTCTCCACCGTCGTGTCGGTGTTGAATTCGAGCCGGACGGCTCCGCTGGCCTCGATGATCGGGACGCTGAACGTACCGTTGATGGCGATCGCGCGCGTGCTGTTGCCGCCGGTGCGGACGATGCCGTCGCTGGTTACGGAGGCCGTCTCGGTCAGCGTTCGGGCACCGTCGAAGATGAGCACGGCGCCCTCGGAGACGGCGTACGC
>Ga0209487_1000480_pt1 | contig 36626 bp, 37 predicted proteins | sample Poulit2012_FD_187524 | JGI IMG/M metagenome (GOLD analysis project Ga0209487, IMG submission 187524) | Agricultural soil microbial communities from Georgia to study Nitrogen management - Poultry litter 2012 (SPAdes) (version 2) | ecosystem: Environmental > Terrestrial > Soil > Agricultural land...
GATAGCTTCAAGAACTACTTGAGTTTTAAATTTTGCGGTGAATTTTCTTCTTGTTCTTTTCATAGGGTTAAATTTACATGTTTATTTTAAACTTAACCTCTGGATCGAATTTCGGGGAGTATTATAACGATATAATAGTTGATTAAACCAGCTCTTTTAAAAGCTAGTATATAATGATCAAATCCTCTGATAAATAATCCTAAGCTCGAAGCAGATAATAGAGAATTGTTTATGAGCCTGATTATTCACTTTTGAGTTAAAACACAACGAGCATCTAAACCAACATCATTAAAAACAGCTCTTGTTAGAAGACCATTATTCAAATAAAAAACCGCCTAATATAAAAATATGAGGCGGTTTTTCATTTGATTGTAACTTAAATATAAATGGTTTTACACATTTATATACTCGTCTTCTAAATCTATGTCGTCTTTCTTTTTAAACTTTGCTAGTAAAGCATCTTTGTTTTTACTTCTTATTAAGCTATCGTACATAAGTGGCGTAGCTATGAATAGGGAAGAATAAGTTCCTACTACAATCCCCACCATTAAACCGAATATTAAACTACGAATAGACTCAGCACCAAATAAGAACATAGCGAGTAGTACAATAAACGTTGTCATAGACGTGTTTAACGTTCTACTTAGTGTGCTATTAAGTGCATTATTGACTGTTCGGTCTAGCGACCAATCGTTTTCCAATCCGAAATACTCTCGAATTCTGTCAAATACAACCACCGTATCATTCAGGGTATATCCTATTACTGTAAGGATTGCTGCTATAAAGGATTGGTCTATTTCCATACTAAATGGACTGATAGTGTAGAACAACGAGAATACTCCTAGAACGATAATAACGTTGTGGGCTAATGCTCCTACCGCACCGAAGCTAAATTGCATTCCACGGAAACGCATTAAAATATATAAGAATATTATTAGTAGGGAACCTCCTACAGCTTGAGCTGAGGACCTCTTTATGTCATCTGCAATAGTCGGACTCACCTTATAATACTCCATCCTACCGATATTTTTATCATCGCTGTAATCCGTAAATTCAGCAAAGGTCATCCCAGAAGGTAAATAAGGTTTAAGTCCTTCAAATAACATTTCTTCAATTTGCTCATCGACTTCTGTACCAGTTTCATTTACCAAGTAGTTGGTTGTAATTTTAACTTGGTTTCTAGGTCCGTAAGTTTTTGCTTCGGCACTACCAAAGACATCTACTAGATCTTCTTGAAGTTTGGTAGTATTAATTGCCTCATCGAAACGAACCGTGTAAGTTCTTCCTCCAACAAAGTCTACACCTTGATTAAATCCTCTTACTCCCATAGAGATAATACTTATAAGTATTAGTGCTCCAGAGATGATATAAGCAATTTTACGCTTCTCTAAGAAATTGATATTTACATTATTAAATAGGTTAGCTGTAGCTGGCGTACTGAAGGTTAGTTTTTTACGCTTAGCAACTGCATAAGCAACAAATATTCTTGTTATGAATATCGCAGTAAATAAAGAAGTAGCAATACCGATTAATAAAGTAGTTGCGAATCCTTTAATTGGTCCAGAACCTAACCAGAATAATATAATACCAGTTAATGCTGTAGTAATATTTGCATCTAGAATAGAAGATAATGCGTTTTGGAAACCATCTTTTACAGCCTCATCCAAGATTTTGCCGTTTCGCAACTCTTCTCGTATTCGTTCAAATATAAGTACGTTAGCATCTACCGACATACCTATAGTTAGAACTATACCCGCAATTCCTGGTAAAGTAAGTACGGCATTTAAACTCGCGAGAATTCCAAAAATGAATAATAGGTTTATCAATAAAGCAACATCAGCATAAAGTCCCGCTTTTCCATAGTAGAATACTACCCAAATCAATACAAGAGCTAAGGCTAATGTAAACGACATTATACCTGAGTTAATGGCTTCTTGTCCTAGAGTTGGTCCCACCACTTCTGCCTGTACAATATCTGCAGAAGCTGGTAGTTTTCCTGCTTTTAAGATATTCGCAAGGTCTTGCCCCTCTAGAATAGTAAAGTCTCCAGTAATCTGGCTTCTTCCTCCTGCAATTGGTCCTGATGTAACTCCTGGTGCAGAGTAAACCACATCGTCTAGAACTATAGCAATCTGACTTTGGTTATTATATGCCTTCCCAGTTAGTGCTTCCCATTCTCTTGCACCTCTACCGTTCATTTGCATATCTACAGTAACTCTGTTCATTTGGTCAAAAGATTGGCTAGCGTCTACAACCACACTACCATCTAAGGCAGGCTTATTCTCTCTATTTCCTTGTAAAGCATATAGCGAAACAAAAGTATCGTTTAGCTCTGCATTCTCATCTGCTAAGCCCCAAACAAATTTGGCAAATCTGTGTTGCGCTGGTAATAGTCTGCGAACTTGAGGTGTTTTTAAATAGGAGTTTATCGCAGCCGTATCTTTAACACTAAAGGTAGCTAAAACAGGTCCTCCTGGATAGCCAGGTGACACAATTTTAGAAAAAATAGGATTGTTTTTCACAAATTCATCTTCTGCACCTTCTTCTTCTACCCCCAATAATTCGCTAAGTGCATCATCGGTAGCAACCTCAGTATCTTGATCTTCTTCAGTTTCTTCTACTGCTTGACTGGATTGACTTTCTGCAGCAAGCATTTCTCTAACCTTTTCATTTGCTTGCACAAGGAAACCTTCCATTTCCTCTAACTTAAATACTTCCCAGAATTCTAACTGAGCAGTAGATTGTAAAAGGCTCGTGATTCGGTCAATATCTTTAGCGCCTGGCAATTCAACTAATATTCTCTCGCTCTCTCCTAATCGTTGTATGTTTGGCTGTACTACCCCGAAACGGTCGATACGCTGTCTGAATACTTCGAAAGCTGAACCGATTGCCTCGTTAACTTTTGCTTGTATTACTGGACGAACTTGCTCATTAGTCATGTCTAGACGAATATCGTCTTCCATGTTTTTATTAAAGAAGATATCTGGTGAAGCTAATCTATTATCACCTGGTAATGCATTAAATTCTCTAAAAAATGCATCTAAAAAATTTTGTTGCTCTTCTTTTGCCAAGGTTGATGCTTTTTGCAAAGCTTCGTTAAACGCTGGGTCTCTTGAATCGTTGGATAAAGTCTTTAGAATTTCATGTACAGAAATCTCTAAGATTACGTTGATTCCTCCTTTTAAGTCGAGTCCTCTATTAAGCTCTTTTTCTTTGGCTGTTTTGTAATCCACTCCAAAAACAATAGGATTATTGGCAATGGAGTCCAAATATCGATTTTCTACAAGCTGTCTTTGTTCTACATCACCTGTTTCTACTACACTCTCAGCATAACTCCTAGCTTCTTTTTCTACTTTACTTGCAATAAAAGTATAGGAAAGCTGATGAATACTCACCAATCCGAACAGAACTGCAAAAACAATAATTAAGCCTTTATTTCGCATTTTATATGTATTTTCTCTTGATTAAAATCATGCAAATATAACGTATCGTTAACTATCTAACAATTATTTCCTTTCAATTTATTTTAGCGTAGATTAGCTCTAAAACAAGCGATATTGTATTAATTCGTGGCCAAAGTATAGCAAGTATATTTATTACTGCTTAAACATGCTACTACGTTCTAAATAAGTGATTGGAAAACGCCCTATTAGTGAAACATCTTATCTTATGAACTAATCAAGTATTACTTTAATAAACCTCAGATGGTTAAATGTGAGGCTAATTTTGAGATATAAACTTAGAGGTCTTACAAAATATTCCATGATCAAAATAACCTATAAACTACATTAAGGTCGTTCAGTGCAAGGAAACTTTCATTAATATAATTAAGAAAGGTCGCTCTTGGCGACCTTTCTTAATTATATTACTTTCAGAGTATTTTTTACAGTTCTAAAAGAGAATTCACCTTTCGAACTCCTTCTACGCTAGTTTTAAAGGCTTCTTTTTCCTTATCGTTTAACTCTAGCGAAACGATTTTTTCGATACCATTTTTACCTAGTACCACAGGAACTCCAATACAAATATCTTTTTCACCATACTCTCCATCAAGCATAACTGAGCAAGGGAATATTTTCTTTTGATCGCATGCAATAGCCTGTACTAAACCAGAAACTGCTGCACCTGGCGCATACCAAGCTGATGTTCCTAGAAGTTTTGTCAAAGTTGCACCACCCACCTTAGTATCTTCCAATACTTGGTTTAAGCGATCTTCTTTTATAAACTTCGATACTGGTATACTATTACGGGTAGCAAACCTAGTTAGTGGAATCATTCCCACATCGCTATGCGCACCGATAACCATTCCGTCAACATCGCTAATTGGCGCACTTAACGCCTCGGCTAAACGATATTTAAATCGAGCTGAATCTAGCGCTCCTCCCATTCCTATAATACGCTCTTTTGGTATGTCTAAGGTTTTATGCACCAAGTATGTCATGGTATCCATAGGGTTGCTTACGATTATTACTATGGCATTTGGAGAATGTTCAATTAAACTCGATGTAACACTTTTAACGATGTTTGCGTTTGTACCTATTAGTTCTTCACGCGTCATTCCAGGTTTACGTGGCACACCACTAGTAACAACTACAATATCACTATCTGCTGTTTTTGAGTAATCGTTTGTCACTCCTACAATTCGTGTGTCGAATCCATTTAAAGAAGCAGTTTGCATCAAGTCCATGGCTTTTCCTTCTGCAAAACCTTCTTTAATATCTAATAGCACTACTTCACTCGCAAAATCTTTGATAGCAATGTACTCGGCACAACTTGCGCCCACTGCACCTGCTCCTACAACTGTTACTTTCATTATATATTTATTATGTTAATATGAATTTGATTTACTCTATATTGGTTGCAAAAGTACAATTTCTTAACCTAGATGAAAGCCATTTTTAAAGTTTTCTATTTTACTACACATGAGTTAAATTGAATTTCTTTTTAATTTTAATTGGCACTCAAGTATTCGAATTGTACTGATAATTACAAAAAACAAAGCCCAACCTTAATCTTTAAGGGTGGGCTTTACTTTCTATTTTATTTATTTGTTATGCATCGATATTAGCGTATCTAGCATTTCTTTCTATAAATTCTTTACGTGGTGGCACTTCATCACCCATAAGCATAGAGAATACTCTGTCTGCCTCTACATCATTGTCTATAACCACTTTTCTTAAAGTTCTATACTTTGGATTCATAGTGGTATCCCACAATTGCTCGGCATTCATCTCTCCTAGACCCTTATACCTTTGAACATTAGCTCCAGAGCCAAACTCCTCTATCAATTTATCGCGCTCCTCATCGCTCCAAGCGTAATCGCTTTTCGAGCCTCTTTTCACTTGATAAAGTGGTGGTGTTGCGATATAAACGTGTCCCCCTTCTACAAGACCACGCATGTAGCGGTAGAAGAAAGTAAGAATCAATGTCGCAATGTGACTACCGTCTACGTCAGCATCACACATTATAACCACTTTATGGTATCTTAATTTCTCTAAGTTAAGCGCTTTACTATCTTCTTCTGTACCAATGGTTACACCAAGTGCGGTAAAGATATTTCTAATTTCCTCGTTGTCGTATACACGATGTGGCATAGCCTTTTCAACGTTTAGAATCTTACCTCGAAGTGGTAAAATAGCCTGAAAATCTCTATCACGTCCTTGTTTAGCTGTTCCACCTGCGGAATCCCCCTCCACTAAGAACACCTCGCTTTTTGCTGGATCTTGTTCGGCACAATCCGATAATTTACCTGGCAAGCCTCCTCCGCTCATCACAGTTTTACGCTGTACCATATCCCTTGCTTTTCTAGCAGCATGTCGGGCTTGTGCAGCAACAATGACTTTTTCAATAATTATTTTCGCATCATTAGGGTTTTCTTCTAGATAGTTTTCTAGCATCTCTGATACAGAACGACTAACTGCCGTAGAAACCTCACGGTTTCCTAACTTCGTTTTTGTTTGCCCTTCGAATTGTGGTTCCTGTACTTTTACCGAAACAATTGCAGTAAGCCCTTCTCTAAAGTCATCTCCTGAAATCTCAAACTTGATTCGATCTAACATTCCGGAGTTCTCGGCGTACCTTTTTAATGTCGTTGTTAATCCACGACGGAAACCGGTTAAATGAGTACCTCCCTCGTGTGTATTAATATTGTTTACGAAAGAAAAAAGATTCTCGTTGAAAGTGGTATTGTATACCATTGCAACTTCCACTGGAATATCATTCTCCTCGCCTTCCATAGAGATTATTTCCGAAATAATCGGTTCGCGATTTCCATCTAGGAAACGTATATATTCTTTAAGTCCTTCTTCGCTATAGAATTCTTCGCCAAGGAATGACCCATCCTCTTCAACTACTCTTTTATCTTCAATTTTTATTTTAAGCCCTCGATTCAAGAATGATAACTCTCGCATTCTCGATGCAAGTGTTTCGTAATCAAAATCGATTACACCTTTAAATATTTGAGGATCTGGTTTAAATGTAACGGCAGTACCTACTTCGTCTGACTCACCAATAGCCTTTACTGGTGCCAATGATACACCACGTTCATATTTTTGCTCCCAAATTTTGCCTTCACGATAAACCGTTGCTGTTAAGCTTTCTGACAGTGCGTTTACTACAGAAACACCTACCCCGTGCAACCCTCCAGAAACTTTGTAAGAGTCTTTATCGAACTTACCTCCTGCTCCAACTTTGGTCATTACTACCTCAAGAGCGGACATTCCTTCACCAGAGTGGAAATCTACTGGAATACCACGTCCATTATCTGAAATAATTACCGATCCATCCTCATGTATTATCACTTCAATGGTGTCGCAGTGCCCAGCCATGGCCTCGTCTATGGAGTTATCTACTACCTCATAAACCAAATGGTGTAATCCACGTGTCCCAACATCACCAATATACATTGATGGACGCATACGCACGTGTTCCATCCCTTCTAAAGCCTGAATACTATCGGCACCATAAGCACCTTTTTTTTGTTCTTCGCTCATATATAAATAAACTTATTTCTAAAAATAACAACAAACAAATATACTAAAAAATACACAATACTTAGTCCCTGAAGTGCACTTATATAGTTTTCCTAATACTTGTTCTTGATTATTGCATTACTAAAATATAACGTGTAAAGTTTCCGTTTAGTTTCCTCACACCATCCCGCTTCAACTCCTTGAATAAGAAAACCCTATGGAACATCTATATACTTATGTGTTTGCAAAGATATGCGCCACTTTGTGTTCTTTTTTACATAATCCACAATAAGAGGCGTCATAACATCTCTTTTACTCCATTCCGGTTGCATTAGCAGCATACAATCTGGACCTACTTTCGCTGCTTGTTCTTCTGCAAAAACAAAGTCGTTCTTGTTATAAATAATAACTTTCAATTCATTCGCCAACGCATATGATTTCTCAGTAGGCAACTTTCGTTTCTTCGGAGATAAGCAAAACCAATCCCATTGCCCAGTAACCTTATAAGCCCCAGAAGTTTCTATATGCACTCGCTTGCCTTTTTCATGAAGAGCCTTTGTCAACTTATCCATATTCCAAGTTAACGGTTCACCTCCAGTAATAACAACCATCTCAACATGTGTTGGAACCGCCGACACCAACTTGTTTACGGTATGAACCGGATGCTCGTCTGCGTTCCAACTTTCTTTAACATCACACCAATGACAGCCAACATCACATCCGCCTAGACGAATAAAATAAGCTGCTACTCCTTGGTACATTCCCTCGCCTTGAATAGTGTAAAAAGCCTCCATAACTGGAAGTTCTTCCCCTGCTACTATTTCTTTCTTAATTTCTTTTATCATCGGGCGCAAATATAATCATATTCTCGGTTGTAATATGTATAAAGCACTGGCTTTTTACAAACAATCAAGCCTGTTTATTTTGCTTGTCGCTTGAATAAAAATTATCTTATATTTGATTCTTATTTGATAGTTTCTAAGTTAACAAGAAACCTCTAGCAATAATACTAACTACGTATATAAATGGATAAGAATAAAAAGTGGATTACTTTATACTCCATAATTGGAGCAATTACCATTACTATTTATTATATCCTACAACTAGACTTCTTTTTAAAATGGGGTAGTTTACTACCATTTCTTAAAAAGCTGAGCTTCAGTACTTTCATGCTTTCAGCAGTATTGCTAATCAAACATATAACAATACGCCTGATTGAGACTAGAGTAACTAATCAAGGGGATCAGCACAACCTATTACGTGTAACCAATTTAATAGCCACCTCTTTATTAGCGCTTATATTAGCTTCTATTGTAATTCAAGAGCCACTTACCACTTTGTATGGTATTGGAATATTCTCATTGATATTGGGTTTTGCATTACAAGCACCTATTACATCATTTATAGGTTGGTTATATATAATTTTCCGTCATCCTTATCAAGTTGGCGATCGAATTGAAATAAAAAGTCACAAAGGAGATGTTATTGAAGTAAGCTACTTAGACACCACTATTTTAGAACTAAGTGGAAATTACCTTGGGAATGACCGTAAAAGTGGTAGAATAATAAAAATTCCAAATAGCACTGTTCTAAGTAATGAGGTGATTAATTACTCTGGCGACCAAGCACCATTTATATGGAACGAAACTCCGATTCAAATAGCATTTACAAGTGATTTAAAGTTTGTTTCGCAATGTTTAATAGAAGCTGCAACCACGGATTTTGAAATCTTATATCCATCTTTGGTAAACGAAAGCAAAGAATGGGAGCCAACCGTATATTACAGAATAAACTCTTATGCATGGCTTGAAGCAGTTGTAACTTATCCTGTAGAACCAAAAGATATGACAGAGCGAAGAAATAGAATATTGCGTACAGCCTTACCTATGCTAAATGCACAGCCAGAAAAGGTACAGTTCCCAGAAGGAGCCAAACGCTAATAGACGGATGAGAATTGAAACTAATATTTTTTCTAGTAAATCAAACAAGAGGTTTAGTGAATTCCCTACTATCACTCACTAAGCGTTAAATGATAGAGTAATAGAATCAAAACCTGTTCTATCATATACATAAGTAGGGATTTCAGTTTTCATGATTTTCACTCCTTTTTCTTTTGCTCTTTCAAAAAAGTCAGCATCTGCACCAAGTGGCAACTTTTTAAATCCTCCTAGCTCTTTGATTATCTCTTTCTTTACAAACATAGTTGCGCCGACAAAACATTTCGATAGATGGATTTTCGTTTCAAGATTATTCTTGTTCGGGACATAAGGATCACCAAGAACCATAAATCCACCATGAAGTAGATCTATTTTAAGATTCTTAAGTAAAATATTCATTCTAGATTGCAAATGTTCTGGTTTATACCAATCGTCCGAATCGAGAAATGTAACAAACTCCCCATTACAATAAGGAATAGCCTTACTTCGAGCCATAGCAACTCCTTGATTTTCTTGTTTGATATAGTTAATCGGTAAGCCTCGATCTATATAAGCTTCAACAACCTTTTTTGTGCCATCTGTACTACCATCATCCACAATCCAAGCCTCCCAATCTTTAAAGCCCTGCTTCAACAAAGAATCCAAAGCTCTTGGCAAGATATAAGCCCGATTATAGGTAGCAATAACCACGGATAGTTTAGGCATCTTTTTGCATCTCGTCTATCGCTATTGCAGCATGAGCAACTGCTGCACCGGCCCTCATTTCGGCAGCTATCCAAGTTGCTTCTACAATTTCCTCCTTGCTAACACCCATTTTTAAGGCCTGTTTAGTATGGCTTCGAATACAGTAGGGACATTGCGTAACATGTGCTACTGCAATCGCAATTAAATGTTTGGTTTCTTCAGGAATTACACCTTTCTTAAAAACGGTGTTACTAAAGCCTCTCCAAGCTTCTATATGCTCTGGCGCTAATCTAGCTCGTTCTTCTATTATTTTAGAAGTATATTTCGGAAATAAAGATTCTTTTTGGTCCATGGCATCTTTTCTTTTAAAGATAGAAATATATCCCTACATAAATCGATTCTGCACCTACCAATTAACCATGTATACCTATCTTTTTAACTAAGCCATTTCCTTATAGACATCACGTCTCAGATATGATTTATGTTACATTATCATATTTCAATCTACTATTATAATCTTTATAAATTATATCGTACCTTGCTTTTTCGTAAATTCGTTTCTGTGTAGTTAAACCTAACATAGTTTACACTGCCAGAACTCGTTATTTACCTTCTGTATATAGCACATTACCAATACCGGAAACTAGAAATGAGTATATAGCTTTACATCTTTGTTTCTTGGATTTATTATTTTTAAACTAAAAAGATTAATGAGAAAAACACTTTTCACTATTATTTTAATTGCAAGTATGCTTGCTAGTTGTGAGCAAAAAGATCAAAACTTCATTATTAAAGACGACCAAATAGGATTGCTACACAAGGGAGCATTCATTAAACAAGTAGACTCTATTTTTGCACAAGACTCTATTGTATCCTCTTCCATAAAAGCAATAGAGGGTTATCAAAATGAAGTGGAGGTATTCGACAAAGACGGTAACCAATTGATGGTACTTTCACCAAAACAAAACAACAATCCAAACTCACCGATTACACATATACAAATTACCGACCCTCGCTATAAAACGGACAAAGGAATAGGAATTAAGAGCACTTATAAAGACATAAAACAACACTACGCAATACAAAAAGTAGAAACCACCTTCTCTTCGATTATTGTTTTTTTAGAAAACAGCCCTATTTATATATCGTTTGATAAGGAAGTATTGCCAGATGACATTAGGTATGATTTAAATTTAAAAGTAGAACCAACACAAATACCAGATGATGCCACTATTAAACTTTTTATGGTATCTTGGGATATTGACTAAAATCAGCAAAGATGAAATTAAGTTTAGAGAATAAGTATGCTTTGGTGTGTGGGAGCACCTCTGGTATAGGTGAAGCTATTGCTATAGAACTAGCAAAACTAGGAGCTACTATTACACTATTAGCAAGAAATGAAGATAAGCTAAAAAAAGTATTGCAAAAACTTCCAACCACTACTAAGGAGAATCACAATTATGCTGTAGCTGATTTTGCAAATTCGCAACAGGTGCAAGAAACGGTTGAGAGATTATGCAAGGAGAGAAAGTATCACATCTTAATAAACAATACTGGTGGACCTAAAGGTGGTCCAATAATAAACGCTGCAACTCAAGAGTTCACTAATGGGTTTAAAATGCATCTCGTTGCAAATCAAATCCTAACACAAGCAGTCGTACCAAGCATGAAAGAAGCTAGCTATGGTCGTATTATTAACATAATTTCGACTTCAGTAAAGCAACCTATCGATGGACTTGGCGTTAGCAATACTATTCGCGGTGCAGTAGCAAGCTGGAGTAAAACCATGGCGAACGAGTTAGGGCCGCATGGTATAACGGTGAATAATGTTCTTCCAGGATTTACTGCTACCCCACGATTAGCATCTATTATAAGTACACGCTCTAAACGTGAAGATAAAAGCGAAGAAGATGTAATAAGAACTATGAAGAGTATAGTGCCGGCAAGACGTTTTGCTAAGCCAGAAGAAGTAGCTTATGCTGCTGCTTTCTTAGCTAGTCCTGCAGCACAATATATCAACGGCGTGAATCTTCCTGTAGATGGAGGGCGCACAAAATCCCTATAAAGCTTATCATTATGGAGACAAACAAAAAGAAGTTGCGTATTAATGGTCATTCCCACTTATTACCTTATCCAGAAGACATTCCAAGCTTTATGCGAGAAAAAGAAATATTCTGGGTAGATGATGAAAGGAAATACATGCTTCAGAAAAACTGGAAAAGACCGGTTACGGATTCTAGTTTTTTCCTAAATGAAAAGCTAGAATGGATGGAAAGATATAATATAGATCATGCAGTGATATTAAATCTTTCGCAATTATACGGCAATGGTCTGCGAATGGAAGAAATGCAGCAAGCATTGCGTTTCCAAAACGATTTTAATGCCAAGCTAGAACATAACCATCAAAGTAAATTCACCAGTGGTTTTGTAGTTCATCCTGGATTTAGAGAAGGTGCTTTATGGGAAATTCGTAGATGTGTAGAAGAACTTGATTTAGGTCTATTGTGTTTGCCAACACACTACATGGACACTATTGGCACCTGGCGCTGTATATTTGACAAAGAAAACCAACCGATATTTGAGTTGGCCAATGACTATAATTTAGCTATTGAAATTCATCCATATGATGGAGAGAAATTCATTAAACTTGAAAATACAGCATGGCGTTTTCATTTAATTTGGATGCTAGCGCAATGTGCCGATGCCTATCACTTTTATACGCTAAATGGTTATGCTAATAAATATCCGAATTTGCGTGTTTGCTTTGCTCATGGCGGACAGTTAGCACAAATGAACTTGGGCCGTAGAATTCAGGGATTCGACGGGAGACCTGATTTATTCGAAGGAATGGATCATCCAAGAAAATCTGTTGCTCATCCGAATATATTCTTCGACTCTCTTGTACACGACACGGGGTCCTTCAAATTGCTAGTTAACAATCAAACAGCCAAACAGGTTATTGTTGGATTAGACGATCCATATCCACTAGGGGAAATGGAAAGCTTACCACAATCATCTTATCCTGGAAAGCTTTTAGATTTAGCCTTAGAGCGAAACATCATTACACAAGAAGAGCACGATGCTATGTGGTCGGAGAATATAGCACAATGGCTTTATGGCGATGACAAAAAGAAAAAAGATGCTTTTTATAAAAGAATTTTATCATGAGTGAAATAGTAAACAAAAAAATAGAAACTTACGTCGAGGAACATTCCCAAAATGAGCCAGAGCTTTTACAAAAGTTAAACAAAGAAACCTGGGAAAATATTCATAGCCCAAGAATGTTAAGTGGACATTACCAAGGACGTTTGCTAAGCATGTTATCGAAATTATTACAACCTAAAACCATTTTAGAAATAGGAACCTACACAGGCTACTCGGCTATTTGTATGGCAGAAGGGTTGCGACCTGATGGAAAACTGCATACAATAGATATAAATAAAGACCTATACGATTTACAACGTAGATATTTCGATCTTTCTGAGTATGGACAAAGCATTATACAACACGTTGGTGATGCAAAAGAAATAATCCCAACCATTGACGCTACTTTTGATTTAGTATTTATAGACGCAGACAAACGTGGTTATAAAAAATATGTAGAATTGGTACTACCAAAGATGTCATCTGGTGGAGTTATTTTAAGCGACAATGTACTTTGGAAAGGGAAAGTAATAGAAACCGATCCTAAAAAAACAGATAACAGAACAAAATCTCTACAAGAGTTTAATGTTTTTATGAATACGCATCCACAGCTTGAATCCATCGTTCTACCTATTCGCGATGGTTTAACTTTAAGCCGTGTGAAGTAACAGTAGTTTTTAGAAGTTAATTTTATCTTCTATAAATTTAGGTAACTTAATCCATTCTTTTTTATAAATACTATGGGTTAGTATTCCGAGTACTATTCCTACTCCAGCTCCTACAATAATATCGCTAGGATAATGAACACCAGTAATCATTCTACTTAAAGCAAAGAGAACAGGCCATAAATAAAAAATATACACCCATTTTATTTCTTTTTGGAGTGCCAATACGGTAAACGTAATAATTGCAAAACTAAAAGATGCGTGGCCAGAGAAAAAACTAAAACTATCTTTACATAATAATACTCGTAAAGAAACCGCTAACTCTTCGACATTACATGGGCGTAAACGTTTAAAACTATATTTTGTAATAGCTTTTACAAACAAGGTTAAAACACCAGTAGCAACAAAAAAAGAAGATGCAATAACAGCATTAGCTCTACTTAAATGTCTAAAAAACAAATAGACAATAAACAAAAACATCGGAAACCAAATCCATATTTCTGTTACCACTAACCAAAACGAATCGGTACTTTCTCTTCCGAAACTATTCACCCAAATTAATAATTCAGTATCCCAACGATACAGTGTGTCTTTCATTTATCGTTTTCTTTTTATCGGTCCTGTAATATCAGAAACTTCATCCTTAACCTCATTAATCTCCTTAGTTATATCTTTTGTAAAGTCTAAGTCAATGTCCTCTTCTACCGTTTTAGTGATTTCATTCTTTATATCATTTGTAGCATGCTTCACTTCTTTAATAGCCTTTGCCACCCCTCTCACAATCTCTGGGACTTTATCTGCACCAAAAAATATCAGCACAAAAAACACCACTATCAAAATCTCTGGAGCACTGATAAATAAGATATAATTCGCTTGTATCATGTTGCAAATATAATTAATAATAACATACTGCTGTACTAAAATTTCTGGTATCCGATTTAGATTATAAAAAGATAGCAGTTCATCCAAAAATGGTGTTAGATAAAAGTTCCTAAAAACCTAAAAACCCTTTACTTTATTAGATTTTACTTGCAACTAATTATTCCCTAATCCACTTTTTCGTTTTTGTCAATTATTTTCTAGTTCTACGTTATTCACAAGTAGTTTCGTATTTTTACGTTCAACAAATTTTATAACACAATGAAAAACATGCTTGTTGCTAGCACCTCTACCCTACATGGAGGTAGCTATTTAGATTATCTTTTACCATCTCTTAAAGAGCATTTCAAGGATACAAATGAAGTGATTTTCATTCCTTATGCACGCCCTGGAGGGATTTCTCATGATGCTTATACCGAAAAAGCACAAGAAGCTTTCAGTCAACTAGACATCACATTGAAAGGATTACACACTTTTAGTGATCCACAAAAAGCTTTAGAAGAGGCTAATGGGATTTTTACCGGAGGGGGAAACACATTTTTATTGGTAAAGATGTTATATGAAGAAAACGTTCTAGATGCTTTGCGCAATGCCATAAATAGCGGTACTCCTTACTTAGGAACAAGTGCTGGAAGCAATATTTGTGGACAAAGCATGCGTACCACCAACGATATGCCAATTGTTTATCCACCTAGTTTTGACACTATTGGTGCTTTACCATTTAATATCAACCCACATTATTTAGACCCAAATCCTGACAGCACCCATATGGGTGAGACCCGTGAAACACGAATTAATGAGTTCCATAGCCAAAACAAAACTCCTGTGGTAGGATTACGTGAAGGCAGCTGGTTAGAGGTAAAAGGCGATACCATTACACTTCGTGGAGATTTAGATGCTAGGATATTTGAACAAAATAACAAACCAATAGAAATCTCTCCTGGTGGTGACTTAAGCGAACTAAAATAACCGAATGCATCGTAGCGAATTTTTAAAGGGTATGTTATTGTTGGGGATTGGACTGCAGGTTTCCCCTTTATCTTTATTTGCAAATAATCCAACTTCCTACACTGCATCACAATTGACAGGCAAAGGAGGTTTGCAATTAATTGGCTCCTCGCAACAACTTCAAGAAGAAGTCTGGCATGCCTACGAAAAGATGCAAAGCGCAGCAAAATCAGAAAATATAAATATCCAAGTCGTTTCTGGTTACCGAAGCTATGACAGACAAAAAACGATTTACGAAGCAAAGTATAGGTCATTTACCAGAGAAGGGATGACACCTGAAGAAGCTATCTCAGAAATTCTAAAATACTCCACACTTCCAGGTACTTCCAGACATCATTGGGGCACCGAGATGGATATTATCGATGCTAATCAACCACAGCCAGCAAGTGTACTGGAAGAAGAACATTACCACGGGGATGGAGTATATAGCAAAATGAAAACTTGGCTAGACCAACACGCAGAAAGTTTTGGGTTTTATGAAGTATATACCAATAAAGAAGACAGAAAAGGTTTTCAATACGAGCCTTGGCATTTTAGCTACAAACCGATATCGGTCCCAATGCTCGAGGAATTTATGTGTTTAGATATAGAAGCTTTTTTAACAGCCGATAATTTGTCTGGGAAAGAAATACTTACTGGTGATTTTTTACACAAATATTATATGGAAAACATCTTTGATATAAACCCTGAATTGCTTCCTTAAGCATTAAAGTCACAGGTTTTCATTAGCAAGCAGATTTAATTTGACTTGTTTTTAGAATGCTTTTCCTGAGTTGAATTTCAAAATACATTAGAGTTGTTCTTATATTTGCACCTATGAGCAAGAAAACATTACTACTTATTCTAGATGGTTGGGGCTGCACCACCGATGCTAGTGTATCGGCAATAGCACAAGCACACACCCCTTACATGGACAAGCTTTTAATAGATTATCCGAACGCCACGTTACGAACCGATGGCAGATTTGTCGGTCTTCCAGAAGGCCAAATGGGCAATAGCGAGGTAGGTCATATGAACTTAGGCGCTGGTAGAATCGTTTATCAAGATTTAGCCAAAATAAACATGGCAGTTGAAAACGGAGAAATGGCGCAAGAAGAAGTTTTAATAGACGCTATGCAATATGCCAAAGCAAATAATAAAAAGCTACATTTTATTGGGCTTTTGTCTGATGGCGGAGTACATGCTCATATAAAACACCTAGAGGGTTTATTGCAAGTAGCTAAAGAGCAGGAAGTAGAAAATGTTTTTGTCCATGCTTTTACCGATGGACGCGATGTAGATCCAAAATCTAGTATTGGCTATGTAAATCGGTTGACCGAAGCTATGAAAAATACGACGGGTAAATTGGCATCAATAGTTGGAAGATATTATGCTATGGACAGAGATCGCCGTTGGGAACGTGTTGCCAAAGCCTATCATTTACTAGTTAATGGAATAGGAACTATTGCAAGCGATCCTATTCAAGCAATCAAGGATAGTTATGAAGCAGGCTTTACAGATGAGTTTATTCAGCCCATCGTACTTACAGAAAATAATAAGCCAATTGCTACCATTAAAGAAGATGATGTGGTGGTGTTCTTTAACTTCCGCACCGATCGAGGACGTCAATTAACTCAAGCGCTTACGCAAGAAAACTTTCTAGAGCATAACATGCAGGCTTTACCACTTCGATTTGTAACACTAACTTCGTATGATGATTCGTTCAAAAATATTGAGGTGGTTTATAGAAAAGAAAATCTGCATAATACGCTTGGTGAAGTGTTGGAGAAACACGGGAAAAAACAAATACGAATTGCCGAGACTGAAAAATATCCCCATGTAACATACTTTTTCTCTGGTGGTAGAGAAGTGCCTTTCGAAGGAGAAACACGCATTCTATGTCCGTCGCCTCAGGTTCCTACCTACGACCTGCAACCAGAGATGAGTGCTTATGCAATTCGAGACAAAATTATACCAGAATTAAAAAAGCAAGATGCTGATTTTATTTGTCTTAACTTTGCAAATCCAGATATGGTAGGACATACTGGAGACTTTAAAGCCGCTGTTCTCGCTTGCGAAACAGTAGACGCTTGTGTAAGAGATGTAGTTAATCAGGCGAAAGCCTCGGGATACACCTGTATTATACTGGCCGATCATGGCAATAGTGAGACTATGATAAACCCCGATGGTAGTCCAAATACGGCACATACTACCAATCCGGTGCCATTAATAATTGTTGATGAAGAAATAAAAAATATTAAATCGGGAATATTGGGCGATATTGCCCCTACAATTTTAAAATTATTAAATGTAGAACAACCAGATGAAATGACACAAAAACCCTTAATTTAAGCCATGAAACATTTTCCTTTTCTAATATTCGTGCTTCTTGTATTTGCTGCGTGCAATTCCAACAAAAGCAAAACAACCTCTACCAACACTATCAAAAGCACTTCGCAAGAAATCACAAGTGATGACTTATGGGAAGATCCACCTATGCTACTAGGCAGTTTTGAAGTCGATGAATTAAAAAAAGCACCATATAATGAGTGGTATGTTCCGATTTATGAAGAAACTGTTTTGGACGAGGAGCGTGTAGCATACTTGGGCACTTTAATGGAAGACGTGGAAATAATTGGTTTTGTAGGTACTTGGTGTAACGATACACAAATAGAGCTTCCTAACCTATTTAAAATTTTGAATCGCATAGATTTCGATCAGAATAAAATAGAGCTTGTGGGAGTAGATGAGGAATACCAAGCACCAGACGGAAGTAATATCGAATGGAACATTGAAAGAGTACCAACATTTATATTCATAAAAGACAACCAAGAGTTAGGAAGATTTGTAGAGTTTCCTGACGAAAGTCTTTTAGAGGATGTTATCAAAATTTTGAAAGAAAATCAATAAGCTAAAAGAGTATCTCATGAATAAGCAAACCTACACTATAGCTGTAGACTTTGATGGAACAATTGTTGAGGATGCCTATCCGAAGATTGGTCGCCCAATGATTTTTGCTTTCGATACGATGAAAAGACTGCAAGAAGATGGGCATAGACTTATTCTTTGGACGTATAGACATGGCGACAGACTGCAAGAAGCTGTTGACTTTTGTAAAGAAAACGGAATTACTTTCTATGCAGTTAACAAAAGTTTTCCTGAAGAAGTATTTGACGGATCGGCAAGTAGAAAGATAAATGCGGACTTCTTTATAGATGACCGTAATATAGGAGGCTTTGTAGGCTGGGGCAAAGTATACCTAATATTAACCGGTGAAGAAGTGCCTGAGAAGCCGAAACGAAGGGGATGGTTTTTTAGACGATAAATAAAACAATATGATTATAATAAAGAGTAAAGAAGAAATAGAATTAATGCGCGAGAGTGCAATGTTAGTATCCAAAACTTTAGGGATGTTGGCAAGTGAAATAAAACCTGGAACGACATCTTTACATTTGGATAAATTAGCAGATGAATTCATTAGAGACCATGGAGGATATCCAGGATTTTTAGGAATGTATGACTTTCCTAATTCACTATGTATAAGTCCAAACGAAGAAGTAGTGCATGGTATTCCAGATGACAGACCCTACGAAGAGGGCGATATCATCTCTATAGACTGTGGGGTGTACATGAATGAGTTTTATGGCGATCACGCTTACACCTTCACAGTTGGAGAAGTGTCGGAAGAAGTTGCTAAACTATTGGAGGTTACGAAAAAGTCGCTTTATTTAGGAATAGAGCAATTTAAACTAGGCAATCGAGTTGGTGATATAGGTTACGCTATTCAGAAATACTGTGAAGATCATGGGTATGGCATTGTTCGAGAACTTGTTGGGCATGGGTTAGGAAGAGATATGCATGAGGACCCTGAAATTCCAAACTACGGTAGACGTGGACGAGGAAAAAAATTTAAAGAAGGAATGGTAATCGCCATAGAACCAATGGTAAATTTAGGAACGCGACGTATTCTACAATTACCTGATGGGTGGACCATTCTTACAGCAGACAGAAAACCTAGTGCCCACTTTGAGCATAACGTAGCACTCGTAGATGGCAAGCCAGAATTACTATCTACTTTCCAATACATATATGAAGCTTTAGGTATAGAAAGCGACGAGGAAGATGCCTTTAGAGCAGAACCCCTTGTATTATAACGCAACTAAATGGGACTATCTAAATTTGTATTAAACACTATTCCAAGGCCACTTCTAATTCGAATAAGTTATCTTGTCCGACCATTTGTGGCCTTGGGACTACGTGGAAATCGGTATACCGATCCTATTGATGGAAAAAGCTTTCGAAAATTCCTATCTTATGGCTACGGAACAACACGGAAAAATGTTCTAGCACCAGGAACGTTATCTTTGGAACGACATCGATTACTATGGCTATATCTGCAAAGAGAAACCGATTTTTTCACCAAAAAACGTAAAGTGCTACATGTAGCTCCAGAACAAGCCTTTTTAGATCGTTTCCGTGCATTAAAAAACCTAGACTATACTACAACAGACTTACACTCTCCTTTAGCGGATATAACAGCAGATTTAACTGATTTGCCTTTTGTAGAGAATGTTTTTGATATGGTGATATGCAACCATGTGCTAGAACACATTCAAGATGATATTAAGGCCATGTCTGAAATCTATAGGGTTTTAAAACCTGGTGGGATGGCAATACTTCAGGTACCATACGAAGCTAATAGAGAGAAAACCTTTAGCGATGATAGTATAACCGATCCGAAAGAGCGAGCCAAAGTATTTGGACAATACGATCACGTAAGAATATACGGTATGGATTACTTCGACACCTTAACTAAAGTGGGTTTTACAGTGAAAAAAGAAGATTATACAAGCAAGCTTTCTAAAGAAGAGATAGATAAATATCGATTACCTACTGGAGAATTAATTCCCATAGCTATAAAGCCAGAGAATTAGTCTGCAAGTAAAAGCTTCATTCCGGCTGTAGCGTAACCATTTTCTTCTTCGGTTTCCTTATCAAGGTAAGTTAAATACGCTTGAACTCCATCTAAATTTTCTAAAACAAGTTTTGATTTCTCTAATCCCAGAGCCATGAATGCAGTTGCATAAGCATCGGCCAAAGCACAGGATTCTGCAATTACTGTAGCACTAGTAACATCTGTTTGTTCTGCCGAACCAGTAAGTGGATTAATTGTATGAACAAACTTCTTACCTGACTCTGGATCAACTTTATATTTTCTATAATTTCCAGAGGCAGCCATTCCTGCATTATGCAAAGGAATAGCATGAGTATACGTACGATCGCCTAATTCAGAGTCTACTGCTTCAATTCCAACTGACCATGGCGCATTTCGCTCAGGATTAAGTCCAGAGCCGTATAGTTCACCACCTATCTCTACCAGATAATTAGTTATACCAAGAGATTCAAGGAAAGCTGCTATTCTATCTACACCATATCCTTTGGCAATTGCATTGAAATCCAAGTAAATCATTGGATGATCTTTACTAATAGTGTGATCTTCTCTAAAGTGAACTTTATCAAAACCAACCATAGTCATTAAAGAGTCTAATTTTTTCTGGGTAACTGCAGCTACGTCTTCCTCTTCGCCAAAACCATACGCATTTCTAAGTACACCTACTGTAGGATCGAAATAACCATTGGTGTTTTCGTAAACGATTTTAGACATGAAGAATACCTCTTTAAATATATCATCTACCACCACAGTGCTGTCTCCAGCATTTATTTTAGAGATTAGGCTTTCTGGATCGTACGTACTTACGGATTTATTAAATGCGTGAATTACAGAATCGACTCCTCTTCTGACAACATCTTCTTGTATCGGTGCATTATAAATAACAGAAAAACTTGTTCCAAAAGCGTTTCCTTGAAGAAACCTATTTTTCTCATTTCCTGTTTGGCAGGATATAAAGAGGAGTGTTATTATTAAATAAAGAAGTGCTCTCATTTTATTTCAATTAATCCGTTATAAATTACGCCATAAGGCTCATCTTTAATCACAGGCTTAGAATGATCAGATCCATGACCTAAGCCTACTCCTGCAAAATAAGTTTTCGCATCAAACTTTTCTGCATGTTCCTTCATTTTTTGCATTAATTCTGCATCATATTTTTGTGGATCATTTGGGAAAAGTACCACGCGAACTACTATAAAGTGTACGACTTCATTTTTTAAGACTACAAATTGCGGATTCTTTTGCAATTCGGAATTTACACCTAGAAACTCATAACCATCATTTTCTAATTCCTCTCCTACGATGTTCATCGCTAAGTTATGTAATTCTTGTTCTGTAAGTTGTGCCATAAGTAATTATAAAATATGGATTAAAAATAAATAAACCGCTTGATCTATGAATTAGATAAGCGGTTCATTTTTATATGTATGAAAAATTAAATTCCGAAATCGTCAAATCGAATATTCTCTTCTGGAATTCCAAAATCTAATCCCATTTCTTCTACGGCTTTGTTCATCAACGGAGGTCCACAGAAGTATAGTTCGATATCTTCTGGGGTCTCGTGATAGTTTAAGTAGTTATCGATAACCACTTGGTGGATAAATCCAATAAATCCATCACCTTCACCGTCTATACCGTCTTTCACTTTCCAATTATCAGTTTCTAATGGTTCAGATAATGCCATAAAGAATCTGAAGTTAGGGAACTCACGTTCTAATTCTCTAAAGTGTTCGATATAGAATAGTTCTTGACGAGAACGTCCACCATACCAATAAGTTACTTTACGTCCAGTCTTAAGAGTTTTGAATAGGTGATATAAATGGGAACGCATTGGTGCCATTCCAGCTCCACCACCTACATATAACATCTCTGCATCGGAATCATTGATAAAGAAGTCGCCGAATGGTCCAGAGATAGTTACCTTATCGCCTGGCTTACAGTTAAAGATATAAGATGAAGCAATTCCTGGATTTACATCCATCCAATCATTTTTAGCTCTATCCCATGGTGGAGTGGCAACACGAACAGTTAACATAATTTCACGTCCTTCAGCTGGATAAGAAGCCATAGAATAAGCACGTTCAATTAGTTCGTCGTTTTTCATTACCAAATCCCACATTTTAAACTTATCCCACTCAGCTTGGAATTTATCTGGGGTATCATGCTCTTCAGGATGGGCCGTAATATCCATATCGGAATATTTAACTTCACATTCTGGAATTTCAATTTGCACATATCCACCAGCTATATAATCCATATCTTCTGGTACTTCGATAATGAATTCCTTAATGAAAGTTGCAACGTTGTAATTTTGAACTACGGTTGCCTCCCACTTTTTAATACCGAAAATTTCTTCAGGTATTTCAATCTTCATATCTTGTTTTACACGTACTTGACAAGACATGCGGTATCCTTGTTGTAATTCTTTACGAGTAAAATGAGGAGTTTCTGTAGCAATTGCTTCACCCCCACCCTCTAATACAATACAATCACATTCTACACATGTTCCTCCTCCACCACAAGCAGATGGTAGGAATATTCCTTCATTACTTAAAGTGGTAAGCAATGTTCCTCCAGAACTTACTTCTAATTCTCTTTCATCGTTAATTAGAATTTTAACAGGTCCTGATGGTGATAGTTTTTCTTTTGTAATCAGTAATACAGTTATAAGTAGCAACATCAAAACTAATGTAGCCACAACTGTTACTGCAATTACACCTAGAGTGCTAACGGCTAATATCATATTATTCTAGTGTTATTGAAGAAACTGTTATAGTTTCGTTATTGATTGCATTTTGCTCTTCTTCTGTTTTATCTTTTACAGACAATTCGGTTGCTTCCGTATCCTCTTCCCCCTCATCGCCTCCGGTTAGCATACCACCGAAACTCATAAAGCCAATAGCCATAAGTCCTGTAATGATAAACGTAATTCCTAAACCACGCAGTGGTGCAGGAACATTTGAGTAACGTATTTTCTCGCGTATAGCTGCAATTGATACAATTGCTAAAAAGAAACCTATTCCTGCTCCAACTCCATAAGTTGTAGCCAATCCTAATGTAGCTATATCTCTTGCTTGCATAAATAATGATCCTCCAAGAATTGCACAGTTTACTGCAATAAGTGGTAAGAAAATACCAAGTGAGTTATACAAAGCTGGTGCAAACTTCTCTACTACTATTTCTACTAATTGTACCATAGTTGCAATGGTAGCAATAAATAGAATATAAGTTAAAAAGCTTAAGTCGTATCCTGCATACTCCTCACCTAACCATGTAAGTGCTCCTTCTTGTAATATATATTGATCCAGTAACCAGTTTAACGGAACGGTAACCATTAGTACAAAGACAACGGCTAGCCCTAATCCGAAAGCGGTACTAACTTTCTTAGAAACTGCAAGGTACGAACACATTCCTAAGAAATATGCAAATACCATGTTTTCTACGAAAATCGATTTAAAAAGTAATTCTAAGTACTCCATTATATCTTGTTTTATAGTTCAAAATCAGGTAAAACCTATTTTTGAATTTAATTATCCTCGTGTAATTCTTTGTTATAAAAACGCTGTACCCAAATAATAAGACCTACAACGATAAGTGCCATTGGTGGTAATACCATAAATCCGTTGTTCTCGTACCCTAAAGCATAAAGTCCAGTTCCTTCTACTGCACTACCAAAAACTTCAAAACCTAATAGTGTACCAGATCCAAATAATTCTCTTAAGGTTCCAACGATTATTAGGATTATTCCGTATCCAGCAGCATTACCAATTCCGTCTAAGAAAGACTCCCATGGTCCGTTACCTAACGCAAAGGCTTCAAAACGTCCCATAATAATACAGTTGGTAATAATCAATCCGATAAATACCGAAAGCTGATTACTCAACTCATAGGCATAGGCTTTTAATACTTGATCTACTATAATTACTAAAGTAGCAACAACTATAAGCTGTGCAATAATTCGGATTTTTGGCGGAATTAAATTTCTCAATAAAGAGATAACTATATTTCCCATTCCCATTACAAACATTACAGCAACTGCCATAACAATGGATGGCTTAAGTTGTGCTGTAACCGCAAGTGCCGAACAAATACCAAGTACCTGAACGGTAATAGGGTTGTTATCAGCTAACGGATCTAAAATAAGATTTGCATCTCGTTTTGATAATAATCGCATAGTCTATTCTTTTAATGATTTAAAATATGGTAAATACATACGCAACGTGTTTTTAATCATTGCAGTGACTCCATCGCCAGTAATTGTAGATCCAGCAATAGCATCTACTTTATGGTCTTTCTTACGAGCATTTCTTGGATCTTGATTTCCCTTGGTAACTTCAACCCCCATGAATCTGCCGTTTTCATCTAACAAATGTTCTCCTTCAAACGGATCCATAAAGTAGCGTTGGCTAATTTCTGCTCCAAGTCCAGGTGTTTCTCCATCATGTCCGAAGTATACCCCTTGCACTACCATTTCCTTATCCAATGCAATGAATCCCCATATCGCGTCCCAAAGTCCGCTTCCTAATAATGGAATAACATATACATCTTCTCCTTCCTTCTCGGCAACGATTAGTGGCAACCTACGTTTGTATTCGCTATCTCTCCTTAATTTATTTTCTTCCTTAGGAAGTGAAATTAGATATGCTTCATCGTCTTCGATAAGTTCTCCGTCTTGAATATAATATTGAGCTTTGATATATTTATTAAACTCTTCTTCTACAACATCGGTAGAAATTTTTCTCACATCACTTTCACCTTCATTCTCGTTGAAGCCTAGAGTGTAAAGGATGTTCTGCATTTTCTCAGCTCTTTGATTTGCTTCCACTAGAGGTTTAAGTCCGTTGGAAAGTCCTGCTAGAGCTGTTCCCACAACCACCACCATGATGACGGCGAAAATTATGGTATAACTATTTTTACTTGTATCTAGAGCCATAATTAAGCTGTTTTAACATTTAAACGTTTCTTTCTCTTATTCACGTTTGCTTTTACCACGTAGTGATCGATAGTCGGTGCAAATACGTTCATTAGAAGTATTGCAAGCATTACTCCTTCTGGGTAAGCAGGGTTAAACACGCGAATCATTATAGATAGGAATCCTATAAAGAAACCATATATCCATTTTCCTCTGTTGGTTTGCGAACCTGTAACTGGATCGGTAGCCATATATACAACTCCAAATGCAAATCCTCCAATCAATAAATGATGCCAGAAGGTAGTGTCCATTAAAGTATAGAATGGGCTATTGGTTCCTATCCATCCTGCTGAAACCACTCCATTAAAGATAAGCCCCATAACGAGAGCGCCTATAACGGAAGAAAGCATAATTCGCCAACTTGCAATTTTCGTAAAGAGCAAGAATAATGCACCTATTAATATTAGGAAGGTGGAAGTTTCACCGATAGAGCCTGGCATAAATCCAAAGAACATATCTGCTATACTAGTTGTCACTTCATTCCCTTGGGCTAGTTTACCTAAAACGGTTTCACCAGAAATAGCATCTGGTGTTCCTGCCATTTCGCGTGCTCCATGAACCCAAACTTTATCACCACTCATCCAGGTTGGATAAGCGAAGAATAAGAAGGCTCGAATGGTTAATGCTGGGTTGAGAATGTTCATTCCAGTACCTCCAAAAACTTCTTTTCCTATAACCACTCCAAAAACAATAGCTATAACAAGCATCCAAAGTGGAATATCTACTGGCACAATTAGCGGAACAAGCATTCCAGTTACCAAGTAACCTTCCTCTACCTCATGTCCATAGATTATAGCAAAAATAAACTCAATCCCTAATCCTACTCCATAAGAGATAAGAACTAAGGGTAAAACTTTTAAAGCTCCAAGAGAAAAGTTTTCCCAAGTAAGGAAGTTTTCTAATAATGAAACTTCACGTGTGATTCCATTTGCAGCATCTATTGCTGCATAATGTTGATATCCTGTATTGAATATTCCAAATAGCAAAACCGGAACTAGTGCCATAATCACCGTATTCATGGTGCGCTTAAGATCATCCGCTGCACGGATATGCGATCCACTCTCGGTTGTCATATTTGGCATATATAAGAAGGTGTGGAACGCGTTAAATGCCGGCGCCATCTTTGTACCTCTATACTTCTCTTTAAGCGTATGTAATTTCTTTTTCAATCCCATAGCGTTATCCTATTTCTTTAATCATTAAATCCAGACCTTTTCTGATGATTTCTTGATGTGGTTGTTTTGACACACATACAAACTCTGTCAATGCAAAGTCTTCTGGAGCTACTTCATACATTCCTAGATTTTCCATATCGTCTAAATCCTCTACCATACAGGCTTTTAGTATTTGCATTGGGTAGATATCTAATGGAAAAACTTTCTCATACCCCCCTGTCATAACAAATGCACGGTGTTCCCCGTTGGTATTTGTTGTAAGGTCATATTCTTTTTTTGGAAATAGCCAAGAGAAAGTCAATGCTCTAGAGGTAGAAATTTTATCGAACACTGGTTTATTCCATCCAAAGAATTCATAATCATCTCCCTCTGGTATAATAGTAACTGTAGTATCGTATGCTCCTAAGTGCTTATCTAAAGCGATTTTTGTTCCAGTAAGAACATCACCACTTATGACACGAACATTTTCTTCATTCAATCCGGAATCATATACAAAGGTAGACACCTCTGCTCCAATTCGTGTTTTATAGTATTTTGGCTTTTTAACCGACGATCCAGTCAATGCAACTATCCTCTCAGGATTATACTTACCTGTTAACAGTAACTCACCAATTATCACAAGGTCTTGTGCGTTAACTGTCCACACAATCTCTCCTTTATTTACTGGTGCTATCGCGTTCATTTGAGTTCCTACATTCCCTGCTGGATGTGGTCCTGAAACAGAATACCTCTTTATTCCCTGGATAGAATCGAAAGGCGAAGCAACTCCTTTTTCCATTCCTACATGAATAGATCCTGTAGTGAACTTAGAGAGAGCATCAATTGCAGTTTGCAATTCTTTTTCTTTACCTCTCAATGAAAAGTTGTAGTTATTGGAAATTGGTGCCGATGTAAAGGCAGATATAAAAATATCGCGCGGTGTAGATTCAGGATTCGCAATCACGTGATATGGACGCTGCATAATAAATGGCCAACAACCAGACTCAAGCAGTTTTGCTTTAATCTGATCAGCACTTGCAGTCTTCGCATCTAGCGATCCGAAATCCACATATTCATCCGTTTCATCTACATCAAAATGTAAATTGAGAATAACACGTCTTGCTCCTCTTTCTATCTTGGTTAGCGTTCCGCTAAAAGGTGCCACGAATTTCATCTCCTCATGATCTTTGGAATGAAATATAGTATCACCTACTTTTACCTTAGCGCCTTCTTTAATCACCATTCTTGGCGTAATCAAATGGAAGTCAGCGGGTCTTATCACAAAAGTCCTACTTCTAGGTGCGTCCGAAATAACTTCTTCTGCTCCCCCTATAAGACGAATGGAAAGACCTCTCTTAATCGTGATGTCTTTGGACATAAGGATATGGTTGTTAAATTTTCAAAACTTTGGTTTAATTCGCTAAAAACGCGAATTGGCGACAAACTTATAAATTTTTTGTCAGCATTACATGGAAAACCCCTACAATTTTAGTGTTAACACATTATCGAAAGTCTGATTATGTTTCCTGACAAAATTACGTATATTTAAAGGCTATTAAAATCCAAGTATGTTAAATAAAGTTGTTAATTTTCTATTATATTCAAGCTTACTGCTGGTTGCATGCAATTTATATTCGCAAGTATACGAAGTGCATCCACCCAACCATATTCAAACCATACAATTTAAGGGCAACACCAAATTGAGTCAACTTCCCATCATAAGTTTAGGAAGTAATGTAACCCTCAGTTTTGATGACTTGCACGCAGATGAGAAAAACTATTACTATCGAATAAACCACTATAATTTTGATTGGACCCCTAGTAATATTTCAAAAAACGAATATTTAGATGGCTTCGATGAATCAAGGATAAAAAATTATGCAAACTCAATTAACACCCTACAATCTTATTCACATTATGAGTTGCGAATTCCTAACAATGATGTAAAAAGTCTTAAAATTAGCGGAAACTATATCTTAGAAATCCTAGACAGTGATTACAATATAATTTTTTCTAGAAAATTTATGGTAGTAGAAAGACTTGTGGGAGTGGATGTACAAATTAAAAGAAGTAGAGACTTATCGGTTATAGACGAGTTACAGTCTGTTCAATTTACTGTTACCTCGCCTGATATAATTATAACCAATCCTAGAGAAACAGTTAAAGCCTCTGTTATACAAAACAGTAACATCCATAGCGCTATAAACGATTTAAAACCTCAGCACACCCTTGGCAACGACTTGATTTATAGATACGATAAGGAGGCAAGTTTTCCTGGCGGAAATGAGTATTTATATTTTGATAGTAAAGACATTAGAGCATCGGGAAATGGAATTCAACGTGTAGAGATGAGCGATTTGTATGAACACTTTTTATATGTTGATCGTCCTCGGAAAAATAGACCTTATCGATACAATCCAGATATAAATGGTAATTTCTTAATCCATAGTTTGGATGCACACAGACCAAGTATTGAGTCGGAATACGTGCGCACTCATTTTGCTTTGCAATTCCATGAAGACTTAGAGGATAGAGAAATCCACATTTATGGCAACTTTAATAATTTTACCATTGACGATTCAACCTACATGGCATGGAATCCTGATTCTGGTTTATATGAAAACGCAAGGTTGTTTAAACAAGGATTTTACAACTATAAATACGTAACAATTGACAAATATGGCTATATTGATGAAAATGCCATTAGCGGTAATTTTTGGCAAACAGAGAACGATTATACAGTGTTAATATATTACCGAGAAATCGGAGAACGCTATGATAGGATTATCGGCGTTGGTCAAGGAAACTCAACGAATATAACAAATTAGATAAGTAACTATGGCTGAAATGATTTCACATGGAATCCGCGTCGCGGTCCAACCTACCTATCGAGGCAAATTCAAAGATAACAATTCTATAGTGTCGGCTTTTAGCTATTCGGTTACTATTGAGAATAACAGTGAGAATAGCGTGCAATTATTGTCTAGGTTTTGGTTGATAAAGGATTCACTTCACCCTATAGAAATTGTAGAAGGCAAAGGCGTTGTTGGCGAAATGCCTATCCTACATCCAGGCACAAAATACACCTACCACAGCAATACGGGATTAAAATCTGGAATTGGCGCCATGAAAGGACATTATACCCTACGAAATTTAGATACAAACATCCTGATTAAAGTAGGTATACCATGTTTTCAACTGATGTCGACTTTCAATAGAAATTAATTTAAAAATCCATACGATTTTCCAATTGCAATTATTTGCTCTAGTTGGTAGTCACTTTGCCATTAAATAGCTAAAATATTCGCCTGTGTTTTTCCAGTCTCCAAATCATGATAAACACTTTCTACCGCTTGTGGGCTAACCACTAATTGTGTAATACTTTTTGTTCGAACCACTTCCCTATTTATTATTAACCCAACCTCAGTATCGCCCTCACCCGTTTTGTGATGAAACTGCCAAAGATCACTAGCTTTAGCTCGTTTTTTAGTATTGTTAAACGCATCGAACCACGCCTCTCTTACGGCATGCATTTCTTTTGTGTACAATGGTGACGATGACCAAATTTTCGGTTTTAGAGGCAGGGATTTTAAATGCAGCTTTTTCTCATCCCACACCAATTGAAAAAGCTCTGGTTTATCTGCCCAATCCAATAATACAATGGTAAAAGGTTCTATTCCCTGAAAATCAAATTCTGATACAAAATCCTTAACGGATTCTGTTTTCAGTAATTCCAAGACCACCACTCCTCGACTCAATCTGTAGCTGTTTTTACGTTTATGTGCCACAAACCCACCATTCATAAGTGTAAGCACCCGTTTTCTTGAACTTGCTCCTACCCAAGTTCCACCAGCCACTTTATCTTTAGGATACAACAAATCAAAACCATCATGTGTGTACACCTCTGGAGGCAAGGTTGCTCGATTTGGTGATTCATCGCGACTGGTAGTTAAGACAAATTCCGTGCTAGATAGTGGATAAAATGTTACGGTACACATAAGATGGTTTTTGTTGATATTAATTCTACTACAAAGATACGCACTAAAACAACAGCACGTAAATTCATATAATTCTCATCTCCACCATCTTACAAAACCCAAACATTTTGTTCCTTTGCAACATTATTCAACACAACGATTTTTAAATTCAATATATTTTATGGGAAAAGGAAAATCAAACACAAACCCTAATGCAACTTCGTATTAATTGTTTAAAAAAAGCAGCATAATTCTGAGAACATCGAACTAGACATCCTATCCAGAGAGGATCAAATATGGATAGAAATACAATATAACCACCCAACACACCAACCCTATGTAGGTCGAATATTTATTCGAGGTGACCAAAACATTCATCAGTACAGGATACAAGTCTGTAGTATTGTTGAATTGTTGATTTGCGAAGTCGCAAAAGAAGAACCTTTTTTCGTGAGTCGAGTGTAATCAGCGGTGGGTAAATGTAAAATCTAGGTAAAGTCACTTAGCTTTTATATTTATTACCCATATAGATTCCTATAGCAAGAACTAATAAGATCGCCACCATACTTCTCCATAATGCACTCCATTGTAAAGGCTGCTCTATGGATTCTGGATAAAAAACAAATAGATAAAACAGTGTTGTTCCAAACAAAAAGAACAAGAAACGAATTATAGGTGTTTTCATTACTGCAAAATTCCAGATCCAGCAACTAACGAACCTCCTGCTGCTGCCCACGCTGCACTGGTTAGAACTGCAAGTCCAGCAGGTGGAGCTATAATAGTTAACCCCACACCTAAAAAGTACATTCCTGCACTAAGCCCATCTCCTGCGGCTGCATTTCTCCAACTCCACAATGGTTTTATATCATTGAAATCATCATGACAAGAATTGGTTTTCAATCTAGTTTTCTCAGACGTCCAAAAACGTAATGCTGCTTCCATTATATAGAAATTAGTCTGAATAATATTAATTTCAATTATACTTAATTTGGTTTTTCTTACACTCTCCATTTCTTTGAAAACAAACAAGCTTATTTTGTCAAAGCTATCAATAGCACTTATTGTTTGAAAAACTTTATCTATTATTTCAATAGCAGGAGCACTCAGCCCATTAAAAAAACTTAAGTATTCCTCACCATTATTAAACTCAATAACCTTAGGCATAATATAATTCAACACTTTTTCATCTATGGAGGCTGTTAAAACCAAAATATTTGATTCTAACTCTTTAACACTCCTTGGTAATTCAAACCTCTCTAGATATTGACTTTAAAAAGTATTATGATTACTTCCTAACTCAAGCATTTCTTCATGTGAAAAGACTTCCTTCATAACCATTTAATTTAGTTATGCAAGTTAAATAAATACAAAATAACCTGCAACTTTTTTCTTTATTATATCACTTTCTATTTTAACATTTCCACAGCTCAGTTATCCTAAAGCCTAATCCGTAGTATCGTTTTGCGAAGCCACTTCAAACAATGTGTCTTTCATATCGTTATAACCTATGGTACTCATTTTCACCCGTTTTGTGATAAAACTGCCAAAGACCACTAGCTTTAGCTCGTTTTTTAGCATTAGTAAACGCATCGAACCACGCCTCTCTTACGGCATGCATTTCTTTTGTGTACAATGGTGACGATGACCAAATTTTCGGTTTTAAAGGCAAGGATTTTAAATGCAGCTTTTTCTCATCCCACACCAATTGCAGTAATTTTGGTTTAGTAGTCCAGTCCAATAATACAATGGTAAAAGGTTCTATTCCCTGAAAATCAAATTCTGATACAAAATCCTTAACGGATTCTGTTTTCAGTAATTCCAAGACCACCACTCCTCGACTCAACCTATAGCTGTTTTTACGTTTATGTGCCACAAAACCACCATTCATAAGAGTAAGCGCCCGCTTTTGAGTGCTTGCACCAACCCATGTTCCCCCTGCCACTTTATCTTTTGGGTATAACAGCTCTAATTTCTCATGCGTATATATCTCAGGTGGCAAAGTAGCACGGTTTGGAGATTCGTCTCGACTAGTAGTTAAAACAAATTCCGTACTAGACAAAGGATAAAATGTTACCGTACACATAATTTTTTATTATTATATACTTGTTATAATTTATTGCAAAGATACACTGTATTTTGACAGCAGACAGGCATATAAATGTCAAGATTAAGCCATTACAAAGCTAAAGATTTTTGTATCTTTGCACCGCAAATCAATATAACGATTTTTAAATTCAATATATATTATGGGAAAAGGTTTTTTTAAAGTACCGGTCGCTAAAAATGAGCCGGTATTAAGTTATGCTAAAGGAAGTAAAGAGCGAGAAGAAGTACTTTCTAAATACAAAGAAATGTACAACTCTCAAGTAGAAGTTCCTCTTTACATTGGTGCAGAAGAAATTAAAACCGGTGACACTGGTACTATGCATCCACCACATGAGCATAAGCACACCTTAGGGGTATATCATAAAGCAACAAAGGAACATATTCAAAAAGCAATCGACAGTGCTCTAGAAGCAAGAGTAGAGTGGGCTCAAATGCCATGGGAACAGCGTGCAGGAATATTTTTACGCGCAGCAGAATTAATTGCTGGTCCATACAGAGCAAAGATAAATGCTGCTACTATGTTAGGGCAGTCAAAAAACATTCACCAAGCAGAAATAGATTCCGCTTGCGAGCTCATTGACTTCTTGCGTTATAACGTTCAGTACATGACGGAAATTTACCAAGAGCAACCTGAATCTACTAGTGCAGAATGGAACCGTGTAGAATATCGTCCTCTAGAAGGATTTGTTTATGCTATTACTCCGTTTAACTTCACAGCTATTGCAGGAAACCTACCTTCAAGTGCTGCCCTAATGGGGAACGTAGTGGTTTGGAAACCAAGCTCTACACAAATGTATTCGGCTCAAGTTATTATGGAAGTGTTTAAAGAGGCAGGTGTACCTGATGGGGTAATCAACATGGTAGCTGGTAGCGCACGAATGATTACAGACACGATACTTTCTAGCCCTGACTTCAGTGGTGTTCACTTTACAGGATCTACTGGGGTATTCAACTCGCTATGGACTACTATTGGTAAAAATATAGACAACTATAAAACCTATCCTCGTATCGTTGGGGAAACAGGAGGAAAAGATTTCGTTGTGGCACATGGCTCTTCTCATCCAAAGCAAGTAGCTACAGCATTAAGCCGTGGAGCATTTGAGTTCCAAGGACAAAAGTGTAGTGCTGCGAGCCGTGCCTATATTGCAAAATCTATTTGGCCTGAAGTAAAAGAGCAATTAATTAACGACACTAATAGCTTTAAAATGGGGTCGCCAGAGGATATGAGCAACTTCATCACTGCAGTTATCGATGAAAAGTCTTTCGACAACTTGGCATCATATATCGATCAAGCGAAGAAAGATGATAATGCTGAAATAATTGTTGGCGGAGGTTATGATAAATCGGAAGGATATTTTGTAGAGCCAACTATAATTGTAATAAAAGATCCGAAATACGAAACGATGTGCACCGAACTTTTCGGGCCAGTACTTACCATCTATGTATTTGATGACAATAAATGGGAAGAAACTTTAGAACTGACTAACAACACAAGCGATTACGGTCTGACTGGCGCTGTATTTAGTAATGACCGCTACGCGTTAGAGACTGCGATTAAAGCATTAGAAAATGCAGCTGGAAACTTCTATGTAAACGATAAACCAACAGGTGCTGTGGTAGGGAAACAACCATTTGGTGGTGCTAGAAAAAGCGGTACCAACGATAAAGCTGGAAGCAAGCAAAACCTATACAGATGGATATCACCACGTTTAATAAAAGAGACTTTTGTTTCACCAGATGATTACAGATACCCTTATTTAGGTTAAACTATTTAGGATGAAATCTGATTAAAAAAGCTGTCTCAAAATTAATGAGACAGCTTTTTTATTACTATTCATTTTTCTACTTAACTCAAAAACATTACTTAGAAGATTATTCGTTTAAATTAAAAGATGCTTCGTTAATGCAGCAATCAAGATTTCAAAAGCAATTTAAACTTCCAAGTCAAAGAAAACATTAACACTTCCTTTAATACTAAATTAGCTCAATCTAGCAATACAATCTTATCTAAAAACATCTTTTATTAGGATAGATCTTATGCTTTACTTACTTAAACACCCACTGTCTTGAGTTAATAATAATTAAGGTTATCTTTTTATATTCGATTTTAAACACTAATTTTGGAAAACATTATAAAATTAATTTCACAACTATATTATTATGAATTTGAAAAGTGCTCCAATTCTAACTCTGATTGCATTTCTCTTTTATTTTTCGGGATTTTCCCAAAAAGATGAGTATCTAAACGATCAGCTTATTGTTAAATTTAAAGGCAACCAAAATCTCTCTGTAAATCCAGAGAACACTACGTTTAACGTACGTGATTTGGACATACTTAATAACAAACACCAAATTGAATCCATTAATGCCCTTCAAAAATCCACAGAAAATAAAAGTTTTTTATTAAAGTTTCATGAAGATAAAAACATTGAAGAGCTTATTGAAGAGTATCAAAACTCAGGTTTATTTGAATATGTAGAGCCTAATTATATTGTACATACTACGGGTATCTTAACTCAAGACCTTGTACAACCCAACGATCCATTTTACAGCCATCAGTGGGCATTAAAAAATAGAGGAAACTTTACGGTAGGCGGAATAAGAGCTGTAGAAGGGGCCGACATAAATATCGAGCCAGCATGGGCAATAGAAAAAGGAAGCCCCTCTATTGTAGTTGCAGTTTTGGACACAGGAATAGATATATCACATCCAGAATTTGATGGTCGACTGTGGGAAAACCCAAATTTCACAGAAGATGACGGATTCTTATATGACCGCCATGGTTGGAATTTTGTAGATGATAATAATGAAATTTCTGATGATGAAGGACATGGAACTGCAGTTTCAGGAATAATTGCTGCTAATACAAATAATAGTATTGGTTTTGCTGGAGTAGATTGGTATTGCAAAATTATGACAGTAAAAGTGATGGGGAATGATGGAAAGGGAAGTACGGCAGGTATAATTGAAGGCATCTATTATGCTGTAGATCGTGGTGCTAATGTAATTAACATGTCGTTAGGAAGCTCAGGCTACTCACATAGTTTTGAACAAGCTATAGATTACGCAGTACAAAACAATGTGACTGTTGTAGCTGCAATGGGAAATGACAACTCATCTATAATTAGTTATCCTGCTGGATATTTGAACGCGATTGCGGTTGGTTCAACAGACCCTAACGATCATAGATCTAGCAATTGGTACAACGATCCTAACAGCGGTAGTAATTATGGCAACCATATCGATGTTGTTGCACCAGGAGGCTATATTCGAGTACTCAGCCATAACTCTAACAGCTATAACGCACAATCAGTCGGCACATCATTATCTACACCTTTTGTTGCAGGGCTTGCTTCACTTCTATTAGCACAAGATCCGACAAAAACTCCAGACGAGATTAGACAAATAATAAGGTCCACTGCAGATGATCAAGTTGGAGCAAATTATGAAGACACACAGGGCTTTGATATATATCATGGATTTGGACGTATTAATGCATACGAGGCATTAGTAGCTGGTACACTATCTATTGCAGATTATGAGAAGGAGGATATTATACTCTATCCAAACCCTGCAAAAGAATATTTTACTATTCAAAACAACAACTTTTCAAAACTTCAAGTGTTTTCAATTGATGGCAGAATTGTTCTATCGAAAAAAATCAATGGCTTAAGCGAAATAACACAAGATGTTAGCAACTGGAATCCAGGCGTATATATCATAAAGCTAAACAATACTAAAGGACAGACTAGTACAGGGAAACTGATTATTAAATAAGTTTATAAAGAAACAATGTATTCACAAATTAAAAATAGCTGTTCCAAAATTGGGCAGCTATTTTTAATTTAGGAGCATTTTATCCATAGATTACTTTGACAATTAAGCTGATTTTTGTGTCATAAAAAATCGGCAATGTGAGCCTATAATTTTAAGAATAAAACCAACAGCAGAGATTATACCTACCCTTCACTGAAGAGCTTGTTCCCAAAAATTATCCAGTCCGGATATCTTAGCCCCTTAATAAGCTGGAGTGTTATTTCAAATTTAAACACTTAATTTTGAAATTATGAAATATAAGAGATGGAGCTTAAAAGAAAAGCTTGAGATTTTAGAACAAGCCAAAGAATTTGGTGTCGTAGAAACTTGCAGGAAGTTCTCTGTAAGCACTGGCAATTATTATAACTGGCGTAAGAAATTTGACC
>Ga0209487_1000481_pt1 | contig 36591 bp, 28 predicted proteins | sample Poulit2012_FD_187524 | JGI IMG/M metagenome (GOLD analysis project Ga0209487, IMG submission 187524) | Agricultural soil microbial communities from Georgia to study Nitrogen management - Poultry litter 2012 (SPAdes) (version 2) | ecosystem: Environmental > Terrestrial > Soil > Agricultural land...
AGCAGCTTTATCTGGTAATAATGGAGAATGAGAAATCCTGGAAAAGGAAGGCTTTTAACTTTCGAACCATCCAGCGGGAACTGGCGGAAAAATTTGGGGACCGATATACGAAATGGCTCGGTTAAAAGATATCCCATTATAGGAATTCCGTTCGGCCTACGGCCTCACTCCATTCCTATAATGGGTAATGACACAGTTAATGGGATACTCCCTTATTTTTCCGTATCTGAACCTTTTCTCCATAGTCGAAAATTACTTTCCCACAGCAATAAAACCTGGAGACAAATCATCGAGGAGGTGATGAGCAGAAAGCTTCGCATGGAACCTTTTTCTATGAGGAATATATATAATGCTGCCATTTCAATCAAAACCGCAGCGATAAATAAAGATCTCCCCCATTTTATCATACTCTCTGTTTTACATGGTGTAATTTAATTCTATCTCATTTCTGCTATTCTTATTCGCTCATCTGGTATTCGGTCGATCCGGAAACGAACACGCTGACTTTTTTAAAGTTATAAAATTTTTGCAAGATCTTAGAAAATGTTCCAAATATGTTGCCTCATGCATTCCAAGAAATTTTAATGATAAAGGATTTTGATGCTGGGATGGATAAGGTTTAGGGAAAGGATATAAATTGGCCGTGGGTATTTCTATTATTCTCTGCATGAGAGATCATCCGGTATTTTTTCTACCGCTTCTGCCAGCGATCCGATCCATGAGTCCAGATCAAGGGATGAAGAAGAGTACGTGTTGCCAAGACGAACCACGACCAGCTCATGCTCGGGGATGATATATACATGCTGATCCTGATATCCTTGCATAAAAATGGAATTGGATGGAAGTAAAGGAGATTTTTTGCCTTGATTGAGCCATACGTGTGCTCCATAATCACCATTGGATCCTTCCGCGGGTGTCATCATAAATTCTGCCCAATTTTCATGGTACAGGGTGTCTCCGTGCCACATCCCTTGATTGAGGATTAGTTGTCCCAGCTTCGCCCAATCTCTGGCCGTTCCATATCCATAGCTGGACATGATATAATATCCTTCCGCATCGGTTTCCAGCGTAAAGTTCGATATTCCCAGTGGGGCAAATAATTTTTCGTGGGGAAAATCCAGGTATTCCTGATGTGAGGCAAATTTTTGAGCCATTAGAGCCGATAAAATATTGGTGGTGCCGGAAGAGTAATACCACGGAGAAAGGCTGTGCTGTAGTGGCTGCTCCATTGCAAATAGTCCCATATTGGATTGGTCGTAAAGCATGATTGTCGCTTCAGATAGGTCAGAGTATTTTTCTTGCCACCGGAGTCCGCTTCTCATCTGGAGAAGGTCCCCCAGAGTGATATCATTCCTTAAATCTTGGGCCCAGGCATCCGCAAGGGCTTTATCCAAGCGATGCCACATTCCCTCTTTTTCCATGATTCCGGCCAGAATCCCCATGATCGTTTTGGTCATGCTCCAACCCAGAAGCGGTGTGTCAGCATCCGCTCCATTTCCATATTTTTCTGCTAAAAGAGTTCCCCGGTGAAGCACTACAATCGCCCGGGTATTCTTTTTCCCTTTTTGTAGATTTTCTTCAAAACCGTCCGCTACTATCGAATCGATCCGCGCTAAGTGAGCCGAAAAATTTGTCTTCAGATGATCCCGGATATCAGTAGGAAATGAATATGAATTTACGGGAAATGACGAAGAGACTTTGACTGGTGAAAAGGATGAAGAGTTCTCTGGAAGAAGGGTGCATCCAAAACCGGGGGTGAAAATAGCTGTCTGTTTTTGGAGTCCGAAAAAAGTAGCGCTGACTGCTTGCTCTGATTCTTTAACTTGAAACCGGGATAAAGAGATTGGAAAGTATCCCAGTTCCTGCTCTGAAATGTTCTTTTCGGATAAGTTACTTATAAAATAACAGGAACAGGCTATTTTAGCAGTGTAGCCATTGATGATGATGAGGCGCGGATAAAGATAAAAGTAGAATACGGATAAGACAAGGGCAGCCAATATGATAAATCCCAAAAAAAACTTCTTCACCTGTTGTTTATTTGAAGGGTATGGATTTCATAAAATCAGAACAAAAGACAGAGTAGCAAAAGTACAAATTTTTGCGTGAGTTGTATTTTTTTGCCTTTTTATAATACTGTAAAATGAATTTATACAGCAGGAAATCGAGGATTGCACTTAGGAATGAAATTTATTTATATTCGCTCATAATCACAAAATACGGAATTATCTGATGAGCAAGAGTCATGTCCCCCCATTCGCCGGCAGCAAGACCGGTGTGGCCATCTCCCAGCGGTTATATTCTCTGGATGCCCTGCGTGGGCTTGATATGTTGTTGATCATCGGACTCGACCGGTTCTTTAAGCGACTGACGGACGGGATACCGGGCCCGGTGATGGAAGCCTTTGCCGATCAGTTCCGGCATGTACGGTGGGATGGATTTCATTTGTATGATCTGATATTTCCGTTATTCTTGTTTATCGCGGGTGTGGCGGCACCATATTCGATATCGAGCCGTCTGCGGAAGGGAAGTTCCAGGCAGGATGTGCTTCGGCATATCGTCCGACGGGGTCTGATCCTGGTATTGCTGGGAATCATCTACAATAACGGACTGAAAGTTCAGCCGATTTCTGAGATTCGGTTCGGGAGTGTCCTGGGACGGATCGGACTGGGATATATGTTTGCAAACATTATTTATCTTTATGCACGGCGATGGGCACAGCTGGCGTGGTTCTCGATTATTTTGATCGGGTATTGGCTGATCCTGAAATTCAATGCTGCGCCCGGATTTCCGATGGGGGATCTGACGATGGAGGGCAATTTTGCTTCTTATATGGACCGGCTGATCATGCCGGGGCGACTATATAGTAATAATATTCACGATCCGGAAGGTTTATTCTCTACTATTCCGGCAGTCGCGACCGGACTTCTGGGGATATTTACAGGAGATTTTCTGAAAAACAGTACATTCTCACCTGCGTCAAAAGCAGGTTGGATGTCGGTGGCAGGAGTGGTGCTTATCATCCTCGCTTATATTTGGAACATCGATTTTCCGATCAATAAAAATCTGTGGACCAGTTCTTTTGTGTTGTGTGCCGGTGGATGGAGTTTGATTTCCCTCGCACTTTTTTATTATATCATCGATGTGAAAGGATATCGGAAGTGGTCTTTTTTCCTGCGGGTCGTGGGGATGAATTCGATTTTGATCTATATGTCGAAGCGATTCATCAACTGGGGATATACGAACAATGCTATGTTTCAGTGGCTGGGACAGATCGTGGGAGAGCCGTTCAATGATGCGGTGATGGTGGCGACGCTGCTATTTGTGCAGTGGCTGTTTTTGTATTATTGTTACCGGAACAAAATCTTTTTGAAGGTCTGAAAAAGGTCATCAAAACAACAACCGGTGATCAAAAGGAAAATCTGCTCTATCCACGATTTTGATCCTTGAAAAATCAGGATGGTGCGGATGGATCAAAATATTGAACTCACCCTGCGTCACCACCGACGGCACTCTCATGATACAGAACTGCCGGCTGTGGATAAAATCATCCCCGAATCTTTGCGTCGTTTGTTGATACGGGAAACTATTCCATCGTTTGGGCAGATTCTCTTCAGAGATCTCCAAAACAGGGAGCTCATCCGGGATCTCGATGGTAAGCATCACATAATCCGGCGGTAATGTCATCAGCGACAAATGTACCAGCACCTCTGCCATGGCCAGTGACCGGTTTTTAGCCGTGTAAATTACCTCCGTTCCCTTTGAATTCCATCGGGCGCCCCGCATGGCAGCCCCTTTGCCGGATAATCCATGCGAATACTTTTTCCGTGAAAGCCGAAAGACCTGCATCAGACAAAAATCCCCTGATCAATGTGCGTCAACTCGGTCATGACCAATTCCTTGCCGTAGGAATCCCGGAGCAGATCGACCGGCTTCATCTGTCCCAATGCAAAACTCGGAGTGTACAACCAGCGGGTAAAACGATCCATATCACCGAATACTTCCATCCCGTGCATCATGACTTCCGCCATGGCGATGATCTTTTCGGATTGGAGGGGCTTGAAAGTCTTTTGCTGCTTTTCATAGCGCTGGAGGGTCTTGAGAGAAATCCCCAACACCTCCGCCCATTCTTCTTCCTGAAGCGGAGTACCTGCACGGACTTCTTCGAAAAATGAAAATGGTAAACCGTGCCGGATCAAAGCAATGGTCATAAAATGATCCTGCAACAAATCCTCGTACGTCATCCGGCTCAGAGAAGTACGGACATTGTATCCGGCGGCTGCATCCCGGACGATATTCTGGATCTCGGGACTGAGATTTTGTGAATAAATGGGCGTCTTCATAGCTGCATCTGTTTATTTGTCCTTTAATTTACGACATTTGTCCGGAAAAAAAGAATTTTTATTGTTTTTTGATTGATATTCTTATTTACGATAGACGGCACACTCGTGTGAACAGCAGTGATAGCAATTCTCGAAACCGGGATCCGGCGTGAAATGGTGTTAAATTTTGTGGATTCAATTATTAATTGCTCAGAAAATTAATTTCATCCGTTTTTCATTTATCTTTGCCTCAGAATTTATTTTTTTTATATGTTAAAAAAGGCCCGTTTACCCCTCTTTTTTTTCCACCTCATATTCGTATGTCTGATTTGCAACTTTGCAGTAGGGCAATCTTTTCCTTTTTCACAAGATCCGGAAGAGAATTTTGAAGACTCAAGGTCTTTTTTCGAAAACGTGAAGGCAGTACCTCTGAATAAAGAAATTCAGATCAGCTGGGATCTGAATATGAAAACTTTAGAAGAGGTAGCAGGGCAGGGACAAGCAAGGTCTGTTGCTATTGCTTATTTTCCGGGAAAAACCGATAATGGATGGGAGATCGTCAAAGGCATCGAACTCCAAGATACTTCATTTCTTCTATCCGATCTGAAAGAAGGGGTAGATTATATATACCGCGTAGGATTGGAAATCGACGACCAGATCTTTTGGTCCCAAAGTCATGAAGCAAAAACAAGATCGCCCTGGGGTATTTTTAATTTTTTGGTATTGGTAGGTTCACTCGCTTTGTTCTTGTATGGGATGATCATCATGAGCGACGGCCTTCAGCAGGCGGGAGGCTCCAAGCTGAGGAATATTCTGGGATCTCTCACTTCCAATCCTTTTAAGGGAGTACTGACCGGATTCGGAATCACAACCCTTGTGCAGTCATCCTCCGTCACCACCGTGATGACGGTGTCATTTGTCAATGCGGGAATTCTCACACTCGCCCAATCTACGGGTGTGATCATGGGATCCAATATCGGAACCACCGTCACCGCCTGGATCGTGGATTATTTCGGATTCAAGGCCAATATCGGGCCTTATACGCTGGTTTTGCTCACTATTGGTCTGCCTCTTTATCTGATTAATTCTTTGAGATTGAAAGGTCTGGGAAGTGCGATTATCGGATTTGCCTTGCTGTTTATGGGGCTGGAATTTTTGAAAAATGCCGTACCTGAAGTGGGACCTGATTCGGGCGTGGTGCAGTTGTTCGTGTCATTAAACGGGATTCCGTATATCAACACGATTTTATTTGTGATTTTCGGTACGCTGCTCACGCTGATCATCCAGTCATCTTCTGCTACGATTGCATTGACGATGACTTTGATGGTGAGCGGGGTGATTCCTTTTGAAGTGGGCGCGGCGATGGTCTTGGGTGAAAATATCGGAACCACGATCACGGCCGGTGTGGCTTCTACAGTAGGGAATGTATACGCCAAGAGAGCTGCCAGGATCCACATGCTTTTCAATGTCTTTGGCGTTGTGTGGTTTTTGCTGATTTTTCCTTATGCGATCGATGCGATCGAATATATGACTATCCATTTGGCGGGGGGCAGTCCTGTGATCAATCCCGCATTGTACGGGAGCACTGGTCTGGCGATCCTTCATACGACTTTCAATGTAACCAATGTTTTGATTTTGATTTGGTTTGTGCCGACGTTGGTGCGGATCGCAGAAATCACAGTGAAGTCACATGGAGAGGAGGATGAAAAGTTTCATCTGGAGTATATCGGAAAAGGTCAGAATCTGGCGCCCAACCTGTCGATACTGGAGGTGAAAAAAGAGTTGGCCAAGTTCGGAAAGCTGACTTCGAGAATGTCCGGATTTACGCGTGATTTACTGTTGATGGAAGAAGACAAAAACCATCAGAAACAAATGATGGAACGGATGCGGAAATATGAAGAAATCACCGACCGCCTCGAGGTGGAAGTAGCTGAGTATCTGAACCGGATATCGATCAAAGGTGTAAATCAGAAGTTGGCTGTCCGGATCAGTGGTATGAACCGTATATCGAGTAATCTGGAGCGGATCGGAGATATTTTTTATCAAATCTCGAAGAATCTCGAGAAAATATCAATGGACAGAGTGAATTTTTCCGATCACCAGAAAGCGCGCTTGCTGGAATTGCTGGATCTGATCGATGAAGCTTTTTCCATCATGGTGACCAATCTTGAGAAGCATTCCGAAACGGTGACGATTGATGAGGCGGCGGAGATCGAAGATAGAATCAATACAAAACGTGATGAGATCCGTCATGAATATTATGAACATGTAGGAGAAGCGGACTCGGAGAGTATCGAGGTGGGGCTTCTCTACAGCAGTATCGTCGGTTCTCTGGAACGCATCGGTGATCACATAATCAATGTGACCGAAGGCGTCATGGGGAAGGTGTGAAAATATCTGGAGCCGTATTAGGTATTAGGTATTAGGTGCACCCAGCACCTAGCACCCAGCACCTAGCACCTAGAACCTGGCCCCTAGCACCCAGGACCTAGCCCCTAGCACCTAGAACCTAGAACCTATTTATCTCAACTTAAATGTCGTATGTCCCGCCACAAATCCTTTGTTGTAAATCTCGATGGCATAAAGGCCTTCTGCAAACGGGATTTCGGGCGCCCATTCTATACATGCTTCTGACTCATCATGCTTGTAGTCAATTGTTACTTTGGTGGAATAAGGGATAGGGGTATCGTTTTTTGTCAGCGTTAGGGTACCTGAGCCGGCAGATTCTACGGCGATGGTCTCGCCCGCCGGATTGATGAGCCGGATATAAAATTCCTCTTCATCCTCATCAGCAAATTGGTTGACTTCGAGGTCAAAACAAATATTCAGTTTTTCAACATTTCTCGCTCGTCGACGCCGCACTTCACGTCCACTTTCTTTGGTCGCATAGCCTCGTACATCAATGTCATGCACCATAATAGTCGCTGCTTCGTCTACTTTTTTGCTTAATTGAATATTGGCTTCTGTCAGGTGATCTCTTTCATGACTGAGAACTTCCCGCTCTGACTGGAGCGCTACATTTTCTTGACGTGCCATCGCGACCGAGGTGGAAAGCTGCTCGGCCTGGCCCTTTAGTTCGACGTTCTCTTCTGCCAGCATCTGGTTTTCATGTTTTAGCTGATTGATCTCCTCCACATATTGTTCTACGGTAGCACGCAGTTCGGAGATTTCTTCTCTTGCCTCGTCATAATTTTTGTTTTGCCGGATTAATCCTGCGATCCGGTTTTTGTGCTGTTCGATCTCCCGGAGCTGAGCATCGATCATTCGATTGAGCTCTTCATTATCATCCCGCATGGCTTCCAATTCCTCTTGAGCTTCCAGGAACTGTGAGTCCAGCTCGGCATGAATATCCCGGAGTTCGGTGAACTCCCCCTCCCGCTGGATGATATCTTTTCTCAACTGTGTGTTTTGGTAAAAAAGGTAGGCAGCAATGGCCAGTAAAATCAGAGCGATGACGCTAAATAAAGCGGTATGGCGTGATTGGTTTTGCTTCTCCATAGTTTTAGTGTTTTCGATGATGGATCAATGGTGATATTGAAATCTTATTCAACAACGAAAAAAAGAATTCAAAATTTTAATTTCCTTCAATTTCTACAGGCTCCCCGTTCAAAAAATTATCTTTGCCCTTACAATGAATCAATGAAATAACGGGTTATATAGTTCGCTCTGTCGATCGGAGCATAATTGAATACTTAGCTCTAACCATCATTGATTTGATTTAAGAAATGCAAAAATGAACTTGTTTTTATGATTAAGAATCCGATACTGGCACCTTCTCTTTTAGCGGCTGATTTTCTTCGGCTGGAATCCGAAATCAAAATGATCAATGAAAGTGAAGCGGACTGGCTGCACATCGATATCATGGACGGACGGTTCGTCCCCAATATATCCTACGGGATGATGATCGTGGACCAGGTGTCCAAAATCATTGAAAAACCGCTGGATGTGCATCTGATGATCGAAGAACCGGAAAAATATACAGAAGATTTTGCAAAATCGGGAGCGGAGGTGATTACGGTCCATTACGAAGCGTGCCGGCACTTGCACCGCAATATACAGCAGATCAAGGATCTTGGTGTGAAAGCAGGCGTGGCGCTCAATCCTCATACACCGGTTTCATTCCTCGAACATGTGATCGCAGATCTGGATCTTGTATTGATCATGTCTGTCAATCCCGGATTTGGCGGACAAAAATTCATATATGAGTCGATATATAAGATCAAGGAAGTGAAAGAGTTGATCGCCCAGCGAAATTCTGACGCTGTCATCGAAGTAGATGGGGGAGTGGGGCTTCATAATGCGAAGAAAATCATGGAAGCAGGAGCAGATGTTTTGGTGGCAGGCAGTGCGGTGTTTGGTTCGGAGGATCCGCTAAAAACGATATCACAAATTAAATCTATCGGGGATCTGCCGGTCTATGATCTATGAATAATTTTTACCTGAATTTATTTTTTGTTTTTTTGATCATCATCCCTGCAGCCAGGGGACAAGGCACCATCACCGTGGAAGGGGAAATAGTGGATCTGTCATCTCAGGAGCCTTTGTCCGATGTAATGGTGTACCTGGAAGGGAGTACCTCGGCAGTCACTGCCAATTCTAAAGGACAGTTTTCACTTTCGTTTACTTCTACACGGGATAGTGTGGTGGTTTTTTCACGTGTGGGATACAAAAGAGCAGAGTATGAGGTAGAGCATTCTTCGACGGATACAAGATTGAGATTGCAGATTGAAATGGTACCCGTCGTGTCGGATTTGGAAGTGGTGATCGAGAGTACCATCTCTCACGCGACTGGTATGGTGGTGGAAAATATGTCTGAGGTAAGGCTTTTGCCTTCCGTGACCGGAAATCTGGAGCAGATTCTTCCTCATCTTGCACTGGGCGTAAGCAGTGGGACCGGAGGCGAGCTCAGCAGTCAATACAATGTACGCGGAGGGAATTATGATGAAAATCTGGTGTATGTAAATGATTTTCAGATCTATCGGCCGCAGCTGATCCGCAGCGGTCAGCAGGAAGGTTTGTCTTTTCCTAATATGGATTTGATCCGTGATATCAACTTTTCATCGGGTGGTTTTTCTGCTCGCTACGGGGACAAAATGTCTTCTGTGCTGGACATCAAGTACAAAAGACCCGACTCGACCGCTTATTCTGCGGAGATGAGTATGCTGGGTGCCAGTGGACATGTGGAGGGAAGCCGACCGGTCGGGGATTCCCGGTATCAGAAGTTCAGATATCTGATCGGTGGCCGGTATCGGTCGACGGCTTATCTGCTCAATTCCCTGGATGTGAAAGGTGAATACCTCCCCAAGTTTTCAGATATCCAATCTTATATGACGATGGATCTTAGCGATTCGTGGCAGGCGGGATTGTTGCTGAATTACAACCGCTCTGTTTATGATTTTGCCCCGGAATCGAGGTCGTCTGCTTTTGGGTTGATCGATTATGCACTGCAGCTGAATTCTCGTTTTTCGGGTTCAGAACAGGATTTTTTCGAAACCAAGATGGGGGGAATATCATTTACTTATCTCCCGGAAAAATCGGAAAATCCCTTTTTTCTGAAATTTTTAGCTTCTGCTTATCAGGCTTCCGAAGCGGAAAATATCGATATCATCAGCCAGTATAGTCTGAGTCAGATAGAAACATCCCCCGGTTCGGAAAATCAGGGGCAGGTGGTCGCGATTGTAGGGGAGGGAATTCAGCATGAATATGTCCGCAATCGACTGGCGTCCGACGTGAGCAATTTTGAGGTGAAGAGCGGATTGGAGAGAAATTATTTTGGCCAAAATGGGACGGATCGGAGCCGGTTTACGCAGTGGGGGCTCAAAGCGCAGTTCGAAAATATTGACGACCGCCTGAATGAGTGGGAGCGGCTCGATAGCGCGGGGTATTCTCTGCCCTATGATCCGGATGAAGTGGGACTGAATAAAAGTTATCGCACCCAAAATTCGATTCAGTCGCATCGCCTGGAAGGGTACCTGATGGAGAGTTTTCATATCCGAAAATCAAACCGGTATCTGTGGACTTTTGAGGCAGGAATGAGAGCTTCCTACTGGAGCTGGAATCAGGAATGGAATATGTCGCCGCGGGGGCAGATCATGTACAAACCACTGGGCAAGGGGGGAAATCAGACTTTTCGTCTCGCGGCTGGATTGTATGTACAACCGCCGTTTTACCGTGAATATCGATACATGGATGGCACGCTCAATCCGGATATAAAATCGCAGAAATCGACCCATGTGGTCCTGGGATATAGTACTGACTTTTACTGGGAACGACTGGATGCGAAGATGCATTTCATGGCGGAAGCTTACTACAAAGGCTTGAGTCAGCTGGTACCTTACGATGTGGAAAATGTGAGGATTCGCTATTATGGTGACAACATCGGAATGGGACAGGTGGCAGGGCTGGATCTCCGGCTGAATGGTGAGTTTTTGCCGGGAGCCGAAAGCTGGATCAATGTTTCATTTCTCAAAGCGGTGGAAAAATGGGATGACGTGGATCATGAAAAGCTTTTGGAGGGGGAAAATAATATCGTGCCCACCCGATACGTACCGCGTCCCACTGATCAGCGGGTCGCTGCTTCCATATTTTTTCAGGATTATCTGCCCAATAATGAAAACTTTAAGATCCATCTGAGTCTTAATTTTGGTTCCGGTCTTCCTTATGGTACGCCGGAACGAAATGTGATCCTGCGAAATCCTTTTCGATATAAGATGTATTACCGGGTGGATGCAGGATTTTCGGCGCAGCTGTGGGATGCTGCCTGGATCGCAAAGCGGCCGAACAATCCTTTTCGTTTTGCGAAAAATGCGTGGGCGAGTCTGGAAGTATTCAATCTGCTGCAGGTCGCCAATACGGCTTCCGTTTCCTGGATCAAGGCGATCAATAATCAGCAGTACGCCGTGAAGAATAATCTGACCTCCCGGAGGGTTAATTTGAAATTACGTTTCGAATTCTAAGCCCAGATAAATAATAAATAAAAAATAGTAGTATATTTGCCCGCGTTAAAGCCTGTTATTCGCTGAGACGGAATAAGCAGGTGATTGTTCATATTTTAAATTTATGAAATTATGTCCGTTAGATTAAGATTACAAAGACGAGGACGTAGAAGGAAACCTTTTTACCACATTGTAGCTGCCGATCAGCGTGCACCAAGAGATGGTAAGTTTATTGAGAAAATCGGAACCTACAATCCGATGACCAGTCCGGCCACCATTGAGCTGGACAGTGAAAAAGCGCTTGACTGGCTCGACAAAGGAGCACAACCAACGGATACGGTCAGAGCGATTCTGCGATTTAAGGGGGTGTTGTACCGACGTCATCTCTTGAGAGGTGTCCAGAAGGGAGCGCATTCTCAGGAAGTAGCTGACCAGAAGTACGAGGAGTTTATGGCTGCAAAAGAAGAAAAAATCCAGACAAGGATCGCAGCAACAGAACAGCAGAAAAGAGATTATCATATCAAAGTCTTTGGAAAGGCACCGGAAAAACCGGCACCAGAACCCGAAGCTTCTGAAGAAGAATAAAATCATTGACCTCCGATAGCGATAAACCCGATAGAAGTTCTACCGGGTTTATTGTTATTTAATACCATAGAATATATGAAACCACTTGATTCCAATTATAAAGAAGAACTCGATCAAATCAAGACAGAAATACAGAATTCTGAACTGCTGGCCGCTTATCTGGAAACTGAAGAAGAGTCAGAATATAAAGGATTAAGTGATTATTTCGAGCCACAATTGCAAGATCTGTATGATCGGGTGGCCCGGGAGAATCCTCTGCAGCTCTTAGCGCTCGAAGATGAAATCCTGGACGATCAGCTGGAAGGTTTGTTCTTGCCCCGGATCCTGGGATTTGCGGTACTTCGGGGGGCCATCGGAGAGGACTATAAGTACATCCGGCCGCAGGAGTCATTCCAGAAAATCCTGAGCTTTATTTGTGAATCGGTCTACTTTGACTATATCAAAAATCGAATCGGTCAAACGGTGCAGATCGGTTTTGCGCTGAATAGCAATATCTGGACTTCTTCTTTTATCAGTCAGATCAGCAATCGAAGAGTGGGGCACTATCTGTCGAGTCTCCAGTCGGAAGATCTGTGGCAGGAGGATGAAAGAAAAATAGCATATCACAACTATCGTCAACAGTTTGATGGATACAATTTTTATTCAATAGAATTTCCCTCCGATCCGATCGAGCTCAAAGCAAGCTACCGGCAGTTTGTGGATTTTATGAAGTACAGAATCTATCATCAGTTGGATAGTTCTTCATTTACGCCGGAGCTGATCGAATTTTTGGAAAAAGAAAATCTGCATGACTCTCAGGAATTTGTAAATATACTGGGATTGAGCGCGCATTTTATCGATTTTTCCGATGAGGAAAAAAAGCGAATGGCGGCACTCTATACGCATCTGAGAAAAGAGAAAGAAAAGTTTCAGGAGATGCATTTTCACTTCCTGGAGCGATTGATGAAGAGTGATATTGAGGTAACTAAAGATTCATTTGATCGATTGTTTGGGATTCTATCGGATGAAATCGAGGATGATATGTATGAGTTTTATCAGGTCCAACATATCATTCGGGAACATGGACTGGGATCTGAGGTGACAATCGATACGGTGCGAAAAGCACACAATAATCATGAAGGTCTCTCTCAGTTCAATGAGGTGCTGCGGCGGGTTATTTATACTTATTTTGCCTATGAACTGGAGGCCATTGATCCGGAGCGTTATTCTGATTATTTCGAGCTGAATAAACTGATGACGATCTACGTCCACATGTTTGACAATCAGTTCTTTAATCAGGAGTTGAAACACGCCAGCATCCGGTTGATAAAAAAGTTCCTGAAAGTGTATACCAATCGGCGTGGGAAAGATTATCAGGACATCCGAAAATTTGTCATCAGCCAGTTTCAGGAGTTGGGTTTCATGACTGAAAAAGAGGTGTTGGAGATATTTAAAACAAGACGAAGACGAAGAACTTCATAAAAAAGTAAAGAGGCTGATCTTCCAGGGAAGCTTGCGTGCTTCCTGCTGAAATGAATCAGACCATACGCCTGTACCACTGGAGATCGTAATGACCTTATAGAGAAATCACCCGGACAGGGTGTAATCGGGCTTTGGATTTCTATAATTATCACTTTTTACAAACGCCTCCTTGATATTCCGGGTTGATTTACCACATAGGATGAATTATGTTAGTGTCAAAATTTTTGGAAAGATATGAGAAGTGTTTCCGGAATGCAGATAATATAATTAAATTCGTAGTATGATAGAAAATGAAAGTCTGAGACATCTGGCTGAAGCTGTTTTTAAAGAAAATGGCGAGCTTCACATTACAGGTCAGGGTACACTCCGCCGGGTGTTCCTAAGCGCGCATTTGTCCGAAGATGATCAGAAAATCTATCCTCCGGAAGAGCATTGTTTTTTCCATAAGAATACTCACACGAATACAGATGCCAGTCTGGTAGAGAAAGTCGGTGTGTTTTATATTTTGACGGATGAGGAAGCAAAGAAAAGGATACGGGAATGGGAAAATTGGCTGATAAAAGAAGCGGCTCGCCGGCCGGTAAGATTTGGTGATTTTGGAAGTTTTTCTTTCGGGGATGTGCTTGAATTTACACCTGAATCGCTGTTGTTTTATAAATGGTTGCCGGTGCTGGATTATAAGAAGGTGTATGACTCTGCCCGGGATTTGCCTGGTAAAAACTTGGTTCGTCCCATGGATTTGGAGCGCGATCATGACACGAACTTGAAACAGAAGAAAACCTTTCAGCGATCTGCTGGAAAATACGTCATGGGAGTCGTTTTGCTGTTGTTGTTTTTATTTTCTTTTCCTTATTGGCTTGAGCCGGTGAATGCCTTGATGGATGGGGGGGCGACCATTAACCGAAAACTGGTCAATGTAGCACCTGATGGATATGATTATCCCGTGGATCTTGAGCGGTATTCAGATACAGAAATGACCACAAAAGAAGAGATGGTTTTGGATGAGAATCACGAGAATATCGTGTCCGCCGCAGGTGATGAGAATGAGAAAGAAGGAGAGGATGAAGAAACAGCAGAGGAACATAAAATCTATGCGGATGCAGATGCGAGTCGGCCAGTGTCTTCTGATGTGGAGCGTCCAGAACCTCGATGTACATTGATCGTAGGTGGTTTTGCCGAATCGGGAAATATCGAAAGAATGATTCATTCTCTGGAGGAAATGGACCTGGAAACGGTCACACTAAAACGAAAAACGATCACCCTGGTCGGCGCCAAAGTGGACTGTAATCAAAGAGCCAAGATCGAAGAAATCAAAGAGGTGATCGAGCCCAGTGCGTGGATATATCACCAGTGAGAATTTTTATTAAGACAGGTTAAAATAATTGTGATGATAGATTTCAATCAGGATGGATTTTTTCTGATCGCTGGTCCTTGTGTGGTTGAGAGCAAGGAATTGATTTTTCAAGTGGGAAAATCACTGAAAGAATGGACCGAGGAACTGGAGATTCCTTTTGTATTCAAGTCATCATATAAAAAAGCAAACCGGAGCCGGATCGATTCTTTTACCGGGATCGGTGATGAAAAAGCACTGGAAGCGCTGGGTGAACTTCGTGAAACCCTGAAGGTGCCTGTCACCACCGATGTGCATAGTCCAGAAGAAGCGGTAATGGCAGCGGATTATGTGGATATTTTACAGATTCCTGCTTTTTTGTGCCGACAGACCGAACTCCTCCAGGCAGCTGCGCAGACGGGTAAGGTAGTGAATGTGAAGAAGGGACAGTTTATGTCGCCGGAAGCGATGCAATATGTTGCAGAAAAGGTGGTAGAGTCAGGAAACAAGAGAGTTCTTCTCACGGAAAGAGGGGTGAGTTTTGGATATCATGAGTTGCTGGTAGATATGCGATCGATACCGATCATGCAGGATCTGGGTTATCCGGTGGTCTTGGACTGTACTCACGCGAATCAACAGCCCAATCAGCCTGCGGGGGTGACAGGAGGAAGACCCCAATATGTCGAGCTTCTGGCTCGGTCGGGTATTGCAGCCGGAGTCGACGGACTGTTTATCGAGACGCATCCTGATCCCGCGAAGGCTTTGTCTGATGGCGCCAATATGCTTCCTTTGTCGGAGATGAGAAAGCTTCTTCAAGTTTGTAAACGGATTTCGGAGGCTGTCCAATTCGATGCATCATAATATTTTTGGGGTAGAAATATGGATGGTCCTGATATAATATCATGAAGTTTTGGGGTGGATTCCACTTTTTTCTGTAACTTCTCATCATGATCATTTTTGAAGGTTTTCCCGATCGGTTTGATAGATCGATGGACAAAATAAATCGGGGCTTATGAGAACTATTTTTCTTCCAACCGACTTTACCACCAAATCGCAAAATGCGATGAAGTATGCATGCGATATGTTTCATGAGGAAGCAATGCATTATGTATTGATTCATTCTTATGATATTCCTTATCAACCCAATGAGGTCATGGTTTCTTCTATTTTGGAGACCCTGAAAGAGGAAGTGGAAGCCAAGCTGGCCGAACAAGCGGAGTTGTTGCGTTCATTTTTGCACAGTGATGGCAATGTAATTTCCCGCCGGATCGGGCTGGGATCGGTCGTTGATATGGTCCGGTATAACGAGGATATGGATCCGGATTTTGTTTTCATGGGAACTCGGGGTGAGCGGAGGAGTCCCAAAGATTATCTGATCGGCAGCAATACGATGATGGTTTTGAAAAATGTGAAAACCCCTGTTTTTGCGATCCCGGACGGAAGTCAATACCGGAAATATCAACACATCATATTCGGATCTGATCTCAAATCGATCACACCCGATGTGGTCGCACCGCTGAAACGGGTTCTGGAACGTACGGATGCGGATCTTACGGTGATCCATGTGGGAGATATCGATCCCCAGCGAAAAAAGCAATCAATGGAAGAGCTCCGCCCGGTTATCGGTCCCCGGATGTCCGATTTTCAAGTTGTCTCGTCCTCAGAAGTAGTGGAAGGACTGCAGAATGCGGCCCTGGATATCAGGGCGGATCTTCTGGTATTAGTGGATCGGAAGAGAAATTTTTTCCAGCGCTTGTTTCACCGTTCTGTGACGCGGGAGATCGGGTGGAAGACCCGGATCCCGATGTTGGTGCTGCATGATTGAGCTATCGGTAGAGTGGATGTGTTCCAGGTATGAATCCAGAGGAAATAAGAAAAAACAAACCGGCATGGAAGCAAATTAATAAGTAATGATTACTTTCACCCTATGAAGGATATTATTGATTTATTAGGACGTATATTTTTGTCCGCGATATTTCTATATGATGCTTATGATTCGATATATTATTTTGACCGGACAAAAGCAACCATGACCGAATATGGGATTACCTGGCAGCAGGATCTATTGCTGGTCGGTGCCATATTCTTATTGGTTACAGGGGGGCTGATGCTGCTTGTAGGATACCGGGTGACCGTCGCTTCTATTTTATTGTTGATTTATTACATTCCGATTACTTTTATCTTGCATAGCTGGTGGAATGATCCGGTAGAGATTCAGCGGGAAGTTGCGATTCATTTTATGCAAAATATGGCCATCGCGGGTGGATTGATGTTGCTGATCGGCCGAGGTAGTGGTAGATATAGTATTAAGCGACTTTTTGCAACGACCCGGGTTCCAAGAAAATATCGATGATGACAGAATATGAATAAGGGACTGGAAAATCAGTTTTTCATGAATTAAAAATCACTGCAGATTGAAACACATAGCCATTATTGCGGGAGGGCCTTCTGAGGAAAAGGAGGTGTCCCTGAACAGTGCACGCATGGTGACCGACGCTTTGGACCGGTCGCGCTATACATATCGATCCCTGATCATGACAGGACGTAGATTTTATCATCAGGAGTCAGACAGTTGGGTTGATCTCAATGATTTTTCGCTGACGATCGATGGGAAAAAAGAAAATTTTGATTTTGCACTGCTCATGATCCATGGTCGCCCTGCTGAGGATGGGAAGCTACAGGGGTATTTTGAGTGGATGGGGATCCCTTATAGCACTTCCGGAGTTTTAACCAGTGCTTTGACATTCAATAAAAATTTTTGTAAATCTTATCTCCAGCTCTACAATATACCCATGGCCCGGTCTGTGTGTGTGGCCCGCGATGCGACGATAAATTCGGATCAGCTTCAGGGGTTGGGATTGCCCGTTTTCATAAAACCCAACAGCAATGGTTCCAGTGTAGCGGTGACCAAAGTGACAAAGTGGGAGCAGATGGATGAGGCTTTGGCGAAGGTGTGGGAAGTGGATTCCGAGGCTTTGGTGGAGCAGTTTATTGACGGTGTGGAATATTCGGCAAGTATTTTGGGTACGAAGGATGATTATATCCGGTTTCCGATCACGGAAATACGACCGAAGAATGAGTTTTTTGATTATGAAGCCAAATATCATGGTGCCAGTGAAGAAATTACCCCCGCTCGATTATCTTCCGAGCTGGAGAAAAAATGTCTGGATTTGAGCGAGCAATTGTACCGGATACTGGAATGTCGGGGTATCTGCCGGTTTGATTTTATCCTGATGGACGACGAGTTTTATTTTTTGGAGGTCAATACTATTCCCGGAATGTCAGGTACCAGTATGGTGCCCCAGCAGGCGGTCGCCAAAGGGTGGTCTTTGACACGTCTTGTTACCGAAATGATCGAAAATGATTTTTATCCGCTCTGCTCGGCATGACAATTGATACCATCAAAGAGTTTGTGCACGGTATTCTTCAACAATCGAACTAAATATGAAATTTATTGATTGAACTGATAGATCAAATCAATCAAAAATGAAGAAAAAATATCAGCCCGTTCAATGTGATTTTTATGATTACTTTGAAATTTATGCCTTGTATGGGAAAAAGGTTTCTATTGAATATCAGTCATTTGAGGGGAAAAAGCGAAAATATACCGGGGTCATCAAAGACTTGCGAACAGAGCATCAGGAGGAATTTTTGATTTTGGAAGATCATGCTCCGATCCGGGCAGATCAGGTATTGAAAATCGGCCCCTTCGAAAATCCGGAGCCGGTTGATTTTTCTTCTCATCAGCCGAAATAAAGTTACTCTTTGTTGGGTGATATTTGCTATATGAGGTTAAAACCACGCCGTAATATGATAAGGATAATGCAGAGAGTCGCAGAGAAGCAGAGATACGCGAAGATGGTGGTAAAGAGATTCTACACGCCCGCTTTACTTCGAGGAAGGCTGAGGGTAATAATTGTTATTCGAAGAGATAATATACACTAACACTGACACTCAGGAATGGTATTGACCGGGACTTTCGTGCCTCTATCGCATACGAGGCCGTCTTCTTTTTTTGCTCTGCTGACCCATCATTCCACGATATCGACCACTCTGTACCGCTTTGATGTTTCCGCTGTTTTTGATGATTTTTCCGAATTCCTCTACCTGTTCTTTTATTTGTGGTTCAGTGATACTTAGTTTTTGTACCTCTCTGTACAATTGTCTGGCCATGGGCCAGTTGCCTCGGTTCGCCTGCATATTTGCCAGCTGGATATTGACCATTGCCCGTTCATTGTCCGTGGGCAGTTTGGTCGCTTTTGCCAGCTGAAAATAATGTTCGGACAGATCCACATCTTTCTGGTGCTGAGCAATTGTTCCTTTGAGCATATAGTAATAAGCCCGGTTGGCTGAATATAGCAATCGCGGAGAGAGGGTGAGGTTCAATCTTTTTTCTGTGCCGGCAATATCCATCAACTGCATTTTTTGTGCAGCAGACTGGATCGTACCAAATAGAATGTATCCAACCAGAAGAATGATTCCGATCAGATAAAAAGGAAATGCATACCAGAACCCATACAATGAGGTGAGAATGATCGCTCCGCCCAGAGTGGCGACGATCAAAGCTAAGCGTAAATATATATTGATAGTAAACATATGTCCAAATCAGATTTAATTACAAAAATAGGAGAATAATACGGCAAATCGAAATTAATGGGTCGATATACTACATGTAGGTTTGGTTTTTTGTCGCCTGATCCGGAGTGTCCGGGATGTTTTCCGGATAGATGATATTGAGGGGTAGGTACTGTTTTTTGTGGATCTTTTTGCTCAGTACCAGATGATCGGTTAATGTTTTGATGCTCAGATATCCCTGAAGGTGACTTCGCTGGTCGATGATGACATTGATCACGCCTCGTCGCAACAGTGATATATTGGTGCCGACCAGATCGTAACCTATGATATATAGTTCAGGAAAAGCTTTTTTGAGCGAAGGAGCGACAAGATGGGCGCGGGAATTGGTCACATAAAGGGTGTCGATGTTGTGTTCTTGAATTTTGCGGATGATTTTATCTGCCATTTCCGGCTGCGATGTAGTGACCGGATTCAGAGACATGGAATGGCATGAGAATGGTAAATCGGACTGATGAAGAATTTCTTTCATCCCCCATTCCTTGTTTTTGAAATGATTGGTGTTTTCAATGTCCTGTACGATATGAAGGGTCAGGATACGGCGGAGATTTCTTGTAGATGAGATGATTCGGCCTGCCAGTCTTCCCGCAGCAAAAGTGTCGATCCCGATAAATCCAAGATAGGGCGCGCTGTTTATTTCGGCATTGATCAAGATGGCCGGAATGTTTTTTTGATCACATTTTTGGAGCAGATCGATAGCCTCTTTTTGAAAATCAGATCCCAGGATCAGAGCGTCGGTCCTGGATGTCAGTATGGACTGGAACATCGATTGGAAATGGTCTTTGTCGTATTGGTCATAAAAGAGGATGTGTTTTTTTATATCGAATGGATCATAATCTTCAAATCCTTCCAGTACACCTTGTCTTATTTTTTTCCAGTAAAGATCCTGGTAGGGATAGGGGAGGAGAGCGAAGATTCTGGTAGGGGCACGACGGGCGAGCGTACGGGCGATGACATTGGGGCGGTATTGTAATTCCTCCATCGCCTGCTCCACTTTTTCCTGAGTTTTTTGAGAGACTTTGCCTCTGTTGTGAATCACCCGGTCAACAGTTCCGACAGAAACACCGGCACGTTGTGCGATGTCTTTTATCTTGATTTTTCCCGCCATAGCACTTTGTTTTTCGAAAGATAATGAAATAAAAATTAAAATAAATGTGTGCGCACACATCATCTCATTTTTCCTTTGTATATTTGTAGCAAAGCTTAAAAATAAAATATGGACATTTTAAAGTATCAATTGCGATCATTTGAAAAAATCCCTTCCAAGAACTTCGATAGCGGGAAAGAAGCATCTCTCTATGTAGCCCAGGCCATCGCTCAGCTGATTCGTGAAAAAGAACAGCAGGGTGAGTACGCGATCCTGGGTCTTGCAACCGGATCCACACCGATTCAGGTGTACAATGAATTGATCCGGATGCATCGTGAAGATGGATTGAGTTTTAAAAATGTGGTCACCTTCAACCTGGATGAATATTATCCGATGAAACGAAACGATGATCAGAGTTACTGGACGTTTATGCATGAGCGTCTTTTCAAACATATCGACATCGATCCCAAAAATATTCATATCCCCGATGGAGAAATTCCGATCGAACAAGTGGAAGAATATTGCGCTCAATACGAAGAAAAAATCGAATCAATGGGCGGAATCGATATTCAGATCCTGGGGATCGGCCGAACCGGGCATATCGGATTCAATGAACCGGGGAGCTGGGACTCCAGCCGAACCCGATTGGTAAAACTCGACCACCTGACCCGACAGGACGCAACCAAAAACTTTGTGACGGAAGAAAATGTACCTTATCGCGCCATCACCATGGGAATCGCGACGATCATGAAAGCAAAACAGATTTACATCATGGCTTTCGGACAGGGTAAAGCTGAAATCGTAGCACGTACCATGGAGGGTAAAATCAGTGCCAATGTGCCTGCTACCTATCTTCAAAATCATCCGAATACGCTTTTTCTGCTTGATGACAGCGCCTCTTCCGAATTGACGAAGGTGAAGAAGCCGTGGATTGTAGGATTGGTCAACTGGAATGATGAATTGATCTGCAGAGCGGTGGTTTGGTTGTCTCTTAAAACAGGTAAGCCAATTCTCAAACTGACCGATGAAGATTATAATACCAATGGATTGAGTGATTTGGTACTGGAATTTGATACTTCTTACAATATCAATATACGTATTTTTAACCGGTTGCAACATACGATCACCGGCTGGCCGGGTGGTAAGCCCAATGCAGACGATTCTCAAAGACCTGAAAGAGCAACACCGGCTAAAAAAAGAGTGGTGATCTTTAGTCCTCATCCCGATGATGATGTAATCTCTATGGGGGGAACCTTTATCCGCCTGGTGGAGCAGGGACATGATGTTCATGTAGCATATCAGACTTCTGGCAATCTGGCTGTCCACGATCATGATGTACTTCGTTTTGCGGAATTTATGAAGGATATCTCCGGTGCTTATGGTATTGATCACAAGGTGACCAGTGACAAATTGGAGAAAATCCAGGAAGCACTAACAAATAAAAAAGGAGGAGAACCTGATATCGAAGTTGTCCGGGAGATTAAAGGAATGATCCGTAGGGGTGAAGCGCGTGCCGGAGCCCGTATCGCGGGTGCGACGGAAGATCATGTTCATTTCCTGGATCTGCCTTTTTATGAAACCGGAAAAGTTAAAAAGAATCCGATCAGCAAGGAGGATGTGAAAATAATTCGGGATTTGCTGGAGGAGATCAAGCCTCATCAGATCTATGCGGCAGGTGATCTTGCGGATCCTCACGGGACACACAAGGTGTGCCTTGATGCGATTCTGATGGCTTGTGAAGAGCTCAAAGATGAAGCCTGGTTCAAGGATTGTTGGCTGTGGTTGTATCGTGGTGCGTGGCACGAGTGGGAGATAGACGAAATCGAAATGGCGGTACCATTGAGTCCTGATGAGGTGTTGCGCAAAAGAATGGCAATATTCATGCATCAGTCTCAAAAAGACAGCGCTCCTTTCCCTGGAAATGATAAACGGGAATTCTGGCAGCGAGCCGAAGACCGAAACCGGGAAACGGCTGTACTTTACAACAATCTTGGGCTGGCAGAGTATGAGGCGATGGAAGCTTTTGTACGCTGGAAATGGGAGACGAATAGCTTGAAGTAGTGGATAGTGGATAGTAGATGTAGATAGTGGATAGTAGATAGTGGATTGTTTTTTCTCTGCCTGGAGTTGATCGATTTAGATTTGGTCGATTTAACGTGAAGAGAGGAGCAGTTTCCTCCACTGTATCTGGTCAAAATCCGGTATGTCATATAAAGATATCTGTACAACCGGAGAGAATCATTCAGAAAACAGAACGACAAAGATGAGCTATGTAATGGGCGAAGTATCCGTTGCATAGCTCTTTTTTATGGAGCTGGTTCTTCAGAAATTACTTATATTCCATTTTTTCAATCTGACTTCTACTTCATTGTGCGGTAGTCTTGGATTGATTTTGGATAAATAGGAGAGTTTGCTGCAAGCTTCTGTATAAGAAATGAGGTTTTTGTCCACTATTAGATCAAATAAATAAATAAGACCGTGAACTTCGATTTGATTGTGAGTACAGTGTCTTCTCAATCGAGCATCTCCTGTTAAAAGAATTGCATCGAACTTTGAAGCGAAATAAAATGCTGAGCAATCTTCAAAACTCAATCCTTTATTGTTTTGTTTTAACTTGAAAATTTCATGCAGTTCATGTTGTCCCGACTCGAGAATTATTAAAAATCCGGATTCGACAAGTGGTTGTAAGTGAAGTTTCTGTACTTCATAGAGTTCTTCAAATATAAAATCAGTGGTTTTGAACCGGAACAAACCTGATCGAAAGAGGATTACTGCTAATTCAGATTTTATCAGATCAATCAATATATTGGCATCAGTTATGACGATCCGAACAATCATCCGATCATTTTTTTGTCCAGTATTTCGTTGATGTTTATTCCCAACAAATTGGAGGCCTTACTATCTGAAATCAACTGTTCACTGTATGCTCTGTAAATCAATTGTTCATATCGATTCGAAAATTCTTTCGATGGAAACCGTTCTGCCTTGATTTCATTTTTGAAGTTAATATCATTATTGATTCGTTTATAAAACTGAGTATGTTGATAGGAACTTATTAATCCGGCATCCAACAGACGATAATAAATGGCTTGAATACTGATCCCATATTTTTTTTGTATTTCAATCAATTCTTGTAGAGATATTGAATTTCTTTTTATTCCGAATTCCTTTACTACATCTGATCTGGGGAATAAAAACTCCGCGGCAAAAAGATGACAATATTTTTCTTCTTTTTTCTTGTCGATCCAATTTGGAAAATTTAAAACCAGGTGGCCCAGTTCATGAAGAAGAGTAAATCTCTTTCTTTCAATTGGAAAATTTTTATTGATAACAATGACGGCGTATTTATTGTCAATAAGTGCAGCTAATCCATCGAACAAGTTTTCTTCCTCTTCTATTTCAATGATTTTTATTTTCTGGTCTTCTAATAATTGAATGATGTTGTGTACAGGATCAAAACCGATTTTCCATTTTATACGTACCTCCGCTACGATATCGATCACATCCTGAGAAGAGTTTATCTTAATATTTTTCGCAGGAGGATCAAAAATATTATTGATTTGGAGGATGTTTTCGATTTCAATATAATCAGTCAGTTTTAGCTTTATTTCTTCTTTGATCGAGTTCAATCTCTTAATCGGTAATCTGCTTTTCTTTCGAAAATTTACAGATCCAAACTTCACTGCGGGTGGGGTGAAAAGATAATCTAAGTTTACTTGCAGTGATTTTGCCAGTTTGATCAGGACATTGCTGGAAGGAACCGATAGACCTCTCTCATATTTGGAGATCATTTGTTTGGAAACACCGATCTCGTTTGCGAGATTTTCTTGTGACAGAGCACGAAGTTTCCGCCCGCTCAATATTTTTTGGGACAAGGTCGATTCCATGAGATCAAATTTTGGTTGACAGTACTTGTGAAAATAGCATTTTTGTCAACCAGAGCCAAATTAAAACATGTGTTTAACATAGATTAGACACTGATTCCTTGGTTTGAGTGATTGTGTAATGACGACATTCGATAATTTATATTCATGCAGAAAAGCCTCTCTTTCAATGTTTGAATTTCTCCTCTTCAAATTTTTCGAACTTCCAAATTTCCCCGTCTCGTCATTACTTTGTTCTGACGAGACCAGATCGAGCTAATTCAGGCAGCCAATCTGCCTTCAAAGTCACGCCTTGTTTCCAGATTACCCCATCTCCGATACTTTTATTTTGCTTGAACGGGTCAGAATCCGGATTTATTCATGATGATGATATTGCCCATGATCACATAGGTGAAGGCTTCTGGAAAGTATTTTGAGAAGATTTGTCCGGCAAAATGATTGACTTCGTTTTTTTGAAATTCTGTGTCATACAGCATATTCCATAGGATCAGGCCATCCGGAGCGACGGCTCTTTTGAGGTTTTCCAAAAATTCATCTTCTTTGAGATGATCCGGTACAAATTCACCGACAAAGACATCGACGCAAATGATGTTGTACTGGCGGGTTTGTGTTCTCATGAACTGCGCCGCATCTCCCTGATGCATCTCCAGGGGAGAGTTTAACCGTGGCATCTGATACCGGCTAAACAGGGATAAAACGGTTTCATCGATTTCGACCGCCGTGTAGTTGTATTTCTTTTTAAATTTTTTCTCCAGCATGATCGGAATACTGCCCAACCCAAATCCCAGTATAAGAACTTCAGCTCCATCGGCCGGAAGATTGAGCATCTTAAAAGTTTTGGTATAATTGAGGTATTGATCATCGTAGGAATAAATGGCATCGTGGGTGGTCAGCCGCAGCCGGTTGCGGACCAGATATACCTCCAAAACATCATTGATCGCACTGCCGGTGGTTTCCAGATGAACCGGCGTGAGGTAGGACAACCATTTTTTCCAGTTGGGTAACATAGAACAGTTTTTTTAATGTGATTGATTTTTTTCAAGTTGCCGGAGCGCATTTTCCCAATGTTCATCCCATGACTGGTCTTTCATCTCCATCTGCCGGCGCCCGTGAAGCGCTGCCTTTTCTACTTCATATTTGGATTTTACCGAACCTGCCCACCAACTGAATTCTGGGATTCTTCCATGAATCAAAGCGTCGGTAGCGATACTTGAAAAGGAGCCGATCGTCGTTCCGTTGTTGATCTTGGTAAGAATACCGAGACGGACAAAATCCCCGGTGATGATTCCTCTTTTCAGCGACTGCAGATTTTCCATTTCACCCGTTTCCCAATTTTCGATTTCTATATGGGAAAAAGTATGTTTCAGATTGGAGACGGTGGTGCCGGCACCCAGATTGTTCCATCGTCCAAGGATGCTGTCGCCCAGATATCCTTCGTGTCCTTTGGCACTGAAGTCGTGGATGATGACATTTTTGATCTCACCATTGAGGGTGGTGTTTTTTCCAAAAGTAGAACCCGGGTAGAGTTCGCTGCTCATCTTTACCAGACTGCCCTCCAATATCACAATGGGGCCTTTGATCCTTGCACCTGGCAGTATCCGGACATCACGATCGATGAAGACCGGACCATCTGTGTCATCGATCACACAATGCTGTACACGGGCATCCGGATGGATATAGGTCTGTGAATAGGCGGGATGGGGACGTAAACTATTTTCAGCTATTCGCTGATTCCATTCTTTCACCATTTGGGATTTGTTGTTTTCGATCAGATATTGAAGTGAGGGGATGAAAGTGCATTCGCCTTCGTATTCGATCACTTCAAAGCGAGCTTGATTTTCTGATCGGAGCAGATCCTTCATGAGTGGTTTTTGTTCCTCTGTCGGATGACAGGCGATGATCTTTTTTTTCCGGACCAAAAGCGTTCCTTTTTCCAGAGATCGGATGTGGTCCGCTATTTTAGGACAGGGCAACAGGGTGGGTTCGACCCACATGTTTTTCAGATCAGGCAGGATGGTTTCCCATTTTTCACCCAGGGTGTTCATTCCAAATAGAATATCCTGAACCGGCATGGTGAGTGTCAAAGGGTGGAAACGGCTGGCCTGATGTGTGAAAAAATGCATATGTTTTTATTTTCATTGATAAAATCATCCGCTGTTCTTGCAAAGGAACGGAATTTGCATGGATGTCTTATGATGATTATCCGGTTTATTAACCGCGGAATATAGTAAAAAATTGAATGATGAAAGACAGACAGATCAGATGGGGTATTCTGGGATTAGGAAAAATTGCCCGTAGTTTTACGCATGATATTCAGCTTTCGAGAACTTCACGCCTTTATGCTGTAGGAAGCCGAAGTATTGAAAAAGCACGCCAATATCAGTCTGAATATTTTGCTGAAAAAGCATATGGAAGTTATGAAGATCTCCTGAAGGATCCTGAGATCGATGTGGTGTATATCGCTACACCGCATAGCCTTCACTATCCTTTGATGATGCAGGCCATGGATCATGGAAAAGCGGTATTGTGTGAAAAGCCGCTCACGATAAATGCACGACAGGCAGAGGCGATTATAGAAAAGCAACAGGAAACCGGATTGTTTGTAATGGAAGCATTGTGGACCCGGTTTTTACCGGCATACCGAGCATTGAAAAAAGAGATCGAAGAACATCCGGGGCGCATGTTGAGTATGAACGCAGATTTTTGTTTTACGTCTGATTACAATCCTTCACATCGTTTGTACAATCCCAATCTGGCGGGTGGTTCATTGCTTGATATTGGAATCTATCCAGTGTTTTTGGCTTTGGATCTTATGGGGGAACCGGAAGATATGCAGGTGAGTGGATTTTTGGAAAAAGGAATCGATATAAGGATGTCTGCACTCTTTGAGTATAAACAGGGCCGGTCTGCTTTGCTGTACTCGGACATCCAGTCTCCGACCCGAATGGAGGCGGTGATACGAAATGAAAGTTGTGTGTGGGTTCTGCCGCAGCGGTGGCATCATCTGGATGAGTATTATGAAATCCGGGATCGGCAGACTACACTTCATCGGTATCCGAAAATCGGAAAGGGATACTATCATGAAATCGTTCATGTGGATGATTGTCTTTTGAAAGGGCTGGATCAGAGTCCGTTGTACCCATTGACTTCGTCATTGACCCTGATGAAACATCTGGATGAAATCCGAAAAAAACTGAATCTTCACTATCCTGAAGAGATTGAAAAGATTTGATTTTAACGATTACAGACATAAAAGGGCCAGACTTATTCACTGCGTGGTAATTACCGGTTTTGTTAAGGAGATTTGAGCGCTGATTATTTTTCTTAAAGGGAGATTCAGAACTGGAATTGGTACAGTTTTTGGAGGTCATACATGGAATATAGAAGTAATGTATGGAAAAGTTTTACATTTTACCGCTGGTGCTTATGTTGCTTATAGGAGTCTATGAGGCTGATGCTCAGGATGTTCACCTGACTCAGTATGATCATAGTTTTCGAATAATCAATCCTGCATTGACCGGCTTATTTAACGGGGATCACCGGATTGAAGGGAATTTTAGACGCCAATGGAAAGGAGTTCCGGTGGACTATATTACTTTTTCCGGATCCTATGACGGAAATGTTCAACCCCAAAAATCGGATAACAGTCTTTTTGGTTATGGTGTTGCACTCAACTATGATCGGGCCGGGTATTCAAAACTGACTTTGCTCGATATCGATGTGATGGGTTCTTATTCTCATTTCCTGAGTCCCAATCACATACTTACAGGAGGACTCAAAGCAGGATTTAATCAACGGTCCTTCAGAGAAGATGATCTGAGCTGGGATCAGCAGTATGACAACGGGATGTACAATGAAAACCTTCCCAGCGGAGAAAGTCTGGACAATATGAGCATCGTGTTTTTCAATCTTGCCGGAGGGGTGAACTACCGGTATCAGACCGAACGAAACTCATTGAATGTCGGTGCCGGATTTTTCAATTTGATGCGTCCTGATCAGGCTTTTCTTGAAAATTCTGATCCGATCCGTTTACCGGTGCGAAGTTCGGTGTATGCGGATCTTTGGCTGGGGCTGAGCGATCGGGTGCGATGGAATCTGACGGGGAATGCACAATGGCAGGGTCCTTTTGAAGCTCAAAATGTGGGGACGAAGTTTGAATTTCATGTAATCAATCAAAAAGGAAATAATCTTCATTTGAGTCTGGGGGGATATTTTCGCCTGAGTAGCAAATGGGATGCGGTTTCACCCTATGTGGGAGCGCGGATCAATGATCTCGATCTCGGGTTTAGCTATGATATCAATGTTTCCCAGTTTGATATCGCGACCGGTGGCCGGGGAGGTCCGGAGGTATGGGTGCGGTATATCATCAAGGGAGTGGATGAAGTAAAAGATTTTAAAACCTGTAGAATTTATTAATGATAATGAGCATCAATCGTATGACTAAATATTTGATCATAGCTGTATTGTCAGTGATAAGCCTTGTACAGGTTTCCGCTCAGACAAAACAAGCCTATATCAATGCGGCAGAAAGTGCCTTTGAAGAAAAAAATTATTATGCGGCTCTGAAATATTATGAGGAAGTATTGGAGTTCAAAAATCCAAGCGCCCATGTGTATTTTAAAGCAGCAGAATCGGCTCGTCACTTCTTTTCTTTTGACAAAGCGCTTGAGTATTATAAGGAGGCGGATGAAAGAAAAGAGGGCGATGAATTGCCACTTGCTCCTTTTTATGCAGGGGAAATGGCATACAAAACAGGAGATTATGAAGCCGCTCTCCGTTACTATAGAAAGTATCTGACGGAGCAGAGAGATAGTGAAAATTTTTATGTTCAGACAGCTAATAACCGGGTGGAATCACTCGAATGGGCAGAAGAACATGAGGAGTCTTTATTTGAAACAACCATTGAAAAGACGGGTGGCCCGGTGAATACGGGGCAATCAGAATTTGCTCCGGTCAAACTGGGTGATGATCTGGTGTTTTCTGCGCTGAGATATCCGGGCGATGATCCGACGATGAAACCCCTCGGGATCATTCTTAATGATCAACAAGATACCATTTTCCAGTTTGTAGCAGAGGGTGATTCAAATTATTATCAGGCTCATTTTGCGCTCAATCCGGATGAAACACGTGTCTACTATACGATGTGTGAATATGTGACCGGGGAAGTGACCCGTTGTGATATATTCTACTCATCCATGGTGGAAGGGGAGTGGTCGGAACCAATACCGGTATCTGAGCTCAATGATCCTTCCTACAGCAATACGACGCCGGCCTATGGAAAAGGACCGGATGGAGAAGCAGAAGGTCTGTATTTTTCATCGGATCGTCCGGGTGGCCGGGGAGGGTATGACCTCTATTTTAGTGAATATACAGGTGATAGTTTTGAAGATCCGGTCAATATCTATGCACTCAATACTCCTCTGGATGAGTTGGCGCCTTTCTATCACGAAGCGACACATGCTTTGTTCTTTAGTTCCGATGGATATTCGGGATATGGCGGATTGGATATATTTCAGGTAGTGCTACCGATCAAAGCTGATTCACGAGTGGAGAATCTGGGAACACCGCTCAATTCCAGTTATGATGATTTATATTTTTTCTGGGATAAGGAAATGACCAAAGCTTACTTTGCATCCAACCGGGAGGAATCCTTCCAACTGGATACGGTACTGCAGGCTTGTTGTTTTGATATTTATGAAGCGGATCTGAAGATCAGAAAACAAATCGTAAAGGTTCAAATGTTCAACCAGCTCAATGGGGAACCTCTGCTGGGGACGCACCTTGAAGTATCGAGGCTGGGGGAGACGATCATTTCTGAAACGAATGATGTGTCCCATGAGTATGATGTGGATCTGCAGCGCGGGAATTATATCCTGACTGGAAACAAGGCGGGCTTTATCTCCGATTCTGTGGAATTGTCATCGGCTGAATTTGCGCAGGATACAATTATCAAACGGCTTTATCTGACGCCGAAAGAACTGACCCTGGAGTTGTTGACCTTTGATGCAGAGACAGGAGAGCCGGTCAATGGTCCCACGATTTCTGTGTCGGACGTGAATGATCCTAATAAAGAAAATGTTTATCAGCTCAATAATCTGACCAATTCTCTGGTGCTGCCGATTGATCGAGATTTTGAATATGCGATCCATGTTCAGAAACGAGGATATGAGCAGGAAGAACTGGTAGTGAATGGTGCGGATTATCCGGATGAACTCCGGATCGTAAAAAAGATATATCTCAAGCGCGGGAATCTGGAGTCTTATCTTGTCTTGCCACTTTATTTTGACAATGATTTCCCTGATCCGAAGACGTGGCGTAATACATCTACACAGACTTATATAGAGACGTTTCCTCCTTATTTTGCAAAGAAAAATGAATTCAAGGAATTGTATTCGGAGCCGCTGGTGGGTGAAAGCAAAGAGGTTGCGGAGACGGACGTGGAGAATTTCTTTGACAATGAGGTATTGGCCGGAAAACAAGATCTGGAAAGATTTTTGGAGCAGCTGAAAGAGGAAATCGAAAAAGGAGAGAAGATTACCCTGGTGGTGAGTGGATATGCGAGCCCGAAATATTTGAAAAATTACAATATCAATTTGAGTCAGCGACGAATTCATTCTCTGAGGAAGGAGTTGAGTGAATACGGGGATGGAATATTTGCCCCTTACTTACAAAATAAAACGCTGGATATTCAGGGGAAGGCTTATGGTGATTCTACTGCCCCCGAGACGGTGAGCGACAGTGAGGAAGATACAAGGCTTTCGGTATATAGTCCGGAGGCTTCCAGAGAACGGCGGGTGGAAATAGTAGATATTATTAGAAATTAATTGGGATTGATGACGATGAAACACATGATACAAAGACATATTAAGCAGATTTTTATCTCATTGATGCTTCTGCTGACCGGTTGGTCTGCTTCCGCTATTTCTTACACCGGGGGTGACCTGAGCTATAAGCGGGTAAGAGAAGGTATCTATGAGTTTACGCTGACTCTGGAGCAGGATTGTAATGACAATGGAGCTGATTTTGAAGATCGGGTGACCGTGGGAATTTACAATATGCGCAATGAAATCCTGGGGGATTGTGGAGAAACTGGAAAGATTTTTATGCGGCTACAATCGGTAGAAAAGAAGAAAAATAATCTTGAATCCACCTGTATCGATGTAGAGGATGAAGCATGTCGGGAAGTCGCCGTTTACAAGGCGACGGCGTTTCTGGCGATTTCTACCTATGGGTATCAGTTTGTTTATTCGGACTGCTGCCGGTCGGGCGATATTGAAAATTTTCTAAATCCTGAAAATGAAGGATTTACTTTGATCTCCACCTTGAGTCTGAATGGCTTTCTGTCCAATACGGATAGCCCCGTTTTTGACAATGATATGCCGCTGTACAGCTGTCTGGGAGAGGACAATATGATTCATTTCAATCCCCGCCCGGAAAGAAATGAGGAGTACCGGTTTGAATTGTGCCGGCCTCTGACAGGAAAACCTCCTCACAATAAGGATCTTCCTCCATCTGCTCCTCCTTATGATCCGATCGGATATGAAGAGGGATATTCGGCGATGGATCCCCTGGGTGAGGATGGAGAATTGTCGATTCATCCTACGACGGGAGTGATGACCTACACGGGAGATCGGAAAGGGTCTTATATGGTTGCCGTTTGTATTTATCAGTACAAAGCAGGGCAACTGGTGGGGTCGGTTATGCGGGAGGTCGAAGTGAATTTTGCAGAATGCAGCAGTTCGGCGATGAAGGCAGAGTTTGATTATACGGTTGATTTTTGCAATCCGGGACGGGTGATGTTTGAAAATAAGAGTGTGGATGCGACTTCTTTTGAATGGAGATTTTATACTGATGAAAATACGAGCACGACCTCGACAAAAGACCGTCCTACGATGACTTTCGCTTCACCGGGTACATATCTGGTGGAGTTGGCGACAGAGGATGAAAATAATTGTGTGGATACCGCACGAAAAGTGATCGAAGTATATGATTTTGTGGAAGACATTGAGGTGATCAATGTGGGGAGTTGTGCCGATCTTACACAGGAGCTGTCGCTCAACAAGGAGGTGAGAAATTATGATATCCGATGGTATCTGGTAGATCGAGATGGAGAAACAGAGATAGGGACTGGAGCAGAAATTTCTTATACTTTTCCGGATGAAGGATTTTATGATATACGGGTAGAAGCTGAATATGAAGATTGTGTGGTCGAAGCAGTACGAACGATACAAGTGGTGCAGGGGGTGACTCCGCTGCAGGACACGATCGTGCTTTGCGAGCCGGGGATGGTTTCTCTTAATCCCAACTTCTCTCCGCGATATCACTACGAATGGAATATAGATTCTTTGATCGATGATAAAAATGAGCCTAATCCCATGGTTCATGTTTCTGTGTCGACGCTTTTCCCGGTGACGATTACGGAGGTGGATGATGCAGATTGTACCGGGGAAGGATTTGTGCTGGTTCTGATCGATGAATCGCCTGTTGCAAGATTTGATGCGGTACAGGATCTTTGCTCTGAAAATTTCCGCACTGTTTTTACCCCGGTCGAAAAAGATTTGACCCGTACGGAATGGACTTTCAATATAGGAGGCGAAACCATCACTTCTACCGATTATTCGCCGGAGATTGATTTCCCTGCCCCCGGATATTATGAGGTAAGTCTGAGCAGTGAATCAGAGGCAGGATGTACAGATACGCATACCCGAATGATCGAAATTATCGATCCGGAGAAGGATCTTTCTGTACTGAATTTTGGGAATTGTCTGAATTATGAGCAAGTGCTCAAGCTGAGTAAAGATATCGAAGGATATGATCTGAAATGGAGTGTACAGGAAGGGGAGTCCTGGACGGAAATCGGAGAAGGAAATCAGATTACCTATGACTTTGGGGATGAAGGGAATTATGTGGTACGGGTAGAAATCAATAATCCCGAATGTACGATCGTAATTGAAGATGTACTGGTGGTCACGATGGATGTGACTGTGCCACAAGATACGATCGATCTTTGTATGCCGGGGACAGTGACCCTCAATCCGGTGTCTTACGAAGGATATACGTATGAGTGGCTCGATGCTGATCTGATCGACGATGTGATGAATCCCAGTCCGGAAGTATTTGTATCGGAGACCACCCGATTTGAAGTTCAGGTGACCGATAAGGAAGATCCGGATTGTACGGGACGTGGCTATGTCTGGGTTCGGATCAATGAAGCTCCTATTGCCGATTTCACAGCGATCTATGATATCTGTGATGTGGATAAAACGATGAAATTTATTCCTGTCGAAAAGGACCTGGTTCGGACGACATGGATTTTTGATAAAAATGATCCTTCTGCGACCAGTGAAGAATATGAACCTTCTTATACGTTTGAAGAATTTGGTGAATATGAGGTGACATTGATTGCGGAATCTGCTCAGGGGTGTCTGGATACCAATACACAAATCGTGGTGGTAGATGATTTATTTGCGATCCTTGATTTTGAGGTATCCGGGAAGTGCGAAGGACTCGATTATTCCTTCAAACTTAATAATCCTGCGATAGGATATGATGTAAAATGGTATCTGGATGAGGAAGGAAACCGGACTCAGATCGGGGAAGGAATAGAAATCGGGTATACCTTTGATCACACCGGAAAACATGATATCCGGGTCGCTCTTTCCAATGAGGAGTGTGAAAGATCATTTGTGCGGACAGTGAATATCATCGATGGTATCGCTGCGCCCGACACGACTATATATCTGTGTGAGCCGGGATTGATTGCGCTGAATCCTTTTGGTATCGACGGGATGAAATATGAATGGAGTCCGGCGGATCTTCTGGATGATCCGACGGCTTACAATCCTGTGGCGAGCGTGACGGAGAGTACTGATTTTCAAGTATCAGTAGAGCTTCAGGATGGTGATACCACATGTCAGGCTACGGGAACGGTACGCGTGATCATCGATGAAATTTCTTCCGTAGAGTTTGACACGGCGACTGTAACGATCTGTGAAGGAGATTGGATTACGCTCAATGAGGATGGTGATTTGAATTATGAATATTATTGGGAGCCGGAATCTTTCTTTGAAGATGCGAGGATTGCGAGTCCGGAGACACGATTGTTTACCTCACAACGATTCACTGTGACGATGACCAATCCGGAAAGCGGTTGTTCTGTTTCTTTCCAAAAGCAGGTTAATGTGAAGCCGATGGAGGATTCGATCGATATCGATTATGCTTTTGTCTGCGGAGAAACCAAAGCCACACTGATCGCGCATGATATCTCGGAAGAGAGTCATATTGAATGGTTCTTTGAGGATTCTTTGATTTCAACTGAGACAACATTTGAACATGATTTTGGTCGGTTTGGTACTTTTGACGTTCGTGCGACGCTGGCCGGAGAGTGTGTGGAGAGTCATGTCTCTGTGACACTCTTTGATCCGGATGGTTTTCATTTTCAGGATACGATTTATCTGTGTGAGCCGGAGACGGTTCAGCTCAATCCGGATGGGGATACCAGCTTGATATACACGTGGGTGGGTCCCAATTTGTCTGAGACCGATGTGCCAAGTCCTACAGCGGATGTAGAAGGAAATAGCATTTATCTGGCTTCGATTCGTCATCCTCAGGATACGACGTGTCAGACGATGGGTCGGGTTTATGTTTTCCTCGAGGAAGATTCGGATATTATCTCCGTGGACAAAACGGATTATTGTATGGGAGATACTGTGGAACTTCGGGTGGGGAACGGTGGTGAACCTATGAATATCGAATGGACGGGCCCGGATGGTGAATCTCTGGGGACGGACAAAGTGCTTCGGTTCCCATTTGAAAAAGCAGGGGAATATTCAGTAAGAGCAGATTTTAGAGGATGTACTTTCCGGGATACGGTGGAGCTTCGATTCCGAAATGTGGAATTGACTGCTTCGCAGAGAGATGGAATTTGTCCCGGAGATGAGATTTCTCTTCAGGTCAATTTTGAGTCGGAAGAAGCATATGATAGTATCGTATGGTTGCCGGAAGGAGTTCAGGTTTCGGGTGAAGATCCCCGGCAGGCTGCCTTTGCTCCTGATAGCAACACGGTGGTGACTGCGATGGTTTATTTTTCCGATGGATGTCTGAGTATGGATACGATCCAGCTGAATATCCCGGATGCATTGGCAGATCTTACGATCACAGCGGATCGGGACACGTTGCTCCGGGGACAAAAAGCGACGCTTACTGCGAGTAACTCGACGCTGGAATCCTATTCTTGGGAGCCGGCGGAATATGTGGACAATCCTACTTCTCATCAAACAGAGGTGATTCCCGAGCAAACGACTACTTTCACTTTGACAGCAGTGGATGAGAATGGGTGTTCGGTAGAAAAAACGATCACGATCGTGGTGCTCAGCACCGAATGCGAACCTCCATATATTTTCGTGCCAAGAGCCTTCTCGCCCAATAGCGACGGCGTGAACGATGTCCTGTATGTGCGGGGAGAAAGCATCGATGAAGTTCATTTTATCGTTTATGACCGTTGGGGTGAAAAAGTATTTGAGACCCGAAATAAGGATATAGGCTGGGATGGGACACGTCACGGAAAAGAACTGCCACCCGATGTGTACGGATATTATCTCAACGTAACCTGTATCGGTGGCGCTACTTATGAAGATAAAGGAAACGTGACGATTATACGCTAGTGTTCATAACTAGAACTATGAACAGGCAGCCTTTTAGGATTTTAAGGGGCTGCCTTTTTTTATTTCAGCTTGTCCCTCCATTAAATCCTTTCATCTTTATATTTTTGATTATTTGGCTGCTATTCCACGTCCTCATTGGCAAAATCGAGAGGTGTCTATATCTCTCGGATCGGATCTCAGCATCGACAGCTGGTGAGCGCGTCGTTCTGGTTTAATGGTGTAATAAACTCTGGAAAGTCTTTTCTTATATATGATTTCGCATGTTTGTCGATGTCGTAGAGGTGATCATTCACCATATAGATATCATCAATATTAGAAAATATCTCCTCCTTTATCCGGTGGACCTATTGAAGAAATGATGCTTTTGATTGTATTATGGTCTGTTTATTGTTTTAATGGATAGTTTTTAAGATACATGTTCGGTGATTTAATTGGAATTTTTACACCTCTTGTGAGCCATGATATGATCTAAACAGTAAGGAAGTTCCGTTATTTTCGATCTTGTAGACTTCATATTGACGATATTTGTATGGAATAAAACGTGACAATTTATGTGAAATTTTTATTTTATAATGTGCAATATAAATAAGTGTGATTCTTCACATAGTTTTGTGTTGTATGCATTATGTGTTGATTTTCAGAACTAAATGAGAATTTGAGCCGTAATGCGTATAATTCATGTTTTGAATTTTTTT
>Ga0209487_1000482_pt1 | contig 36589 bp, 38 predicted proteins | sample Poulit2012_FD_187524 | JGI IMG/M metagenome (GOLD analysis project Ga0209487, IMG submission 187524) | Agricultural soil microbial communities from Georgia to study Nitrogen management - Poultry litter 2012 (SPAdes) (version 2) | ecosystem: Environmental > Terrestrial > Soil > Agricultural land...
TTCGACCAGTTCCGCTCCTACACCGCCCGCGGGGACGCCTTCACCGCAGCGGTGACCGACCTACGGGGCCGGCGATGACCACGGCCTCCGCTCGCCGCCCGGTAGCCCGCCGGCGCGGAGCCATGCCGCGCGCCGCCCGGGGCGCACCCGAGACCCGGCGCACCACCGTCGCCGTCGCTTGGGACTCACCGGTGACCAGTTACTACCTCATCGGCGGTTCCGCCCTGGTGCTGTTGCTGCTCGGCCTGGTGATGGTGCTGTCCAGTTCCTCGGTCATGTCCCTGCAGTCCTCGGGCACCCCGTTCACCACGTTCTTGAACCAGGCTCGATTCGCATTACTGGCGTTACCCCTGGCGTGGATCGTCTCCCGCCTCCCGGTGCCCTGGATCCGGCGGCTGGCCTGGCCGGGGATCGCGCTGGCGACGGCGATGCAAGCCCTGGTGTTCGTGCCGGGTCTGCAGGTCGGGGCCGGTGGGAATGCTGGTTGGGTGGTGATCGCGGGCCAAAACTTCCAACCGGCGGAGTTCGGCAAACTGGGCTTGGCGGTCTGGCTCGGTGCGGTGCTGGCAGCCAAGGGCCGGTTGCTGCGCCATTGGTATCACGTGTTGTTCCCGGCGATCCTGGTGGCCACCACCATCCTGGCGATGGTGCTCTACACCAAGGACCTGGGCACCGCGCTGGTGATCATCCTGCTGGTCGCCGGAGCGCTGTGGGTAGCCGGTGTGCCGCTGTCGATCTTCACCGTCGCCGCGATGGCGGTCGCTGCGGCAGCCGCGTTCCTGGTGGTCTCCTCCGACAACCGGCGGCAGCGGGTCGCGATGCTGTTCGGCCTCGGCGAACAGGACCCGATGGGCCTGGGACTGCAATCCCGACGAGCCCTGGAAGGTTTGGGTACCGGAGGACTGAGCGGAGTGGGGCTGGGGGAGTCGCGCGCGAAATGGCTGTGGCTGCCGGAGGCGCACAACGACTTCATCTTCGCGATCATCGGCGAAGAACTCGGCCTGCTGGGCTCGCTGCTGGTGCTGACCCTCATCACCACGCTGGCGGTAGGGATGACCCGGGTGGTGCACCGCCACCCGGACAGGTTCGTCAAGATCACCACGGCCGCCATCGGCACCTGGATCATCGGCCAGGCGCTGATCAACGTCGGGGTGGTGATCTCGGTGCTGCCGGTCATCGGGTTGCCCTTCCCGCTGGTCAGCGCCGGCGGCTCGGCTCTGATCACCACGATGATCGCCCTGGGTATCGTGCTGGCCTTCGCCCGCACCGAGCCAGGTGCCGCCCAGGCCCTGGCCGCCCGCCGCAGTTCGCTGCGCGATTCCCTGGCGGTGATCGCCCCGCGGAGGCGCGCCCGCCATGACTGAACCCCGGATCGTGCTCGCCGGCGGCGGCACCGCCGGGCACGTCAACCCCCTGCTCGCGCTCGCCGAGGAACTGCGCACCAGGCTGCCGGCGGCGCAGGTGCGGGTCTTGGGCACCGCCAGCGGGTTGGAGGCGCAGTTGGTCCCCGCTGCCGGGCTGGACCTGATCACCATCGAGAAGGTGCCCCTGCCCCGGTCCTTGACGACGCAGTGGTTCTCCCTCCCCGGCCGCTGGCGGCGTGCCATGGGCACCACGCGGGCCGTGGTCTCCGGCGCCGATGCGGTGGTGGGATTCGGCGGATACGTCTCCGCCCCTGCCTACCTCGCCGCACGCCGGGCGAAGGTACCGATCGTGGTGCATGAGCAGAACGCCCGCCCCGGCCTGGCGAACCGCTTGGGCGCGCGCTATGCGACGGCGGTGGCGACGACGTTCCCCGGCACGCCCCTGCCGGGCGCCCACGTCGTGGGTTTGCCGCTGCGACCGGCGATCGCGCAGTTGGTGCGCCAGCGTGAGCAGGACCCGGACGGCCGGTCCGCAGCCGGCGCCCGGGCGTTGGGGCTGGATCCCAACCGGCTCACCGTGGTGGTCACGGGAGGGTCGCTGGGGGCGGCGAGACTGAACGAGATGGTGCCCACCGTCGGGGCGCAGATGATCGCCGCCGGCGCCCAGGTGCTCCACCTCAGCGGTCGCGGGAAGGCGGACCCGGTGCGCAGCGCCGTGGCCCGGATGCCGGGCGGGGAGCACTACCACGTACGCGAGTACCTGATGGAGATGGAGCACGCCTTGGCCTGCGCGGACCTGGTGATCGCCCGCGCCGGCGCGGGTACGGTCAGCGAACTGACCGCCTTGGGGATCCCGGCGATCTACGTTCCGTTGCCGATCGGGAACGGGGAGCAGGAACTCAACGCCCGTCCGGTGGTGGACGCCGGAGGTGCCCTGATGGTCCGGGACGCGGAGTTGACCACCACTTGGCTCGAGGAGCACGCCCTCCCGCTGGTGCGCGAGGCCGCGGAGCGCGAGCGGTTGCGGCAGCGCGCCGCGGGGGCAGGGATCACCGACGGCGCCCAACGGCTCGCCCGGATCGTCACCGACGTGCTGGAGTCGGCGTGAGGATCCATTTCATCGCCATCGGCGGGGCCGGGATGTCGGTGATCGCCGAATTGCTTCTCGCCCAGGGCTACCGGGTGAGCGGCTCCGATCGGGCCGACTCCCCGGTGCTGGCACGGCTGGCCGCCCGCGGTGCCGAGGTGCACGTGGGTCATGACGCCGCACACGTGGCGCACCTGGGCCCCGAGGACCTGGTGGTGGTCTCCACCGCCATCGCGCCGGACAACGTTGAACTACGCGCGGCCAAGGACCGTGGGATACCGATCCGGCACCGCTCCGAAGCCCTGGCACTGGCCGCACGGGGTAAGGACTTCGTGGCCGTCGCCGGCAGCCACGGTAAGACGACCACCTCCGCGATGCTCGCCGTCGCCCTGCGCACCGCCGGGCAGGACCCCTCCTTCGCCATCGGCGGGCGGGTGGTGGCCCTGGACACCGGCGCGCATCTGGGCACCGGCACCGTGTTCGTCGCCGAGGCGGATGAATCCGACAAGTCGTTCATCAACTACGACCCCCAGGTCGCGATCGTCACCAACATCGAGCCGGACCACCTGGACCACTACGGCACCGAGGCCGCTTACACCGCGGCATTCGGCGACTTCGTCGACAAACTCCGCCCCGGAGGGCTGCTCATCGCCAATGCCGACGACGACGGCGCCGCGCAGTTGGCGCGCACAGCCGCCGCAGCGGGCAAGCGGGTACAGACTTACGGCACCGGCACCGGCGCGCACGTGCGGATCGAGGCCCCCCAACTGGCGGCGACCCAATCGGGGGCGCGACTGGTCAGCGAAATCGGGGCGGTGGAACTGGACCTCGCGGTGCCCGGTGAGCACAACTTGGCCAACGCCACGGCGGCATGGTGCGCGGGCGTCGAACTGGGGGTTGATCCGGCGGACATGGCCGCCGCGCTGGGCACCTTCACCGGTACCGCCCGTAGGTTCGAGCTGCGCGGCAGCGTCGGGGGCGTCCGGGTGATCGACGATTACGCCCACAATCCGGCCAAGGTCGCCGCAGCGGTCCGCACCGCCCGCGGGGCGGCGGGCGGCGGGCGAGTGCTGGCCCTGTTCCAGCCTCACCTGTACACCCGCACCCGTGATTTCGCCGCCGAGTTCGCCGAGGCGCTCTCCGGAGCCGACTCGGTGTGGTTGGCACCGATCTTCCCGGCGCGAGAAGAACCCTTACCCGGCGTCACCTCGGCGCTGATCGGTGCGCACCTACCGCAGGCCAACCTGGCCCGAGGGCTGGACGAGGCCGCCCGCGCCGTCGCCCGCGCAGCCCGTCCGGGCGATGTGGTCATCACCATCGGCGCCGGTGATGTCACCACCGCGGCCGGATCGATCCTGGCCGAACTTGAACACCTTGCCGAGCCGGGACGGCAATGAGGGCACCCACCCGCCCCGGATCCGTCCGCCGTCCCGCGTACCGGCGCGGCGCCGGCACCGACGTGGCTGCCCCGCGGGCCGCGTCCACCCAAGTGGGAGCACCGAGCGCCGGCACCGAAGCGGTGCAGAAGGTATCCACGCAACTGTCGGAGCGACTGGCTGAACGCCGTCGGGCCCTGCGGCGGATGCGGTGGCGCACGATCGCGATCGTGACGGCGGTTGTGCTGGCGGTCGCGGCGGCGGTGTATGTGGTGGCGTTCTCCCCGGTCCTGGCCTTGCGCGCCGATGCGGTGGAGATCCGCGGCGCCACCGACGTGGTGGATACCGGTGGGGTGACGGACATCTTGGCCGCCCACGAGGGTGAGCCGCTGGTGCGGCTGAGCACCACCACGCTCGCCGCGCAGGTCGAGGACGTCACCGGTGTGCTCACCGCGGAGGTCCGCCGGCAGTGGCCGGGCGGGATCGCGGTGCAGATCACCCCGCGGGTGCCGGTCGCCACCGTGCCGGACGGCGAGGAGTACCTGGTGCTGGACGCGGAAGCGGTCCAACTCGCCCGGGTGGCCGAGCCCCGTGAGGACTTGCCGGTGGTGGAGGTCGACGTCGACAGCGACGCCGCTGCCCCGGCCCTGCAGTCTGCGGTCACGGTGCTCGGGCAGTTGCCCCAGGAGTTGTTCGACGAGGTCGGGGCGGTCGCGGCGGCCAGCCCGGACCAGGTGGAACTGGAACTGGCCGACGGCGCCCTGGTGGTGTGGGGGAGTGCGGAGGAGAACGACCTGAAGGCCGCGGTGTTGACCACGCTGAGACAGGTGCCGGCAGGCGTGTACGACGTGTCCGCGCCCAGGCACCCGATCACCCGGGACTGAGTGGCCGACACACCCCCGGATGTCGTTGCTGCCCGGGGGTTGCGGACATAGCGTCATCGCTGCGAGGAAATGACATAACTCTAAACCTCAAGTTGAGGTTCAGGGTTTGACGAGAGGGATGATGACGTGGCGGCACCGCAGAACTATCTAGCGGTCATCAAGGTGGTAGGTATCGGCGGTGGTGGAGTCAACGCCGTCAACCGGATGATCGAGGTCGGGTTGAAGGGCGTGGAGTTCGTCGCCGTCAACACCGACGCCCAGGCACTGCTGATGAGCGACGCCGACGTCAAACTCGACGTCGGTCGTGACCTGACCCGCGGGCTCGGGGCCGGCGCGGACCCGGAGGTGGGCAAGAAGGCCGCCGAGGATCACGCCGAGGAGATCGAGGAGGTGCTGCGCGGAGCGGACATGGTGTTCGTCACCGCAGGGGAGGGCGGCGGCACCGGCACCGGCGGAGCGCCGGTGGTGGCCAAGATCGCCCGCTCACTGGGGGCGTTGACCATCGGGGTGGTCACCCGGCCGTTCACCTTCGAGGGACGGCGCCGCAGCGTGCAGGCCGACGCCGGCATCGAGGCGCTCCGCAACGAGGTGGACACCCTCATCGTCATCCCCAACGACCGGCTGTTGTCCATCTCCGACCGGGGCGTCTCCGTCCTGGACGCGTTCAAGAGCGCCGACCAGGTACTGCTCTCCGGTGTGCAGGGGATCACCGACCTGATCACCACGCCGGGATTGATCAACCTCGACTTCGCCGACGTCAAGTCCGTCATGCAGGGGGCCGGAAGCGCCTTGATGGGGATCGGATCCTCCCGCGGCGAGGACCGGGCCGTACAGGCATCGGAACTGGCGATCTCCTCCCCGCTGCTGGAAGCAAGCATCGACGGCGCACACGGGGTGCTGTTGTCCATCCAGGGCGGCAGCGATCTGGGACTGTTCGAGATCCACGAGGCTGCTCGCCTGGTCCAGGAAGCGGCACATCCGGAGGCGAACATCATCTTCGGCGCGGTGATCGACGACGCGCTGGGCGATGAGGTGCGCGTGACGGTCATCGCCGCCGGTTTCGACGGCGGCTCACCCAAACCGAAGGACGAGGGTGAAACCTTCGTCCACAGCCAGGACCCGACGGACGCCGCCCGCCGAGTGCCTCCGGTGCTGGAGCCGACCGAGGATCCCGAACCCACGGTGGTCTCGGCGCAGGTCAACCCCGATCCGGTGCCCGCACCGGCCGAACCGCGTGCAGCCGAGCCGCGCGCCCCCGAACCGGCCTACCCGTCGGCGGGCAACGGGTCGCCCGAGGCGGACCGGCCGGCCGGCCCGCCCACGCAGGGCCTGGAAGTGCCGCGGATCTTCGATGAGGTGCCCCGCCGCCGTCGGGACGATGACCTGGACGTGCCAGACTTCCTCAAGTGAGGCACACCGCTGGGAACCCCGACCACGCGAGGAGCGATGCGGGCCACGCGCTCGACGAGGCCGGCCAGGTGATCGTGGCGGACCTGGGGCCCTGGGCCACCGGACTGTTCACCACGCGCGTCGGCGGGGTGAGCGCCGGCCCGTACACCTCGTGGAACCTCGGGGGAGCGGTGGGTGATGACCCGGATGCGGTCCGGCGCAACCGACGGAAAGCCGCGGGCCTGATCGGCGGACCGGTCACTTACCCCGAACAGGTGCACGGGACCGACGTGCTCGGCCCCGACCAGGATGAGGGCACCGCCGACGCCGTGCTGGGACGGGACCGCGCGGTCGGAGTGCTGGTAGCCGACTGCGTGCCGGTGTTGCTGGCCGCTCCGGGGATGGTCGGCGCGGTCCACGCCGGGCGCCGCGGTTTGCTCTCCGGCGTGGTCCAGAATGCCCTTGCGGCCATGACCGAAGCGGGCCACCCACCCACCCATGCCGCGATCGGCCCGGCGATCTGCGGGTCGTGTTACGAGGTTCCGGCTGCGATGCACGCCGAGGCGGTCGCGATCGAACCTGCCCTGGACGCCCGTACCCGGTGGGGTACCCCGGCGCTCGACCTGCCCGCCGGGGTGCATGCCGCGTTGCGCCGCGGCGGAGTGCGGGCCATCGCCACCGCTGCCCGCTGCACCTTCGAGGACAGGTCCCTCTTCTCCTACCGCCGTGACGGCCGTACCGGCCGCAGCGCCGGCCTGGTGGTTCCCAAGGGCAGCGACACGCCGTCTTGACCTGCCCGGACGCGCATCGGCCCTGGTCTAGCGTCAGAGGGAACCAGCACGCATGCGCAATGGTCAGATGCGCATCAGAACGAGGGAGAAGGCGATGGCAGGAACGCTACGCAAATCGATGCTCTGGCTCGGACTGTCCGAACCGGAGCACGAAGAGCACGAAGACTACGTGGACTACGGCGATGAGGACCCTGTCGAGGAGGTCCAGGAGGCTGAGGTCACCCCGATCAGCCGCGCCGCCTCGCACCGGGACTCCAGCAGCCTGCGCCGCATCACCACCGTCCACCCGCGTACCTACAACGATGCCAAGACCATCGGGGAGGCGTTCCGCGGAGGAACCCCGGTGATCATGAACCTCACCGACATGACCGACGCCGAAGCCAAGCGCCTGGTGGATTTCTCCGCCGGTTTGGTCTTCGGTTTGCGCGGCGCGATCGAGCGGGTCACCAATAAAGTGTTCCTGCTCTCACCGGCGACGGTGGAGATTGCCAACGAAGAGCGGGAGCCGGACACTACTCAGGCAAGGTTCTTCAACCAGAGTTAGGCAGGAAGTGTCCCTCGTCCTGAGCGTTCTGTATCTGGCCGTTCTGATCTATCTACTGCTGCTCCTGGTCCGGCTGGTGTTCAACTGGGTTCAGCAGTTCGCCCGCGATTGGAAGCCCCGGGGGATCACGCTGGTGGTGGCGGAACTGACCTTCACCGCCACCGATCCTCCGCTGAAGGCAGTCCGGCGAGTCATCCCTCCGCTCCGACTCGGGGCAGTGAGTCTGGACGTCGGATTCATCGTAATCTTCCTCGCCTGCTTCATCCTGATGGCGATCCTTGCGCCCCATACGCTGTAATGGGTCAACGCGACTTTCCGCTAACGTACAACCAGGTGACGCCCGTCATCCGAATCGACAATTCGAGGTAGTTGAACATGGCACTGCTGACTGCGGACGACGTCCTCAACAAAAAATTCCAACCGACGAAGTTCCGCGAGGGGTACGACCAAGACGAGGTCGATGACTTCCTCGACGAAGTCGTGGCGACGCTCCGGGTACTCACCGGTGAGAACGAGGAACTCAAGGCCAAGTTGGCGGCGGCCGAAGCCCGCGTCGCGGAACTGAGTTCCGGCCAGCCCGCGGGAGACACGCAAACCATGGCGGCGGTGGCGCCCGCACCCCAGCAGGTGGAGCAACCGCCGTCGGAGCCGTCGGCGCCCACGCCAGAGCCGGCAGTGGAGCAGCCCGCACCGCCCACCCCTGCAGCGGGTGTGGCCACCGGCGAGGGAGAGCCGGAATCGGCTACCGGCATGCTGCAACTGGCCCAGCGCCTGCACGATGAGTACGTGGCGAACGGCAAGGCGGAAGCCGACCGCATCCTCACCGAGGCCCGCGCCGAGGGGGAACGACTGGTCAACGAAGCCGAAGAGCAGCGCACTCGCACACTCAACCAACTCGAAGGTGAGCGTTCCCTGCTGGAACGCAAGATCGACGAACTGCGCGTCTTCGAACGTGACTACCGCACCCGCTTGAAGAGCTACCTGGAAGGACTGCTCGCCGACGTCGAGGGCCGCGGCAGCCTGGGGGGTTACGGGAGCGGTGGTCGTCCGGAGAGCGACGTCCGCCGGCCCTAGTTGGTGACTGACTCCACGAGCAGGGCCACCGACTCCGCACCGCGCTCGACCGTTTCCCGCGCCCGGGCCCTGGCCTACTTGGGTGTGGGCACCGTCTTGGTGTTAGCCGCCGACCAGGCCACCAAGATCGCCGCACTGGCCGCGCTGGAGCCCGGGGTCTACCACCCGTTGCTCGGCGACTGGTTCGGACTGCAACTGGTGTTCAACCCCGGCGCTGCGTTCTCATTAGCGACCGGGCTCACCTGGGTCTTCACCATCGCCGCGGTCGCGGTCACCGTGGTGATCATCGCGGTGGCCCGCCGGCTGCGGTCCCGGGCCTGGGCGGTGAGTCTCGGACTGCTCCTGGGGGGCAATCTGGGTAACCTCGGCGACAGGCTGTTCCGGGATCCGGGCTTCGCCCAAGGCCACGTGGTGGACTTCCTGAATTACGGCGGGTTCGTGATCGGCAACGTCGCCGACATCGCGATCGTGGTCGCCGCCCCGCTCATCGCCGTGCTGCTCATCCGCGGCGTTGGACTGGATGGCCGCGTGGAGTCTGCCGGGAGCCAAGCCGGCACGAAGGCCGACGACGACACGCGGCCCGACGAGGATGCGCCACCCGGCGACGAGCCGCCGGATCCGACCGATCAGGAGGGCGACGGCGGGGACGTCACACCGGGGGAGGCCGAGCGTGGCTGATCGGCGGTCGCTCCCCGTCCCGGACGGACTTGACGGCGAACGCGCTGACGTCGGGCTCTCCCGCCTGCTCGGCTTGAGCCGCACGAAAGCCGCGGATTTGCTCGCGGACGGTGCTGCCCACCTGGATGGCCGGCCCCTGGCCAAGTCCGATCGCCTGGACTCCGGCGGCTGGTTGGAAGTCGACCTGCCCCAGCCGGAACAGCAGCCCACCAGGCCGCCGGAGCCCGTACCCGGCATGATCATCCGCCACGAGGACGACCACATCGTGGTGGTGGACAAACCGGTGGGTGTGGCGGCCCACCCGAGCCCGGGTTGGGACGGCCCCACCGTCGTCGGCGCCCTGGCCGCGGCCGGGTACCGGGTGGCCACCTCCGGCGCCGCGGAACGTCAGGGCATCGTGCACCGCCTGGATGTCGGAACATCCGGGCTCATGGTGGTGGCGAAGAGCGAACGGGCCTACACCGTGCTCAAGCAGGCGTTCCGGGACCGGGCCGTCACGAAGATCTACCACGCTCTGGTCCAGGGCCATCCGGATCCCTCGGAGGGCACCATCGACGGCCCGATCGGCCGCCACCCGCGCCATGACTACAAGTGGGCCGTGGTGGCCGGCGGCAAGGATGCCCTCACCCACTACTCCACCCTGGAGGCGGTGCCGGCGGCCAGTTTGCTGCGGATCGACCTGGAGACCGGACGCACCCACCAGATCCGGGTGCACACGGCCGCGATCGGCCACCCGTGCGTGGGCGACACCACCTATGGCGCCGACCCCGCCCTCGCCCGGGAGTTGGGTTTGTCCAGGCAGTGGTTGCACGCCATGGAACTGAGCTTCGAACATCCGGGCACGGGCTTGCCGCTGACCGTGGAATCGGAGTATCCGGAGGATCTGGACAACGCCTTGACGGAACTACGGACCCGATGAACCTCACCATCGAGCGCGTGCGCACGCCCGCGAGTCTCGAGCGCGTCCATGCCCTGCGCTGGCGCGTTTTCGTCGAGGAGCAGGGCGTGCTTCCCGAGGAGGAACTGGACGGGTTGGACGGCCCGGAGCGAGCGGTGCACCTGGTTGCCGTATCCGGCGGCCGCGATGTGGGCACCGCCCGGATGCTGATCGACGCCGACCAGCCGGGGACCGTGCACGCCACCCGGGTAGCGGTGCTGGCCGAGGCGCGCGGCAGCGGGGTGGGCCGGGCGCTGATGGTGGAACTCGAGCGCATCGCCCTGGCCGAGTTCGCGGACGGCGGCCAGGTCCGCGTGGAATTGTCGGCCCAGGAGAGCGCGATCCCGTTCTACGCCGCCCTGGGCTACCAGATCGGCACCGAGCGTTACCTGGATGCGCGGATCTGGCACCGGGACGCGGTCAAGGTGCTTGCCTCACCAACCGCTGGATCGCCCCGCTGAGCACCGGGCGCGATTTGGTGAAGGTGAACCTCACCGCGGCGGCCAACTCGTCGTCGGCCCTGCTGCCGGGCACGGTGAACGCCGAGACCGGAACGGCAGCCACGCCGGCCAACTCCGGCAACGCCCGGCACAGCGCGGCACCATGCGGCAACCCGTACCGATCCAGCCAGGCGGTCGCGTCACCGACCACGAAGTAACTGCCCTGCGGGCGCACGACGTCGAAACCCGCCTCGGTCAGCCCCTCCAGAAGTAGGTCGCGCCGTTCGGCCAGATCTGCGCGCAGACGCCCGATCCAGTCCCGGTCCGCGCCGTGGGAGGTTTCCAGGTTCAGGGCGGCGGCCACCGCCGGTTGGAGCGGGGCGCCGCCGGTATAGGTGAGGAACTGCTTGATCGACACCACCGCGGTCACCAAATCGGCCGGGCCGCAGGCCCAGCCCACTTTCCATCCGGTCACAGAGAAGGTCTTGCCCGCGGAGGAGATCGTCAGCGTTCGCTCGAACATTCCCGGCAGGGTGGCGATCGGGATGTGCTCGGCGCCGTCGTAGGTGAGGTGCTCGTAGACCTCGTCGGTGACCACCACCGCGTCATGGGCCCGAGCCAACTCGGCGACCAACTCCAACTCGGCGCGACCCAGCACGGCCCCGGTCGGGTTGTGCGGAGTGTTCAGCAACACCACCGCGGTGCGGTCGGTGAAGGCTTCCCGCAGGGCTGAGGCGTCGACGGTGAACCCGTGCGAACCGGGCGCCAGCGGCACCGTGACGTGCCGGGCACCGGACATCGCGATCACCGCAGCGTAGGAGTCGTAGTACGGCTCCAGCGTGAGCACCTCGTCGTCGGGCCCGGCCAACGCCAACAACGCAGCGGCGATCGCCTCGGTGGCCCCGTTCGTTACCGCTACCTGCGTGCCGGGGTCCAGGTCCAGCCCGTAATGCCGCGACTGGTGCGCCGCGATCGCCTCCCGCAACGGTGCGATGCCGGTACCGGGAGGGTACTGGTTCCGCCCGTCGGTGATCGCCTGCCGGGCGACCTGCATGACCGTGGCCGGCCCGTCGTCGTCGGGGAAGCCCTGGCCGAGGTTCAACGCTCCGGTGCGTCCGGCCAAGGCCGTCATCTCCGCGAAGATCGTCGGGCGCACCCCGCCGCGGTCGTCGGCCAGACCAGCCGCGTGGACCACCTGCCGCCATCGTCTTCCTGTGCCCATCTCGCCACCCTATGCCCGGCCCGCGCCGGCTCCATGCCCGATCCAATGCCCGGCCCGACGCCCGCCCGACGCCCGCCCGGCGCCCGGTCGGTGCGCCTGACGGGAGCTGTGGGTGGGCGAGCCTAGACTCTGATGCCATGGCCGCTGATTTCGTCCACTTGCACGTGCACACCGAGTACTCCATGTTGGACGGCGCGGCGAGGCTGGATGATCTGTTCACCGAGGCCAACCGGCTCGGACAGACCGCGCTGGCCACCACCGACCACGGCTACCTGTTCGGCGCCTACGACTTCTGGCGCACCGCCAAGAAGTACGGGATCAAGCCGATCATCGGGGTGGAGGCGTACCTCACCCCGGGCACCTCGCGGTTCGACCGTACCCGAGTGCGGTGGGGTGAGGACAGCCAGAGCGGGGACGACGTTTCCGCCCGCGGCGCCTACACGCACCTGACGCTGCTGGCGAAGAACAACACCGGGATGCACAACCTGTTCCGGATGAGTTCACTGGCCTCCCTGGAGGGTCAGTGGGGCAAGTGGCCCCGGATGGACGCCGAACTGCTGTCCACCTACTCCGAGGGGATGATCGCCACCTCCGGTTGTGCCTCCGGTGAGGTGCAGACCCGGCTGCGACTGGGGCAGTGGGACGAGGCCGTGCGCGCAGCGGGGGAGATGCAGGACATCTTCGGGCGGGAGAACTACTACATCGAGGTGATGGACCACGGCATCGACATCGAGCGCCGCACCATCGCCGACCTGTTCAAACTCGCCAAGCACGTCGGCGCACCGCTGCTGGCCACCAACGATCTGCACTACACCCGGCGCGAGGACGCCCACGCCCATGAGGCGCTGCTGTGCGTGAACTCCGGCTCCAAACTCACCGAACCCTCCTACGCCCAGGGCGGCTCCCGGTTCGCATTCGAGGGGGAGGAGTTCTACCTGAAGTCCGGGGCTGAGATGCGCGAACTGTTCCGCGACCACCCCGAGGCGTGCGACAACACCCTCCTGGTGGCCGAACAGTGCGAGGTGTCCTTCACCGAGGAAGTGGGCCGTTACATGCCGCACTTCCCGGTGCCCGAGGGGGAGGACGAGGTCTCCCACTTCATCAGGAAGGTGGAGGAGGGACTCCAGCAGCGCTACCCCGACGGGGTGCCCGAGGAAGTGCGCAAACAGGCACAGTACGAGCAGGACGTCATCAGTTCCAAGGGGTACGCCGGGTACTACCTGGTGGTGGCCGACTTCATCAACTGGGCCAAGTCCCAAGGCATCCGGGTGGGGCCGGGCCGAGGGTCGGGCGCGGGCTCGATGGCCGCCTACGCGATGGGCATCACCGGGCTGGACCCGCTGGAGAACGGGCTGATCTTCGAACGGTTCCTCAATCCCGAGCGGATGAGCCTGCCGGACTTCGACATCGACTTCGACGAGCGCCGCCGCGGTGAGGTGATCCGCTACGTCAGCGAGAAGTACGGCGAGGACAAGGTCGCCTACATCGTCACCTACGGCACGATCAAGGCCAAGCAGGCGCTGAAGGACGCGAGCCGGGTGCTGGACTACCCCTTCGCGATGGGGGAGAAACTCTCCAAGGCGATGCCCCCGGCGGTGATGGGTAAGGACGTTTCCCTCAAGGGCATGTTCGACCCGGAGGACTCCCGCTACGCCGAAGCTGCGGAGTTCCGCCAACTCATCGCCGAGGACCCCGATGCCGCCAAGGTGCTGGAGACCGCCAAGGGCCTGGAGGGGCTGAAACGTCAGTGGGGCGTGCACGCGGCTGGGGTGATCATCGCCAGCGAACCGTTGATCGACGTCATCCCGATCATGCGCCGGGAGCAGGACGGTGCGGTCATCACCCAGGTGGACTTCCCCGCCGGGGAGGACCTCGGTCTGGTGAAGATGGACTTCCTGGGCCTACGCAACCTCACCATTCTCGAGGACGCCCTGGTCAACATCGAGATCAACGGCAAGGAGCCTGTGATCGTCGAGGACCTGCCCCTGGATGACCGTAAGACCTACGAACTCCTCGGCCGCGGGGACACCCTGGGACTGTTCCAACTCGACGGGGCGGGGATGCGCACTCTGCTGCGGCAGATGCGTCCGGACAACTTCGAGGACATCTCCGCCGTCGGCGCGCTGTACCGGCCAGGGCCGATGGGCGCCAACTCGCACACCAACTACGCCCTGCGCAAGAACGGTCTGCAGGACATCACCCCGCTGCACCCGGCGCTGGCCGGACCATTGGACGAGATCCTGGGCACCACCTACGGGTTGATCGTGTACCAGGAGCAGGTGATGGAAATCGCCCAGAAACTCGCCGGGTACACCCTCGGTGAAGCCGACCTGCTGCGCCGGGCGATGGGTAAGAAGCAGCGCGAGGTGCTGGACGCCGAGTTCGACAAGTTCGCCGCCGGAATGCGCGAACGCGGCTACCCCGATGAGGCGATCAATGCCTTGTGGGAGGTGCTGGTCCCCTTCAGTGACTACGCCTTCAACAAGGCCCACTCGGCTGCCTACGGGCTCGTCTCGTACTGGACGGCCTACCTCAAGGCGCACTACCCAGCCGAGTACATGGCGGCCACCCTCACCTCCACCCGGGAAGACAAAGACAAGTCCGCGCTGTACCTGAACGAGTGCCGCCGGATGGGTATCACCGTGCTGCCCCCGGACGTCAATGCCTCCGAGGCCACCTTCACGCCGGTGGGGGAGGACATCCGATTCGGGTTGCGCGCGGTGCGCAACGTGGGGCAGAACGTCGTCAACGCCATCGTGGCCACCCGGCAGGAGAAGGGCGCCTTCACCTCGTTTACAGATTTCCTGGACAAGGTACCTGCGGTGGTGTGCAACAAACGCACCATCGAGTCCCTCATCAAGGCCGGCGCGTTCGACTCCCTCGGGCACACCCGCCGCTCGTTGCTGCTCATCCACGAGCAGGCCATCGATGCGGTGATCGGCGTGAAGCGTAAGGAGGCCGAGGGGCAGTTCGACCTGTTCGCAGACCTGGGCGGGGACGACGGCGAGGAGGTCTCCCTGGCGGTGGAGGTGCCGGACCTGCCGGAGTGGGACAAGAAGCAGAAACTCGCTTTCGAACGGGAAATGCTCGGTCTGTACGTCTCCGACCATCCGCTTTCGGGCATCGAGCACGTGCTGACCAAGGCCGCGGACGTACCCATCGCGACCTTGTTGGCCGATGAGGCCCGCCCCGACGGCTCCACCGTGACTGTCGCCGGGTTGATCACCTCGGTGGCCCGCAAGGTGTCCAAACAGGGCAACACCTGGGCGGCGGTGACGATCGAGGACATGGCCGGCAGCGTCGAGGCACTCTTCTTCGGCGAGACCTACCTGGCCTACTCCACGGCGCTGGCCGAGGACACCGTGGTGGTGCTCCGCGGGCGGATTCGCCGCCGCGATGACTCCCTGGCGCTACAGGCGATGGAGATGAGCCTGCCGGATGTGTCCGTTAGCGATGACGCGCCGGTAACCGTCAGCCTGGCCGAGTACCGCTGCACCACACCGGTGGTCCAGCAACTCCGGGAGATCCTGGCCACCCACCCCGGGGCCACCGAGGTGCGGTTGCGGCTGACATCACCGGGCCGAGCCACCGTGCTGCGCCTGGATGACCAACTCCGGGTCGAGCGCACCCCCGCGCTGTACGGCGACCTGAAGGCGTTGCTCGGCCCGCACTGCGTGGCCTGAGCGGTGGCCGGAGCGCTACCTGGCCGGGGTGACCGTGCCTTGACGGCGACCGACGGCTCCTTCCAACTGTGAGGCCCGAGGTCAGCGGCTCACGCGCAGCGCCACCGCACCAGCGGGAAGATCGATACTCACTACATCGCCCACGGCAAGTTGCCGCCCGCGCCGAGTCTCGCTCTGCCCGTTGACGGCCACGGCGCCATCGGCGAGGAGCGTCTTGGCCTGCGCACCGTCCTCGACGACGGCGGCAAGTTTGAGGAATTGACCCAAGCGGATCATCTCCTCCCGGATCGGCACGTCCTGAGGCTCGTTGACAGGCATGATCCCATCATGACAGTCGGCGCGGGCACCGCGTCTGGCCCGGCCCCACGTCTGGCCCGGCCCCACGTCTGGCCCGGCCCCGCCCGCCCCGGCGGCGCGCCCCGGCGACCGATATAGGCTCTGGCGACCGGCGTAGACTCTGGCAACGTGATACGCACCCTCGACCTTCGTGAAGTCCGCGCCTCCTCGGCCCGACTGCGGGCAGCGCTCCCTCGGGCCGAAGTGGACATCACCGCAGCACTACAAGCGGTCGAACCGATCCTGGCCAGGGTCCGCGCCGAAGGCGCACATGCGATCGCAGAGTACTCCCAGCAGTTCGACGGCGTGCGACCGCCTTCGTTACGCGTGCCCGAGCAGGTACTCAGCCAGGCGCTGCAGGACCTCGCACCGGATCTGCGCGCGGCGTTGACCGAAGCGATCGAACGTGCCCGCCGGGGTCACCGGGCGCAGTTGCCCCAACCAGCGACCACCGAGTTCGGCGAGGGCGCACAAGTGCACCAACGCTGGATCCCGGTGCAACGTGTGGGTCTGTATGTGCCCGGGGGGCTGGCGGTCTATCCCTCGTCGGTCGTCATGAACGTCGTCCCCGCCCAGGAGGCAGGGGTCGGCGCGCTGGCGCTGGCCAGTCCGCCGCAACGGGACAACGACGGTTGGCCGGACCCGGTGATCCTGGCCACCTGCGCACTCCTGGGCGTCGACGAGGTGTACGCCGTCGGGGGAGCCCAGGCGGTGGGCATGTTCGCCTTCGGGGTGAGAAGCGATGGCGGCGCGCCCCCGGAGGACAGGTGCGAGCCGGTCGACGTGGTCACCGGGCCGGGCAACATCTACGTCGCAGCGGCCAAACGAGCGGTGCTGGGACTGGTGGGCATCGACTCCGAGGCGGGCACTACCGAGATTGCGGTGCTCGCCGACGACAGCGCCGACCCGGTCTACGTGGCGGCCGACCTGATCTCCCAGGCCGAGCACGATCCTGCCGCTGCTTCGGTCTTGATCACCGATTCGACGGAGTTGGCCGACCAGGTCGCGGAACAGATCACCGCCCAGGTGGAGTTGGCCAAGCATTCCGACCGGATCCGCCAGGCGTTGTCCGGCCCGCAGTCGGCCGTGGTCCTGGTCCGCGATGAGCCCCACGGCATCGAGGTGGCCAACGCTTACGCGGCCGAGCACCTGTCGATCCAGACCCGCGACCCCGACGCCACCGCTGCGGCTATCCACAACGCCGGGGCGATCTTCCTCGGCTCGCACTCCCCGGTCTCCCTCGGCGACTACCTTGCCGGGTCGAACCACGTGCTGCCCACCGGCGGAACCGCACGGTTCGCCAGCGGCCTCGGGGTGCAGGCCTACTTGAAGTCGGTGCAGGTCGTCGACTACAACGCCGCTGGGCTTGCGCAGGTCACCGGACATCTGGTCACGCTCGCGGGCGCCGAGGACCTGCCCGCGCACGGCACCGCCGCAGCCTTACGCCGACCAGAGTGAGCCAGGCAGAGCCAAGAGGTGGCGCTTCCGCGGAAGCGTGAGTGGCGGAAGGCGCGCATGATGGCCGTCCATGACCGGACGTCTATGACAGCGCGCCTCAGTATGACGGCCGCGCATAGCGTGCCAGGGATGGCAGCCGTGGGTGATCGTCAATCGTGACCTCCGATTCAGGGCGGTACCTATGCCATATCAGGGTCATCCCGGATGGCGAGCTCCAGGAGCGCGTCCGTACGCTGGTCGCATGGACTCCTTCTTCGGCTTCATCCGCAACCTGAGCTTTCGCCGCGGCCCCCGACGTGTCCTCGCCGGCCTCGGTGGCGGCATCGCCGATGCAACCAATTTGGACGTCGTGCTGGTGCGGGTGCTGATGATCATCGCCTTCCTGTTACCGCTGATTGGCCCGACGTTGTACGTGGTGCTGTGGATCCTCCTGCCTTGGCAGGACGGCAGCATCCCGCTGGAGCGATGGATCCAGCGCCTAGGCGGAAACCGGAACAGCAACACCATCGTGCAGTAGCGCCGCAAAAACTCGGCGACGCGTTCCCCAAAGATCGGTGGCGCTTCCGCGGAAGCGCGGGCGCTCCTTAGGCCGCCGCGTCGGGGTGTGATGCGGCAGTTCGAGCGCGGCGGTGCTCCCAATGGTCCGCAACCACGCTGACAGCCCATTCCAGATCCATCGGTCCACCGTTGACCGGGCTGAGTGCGTAGGCGGCGTCCCGGGTGTCGGTGTCGGCTTCTCCATCCGCAGTTGCCGCCGGGGCGCCTGTCCTTTCCCCGACCACAGCCACCTTGTCGCCGGCGCAATCGAAGAATCGCACCTGCTTTCCCTGCATCGACAACGAGAACCCGCCCTCGTGCAGCAACCGGTGGTGCTGTCCGCAGAGCAACACCAGGTTGTCCAACTCGGTCGGCCCGCCGTGAGCCCAGTGGACCGCATGGTGTGCATGGACGAACCGTCGTCGACCGCAAGCGGGATAGCGGCAGCCCTGATCTCGGTCCCACAACGCCCGCATCAGGGCGGCATTGGGCGTGCGGGTACGTCGCCCGACGTCGATCGTTCGCCCCGGGTGGGTGCTGGGCACCACGTTGTAGGAGGCATCGCCCTCCTTCAGGTGCAACACCAGCCCCGTGTCGCACGTCAGTCGCCGCGCGGTTTCCGGATGCAGAGCAGGACCCAATTCCAACCTCGCCGAACCCTCCTCGGCGGTCGCGGAGCCCATACTGGCCAGTTGGTCGATGGTGGCGTGCACAACCGTCTCGGCCCGCCGGCTCTTGTGCGCGGGCTCGGCCGTCTCCGTCAGCGGCCCCTCCGCACAAATCTGCACCAACGCGTCAGCCAGGGACCGCCGAGTATCCTCCTCATCCGACTCATCTCGGCGGCCCGCATACCTCTCTGCCGGTTCGCCAGGGTCTTCTCTCCGGCGATCCGGATCGGTCGATCGCAGATACTCCTGGGTCGCCAAGAGCGCGTCGATAACTATCGCACCGTCCGCCGCACTCAGTTGCGCGGTGAGATGCACGTCGCCGTCGTCACTGACGCGCCAGGTGACCCGGCGCCGCTCATGGGCTTCCTCGACGTCGTCGAGAACGCCGGCGCTCCGCAGACCGGAGATGAAGCGCTCCAGTTGACCGGCACTGGCGCCCCTTGCCACGCTCACCAGTTCGGGTTCGGTGTCAGCGGTGGCCACCCGCGTCAACGCACGCACCTTGGAGTAACTCAGACGCCCGGTGCGGAACTCGGCAGTGATCAGCGGCAGGTGGGGGAGGGCGCGGGCAACGCGCATGTGCTCCCGCGCAGTAGTTTCGGTCATCCCGCAGCGCCAACTCAGCCACTGGCTAGCCGACACGAACCCTCGATCGTGCCAACCCCCGGCTTCATCGAAGGCGGCCAGTAACTCCAAGAACCGGCAGGTGTGCTGGGCGATCCGAGAAGCCAGGCTGCTGATCTCGTCCTCGAGACCTTCAATTGAGGCTGCCGAACGCTCCATTGGTGCGTCCGACTGCTCACCGCGGTGCGGGAGCGAAGTGATCGTTGCCGACATAAATCCTCCTTGATCGAACGGATGTATCAAGGCTAGCGGCGGGCTGTGACATCGCTCGGCGGGGCTGCCATGCACGCTCGGCGGGCTGCCAAGCACGCTCGGCGAGGACCACCAAGCACGTGGGCGCCGTGTGGAACTGTCGATCTACGGCCGCACTAGACTCCGGTCTGTGGATCTGCCCCTACGCCCCGACCTGGTGGGGACCGAGCCCTACGGTGCCCCGCAACTCGACGTCCCGGTCCTGCTGAACGTCAACGAGAACCCTTATCCGCCCCCGGCCCAAGTGATCTCCGACATCGCCGAGTCGGTCGCCCGTGCGGCCCAGGGGATGAACCGATACCCGGACCGGGACTTCGAAGCCCTACGCGCCGACTTGGCTACCTACTTGGCGAAGGAATCCGGTGCGGACGAACTGAGGGTGCCGAACATCTGGGCCGCAAACGGTTCCAACGAGGTGATGCTGCACGTGCTGCAGGCCTTCGGGGGTCCCGGCCGCACGGTGCTGTCCTTCGCGCCCACATATTCGATGTATCCGGAGTATGCCCGGGACACGCTCACCCAATACGTCGCCGGGGAGCGAGAAGCAGGGTTTGCCTTGTCCGCCGATGCGGCACTGGCCAAGATCCGTCAGGTGCGCCCCGCCGTCGTGCTCCTCGCGAGTCCGAACAACCCCACCGGCACCGCCCTGGACCTGGCGACCATCGAGCAGATCGCCGCGGGCACCACCGACACCGGGCCGGACGGGGCCGCGACCGTCGTCGTGATCGATGAGGCCTACGCCGAATTCCGCCGCAGCGAGACCTCCAGCGCGCTCAGCATCAGGCCGCGCTATCGCCACCTGGCGGTGGCCCGGACCATGTCGAAGGCCTTCGCCGGCGCGGGGATCCGCCTGGGCTACCTGGCCGCCGACCCGGCTGTGGTCGATGCGCTGCGGGTGGTGCGCCTGCCGTACCACCTGTCCGCGATCACCCAGGCGGTGGCGCGCGCTGCGTTACGGCACACCGATGCGCTTCAGGCCCAGGTGGCCGAACTTCGCACCCGCCGCGACGAGACCGTCGCCTGGCTGCGCGAACAGGGCTACCGGGTGGCAGCTACCGATGCGAACTTCGTTCTGTTCGGGATGTTCGATGATCGCCATCACATCTGGCAGGGGCTACTCGATCGAGGTGTGTTGATCAGGGAGACTGGACCTGCGGGATACTTGAGAGTGTCCATCGGGACCGCAGAGGAGATGGCCGCTTTCCGCGGCGCATTGAAGGAGGTGACCGCAGCGTGAGCAACGTGCGTACCGCGACGGTCGATCGCACCACGTCCGAATCCACCGTGAGCGTCGAGTTGGACCTCGACGGCACCGGCGCCACCGATATCTCCACCACGGTGCCCTTCTATGACCACATGCTCACCGCGTTGGGTAAGCACTCCCTGATCGACCTGACGATCCGGGCCAGTGGGGACACCGACATCGACGTGCACCACACCGTGGAGGACACCGCGATCACCCTGGGCCAGGCACTGCGCCAGGCGCTGGGGGACAAGCGCGGCATCGCCCGGTTCGGTGACGCTCTGGTGCCCCTGGATGAGGCGCTCGCCCGCGCGGTGGTGGATATCTCCGGGCGGCCGTACGTGGTGCACGACGGCGAGCCGGAGGCCCAGGCCTACCACCTGATCGGCGGCCACTTCACCGGTTCGATGACCCGGCACGTATTCGAGTCCCTGGCGTACCACGCCGGGATCTGCTTGCACATTCATCTGCTGTCCGGCCGCGATCCGCACCACATCGCCGAGGCCCAGTTCAAGGCACTGGCCCGCGCGCTGCGGTTCGCCATCGCCCGGGACGAACGGGTGGACGGCGTGCCCTCCACCAAGGGCGCGTTATGACCCGCGATCCAGGTGACCGGGAGGACGGCGAGCGCGACGATCCGGAGCGCGATGATCCCGAGCGCGAGGACCGCGAGCACGACGACGCCGAGCCGCTCGCCGAGTTCGACCAGGAGGCGTTCGAAGCCGCGTTCGCCGCTGAATTCGGCGCCACCGTCGAGCCCGAGCGGCCCGGTGCCGAGGCTCCCGTCGCCGAGCCGACGCCGCCCCAGGACACGCCGCAACGGCGCATCATCGCCGTCGTCCTCACCCCGATCCGGTCGGCAGCGGCCCTGGCCGGATTGTGTGCGATGAGCGACCTGCGCGCCCACATCATCCCGTCCGCCAACGGTGCACTGGCCGCGCGCACCATTACCGGCGAGGTCGACGACGCCGAGATGTTGCTCACCGGCGCCCCCTCCGAGGCGGTGCAACTGGCGGAGCAACTCTCCCGGCTGGCCAAGGCCCAAGTCCTGCTCCTGACCGCCAACCTCGGCAGCGGCGACGACGGCCCCACCGGCACCATCACCGGCCGCGAGTACATCAACGGCGAAGCCGGTCGGGAGGTGCCCGCCGGCCTCATCCTGGCCAATGCCGACGACGTGCTGGAGTCCCTGTTGATCGGCACCTTGGACCCGGAGGATGCCCCGGGCCGGATCGATCCCGCGACGGGCAAGTGGCGGCCCGGCGGCGGGTTGTTCGGTTCCCGACGGCGGAAGAAGCCGTGACCGGGCCGGTGCAGCCGACCGTTGCGGTACTGGACTACGGATCCGGGAACGTGCGCTCCGCGGTCCGCGCCCTGGAACGTGCCGGCGCGCAGGTCACCTTGACCGCGGACCCGACGCGGATCGCGCGCGCCGACGGTCTCGTGGTGCCCGGTGTGGGAGCCTTCCCGGCGGTGATGACGGCACTCGCGCGGGTGGGCGCCCCGGCCATGATCCAGCGCCGGATCGACGCCGGCCAGGCCGTGCTGGGTATTTGCGCCGGCATGCAGGTGATGTTCACCGAAGGACGCGAACACCAAGTGGGAACCCCGGGACTGGGCCTGTGGGCCGGCGTCGTGGGGCGACTGGACGCCCCGGTGGTACCGCACATCGGCTGGAGCACCGTTGAGGCGCCCGCAGCCAGCACGCTGTTCGCCGGCCTGCATGCCGAACGCTTCTACTTCGTCCACTCCTACGCCGCCACCACCGCCCCGGCGCACGGTCTGGCCACGTGGACCACCTATGGCACCACCGAGCACCGCACCCGCATGATCGCCGCCGTCGAGGACGGCGTGCTCAGCGCCACCCAGTTCCACCCCGAGAAGTCCGGAAACGCCGGGATCGGCCTGCTGCGCAACTGGCTGGCTACCCTGCCCGCGTACCGGTCAGAAGAAGGAGAAACCCACTGATGAGCCACCTCGAACTGCTCCCCGCCGTAGACGTCGCCGACGGCCAGGCCGTCCGCCTGGTGCAGGGGGAAGCGGGCACCGAGACCCACTACGGGTCGCCGCTGGAAGCGGCCCTGACCTGGCAACGCGACGGCGCCTCCTGGATCCACCTGGTAGACCTGGATGCGGCTTTCGGTCGCGGCTCCAACGCGGAGTTGCTGGTCGAGGTCGTCTCCGCGCTGGACATCGACGTGGAACTCTCCGGCGGCATCCGCGACGACGTCTCCCTCGAGGCCGCCCTGGCCACCGGGTGCAAGCGGGTGAACCTGGGCACCGCGGCACTGGAGAACCCGGAATGGACCTCCAGGGTGATCGCGGAGCACGGCGACCGGATCGCCGTCGGACTGGACGTGCGCGGTACGACCCTCGCCGCACGGGGATGGACCCGGGAGGGCGGAGACCTGTGGGAGGTGCTGGAGCGGCTGGAGGCGGACGGTTGCTCCCGGTACGTCGTCACCGACGTCACCAAGGACGGCACCATGCGCGGTCCGAACACGGAACTGCTGGCACAGGTGTGCTCGCGCACTGACGCCCCGGTGGTGGCCTCTGGCGGTATATCCAGCCTCGATGACATCCGGGCCCTGCGGGAACTGGTGCCGAACGGCGTTGAAGGCGCGATCGTCGGCAAGGCACTGTACGCCGGCGCGTTCACGCTGCCACAGGCACTTGAGGTCGCCGGACGTCCCTGATGGCCCGAAATCTCCCGCCACCATCCCCGTTCGCCGGTGACGACGGCAGCACCGACGCCCACCTGAAGCCTGCCCTGGCTGAGACCGACGAGCAGCAGCGGTTGCGGGCGGTGGTGGGCGCACTGCCGAAGGCGCGGCTGCTGGTGCCGGTGGTGGCGCATCTGGACGAGCGCGACGACCCGGTCCCGGGGGCGGGGGGCCGGCCGGTCGCGGGGGAGAAGCAGGCTTCGGCGGCGATGGTGACGGTCGCGGCCCCGGACGGACGTGCCGTCATGCCAGTGTTTTCCGGGATGGACGCACTGCACCGGTGGCGCCCGGACGCCCGCCCCATCCCGGTGCCCGGCCCGCAGGTGGCCCTGGCGTCGGTGACCGAGGCGGACGGTCTGCTCGTGCTGGACCCGGGCGGACCGGTCACGGTGCTCGTGCCCAGGCCCGCCGTGTGGGCAGTGGCCCAGGGACGGTCGTGGATACCGGCTACCGAGGATCCGGAGGTCCACGATCAGGTGAGCAAGGCACTCGGTTCGTTGCCCCAGGTGCGCGGCGTCGGCCTACAGGCCGGTTCCGGCGGCGCCACGCAAGTGGTGCTCACCCTGCCGCCCGGCCTGTCCCGGGCCGAGGTCGAGCAGATCACCGCGGCGGCCGGGCACGAATTGGCCCGATGTGATCTTGTCGCCGAACGGGTGGACTCCGTGCAGTTGCGGGTCCGCGCGTGCTAAACTGATCGCTGACCAACCGGCCCGGTCACGGGTCGGCGCAAGCGGAGCCACTCCCACCCCTGCTCGAACGAACGGATCACGCCGCAACAGAGCCTGGGTCCCGGTCGCGGACCTCACCCGTCCGCAGAGTCATTGTTCAGGACACGAGCAACGGCTCAGACCACCGGCCTCCGCGCACCCGCGGGGGTCGTCCTCGTGGGTTAGATGATCTGATTCACTCACGAAGGAGCCACACATCAGCGAACCCCGTGTCAACGATCGGATTCGCGTTCCCGAAGTGCGCCTGGTCGGCCCGAACGGCGAGCAGGTAGGCATCGTCCGCGTGGAGGACGCGTTGCGTCTGGCGGCGGAAGCCGACCTCGACCTGGTCGAGGTCGCACCGAACGCCCGTCCGCCGGTCGCCAAGCTCATGGACTACGGCAAGTACAAGTACGAAGCCGACCAGAAAGCCCGTGACGCTCGGCGGAAACAGGCGAACATGAACCTGAAAGAGATCAGGTTCCGGCTCAAGATCGACGAGCACGACTACGAGACCAAGAAGGGTCACGTCGAGCGGTTCCTCAAGGGCGGGGACAAGGTCAAGGTCATGATCATGTTCCGCGGCCGTGAGCAGTCCCGCCCGGAGATGGGCATCCGGCTGTTGCAGCGGCTGGCCGAGGACGTGACCGACCTGGGCAGCGTGGAGTCCGCTCCCCGCCAGGACGGTCGGAACATGACGATGGTGCTCGGACCCCACGCCAAGAAGACCCAGGCCCGTAGCCAACAGCGTCGCGAGCGAGATGCTCGCGAGGAGCAGAGAAAGAACGACGCCGCGACGTCATCCTGACCGGCGTCCGCACCAGTCCCGGCCCAACCGGCCGGGTAGACCAAGGAAGAGGCCATGCCTAAGAACAAGACCAACTCCGGTGCCAAGAAGCGCTTCCGCGTGACCGGCTCGGGGAAGATCATGCGCCAGCGCGCGCGCCACGTACACAAGTTCCAGGAGCGCTCCAAGCGCCAGGCGCGCCGGCTGGTGAACGACGTGGTCGTCTCACCTGCGGACACCAAGAAGACCAAGAAGCTGCTCGGCAAGTAATCCAGCCGATCCAACCAAGGAGCATTACGTGGCACGCGTCAAGCGGGCGGTCAACGCCCATAAGAAGCGCCGTACAACCCTGGAACGCGCCAGCGGCTACCGCGGGCAGCGCTCCCGGTTGTACCGCAAGGCCAAGGAACAGGTCGACCATTCCCTCAACTACGCCTACCGCGACCGGCGGGCCCGCAAGGGTGACTTCCGCCGGCTGTGGATCCAGCGGATCAACGCTGCGGCGCGTAACCACGGGCTGACCTACAACAGGTTCATCCAGGGGCTGCGACTGGCCGAGGTGGATGTGGACCGCAAGATCCTCGCCGACCTGGCCGTCAACGACTCCGAGGCCTTCGCGGCGCTGGTCAAGGTCGCCAAGGAGGCCCTGCCGGAGGATGTGAACGCCCCGGCGTCGGCCTGAGCCATTTCACTTCGAACGCCCGGTGATGACCCCTGATCTGACCGCTCCCCGCGCGCCGCGGGTGCGCAAGATCCGGTCACTCACCGGGCGTTCGGTGCGTTCACGGCAAGGACGTTTCCTGATCGAGGGCCCCCAGGGGGTGCGCTCCGCGCTGCGGCATCGCCCCGAGTGGATCCAGGAGGTCTACCTCACTCCGCAAGCGGCCCAGCGGCACCGGGACGTGGCCGACCTGGCCCACCAGACGGCCTCCGACTCATCCGGCATTCGGGTGCTCTTCGGCACCGATGAGGTGCTGCAAGCGATGAGCCCGGACGCCCAGGGAGTGCTCGCCGTGGGCACCATCACCGCGGAGGCCCCGAGGGGGTTCGACAGCGCCCGGCTGCTTGCCTTCCTGCACCAGGTGCGCGATCCCGGCAATGCGGGCACCGTGATCCGCGCGGCCGACGCTGCCGGCGCAGACTCGGTGGTGTTATCCGCCGCGAGCGTGGAATTGCACAATCCGAAAACCGTGCGGTCCACCGCCGGGTCGATGTTCCACCTGCCGGTGGCCACCGGAGCAGACCTGGAGGAGTCGGTCCGCGCGGCCCGGGCCGCCGGTGTGCAGGTCCTGGCCGCGGACGGCTCCGGCCGATGGGAATTGGACGACCTGGCCGATGCGGCAGCCGCAACGCCTCCCGCCGCGGCCGGCGTGGCCGGGGCACAACGGGTACCGGACCTGCGTCGCCCCACGATGTGGGTGTTCGGCAATGAAGCCCACGGGCTGGGCCGCCAAGAGATGGACTTGGCAGACGCCGTGGTCCGGATCAGCCTTCGCGGCCACGCGGAGTCGTTGAATCTGGCGATGGCCGCCACCTTGTGCTTGTTCGCCTCCGCCAGGGCCCAACGGTGACCTCCGCCGGGCAGGTGCCGGTCGTACTGCGTGCGGGGCCCGGCCACATCGGGGAGTTGCTGGATCGAGTCAGCGGCCTGCGGGAAGCCGCTCACGCTTCGGCGCGCCGAGTGCTCATCGGCGTCACCGGCGCCCCCGGCGCAGGGAAATCCACCCTCACCGAGGAACTCGCGGGTGCCCTGGGGGCACGCGGGCTGCCCACGGCGGTGGTGGGCATGGACGGGTTCCACCTCGCCCAGCGCGAACTGCGCCGGTTGGGCCGGGAACATCGCAAAGGAGCACCCGACACCTTCGATGCCCACGGCTACGTGGCGCTGTTGCACCGGCTGCGCCGGCGTCCTGGGCACACCGGCCCTGGGCACACCGTGTATGCCCCGCGCTATGTGCGCGGCGGACTGGAGGAACCCATCGGTTCCGCCGTGCCCGTCCACCCGCACGTCCAGGTGGTGCTCACCGAGGGCAACTATTTGCTGTTGCCGCAAGAACCCTGGGACCAGGTCCCGCCCGTCTTGGATGAGGTCTGGTACGTGCAACCAGACGACACCCTCCGCCGCCAGCGGCTGCTGGGCCGCCACGTGGCGGCCGGGAAATCCCATGCGGAGGCGCTGGCGTTCACCGACGGGTCGGATGCCGCGAACGCTGAGTTGGTAACGGCCACCCGACACCGGGCCGATGTGCTCATCGAGTGGCACTGAGGGCCTAGACCGAGTCAGAACATCAACGCCCCATGTGGTGCGGTCTGCGTCCGCATCGCAGCGGACAACTCCGCCACCGCCCCCGGGCGCAGCTGGGTGACGTAACCGGCTGCTGCCTGCCCCGCGATCGTGCGGTTGCCCAGGTAAGTCGCGGCCAGGTCGGAGACGTCCAGACGCAGGTGTGCCTCGTCGTCGGTCCGCTCGCATCGACCGGTCCGGTCCGGACCGACTTGCAGGCGCCAGCGTCCGGCGTTCGCCGGGCATAGTTCGTCGGTGACCTCCATGATCACGTCGCAGGGGGCGCTGTAGCCGCGCTGGGCCATGGCGCCGGGGAGGTCGACGATCCGTAACCAGAGGCTGTCGGCCGCGCGCACAGCGGCCCCACGTGGCCCGCCGGCCCACCACAACAGCGGGTCGTGCAGTGAACGGTTCGGGATGTGGGTGGTGGCAGTGAGGTCCATATCGACCAATCGCCGTCCCAGGGCGAGCAACGCCGGTGCGTCGAGGGCGCCCATCTCCCACACCCGCACCTTCCCGGCCGGTAACTCGGCCTCGGACCAGGAACTCTCGCGCCGCAGGATCGCGTAACCAACCGGGTCCTGACCCTGTTGGGCCAGCAGCAGCCGCAGCGGCTCCTTGCTGCCGCGTTCGGCGGGGTGGTCGGTCCACCAGGTAGCGGCCTGGGCCTCGCGGCGAGCCACCGCCCCGAGGGTGACGGCGGTGGTGGCCCGGTGCACTGGATGCACCAGGTCCGCGGACTGCGAGGCAGGCAGCAGGTGGGTGGTGATGTCCTCGGCTGCGCGGGCGATGTGCTCCGGAGCGGCCAAGGTGGTGCCGCGATTCAGCGACAGTGTCACGTCCAGGGAGGCCACCGCGTACCCGAACCGCCCGTAGATGCCTGGTTCGGAGGCTTGCAGCCCGGCGACCGCGGCCCGCCCCTGCTCGCGCACCCGGTGCACCTGGTGGGAGATCATCGCCCGGAGCAACCCGCGCCGCCGGTGGTCCGGGTGCACCCCCACCCAGGTCAGGGCGTCCATCGGCACGCGGCGCAGTTGCTCGCCCGGCCCGGGGATGGTCAGGTCCATGTTCCAAGACGCGAAGGTCCCGGCGAGCGGACGCGGTTGAGGTATCGGGACAGGTTCCCGCCCGATGTGCTCCACCCCCCACATCATGTGGGGGTCGAGCGCCTCGATGAACCCCTGTGGGCTTACGCCGGGCCGGTCATAGAACCACACCAGCACCTCGGTGGCCGTGATCCGGTCGGCGTCAGCGGCCGACAGGGGGACGATCCGGTAATCCTGCATGAGGCGATCATCGCCGCCCGGGGGAGTGCGGCGCGAGGGAATTTGCCGTCAGCGACCGACGATCGCGCTAATGAACCCGCCGAAGGCCACGGAGAACGGGGTCACGAATACCACGAACAGCCCCACGTTTCGCAACCCCTGGCGGATCTTCGGCCAGGTGATCCTCGGGGTGTGCATCCGCAGCCGTTTGCCGACCGGGCCGATGCTGGGCTCACCGCGTAACCAGTGCGCACCCAATTTCTCCAGTTCGGCCTCATATGCCGCTCGTCGGCGGGCAGCCTCCTGCGTCTCTGAATCCGCGTGCGGAACATCCAGGTCGCGGTAGCGCCGCGCGCGGGCCACCACCGCCGGCACCGCGTCCCGCAGCAGCCGGTCCACGGTCCGCCACGTCGCGGGGTCGGTGAAGTCGGCCGGGGCGCGGGTGAAGAACACCACGTTGGTGTCCCGGATCTCCACATTGAATCCGGCCGCGTGGTCGGCCAGGCCGGCCATCACCTCCGGGGTCAGCAGAAACATCGCGTCGGTTTCATAGGCGCGGGGCGCGAACACCCGGAAGGAGCGCTCGAAGGTGCCTCCGTGGAGGATCTGCTGGTCCGGCGCGGGTCGCGGAAGTTCACGGGGCAGCGGGCCGTCCGTGGTGGCATCCAGGATCAGGTGGGGTAGCGGCTCGGGCAGCCTGACCGTCAGGTAATGCCATCTCACCCCGTACCGGTCCCGGGACCTCAGGTTGCCGAACTCCACGCCCGAGGCGGTGAAGCGAGGGAAGCAGCTCCCCTTCCCGCGCTCCCCGGTGATCAGGGAGGAGAACCGCGCCCGGCGCACCGGGTCGGCCTCGAAGCCGTTGGCCTTCGCCACCAGGTTTGACCGCCAAACCCGAACCTGCTCAGCGTGCGTGGGGTTGGCCGCCCGCTCGAAGATCCGGGCCGTGCCCCGCGACCAGAGGATGAAGATGCCCATGGTGATGGCCACGGTGAGCAGGTCGCTGGCCCGCCAACCGCCGTGGTTGTCGACCCGGATGCTCAGGGTCACCCACACCACGGCGAGGTACCACAACTGCAGCAGAAGGCTGAGGTAACCGGCCAGGCTCGTTCTCCGCACCGCCCACCGTGGCGGCTCATGTGCCTGCTTATCGGTGATCGCTGCTTCGACGTCGGTCTCAGCCGCGCTGAGCCAGCGCACGTCCAATCCAGCGGTCCTCCGTCCAGCCATCCGGTGGCAGTCTATCGAGCCGGCCGGCAGTATCGTGCGGTGGATGGGAGTTGTGCCGGTCGTTCGCGGACGGTGGCGTCCGCTGATTGGCGCCCTGCTGGTTTCTTTGCTGCTGGTGGCGGGGGCGCTGCCGGCAAGCGCGAGCGAAGGTGGGCGGGCCGAGGCCACCGGTGTGCGGGCCCGGGCTCCCGAGGTCAACCTGGACGTTCAAGCCACCGGGGCGGTCGCGGCGGCGCAGCCGATCCTGGATCGCCTCACCCGCGACCCCGTCCTGGGCGGGCGGGAGGAGATGGCGGCCCACGTCACCACCCCCGCCGCACCGGAGGGGACGGAGTCGGCGGACACGCCTCGGTTGCGCCTGCCCGGCCTCGTCACGGTCGAGGAGATCCGCGCTTCGACCACCAGGGTGGCGGGCGGGGAACTGTCCGCCCACGCCGCGGCCGGGGCGGTGCACGTCGGGCTGCTGGGCATCGACGTGCTGCGGGTCGAACAGGTCCGCGCCACGGCGACCACCGACCCGCACCAGGAGCCGACCGCCGCGGCGGATGAGGTTCGGGTGGAGGCCTTCGGGCGAAGTATGCCCGTGCCGACCGACGACCCGATCGACGTCGATGAGTACCTGTCCACCAACGACGTGCTGGAGATGCTGGAGGAGGCTTTCCCGGGGCTTGGAGTGGTGGTGTCGGCGGTTGGCGGCGTGCTGGAGGCCGGCGGCGGGGTACAGGTGCAGATCGGGCGCACCGCGGAGGCCGACCCGGATACCGGTGCGGCCACCGCCGTGGGTTTGCACGCCGGGGTGGCGCTCGCTTTCGACGCGCGGATCTGTATCCCGAACCGCTCGGATGGTTGTGTCGCGGAGGTGACGATTCGCGCTGACGCCACGGTGCTGGATCTGGTACTGGCCGAGACCACGGTTGAGCGCCCGCGGCCGCTGCCGGACAAGGACCTGCTGTGGGTGGTGCCGCTGGTGGTCGTGGGCGCGTTGGTGGTGTTTGGTCTGGGGCTGTACCTGGGCCGGCGACGTTCCGCGCGCACCGATGGAAACCTGACCGATGCGCCGCCAACGACCCGCGCGGGGCAGGATGGGGGAGAACCATGAGAGTCTTCGCAGCCTTGAGTCTGTCGGCCGAGGCGGCCGACCACCTGAATCTGGCCGTCCAGTCCGTCCGCGCTTCGACTCGTGTTCCGCTGCGGTGGGTCCATCACGCCCAGTGGCACATCACGATGGCTTTCTACGGCGAGGTTCCGGCCGCCGAGGTGGGGGAATTGGCCGACTCCCTCACCGAGGTCGCCGCACGCAGCCGCCCGATGTCACTGCACCTGAGCGGCGCCGGTTCCTTCGCCGGCCGCACCCTGTGGATGGGGGTGGCCGGGCGCACCCGGGACGACGACGAGGCGCTGGTGGATCTGATGCGCTCCTGCACCGGGTTGGGCGCGGACCGTGAGCGGCAACGCGCCCATCTCACCGTTGCCCGCGCGGGACGGGCCGGGGGCGGTCGGCGCTCCGGGCGTGGCGGATCCGGCGGCGGTTCTGAGTTGGCACATCTGGTGCGTGCGCTGTCCGTCTACCGGGGGCCGTGGTGGCAGGTGGACCGGCTTCACCTGTTCTCCTCCGAACTGGGTGCCGGCCCAGGCGGCGGCCCGCTGCACACCGAACTGCACAGCGTGCCCCTGGGCGGCTGAGCGATACCCGGCTGATCGGACTCTGGTGGCACTGCTGGATCCAACTACTGGGCGAGCGGCCGCGCACCTGCCACACTGAAGCCATGGAATTGCCCGTGCCCTGGCCGCTTGCGCCGATGCTGGCCAAGTCCGCCAAGACCGTCCCCGCCGCGGATGCCGTGGAAGGCGGCTACGCCTACGAACCGAAATGGGACGGTTTTCGAGCACTCATCGCCCGGGATGGGCCGGACGTGCAGATCATCAGCCGCGGCGGCAAGGACCTGGGCCGCTACTTCCCCGAACTGATCGCCGAGTTGCCGGCCCACCTACCGCAGCAATGCGTGGTGGACGGGGAGGTGGTGGTGCGTACCGGGTCGCCGGGGAACCAGCGCTTGGACTGGGAGGCGTTGTCGGCCAGGATCCATCCGGCCGCCTCCCGGATCACCCTCTTGGCGCAGCAGACTCCGGCGGAGTTCATCGCCTTCGATCTACCCGCACTGGATGGGCAGGACCTGACCGGTGAACCGTTCCGGATACGCCGTGAGCATCTGGACGGTGCGCTGGGAGCCGCCCCGGCCCCGCTGCACCTGACCCGGTTGACCACCGACGCCGAACGCGCCCAACGCTGGCTGCGTACTTTCGAAGGTGCCGGGCTGGACGGGATCGTGGCCAAGGCCTGGCAAAGCACGTATCAGAGCGGTAAACGCACAATGCTCAAGGTCAAACACGCGCGCACCGCCGAGGCGGTGGTCGTGGGCTACCGGATCCACAAATCCGGCAACGGGGTGGGCTCGCTGCTGCTGGGTATGTATACCGACGACGGGGACCTGGTGAACGTCGGCGGCATCTCGGCCTTCACCACCGCCCGCCGGGTGGAACTCGTCGAAGAACTTCAGCCCTGGGTGATGACCGATGACGACGGCGAAGCGGTGCTGGGGGAGACCGACCGGTCCCGCTTCTCCTCCGGAAAGGACGTCAGTTTCATCCGGTTGCGCCCGGAGCGCGTGGTCGAGGTCTCCTTCGACCAGTTGGAAGGCAACCGCTTCCGCCACGCGGTGCAGTTCGTGCGCTGGCGCCCGGATCGGGACCCGCTCTCATGCACCCTGGACCAGGTGGATCGCGCGGTCGCCTACGACTTGGACGACGTCCTCACCTGAGGTCAGGCCGGGCTGTCGTACTCGCTGTCCGCTCGCCGTTTCTTCGACGGCTGCACCCGGGGCGGCTCGCCGGGCATTTTCGGGTACTCCGGCGGGAAGGGCTCCTCGCCCAGGCCGGCGTCCAGGTCCTCCTGCCACCAGGTCATCGCCGTGGCGAGGGTGCCGACCTCGGCGTCCATCGGCGCCCACGCATCGCCGGTCTTCGCCAGGATCTCCGGTACGGACGTCACCGTGAAGGCGTGCGGGTCGACGTCGTCCAACTCCTCCCACCGAACCGGCATGGACACCGGCGCCCCGGGCAACGGTCGGGCGGAGTACGCAGAGGCGATGGTCCGGTCCCGGTTCGCCTGGTTGAAGTCCACGAAGATCTTCTCTCCGCGCTCCTCCTTCCACCAGGCCGTGGTCACCAACTCCGGCAGTGTGCGCTCCAGCCGCCGGGCGATCGCGATCACGCCGTGGCGCACGTCCAGGAACTCCAGCTCCGGTTCGACCCGGGCGTACACGTGCAACCCGCGGGAGCCGGACGTTTTCACGTGGGCGACCAATCCGGCGTCGGCCATCACCTCCCGCAATGCGTGCGCGGCGGTGACCACGTCGGCGAACGACCGGCCCGGTTGCGGGTCCAGGTCGATGCGCAACTCATCGGGGTTGTCGTTGTTCTCGGTCCGCACCGGCCAGGGGTGGAAGGTGAGGGTGTTCATCTGCACCGCCCAGACCGCCGTCGCCACCTCATCGATCACCAACTGGGGGTGGGAGCGACCCGAGGGGTAGGTGCACACGGTGGTCCGGGCCCATTCGGGTACCCCGCGCGGGGGGTTCTTGGAGAAGAACTCCTCGCCCTCGATCCCGGTGGGGAAGCGTTGCAGTGTCACCGGCCGGTTGCCCAAGGCGCGTAGTAGTGCCGGCCCGACGTCGATCATGTAGGTGGCGTAGTCGGCTTTGGTGATCTGGGGCTGGTCATCGGTCGCAGGCCACAGCACCCGGTCGGGGGAGGACAGGCGCACCTGCCGCCCGTCGGGCGCGTCAAGCGTGATCGCTTTGGAGGCCATGGCCGCGAACATTACTCCTCACTGAGCAACGCGGCATAGCGGTTGAGGTCGACATTTCCTCCGGACAGGATTACCCCGACCCGTTTGCCGGCTACTAATGCGCGTTCCCGCAGGACGGCGGCCAGGCCCAATACACCGGTGGGCTCGACCACGAGTTTGAGCGTGCCCGCCATCAGCCGCATCGCCGCGCGCAGTTCGGCATCGGAAGCGGTGCGGATGTCGGTGGCACCATCACGGATGATCGAGAAGGTGAGGGTGCCCAGTTCGGTGGTCTGCACTCCGTCGGCGATGGTTCGAGGGACGTCGATGGAGACGATGCTGCCTTGCGCCATGGAGCGGCGCCCGTGGTCCCCGGCTTCCGGTTGCACGCCGTAGACCTGCGCCTGGGGTGCACCGCGGGCCGCCGCCAGGATCGTCCCGGACAACAGCCCGCCGCCGCCCACCGGGGCGAGGATCAAATCCAATTCCCCGGCGTCCTCGAGTAGTTCCACGGTGGCGGTGCCCTGCCCGGCGATGATGTCGGGGTGGTCGTACGGCGGGATCAGCGTTAGGCCCTGCTCGGCAGCCAATCTGCCGCCGATGTCCTCACGGCTCTGGGTGTAGCGGTCATAGGGCACCACGCGCGCCCCGTAGTCCTCGGTGGCCCGGACTTTCACCTGCGGGGCGTCCTGGGGCATCACGATCGTGGCGGGTGCACCCAGTTCCCGGGCGGCCAGCGCGATCGCCTGAGCGTGGTTCCCCGAGGAGTAGGCAATCACGCCTGCTTCGCGCTGGGCGGCGTCCAACTGCAGCATGGCGTTGAACGCGCCGCGCACCTTGAACGCACCCGCCCGTTGCAGGTTCTCGCACTTGAGGAACACCTGGGCGCCGGTCTGATCGTCCAGGCGCCTGGAGGTCAGCACCGGGGTGCGGTGCACGTGTGGCGCGAGGCGATCCGCCGCTGCTACGACGTCGTCGGGCCCTACCGCTCGTGCCACCGTCTCAGGTGATCTCGCGGTAGGCGTCCGCCAGCCTGGTCACGCCCTCCTCGATCTCCGGCACGGTTACCGCCGAGAACGCTAGTCGCAGCGCGTTGCGGGACCCGTCGGTGAGGAAGTCGCTGCCCTTGACCACCGCGACGCCGCGGTTGGCGGCGGCGTCCGCGAGCGCATCGCCGTCGACCCCTTCGGGCAGTTGCACCCACATGAAGTAGCCCCCGTCGGGTTCCACGAACTGCACCTCGGGAAGATGGGTGCGCAGCCCGTCGGCCAGTGCCCGGGCACGCTGTGACAGGGCCGTCTTGACGGTCTCGATGGAGGCGTCGAAGGAACCGCCGCGCACGAACTCGTTGACGATGGATTGGGAGACCATCGAGGGGGAGATGTAGGTGTTCGTCGCCAGCGTGGTGATCTTGCCGATCAGTTCCGGATCGCCCACCAGGTAACCCACCCGGATCCCCGGGCAGACGGTTTTGGAGAAGGAGGAGGCGTAGACCACCTCGCCGCTGGTGGCGAGCGACAGCAAGGTGGGCTCGGTGCTGCCGGTGAACCGCAACTCGACGTACGGGTCGTCCTCGAAGATGGTGAATCCGTATTCCCGCGCCAGGGCGACCAGGGCGCGGCGCTTGTCCCCGGACAGGGTGTACCCGGCGGGGTTCTGGAAGTTCGGGATGATGTGGGCCAGGCTGATCGACGTGCCCCCGGCCAGTAGTTCCGCCAGGGCGGTGACGTTGATGCCGTCGGACTCCAACTCCACCGGGTGCAACTTCGCCTCCCGCTGCCGCAACGACAGCAGCGTCCGGTCATAACTCGGGCGTTCGACGGCCACGCCGTCACCGGGCTGCACGAGAGTCTCGAACAGGAACGCGTCGGCCTGCATGGACCCGTTGGTGACGATCACATGATCCTCGGGCACCCCGTGCCGCTCGGCGATCCAGGCGCGCAGCGGTTTGTAGCCCACCGCTGTGCCGTAGGCGAACGTGCCCGCGGGATCCTTGCTGAAAGCGCGTTCGGCGGCCCGGCGCAGCCCGTCGACGTCGATGATGTCCAGCGACGGTGCGCCGCGGGCGAAGGAAATCGGTGCGGGTTCAGTGCTCATGGGACCACCCTACCGATACCCCTCCGGGCATTTTCTGAGCGACCGGGGTGCGCCCGGGCAACGAGTGTGCCGCAAGGGGACGGATGCGCCGGTGCTCAGGAGCGCCGCCGGCGATGACGGCGCGTGCGCCGCACGATGAACACCACGACCGCGGCCACGACCAGGGCGATGGTGATATTGGACAGCACCCGGCTCCACTGCTGCAGCGCCGGCTGGATCGCCGGGCCGAAGGCGAACCCCAACCCCACCCAGATCCCGTTCCAAACCGCTGATCCGATCGCGGTGTACAGCACGAACCGAGCCAGGTTCATCCGCACGATCCCCGCAGGGATGGAGATCACGCTCCGCACCAGCGGAACGCACCGCCCGATCAGCACCGCCAGCCCTCCCCACCGATCGAAGAAGTCCGTGGCTCGGTCCACGTCCTCGACCTCCATCAGCGGGATCCGCCCCAGCACGGAGCGGGTGCGCCGCGGGCCCAGGGCTGCCCCCAAGGCGTACCAGAGCACCGCGCCCAACACCGAGGCCAACGTCGCAGCCAGGAACGCGCCCCAGAAACTCATCCGGCCCTCATACGCCAGGAAGCCTGCACCGGGCAGCATCACCTCGGAGGGAATCGGCGGGAAGAAGGTTTCGATCAGCACCGCCAGGCCCACCCCGACCTCGCCGATGCGCTCCATCAACGACAGCACCCAGCCGATGAGCCCCTCGTACTCCGCCGACTGCGCCCCGGCCGACGCCGCCGGGGCACCGGTCACAGCACCGCTCAGCATGGCACCGCCCAGCCCAGCACTGCGCAAAACAGCACCGCTCAGCACGGCAGTGGTCCGGCCCGGTGACCGGAGCACCAGCGGGACTTGGCGCAGCACATCGCCCCAGTGTGCCCGCCATGGTCGCGCGCCCGCCACACGACTTGGGGCGGCAGGGCACCACTTCGTGAGCCCGCAGCACACCGCTTCGCGTGCTCGCAGCACACCGCTTCGCGTGCCCGCGCTCGGCGCAACCGCTACGAGTTGGTGGTATGCCATGATGGAGCCATGTGTTCGTTCCCGCGTCGATTTA